>Ga0208300_100030_pt1 | contig 202047 bp, 172 predicted proteins | sample 23_taG_FD_184096 | JGI IMG/M metagenome (GOLD analysis project Ga0208300, IMG submission 184096) | Marine viral communities from Cariaco Basin, Caribbean Sea - 23_WHOI_OMZ (SPAdes) (version 2) | ecosystem: Environmental > Aquatic > Marine > Oceanic | place: Caribbean Sea: Cariaco Basin...
AAAAGTACTTACCTGTGCGTCTTAAATGCTCAAAGCTTAACGCATTAACATAGTTCCACGCATAGTTAACACTCCCAGCTAGTTTGTTTAGCTGGTTTGCATGTTTGTCTTTGATGCGTAGCTTGAGTGTTTTCATAGGGTTAGTATGGCGAGGTTAATTTTAACTTGCAATACTTTAAGTACTGATCACGACAGTGTGTGTCGCCTTATATCCACCCCCTGAAGTGGGTGGCTTTACGGCGACCGGTGATAAAAAAAATCTCAGCACTATGGTGCTGAGATTTTTTTTATGGCTTATTAATTATTGGCTTATTAACTATTGGCTTAACCGTGCTAAAACCTAGCCATTAAGCGGTTTTGTTTTTCATTATCGGATCAGCTGCAGCGGTGAATAGCACATCGGTTGATGAGTTAAGCGCAGTTTCTGCAGAATCTTGTACCACCCCGATGATAAAGCCGATGGCCACAACTTGCATTGCAATATCGTTTGGAATGTTAAATAAGCTACACGCCAGAGGGATAAGTAGCAATGAGCCACCTGCCACACCAGAGGCACCACAAGCAGCAACTGTCGCCACCACACTCAGCAGTAGCGCAGAACCGAAGTCAACCGGCACGCCTAAGGTATGGGCCGCCGCTAAGGTTAAGACGTTAATGGTGATGGCAGCGCCGGCCATGTTGATGGTCGCGCCCAAAGGTAGGGTCACAGAGTAGGTGTCTTCATGTAGGCCAAGTTTTTTGGCTAAGTTCATATTGACCGGAATGTTGGCCGCTGATGAACGGGTGAAAAAAGCGGTGATACCAGACTCACGCAGGCAGGTGAAGACCAGTGGATATGGGTTTCTGCGGATATTAAAGGCGACAATAATGGGATTAACCACCAAGGCGATAAATAGCATACAGCCCACCAAGATGGTCAGCAGACGACCGTAGCTCATTAATGCGCTAAAGCCGGTCTCAGCAATGGTATTGGCCACTAAGCCTAAGATACCAATAGGCGCAAAGGCGATAACAAAGCGCACCACATTAGAGATGGCTTCTGATAAATCAGAGACCATAGTACGGGTCGTGGCAGAGGCTTTACGCAGCGCAAGACCGATGATTAATGCCCAAGCTAAGATGCCCATGTAGTTGGCATTAGCAATGGCATTAACTGGGTTGTCTACCAAATTCATAAGCAGTGTGGTCAATACCTCTTTTAACCCTGAAGGCGGTGCTTGGTCGGCCACCGCTTCAATGGTGTTTAGACCAAGAAGCTCGGTAGGGAAGGCAAAGCTTGCTACCACCGCCGTTAAGGCCGCCAAAAAGGTGCCAAAAATGTACATGATTAACACCGGTCTAACATGAACTTGGCTCTCGCCTTGATGCTGGCTAATGGCTGCCATGACCAATATAAACACCAAAATAGGTGCCACAGCCTTCAAGGCACCCACAAATAAGCTACCGAGTAGCCCTAATGCGACACCGACTGAAGGCATTAACCAGCCTATTAAGATGCCAAGTACTAGCCCAACAATAATTAGGGGTACCAAGCCAATACGCTGGTACATATCAATAAGGGCTCTCATAAGCGCTCCATACTAGTAAATACTCGTGCTGAGTAAATACAAAAAATTTAAAAATAAAAATGTTAACAGCCCTGTCAAACAATCTGATTGATGCTGCAATACTTTCGTTTTGCTAAGGGTGATTGTGCGATAGAGTCTCGAGAGCCCGTCATCTTAAGTAGTAATAAATATCGTGGCCCGTAGCGAAGTGACCCCTATCTCATAATCAATTCATGCACTGATTATACAAAACTTCAACTCAACTGCAACATATAACTATAAATTGGTATAGTCAATTTAGGATAAATAAATAGATTTTAGGAATGAGTTGAGCTTAAGTTTTTGATAGTTAAATAAAAAATAAGCGGGCGGGGCAGCTGCATAGAAGATCGAATACACAGGTCATAAAGAGGCGGAGCTTGAATAAGGAGAAATTAAGGGAGCGATTTGTGAGCAATTAACAAAGACGTCACGTGAGAAATTAAGAGAAAGGTTACCAGAAAAGAGACGTTAAGAAAGAGGTTAACAGAGAAGCTAAGACTGCTGCGACTCTATTGATTTTTATTTATTGATCGGAAAATAGTTAAGCTCAAAGCCCAGTTGCTGATAGGCACGGTACTTGTCACGGCCAAGTTGCTTGCCTGCCTCATCGGGGGTAATGATTTCAAGAACCCGTTCTGGCAGCACAGCGGCTGTCGTTTCTACAGATAAGGGAAGGGGAGTGGCAGCAAGGTTTAAAATAACGCCATCAAAACCCTTAGGCAGCGTTGATACCAAGCTAACAGGTGCCGACAGCTGGCTGACAGCGGCTTCTTCTAAGATAAAATCATGAGCGACGAAGCTGACTGGGTCAAAAGACCACAGCTGAGTATCGAGCTGTTTAAGACGCTCTACTTGATCGTCAACGATGACCAAACTGTGCTCGCTTTTTTGCAAAACTGTCTGGGTCAATCGGCACACAAAGTTAAGCACTGCCTCGGCGTTGGCCGCTGAGGCAGTGCTTGATGCAGCGGCGTTATCGTTAAGATAACGCTCACCCAACACATAAAAACTAATTTGCATTGCTAATGGCTTTGATTATTGAGCTAGGTTTTTTAGGTACTGCATGAATAGCGGTACCGGACGGCCTGTTGCCGCTTTTTCTTTGCCTGAAACCCAAGCGGTACCAGCGATGTCTAAATGCGCCCACGCTTGGTCTTCTTTTACGAAGCGTGATAAGAAGCAAGCAGCGGTAATGGCGCCGCCATCACGGCCACCGATGTTTTGAATATCAGCGATGGGCGAGTCAAGCTGGGTTTGATACTCATCATCCATAGGCATGTGCCAGATAAGATCGCCTGATTGTTCACTGGCGTTTTCTAAATCAAATAGCACATCTTCGTTATTACTAAATACCGCTGAGCGCACGTGACCCAATGCCACCACACAAGCACCAGTTAAGGTGGCCACATCAATGATGGCACGTGGGTTATAGCGCTGTACATAGCATAAGGTATCTGCCAGTACCAAGCGGCCTTCGGCATCGGTGTTTAAGATTTCAACGTTCATACCGTTCATGGCTTTAACGATGTCGCCTGGGCGAGTCGCTTCCCCTGAAGGCATGTTTTCGGCACAAGCCAGCGCGCCCACGACATTGATTGGCAGGCGGGCTTCACATAGGGCTTTGATGGTGCCCAATACAGACGCTGAACCGCCCATATCAAATTTCATCTCATCCATTGCCGCACCAGGCTTAATAGAGATACCGCCTGAGTCAAAGGTCACGCCTTTACCCACTAAGACGATAGGGGCATCGAAATGCTCTTCTACAACGTCATCTGCAGCCACTTTGGCGGCTTTGGTTTTGGCAGATTTTTTGGGTAATTTATCGGCCACAGCCTTGATGTTATTGGCCAAAGTATCGGCTAGGCTTGAGGTGGTATTGGTAGGTGCTGCATTGGCTTGACCTTTATATTCAAGGATAACCAATTGACCTTCGCGTGCTGAGCCACGTGATACTGACAAGAAGCAGTTCATGCCAAGCTCTTGCATTTCGCTTTCGCCAAGCACAGTGACTTGTAATAACTCAGGGTAGTCTTTGGCCAAAGCACGGGCTTGATCAGCCATGTATTCTGGGAAACAGACGTTGCCAGGCTCATTGGCCACATCACGAGCTAATGATTGACCGCTGTGAACTGCCGCGGCGTAATCTACATCTGCTTGAGCCACACTGCTTGAGACTAAAGTGATTTGATTTAACGCAGCGTCTGTTTGTTCTGATTTGTATTTATCAAAGCGATAGCTTGCGTTTAGCAGCTCAAGTACCAGTTGATGTAGGCTATCATCCGCTAAGTCATCACCGATGGCAATGGCTAAGTCAGTGACTCGGCTTTGGGTGTTTTTATACAGTGCACTGGCAATTTTTTTAATAGAGGTTGAACTGAATTTATCTGGGTTACCAATACCCACCAACAGCAGCTGCAAAGGTGTCTTTTTGGCGTCTGCGGCTAAGGCAAAATCTGCCACAGTTTCGCCCAACTTGCCTTTAAAGTTAGAAGCTGCAATTAAAGCTTCAATACGGGGCTTATAAGCTTCTAGGCCTTTGAAGCTACCAATTAGATTGGCATTATCATCTACCAATACTGCTAAGCAGTGGTTTTGAACCGCTTCTGGGGCTGATTTTTTTAGTAGTTTTTTGGTTGTAAGCTTTGGCAAGGTTTTGCTGACTGAAATACTTAAGCTCATGATAATTCCTATGTGTTTATAAAAATGAAAGTCTATTTGTTATTGAATATCGCCTGCCATTTGCGACAGCAGTTATGCGGTTATTATTATATCCTGAGCAGGCGCGGCGCAGTCGGCTATAAGCCGCTTTGCTTTAAGCAATAGTTTAACATATTGGCCTAAGTTGTGGGCCTTAGCACTTATTGGGCACGCTTATCTGGGCTATCTATTTTTACGGTAAATCAAGTTGACCGGTTATTGGCAACCCTATTATTGACAGAAACATGCTAGGATATGAGGGCTATCTTACACTCAATATCACTATCATCGCGATAGTGCTTACGATTATAATACGTGTCAGTTATTAGGGACTGATTTCTAAAAGATAAGCGAACACAGCTTTGCTGTATAGCCTATGTAATCAACCGGTATTGAGCCCTGGAATATAGCTATCATGTCAGTATTTGATGCAAGCTGTGCTTGATTTGGCTCATCCCTGTAATTTATCTTTCTTCAATAATTTGAGTTTGCCTGTGATTTTACGCCGATATATGACCCGACAAGTTGCCTCAACTACCGCCTTGGTGTTGGGGTTTTTAGTGGTTTTACTGCTAGGCGGAAGAATGATCCGTTACTTCGGTATTGCTGCTGAAGGGCGCTTGGATGTGGGGCTATTGTTTTCTATTATTGGCTACAACTTGCCCTACTTCTTAGAGCTGGTATTGCCACTGTCCTTTTTTATTGGCTTAATGTTGGTATTTGGGCGGCTGTATGTAGACCACGAAATGGCGGTACTCAACGGCAGTGGTATCTCACGCGGCCGTCTGGCAAGATTAATTATTCCGCTGATTTTGGTGTTATTCGTGTTAGAAGCAGGGCTGTCTCTTTATGGTAAGCCTTGGGGGGTAAAAAACTCTGAGAGTATTTGGCAGCAGCAGTCTTTAAGCAGTGCCTTTGACCTTATTCGTCCGCAGACCTTTATCAATAGCGATGACTACCATTTGTATGTCGGCAGCATGAATGACAACAAAACCGAGCTGCAGGATGTGATATTAATCCAAACGGCCAAAGATGCCGCCAAATCGGTGAAGCCTGGCGCTACAGTACCGGAGGCGACTACCAACGCCCCTGCGGTGCGCTTAGGCCAGCAAGAGCTTGAGGGCTCAAACTCCGCCAATCAGTCCGTCTCCTCTATTGATAAAGACAAAGCCATTACCGCCGTCACCAACCCTGTCGCTGCCTCGCAAGATAAACCGGCAGCAAAGCCTGCAATCACGGCCGATGACGATCGCGATATTATCGTGTTGGCCAAACGCGCCGTTCAGGTCAAGGGCAGTGAAGAGAGCGGCAAGACACAACTTGATCTGTTTCAAGGTCGACGTTATGAAGTAGGCGCAGATAGCTTGGTGTATAGCCAAATTGGTTTCGAGCGTTATCGCATCAGTATCAATCAACCGCCTGCCGATGTTTTGACAGAAGAGAACGTGACTACCCAATCGGTACCTGCCCTATGGAAAGCGGCCACTGGGCAAAAGGTGGCTACCAAAGCAGATGGCAGCACTGAGCCTGAGCCACAGCAAATCTTATCCGCCCAAGCAGAATTGGGCTACCGTTTGGCACTGCCTTGGCTAATTATTCTAGCGCCTATGCTGGCTGTGCCACTAGCTCAAGTAAAACCCAGACAAGGGCGCTGGCTGCGACTGTTGCCGGCAATTTTGATATTTACCAGCTGCGTGTTGGTGATTATTTCTCTTAAAAACGCCATTACCAAGGGCACCTTGTCTGTGCTGAGTTATCCGCTGGTATTAATTGGCTTTATTGTGTTGGCACTTTATCTTAACTGGGCCAGTCGTATCCATCACAGGGTACGCTTTAGACTCGGCCAACGGGCGCTACAAAGTCAGACAAATCATTCTTCTAATCCTGATATCAATCAAGGAGGCCGGTCATGAAACCTAGGCACACTGACCACTCCGATGCGTCAAAAGACATCCGCTCAGGCCGGATTATCTCGCGCTATGTCAAAAAAAACGCCCTGTTTGCCATGCTATTTGCCGTACTAGGCTTGTGGGCATTGCAGATGGTGTTTGCTTATTTAGCAGAGCTTGAAGACATCTCTGATGCGTATACTTATGTTGATGCCTTAACTTATATCTTTTATCGATCGCCTTACTTTTTGCAGCAGTTTATGCCCACAGGTGCCCTACTTGGGGCAGTGGTGGGACTGGGCTTGTTGGCCAATAACTCTGAGCTGATCGTCATGCGTGCGGCAGGATTAAGCATTTATCGCATTGTGGGGTGGGTGCTGCAGCCGGCTTTTATCTTTGTGATTTTAGCGCTGCTGATTAACCAGTTTATATTGCCACAAAGCAATGTCAAAGCGAGTCAAATCCGTAAGCCAGATACTGCTTTATTGGCGTCAGTTAATGGATACTGGACACTACAAAATGCACCCACTGAAGCGGGCAGCACTACGGATAATAAAGAGGGCTTAGCCAGCGAGCAGGCGCACAATATTATCTTTATTGACTATGCCGATGCCAATGGCAATATCGGTGAGGTCAAGCGCTGGCACTTAGATGCGGACAATAACTTAACCGCTGTCTCTAAGGCCACGGGTGGCACTTATGTGCCTAGTCTGCAACAGGGTCAAGACAAGCCGGTGGTAGCGGGGCAAGATCAATCAGATTCTTTGGCCAATTACCAATGGCAGCTGGATAATGTCACCACCTTAAAGGTGGCCGATAAGGCAGCTATTTTAGAGTCAGATACCTTAGGCAATCAGCCAGCAGCACAGCTAACGGACACGCAGGCTACCTCAGTGGATAGCGATCAGTCAGGACAAGCAATGGCGCTCACGAGCCAGCCTTTGGTGGCCAAGCAAGCTGAGTCGACAGATGTTATTAACCTGCCCATCTCACCAAGCTCGGTGTATCTGCTGACCCGCCGTGCCGAAGATTTGTCATTGACTCAGCTGTATGAGCACAAGCGCTTTAACGCCTCACAAGGCACACGATCACTGGAGCATGAGGTGGCGTTTTGGCAGAAGCTATTGTCACCTTTTTCAGTGTTATCCTTGGTGATCGTGGCCTGCTCATTCGTATTTGGCTCACTGCGTACACACAGCTTAGGCCTGCGTATTGTGGTGGCAATTATTTTTGGCCTGCTGTTTAGCTATATTCAAGACTTGACCAGCTTCGTGTCCTTGGCCACCGGCGCACCGCCATTGTTAATGGTACTGTTGCCCATTATCGGTAGTGGACTGTTGGGTTTTTATTTAATTCGACGTCAAGGCTAAAGGGGACAAGTTGCCCTAACAGTGTGAATAGCGTTGACCATAAAATAGATGGTAATAAAAAAGCCCTTCTAATTTTTTTAGAGGGGCTTTTTTATGGTGCTGATCTATTGTAGTTATCTAGTATCTAGGGCAGTTAGCTTGGACGATAACGGCGTGGGATAAACGGGCATTAAGCAGCATTAAGTGCTAGTTACTCTTTAATGGCGCGAGTGATGGTATAGGTTTTGCCTTGTTTTACTTTATCGGCATTGCCAAAAACTTCAGTAAAAGCACGCTTCATAAACTGACGCAGTCCATTGATGGTCACCACGTAGAAGCGGCCACCGGTGCGCATCTTACTATAAGCATCTAACAGGTATAAATAGTGCTGCTCTTTGCCCACCTTGGCCGGCAAGTTAGACATCACTAAGCTGAAGTCTTTATTGGGATCTACATGATTAAAGCCATTTGATAAATGTACATCGACATTGCTCAGGCCATTGTTTTGACAGTTACGGCGTGCGTACTCTACGGCCATAAAGTCTTTGTCAATTAAGGTATGCTGACCTTGTGGACACTCACGCGCCGCTGTCATGCCGAGCACGCCATAGCCGCAGCCTAAGTCAATAGAATCATCATCGCTTTGGAAGTCGATATGATCCAGTAGCATCAGGCTGCCGGCATCTAGTTTCTCAGGGGAGAAAATACCCCAAGTGGTGGTGAAGTGCATCGGTGCACCCAGCACCTCTTGAGTAAACGCGATGTCTTCACGCCAGTGGTTGGCTTTTTCTAATAAATCGGCAGGGGGTCTATGCATCATCAGGGCCTTAAGTATCAATAATTACAAAAAATAGCAGCGGATAAGCGCTCTATAGCACAAGCGTTAAAATACAAACAAGCAGCACAGCGCTATGCGCCATGCTTAATAAGCCAGTCCACCAAGCTTTGAAAGTCATCAAAAGCTTCGGTGGGATTAAGACTTCGAATATCTTGGCCGTAATTATACCCGTAAGATAGCCCAAGCGTATCCATATTGGCGTTTTGGCCGGCCAAAATATCATTTTTTGAGTCGCCAATCATCACCGCTTGCTCAGGGGAGATATCTAAGGTTTCACACACATGCAACAGCGGGGCGGGGTCGGGCTTTTTGACCGGTAAGCTGTCACCGCCCAGTACTTGCTCAAACAGGGACTGCCAGCCAAAGGATTGCAAAATCTTAGGCACAAACTGAATGGGCTTATTGGTCACCAGCGCCAACGTAAAGCCGGCCTGCTTGAGCTGCTTTAGTCCGCTATCGACATGGGGATAGGCAACGGTGTTTTGGCCGCTAATTTGCGCATAGGCATCGAAGAATACCGATTCGGCATGGTCTACCTCAGTTGAGGTTAATTGACCCTCAGCGACCTCTATAGCGCCTACCAGTGCGCGTTTTACTAGCATACGTGAGCCATTACCCACCCAGTTGCGAATCATATCGACGGGATAGGGCGTTTTATTAAGACGGGTAAGCATGGTATTGGTGGCTTCGGCCAAATCAGGCACGCTATCAATTAAGGTGCCGTCAAAATCAAAAATAAGCAGCTTTTTTGCGGTCATAGTCATAATCATCTCAATCTAAGGGGCAACTGATGGCTATCCCTGTTTTTCGTAGTGTTGTTTATGCGCTTTTTTTAGAGCAAGGTAGGTATCGTTGCTGCGGCATAAGTCCCACTTGTGCTTGAAGATACGGGCGGACTCAGCTTTGATGGGGTCTTCGGGCTGGCGAGGTAGCTCTTCGCGTCCATGAGAGCCGCTTTGGCCTTTTTTATCGTCAGGAACTGGGCCTTTGTATTTTTTGCCGCCCTTATGATTGGCATAACGTCGGGCTCGGGTGTAGCCCATCTGCAAAAACTTGCGCGCCATATCGGCACCGACAAAATCCTCGTTATCGAGATACTCTAAAAACATCTGATAAATTTTATCACTGCTTTTAAGTGCCACCTCGGGCGTGGCAAAGCGCCAGTGCGGCAAAATCTCAGATTTATAAGGCTCAACCAGCAGCACGCCTTGCTCACCGCGTCCGATACGGTACAGCTCCGGATGCTTGCGTAAGTCTAAGTTTATATAATCTAGGCTATAGTCAAATTGTGACATAAGACACCACTGTGGTGACAAGTATCTTAAGAGTATAGCCCTCAGATAAGCATTTGACCATAAAAAAACCCCCAAACTAAGTAGCTTGAGGGTTAATTATGCTGTAAAGCAGTATTCGGTATAAAGATGGTGGCTCGAGGCAGAATCGAACTGCCGACACAAGGATTTTCAATCCTTTGCTCTACCAACTGAGCTATCGAGCCGTCTTTATGAGGTCGCTATTAAACTAAATATTCGATGGTCTGTCAACCCTTTTTTGATAAATAATTTGAAATATATCAAAAAAAAGCGATTTATTTATGATTTTACCCGAATTAGCTCATATTCAGTCATAATTTTATGAATTTGAGTTTCGGCGGGCATAAATTGACGCACCCCTTTTTTGGTTTCCTTATCATAAACCAATTTAATGAATTTTGCATCAATGCCGCGATTAATATTTTCAGGGTGCAGTGCCAGATACTGCAGACGCTTGGTATCGGTCTGACCATCATCGAAGCAGCCGACCACGGCAATTGGCTTATCATTAAACATGCCGACATACATCACATTGCCGCGCTTAAAGGCTTTTTCGAATAAAGTCATGACCGCTTCGCTGTCTGCTAAATCGCCCAAATTGGCATTTTGTGCTTCATATAGCTTGGCAATACGCTCGCGCAGCTCGCCGTCATGCTTGGTTTCACGCATTAAAGGTGCATCAAAGGAGTTAATCGCAACGGCTTCTAGTGGCATGTCAGTCATCCAAAGGTTAGTCAAATTAAGAAATAAAGGGTTTGATTTTGATAAAGATCTTCATTGGGCCTTTATCTATAAGGCTATTTTAGCAAACATTACTTATGGGTATGGGCCAAATAGAGTTTTGCTATGGTTTAAAGGTAAGGCGTTTGCTATCATCAAGATATCCTATATTCCCTGACGCTATTTGGCGACTGTTTCTTCGTTATTATTTTATTAGTGAGCCTATTTGCCATGACTACTGAAATCCACTCAAACCCAGCCAACCGTCCGAATCGTATAGCCAGTGTTGAGCGTAATACCGCTGAGACTCAAGTCAGCGTCACTGTCAATCTTGATGGGACAGGCCAAGGTAAAATCGATACTGGTGTGCCATTTTTGGACCATATGCTAGACCAAATCAAGCGTCATGGTCTATTTGACTTAGACATCACCTGTAAAGGCGATACTTACATTGATGATCACCACAGCGTCGAGGACACCGGCATTACTTTGGGTCAAGCTTTTGCCAAAGCGTTAGGCGACAAAAAGGGCATTCGTCGTTATGGCCACTTTTATGCGCCATTAGATGAGTCATTAACCCGTGCGGTGGTAGATATTTCTGGTCGTCCAGGGCTGCACATGGACATTCCTTTTACCCGCTCGCACGTTGGTAATTTTGATGTGGATTTATTCAGCGAATTCTTTTTTGGCTTTGTTAACCATGCGTGGATGACAGTGCACTTAGACAACCTTAAGGGTAAAAATAGCCATCACCAGATTGAGTGTACTTTTAAGGCCTTTGCTCGTGCGCTGCGTATGGCTTGTGAGTATGATGAGCGTGCGCTAAACACGCTACCTTCTACCAAAGAGGCATTGTAACTATATGACCAAAATTGCATTGTTAGACTATGGCATGGGCAACCTCCACTCTGCCAGCAAAGCGTTGGCTGCGGTGGGGGCTGAGGTATCTATTACCAATGATCCAAACATCATCCGTGCAGCAGACAAAATCGTCTTTCCAGGCGTGGGGGCAATGCGCGACTGTATGGCACAGATGCGTGAGCAAGGGATTGATGAGGTGGTCAAAGAAGCGGCCTTTAATAAGCCGGTGATGGCAATTTGTGTCGGCATGCAAGCGCTGTTTACGGAGTCGCTTGAGTTTGAACATACCCAGTGTTTGGATATCCTGCAAGGTCAGGTAAAACAGTTTGACCCTAGCTGGATTGATCCCAAAGGCGAGACCATTAAGATTCCTCATATGGGCTGGAATACCATTGAGGGCATGGATTTGAGTCATCCGCTGTGGCAAGGTATTGATGAGCATGCGCATTTTTATTTCGTACACAGCTATTACTGCGCCCCAGAAGATAACTCTGTGGTGGCGGCGGTGTGTGATTACGGTCAGCCGTTTTGTGCCAGCGTGTTAAAAGACAATCTATTTGCGACCCAGTTTCACCCAGAAAAAAGCCACAATGATGGGCTACAACTGCTAAAAAACTTCGTTGAATGGAACATCTAACCGAACTGGCAACATGACAATCCCAATAACAAGGCCAATAGCAATCAGGCTCGCAGCTAAAAAGACAGCAGCTAAAAAAACAGCCACAAACTAGAAAAATAGAAAAATAGAAAAATACCCATCGGCTTTACGGCAGTGGGTATTTTTTTGTATAAAAATACTGGTATAAAATACTTAGCTATCAAGCTTACTTGCCGACATAGAAAATCCCAACAAATCATAACCCATCTTGTGGGTCGCTGCCTTATACTAATCGACTTCATTATTATTCCTCTTCAAGGTCATAGGGCAACTGGCCGAGTCTTGAAGAAGACTTTTGCGCTATAAAGAGAGCTTGGCAAAAGTGAGGCAACTTTTGGATGATAACGTGATCGATTTTCAACAATTTAAAATAAAAGTGATTGAGCTTACCGGACTTGAGAGAGATGCGCTGCATATCTATGTGGGGATCGGCGTGTTTTTAATAACCTTGATGCTGACCCGAAAATGGGTCAGATATCACCGCACTCGGCTGAAGCTAGCACTGCTTGTGGCCATAGCGTTTGCACTGATGGGTGAGTTTTTGGACTTAAGGCACAGTTATCCCAATCTATCGGGCGATATTTTGGCAGCCAGTATCCATGATATTATCAATACCTGTTTTTGGCCGCTGATGCTGTATGTGATTAATCGCTGGACCCCTTTATTTAACAAAGACGACTGATGCTATCAATCGCAACTACTCTCAACCATAAGCTGCTGTTGGCTTAAGCCAAAAGTTTTTAGAATAAAATGATGCGCCATAAAGGATAAAAATGACAAGTGCGGTACAACCTGAACAAAAAATGCGTAGCAGAAACGACAGAATCCGTCATGCCCTAGGCTTTGAGATTCTAGGGCTGATGCTGTTTGCCCCTTTGGGGAGCTGGGTGTTTGGCTATGAGCTGCATACCATGGGGGTTATCGCTGTGGCGGCCTCTATTGTTGCCACAGTTTGGAACTACTTTTATAACATATTATTCGATAATGCCATGGTTAAGCTGCGCGGCAGTGTCCACAAAACCCTCCTTATTCGCATCTTACATGCGCTGTTGTTTGAGGGCGGACTGTTGTTATTGTTTATGCCGGTCATTGCTTGGTATTTGGGTATCACCTTATGGGAGGCCTTCATTATGGATATCGCAATGGCGCTGTTTTATTTGGTTTATGCCTTTTTTTATAACATTGCTTATGACAAAGTATTTCCTATTGATCGCTAAATAAAAATGCCCGACCAATTGGCCGGGCATTTTTATTCACACTAAGATCAGCACAAGGTTAAGCCATTAAGCTTGGTTTTCTGCTGCCAGTTGACGCAGTACATAGTGTAATACACCGCCATGACGCACATATTCACGCTCTTTTGGCGTCTGCAGCATCACATTGACTTCAAAGCTCTCAGAGCTACCATCAGCGCGTGTGGCAGTAACGGTGGCGGTTCTGCTTTCACCATTTTCAAGCCCTGTGATGCTGAGCACCTCTGAGCCATCTAAGTTATAAGTGTCTGCATTTTCGCCTTTTTTGAAGGTTAAAGGCAGCACACCCATACCCACTAGGTTTGAGCGGTGAATACGCTCAAATGAGCTGGTCAATACCGCTTTTACCCCAAGCAAAATAGTACCTTTAGCAGCCCAGTCACGGCTAGAGCCTGACCCGTATTCTTCACCACCTAAGACCACCAAAGGACGTTTGTCCTCTTTGTACTTCATCGCCGCATCATAGATGGCCATCTCTTCACCCTGTTCTAAGGTGGCCTTATCACCGCTGAAGTAATAAGTGTAGCCGCCTTCTTTACCGCCCATCATTTTGTTTTTGATACGGATATTGGCAAAAGTACCTCGAGTCATGACCGCATCATTACCACGGCGTGAGCCATAGCTGTTGAAGTCTGCTTGCAGTACACCGCGCTGTTGTAAGTACTTACCCGCTGGTGAATTAGGATCGATATTGCCCGCAGGTGAGATGTGGTCTGTGGTGATTGAGTTGCCAAACAGACCCAAAATACGCGCGCCTGTGATGTCTTTAATGCCTTCAGGCTCCATGGTCATGTCATCGAAGAACGGTGGGTTCTTGATGTAGGTTGACTCATCGCTCCAAGGATATAGCTGACTATCAGCTGAGCTTATGGCGTTCCAAGCCTCACTACCGTTAAATACTTCGCCATAGTTCTTGCGGAACATCTCAGCATCAATGTTATTGGCAATCAGCTCGTTAATCTCAGCTGAGGTCGGCCAGATGTCTTTTAAGAACACATCATTGCCTTCTTGGTCTTGACCTAGAGGCTGTGTGGTCAAGTCAATATCAACCGTACCTGCTAGAGCGTAAGCCACTACTAACGGTGGAGAAGCCAAATAGCTGGCTTTGACATGCGAGTGGATACGACCCTCAAAGTTACGGTTACCCGATAACACGGCAGCGGCCACTAGGTTGTTCTCTTCAATGCCTTTTTCAACCGCTTCTAAAAGTGGGCCTGAGTTACCGATACAGGTGGTACAACCATAGCCGACTAAGTAGAAGCCGGTTTTTTCAAGCTCATCCATCAGTTTGGTTTTTTCTAGATAATCAGTGACCACTTTTGAGCCTGGAGCCAAAGAGGTTTTTACCCAAGGCTTGGCTTTTAGACCTTTGGCCGCTGCCTTTTTGGCCACCAGACCAGCACCAATCATAACCGCAGGGTTTGAGGTGTTGGTACAAGAGGTAATGGCAGCGATAACCAAGGAGCCATCATGTAGCTGATGAGTCTTGTTATCGATATCAATGCTTGAGAACACCTTCGGTTTGGCAGACAGACGCTCAGCCTGCTCTTGCTCACCGCCTTCTTCATCAAAGCGTACTTTGCCTTCTTTTTCTGAGGCGCGATCTTTTGTCATGGCATGCAGCGTTTCGCCAAATTTTTGATGCATATCTGCCAAGTTGATGCGCTGCTGTGGTAGGTTTGGACCGGCCAGTGCAGGCTGTACAGTAGATAAGTCTAGATGTAGGTTACTTGAGTAAGTGGCCGCTGGGGTATCGGCATCGTGCCACAGCCCTTGCGCTTTAGCATACTGCTCTACCAGCTCAATTTGTGCTTCATCACGGCCCGATAGGCGCAGATAGTCAATGGCCATCTGGTCAATAGGGAAGATACCACAAGTGGCACCGTACTCTGGCGCCATGTTGGCAATCGTTGCACGATCCGCCAGCGGCATGCTGTGTAAGCCCTCGCCATAGAACTCAACGAATTTACCAACCACACCATGTGCCCGCAGCATTTCGACCACACGCAGTACCAAGTCAGTGGCGGTAACCCCTTCTTGTAGCTTGCCTGTCATCTCAAAGCCAACCACTTGCGGGATCAGCATAGAGGAGGGCTGTCCGAGCATCGCAGCTTCCGCCTCAATACCGCCCACACCCCAGCCCAGCACGCCAATACCGTTAATCATAGTGGTGTGGCTATCGGTACCAAAGACAGTATCTGGATAAGCGGTGAGCTCACCGTTTTGTTCACTGGCCATCACCACACGTGCTAAATACTCAAGGTTAACTTGGTGCACAATACCGGTGGCTGGTGGGACAACTACGAAGTTTTCAAAGGCGTTTTTGCCCCAGTGCAAAAACTCATAGCGCTCATTGTTGCGTTTAAATTCGATTTTCTCGTTTAAATCCAATGAGTCTTCACGGCCGTAGACATCGACTTGTACCGAATGGTCAACGACCAGTTCACTGGGAATAAAAGGGTTGATTTGATCGGCTTTACCGCCAAGCTTGACGACCGCATCACGCATGGCTGCCAAGTCTACAACAGAGGGCACGCCCGTAAAGTCTTGTAGCACTACACGCGCCGGCATAAAGGCAATCTCTTTTGAGGCCTCAGCGCCTGCGTCCCAGTTGGCGACTGCTTCAATATGGTTCTCACCCACAGACTGTCCACCATCTTCATTGCGCAGCAGGTTCTCTAACACCACTTTCATGCTGTACGGCAGACGGTTAATATTGGGGTATTTTTCAGCCAGTTTGGGTAGGCTATAGTAGGCATGGTCTTTGCCAGCGACAGTTAAGCTGTCTTTGACGTTAAAAATATCACTCATGATGGCTTCCTTTTCTAGTTATTAACTTTTTTATAGTATTAAGTCATTGATAGGTAAGGTGGCTAACTGCGTACTCTTCTGTGAGTCGTGTTGGGCTATTCCTTAGCCGAAGTTTTTTAAGCTTCACTTATAAGGCCTTAGATAAGCTTATAAGCGTTAAATAATAGTGAGCTTGTGACGTATTTATCATAAAAGTGGCTGTGATGCCTGTGATAAAGTGATACCTATGATAAGTATGACGACAAGCGGTTAGTAATAAGTGGCTTTTTTTTTGCCATTTATCACTTCTACTAACATAACAAATTTAGCGAGAGTTATTAAGACCTACAGCGTTGTGTCAACGTGGTGAAATCGTAACAAATACTGCTAAAGCCGACCCGAGCCTACGCATTAGCGATGATCAAGTCACCATCAATAGTGCAGATCGCTATTAGGGGGAGGCTTAGTTTCGATTATGACTATTAAAATCAACTAATGAAACCAAGCTATGGGGGAGAGTAGCCTACGCTACTCTTTATCTTGCGGGGTGTTTTTATGTTGCCAAGGAAAGCGGCCTTCTAATTCTACTTGTAAAGACAGGCTCAAAAAGGTGCGAATGATGACAATCACCCCTAATACCACCACACTTCGCAAGGTTGGCTCGGTAACCACAGTGGCCATAATATCAGCGGCAATAAGCACCTCTAAGCCCAATAAGATGGATTTACCCACCCCTTGACGAACGCCTAGATAAGTATCATGACTGAACTTGTTCGAAGAGATGGCTGCCTTATAAAAAGCCAATATCAGCCCAATAAACATGATCATGACGCCGATAAACTCAACTATCTTAGCAATAAGGTCAATTGATTCTATTAAATACGGCATTTGATTTCTCTCCTGCAAGTTCAATGTGACGAGCTAAAAATCGGCCTACGCGGTAGACCGACTTTAGTCATCAATTGGAGGGTTATCTGCTACTTAGCCACAGGCTTCTGCGCATTGTGATAGCCGCCATAGTATTTAACAGGAGACCAGCTAGGAATGACTGCTGGCAACTGCGGATCTAATTTATTATATTCGCCAGCGCCATATGCTATTTTGCCACCTACCACAGTTAATACCGACTCAATACCCTTAATTTTTTCTTCTGGTACTGTAAAGTAATCGTCAGAGAGCAGAACGAAATCTGCATATTTACCCGGTTCTAGGCTGCCTTTGACGTCCTCTTCATTTGAGAACCAAGCACTGCCACTGGTGTATACCTCTAGCGCATCGTCTCTGTCTAATAGGTTGTCTTTGTCATACAGCTTCATGCCACCGACTGTCTTACCTGTCGTCATCCAATATAGAGATATCCATGGGTTATAACTGGCGACGCGAGTCCCATCTGTTCCTGAGCCTAATGGAATGCCCATGTCATAGATTTTCTTAAATGGCGGGGTAGTCTTAGCCGCTTGTGCACCATAACGCTCAACAAAATACTCGCCTGCATACGCCATGCGGTCTTGTACCGAAACACCACCATTCAAGCGCTTGATTTCACGTAGGGTTTCGTCAGTAATGGTCTCGCCATGGTCAATTGCCCAGCGCATCTCATTTTTGATTTTGCCGTTATTTTCACGGTCAATCTCATCAACCAAATCAACGATCAGCTTGGTATTCTCGCCATAAGTAGAATGCTGTCTAAATGGCCAGCCTTTATCAACATGCATTTGGATGATTTCTTTGGTGGCTTCACGCCAGCCTTCATTGTCTTTAATCAACGGCTTATCGGCTAAGAAGTTTTCAAAGTCTCCAGCGGCCCACGTCATATATTCCCCGCCACCTTTTAACTCATAGCCATGGTCGTGGGCGATATCTTCATTCACAGATGCTTTATTATTGGCCATCCATTTTTCAAAGGCTTGTTTTTCTTCACCTGCTTTTTGTGGGAACAAATAGTAAGAGATGCGTAACGACGAATCACCACTGGTGGCCAATGCTTTTGACGCTTCATAGTCATCTGGGAAATTATGACCACCGCCGCCTGCATCAATGGCACTGGTCAGACCAAAGCGGTTTAACTCATGATGAAAGTGCTTGGTAGAGTTGATCATCTCTTCTTCAGACAGCTGTGGCATTTTACCGATCACCTGATACAGAATCATCGCATTCGGTTCTGCCAATAGCACCCCAGTTGGATCACCGTTGGCATCCGCTTTTCTTCGAATTGATACGGTGACCAGCCCCCAATAACTCGAACCCATTGTCCCTTAGGCGTACGCTCTGCTTGCTCTTTTAGCATACGCAGTGCTTCTTTTAATGAGGTCACCCCATCCCAGCGTAGCTCAGAGTTATAAAAACGGCCGCCACGAGTAATATGTAGGTGAGAGTCGTTTAGACCAGGGATTAAGGTTCTGCCATGACCATCAATAACTTGAGTATGCGCATCTCTTAGACGTAAAATCTCGGCAGCGCTACCGGTACGCAGCACTTTACCGTCTTTTACGGCAATGGCTTCAGCCGTGGTGCGCTTATCATCCATGACGGCCACTTTGGCATTAGTAACAATCATATCAGCAGATTGCAGCGTATTATATGAGCCTTGCGGTGTGCTCTGAGTGGCGCAAGCGGATAAAACGCTGGCCGCCCCCGCAAACAATATTAAGTTCTTCTTTTTAAAGTTATTGTTCATAGCTGTCCCTTAATTTTAATGATAACAATGGTCATAAATTTAGAAAAAAACCAGTAGCAAAAGGCAGTTTAACATAGAAAATTGGCGCAAATAGCGGTTGGTAAACTTTTATAAACAACAGAAACAAAACTTCACACTGTTAATTTAATATTTACTTAACCATTTTTAAGTGAAGTTATGCTTCATAAATTACAAAATCGGACACAAAAAAAGGCCGCTACTGAGAGTAACGGCCTTTTAGAAATAAAGGGTGGGAGTGATTAGATGGTGAAGGCTGGGAAGCGGCTGTTGATCACACTTTCAGCTTCAATCAAATTCATAATCTCATCCGCAATATTCTCCGATAGCTCTAAATGGGTGCTAAAACCGACACAAGAGGAGTTAATTTCACCCAGTACATAGACGTCTTTGCCCTCGGCATCTGTATCAAGAATAAAGTCAGCAGTCCACAGCAGGGGTAAAGCATAACCACCTAAGCGTGACTGTAGCATGGGAATGCTCGACTCCACCGTATCTACCATTTCCTGCCACTGCTCAGGCTTATCATAACGATAGGTGGCGCCTGAGAATAAAGTGGCGGAGAAGGCATCGGCGGATTGATCCGGTTTTTTGTGCACGATAGAGACCGCTTTATCACGCAGCATCAGGACACGAATCTCTCCCTCTTTGATACGCGGTAAAAAAGGCATGTCCAAGATTAGACCACTGTCGCCCTCTAAATACTGATAACAAAACTCGATGAATTCACCCAAGGTTTTTTCTTCAGTATGATTATCACGAGCTTCGGTGAGCTTTAACAGTGCATCTTCAGGAATCTCTGCCAGGTCTTTGTATTTTTTTGGGTCTTTTAACTGCACGCGCCAAATGCCTTCACCGGTTGAGCCGCGGTTTTGCTTTAGCACACGCTCACCCCGTGCCAAAGTCTGGGGGAACTGGTGCTTTAGTGCATCATAGTCATAATAGCAGTACACATCTTCTGGAACCAAAGAGGTGCCTTTTAGACGCTCAACTACATTTTTTGCGCCATAATTAATCATCACATCAGGATGCGGTAAGCCTTTGACTCCCTGATGCACCAATTCACGTAGCATTTGAAAATAACCGGTTTCATCTTTGAGGTTGCCTGGATTAATTCGGCTCACATAAGCATCAGCTTTATCAATGGTATAGCGATAGATTTCACCACGATTTTCATCACTATAAAAAATAACCTCGGCGCTCCAGCCGCGGGCTTTTAAGGACTCAATAATAGGGTAAGTATCACGGCGATAGCCATATTTGCTTTTGTCAGAGCCGCCACGGGCCTCAAAAATAACGACGTGTTTTTTCATATAAAAATCTCTTCAAAGCCAACTGCTGGATTGAGGAATCTACATTTAATGTAGGCCACTTAAGTCACCTGCAGTGGGATAAATAAGCTAATAAATAAGGGTGCCACGTCACTGTGGCGAAGATTGTAACGCTCAAAATTAAGGAGTTATCGCGTATAGAGGTCTAACAAGAAGGTGGTTCGAGGGTTTGATTTTAGAACGCGCAAGTCTATAGATAAGTTGTATAGAAAACAATACAAAATAGCAAATATTTTTAGATTTTTTTCACAGTCAATATATGATCTGCTACCGCATAACCCGCCTACTGCCGATACTGCCTAAGCGTAATACAGTGATGTGATGCTGTGATGATAATGAGCACTATCGGTAGGGGCATACCGATTAAAAAAACTGAGATTTTGCCGCCCTTTTCGCTCCTATCCATTTAAGTGATAAATAGCAAAAAATGAGCGGCTTATGTGCTGACTTAGTTATTAAGTGATGGGGAGTGATGTGCTGCCAGATAATCACACATTAGGCCATTAAATTCATCGGCACGGCCAATATGGGGCCAGTGACCGGCGCCTTTATAAAAATGGGCATCGGCAGTTGTAATCGCCTCAAGCAGCTCAAGGCTCCGCGCGACAGGTACAACCTTATCGTCTCGGCCATGCACCAAAAGCACCGGTAGAGACAGCTGAGCCAATGCGTCTAAATCCAGTGGTAAGACTTCCCGGTCCCGATCACGCGCTGCCATAAGGTAGGGGCGCAGACCGAGCTTGGCCTCTTTTAGCGCCGCTTGATAGCGCAGATTGACCAAGGTGTCACTGATTATGGCGTCATTACGAATATTTTTTTGTAAGTCCTGCAAGATAAGCTCGGCGGATAGCGGCCCCTTGGGTTTAGGCTGTGCTGCACGGGTATCGGGTTTTGGCTTCTTTGCACCGCCTGTCCCGATAGATATCACCCCGCAAACCCGCTCAGGATGATCAATGGCCAATTGCAGTGCCACCCAGCCGCCCAGCGAGCTGCCGGCAAGCCAAGCTTTTTCGATATGCAGCGCATCCATCAAGCGTAGGGTATGCTCACCCCATTGACGAATGCCGTAAGCGGTATCGGGCGTAGTATTGGCTGCGCTCAGCGTCTCGCCATAGCCAATAAAGTCAAAGGCAATACAGCGGGCATATTGGCTGATAAAAGGGAGGTTCTGCCACCAAGTAACGGCTGCTGAAGTTCCCATACCTGAGCCATGCATCAATAGCAGGGGGACACCTTGGCCTTGGTCATAATAGTGGGTAAGCTCATTGGGGGCAGTTTGAGCCCAGTTATCTTCAAGATTAAAAAAAGGATCTGTTTTAAACTCTGGGACAAGAAGCGTCATGATGTGCTCTGGCAACAGTGGGGTAACGGGGTATTTTAGCGCAATTTATGACGGTCGCGGCTGATTTTTTGACACGATGAGCTGATTTTTAGGGTATGGCTGTTCATTAACATAGATGCCCTTGGTGTGCCAACAGCCATAGTTTACATAGATTTTATGGTTCTGATTACCGGATACTTTAGGTTAGCTAAAACTACGTTTGCTATAAAATACAGTAAGTAAATCTTGTTACACTGTGGTTATGAGTAAAAATAAAAAGGGGGCAATTTAATGAAACGACGTAAATTTATTCAATCCATGGGGTTAGGTCTGGGCGCTTCGGCTACTTTAAGTGGTTGCCAGACTTTGGCAAAAACTGCTCAGCCACTATCGGCGCCTCAAGTTCAAGCTGGACATTTTAGTAATATCATTGTGGGCAGTGGCTATGGTGGCGCGGTATCGGCGCTGCGCCTGAGTGAGCAAGGCCACAAGGTACTTATCCTTGAGATGGGTATGCGCTGGGATAGAAGCCCCAACCATGATACCTTTTGTAAAATGATTACCGCTGATGAGCGCTCCAGCTGGTTTAGTCATTGGCCCAACGCCCCCATTCCCATCCCCATTCCTATTAAAAAATATCCTGGGGTGCTCGATTTGATTGAGTATGATGACATGAAGGTGTTTGCAGGTCGGGCCTATGGCGGCGGCTCGATTGTCAATGGAGCGATTGCTATTGAGCCTAGACGGTCACATTTTGAGCAGACCTTTCCTTGGATTGATGCCAATGAAATGTATGACACTTTTTTTCTGCGTGCCATGAAGACCTTAAAGGTCAGTAAAATTCCCGAAGACTTTTTTAATAACTCTGAGCACTATGAATATACGCGTGCAGCTGAGCGTCAGGCTGATAAAGCGGGGCTAACTACGGAGTTTTTTGGCAATAGTTATGACTTTGACTATATGCAAAAAGAGGCAAAAGGGGAGGTGTACCCATCGGCTTTAGGCGGTGAGGTGATCTATGGCAATAATGCAGGCAAGTACTCTTTGGATTTGACCTATCTTAAACAGGCAGAAGCTACCGGTAATGTCAGTGTCAAAACCCTACGTAAAGTTAATAGCATTCAAGCACTTGATAACCATCAACTAAGACTTGAGGTGCAGGTACTCAATAAAACCGGCGGCATTGATGCCATAGAATATTACACCTGTGATAAATTGTTTTTGAATGCCGGCAGTACCGGCACCTCAGAGCTGCTGCTAAAGAGCCAAGCTCAGGGTAAATTGACTCAGCTTAATGAGCACATTGGGCAGCATTGGGGGCCCAATGGTAATATCATGACCGGCCGCAATTTTGTACATGCTGCAGGTAAGATTCAGTCCACCATTCCGGTTAAAGGGATCAACATGTGGGATGGTGATAGAGGCGGATCAAAGTACAAGATATTTGCCGAATTGGCACCGCTGCCGTTGGGTCTTGAGACTTGGACCACCTTGTACTTGGCAATTACCGATAACCCAGAGCGTGGTCATTATTATTATGATAAAGCCTCGCAAAGCGTAAAACTTAATTGGAAACGCTCACAAAATGAGTATTCAGTGAATGCCGCAAAAGAGCTGATTGAAAAATTGGCTCAGGCGAATGGCGGGCGGGTATCAAGCTTACTGTTTAACCAAGGTTTTGGGGATGACTTCTGCTATCATCCCTTAGGTGGCTGTGTGCTTGGCAAGGCCACAGATGAATTGGGCCGTGTCAAAGGCCATCGCAATATTTATGTGCAAGACGGGGCGCTTATTCCTGGCAGTGCTGGGGTTAACCCTTATGTCTTTATTACTGGGCTTGCTGAGCGTAATATGGCCTATATCCTTCAACAAGACTTCTCGTCGTCGACCCCTTAAGGAGGGCATTGTGACCTTGCCCATTAAACTTCGTATTTTAAAATCCTCTGTGACCAATCCGTGGTTTAACTTGGCCACCGAAGATTGGATATTCCAAGAGCTAGATGCCCATTCACACACCCTGTTTTTATGGCGCAATAGCGAAACTGTGGTTATCGGCCGCTCACAAAACCCTTGGGTGGAGTGCAAAACCGATAAAATGGCAGAGGATGGGGTGTATTTAGCGCGCCGTCAAAGTGGGGGCGGGGCTGTCTTCCATGATTTGGGCAATACCAACTTCACTTTTTTATCACCCAAAGACGGCTATGATCAGCAGGCCAACTTTGACATCATAATCAATGCACTAAAAAAATTGGGTATTGAGGCCAGCTTATCGGGGCGCAATGATATGCAAGTGGGCGATCGTAAAATCTCAGGCAGTGCCTTTAAGCACGCCACTGACCGCAGCTTTCACCATGGCACACTACTGGTCAATGCCAATATGCAAAAGCTTGGCGATTACCTTAATCCGCATCCGTTAAAGCTGCAAGCCAAAGGCATCAAGTCGGTCCGCTCTCGAGTGGCAAATCTGGTAGAGTTTAATGACAGCATCACTCACGAGTCACTATCACAGGCGATCATTGAGGCGTTTTGTGATTACTATGGCAAAACCGTAGAGATTGAGGAATTAGATGAGGATTCCTTAAAGCAGGAGCCTCATCTTAATAGATACTATGAGCAGATGGCCGACTGGGACTGGCGCTTTGGCAAAACCCCACAATTTAATCACCATATCGAGACCCGCTTTGAGTGGGGCATTATTGATCTGCACTTAGAGGTGGCACAGGCGATCATAACAGAGGTGGTGATTTTCTCAGATGCCCTCAATGTTGAGCTGATTGAGGCGCTAAAGCAAGCACTGACAGGTGCAAAATACACTGTTGATGCCGTCACATCTAGATTGAATGACTTAAAACAGCAGCCAGCGGCAGGCTCAGAGTCAAGCTGGATAACACAAATCACTGACTTTGAGCAGTGGTTAACCGGGCAAATGGTAACCTAGGTACTGTTTAACTTGCTAATGTTAAACGTAGTTTTACACTTGATAACCTAAAACAAGCCACATCTTTTGTAAGATAGATTAATAAAATGAATCTTATAAAAAACTTAGGAGTGTGGCTGTGTTTGATTTAAAATCATTATTTAAAAAAGAAGTAGAAAAACAATTAACTGACGTTGAAGACTATATTTTTATGCCAGAGCGTATTCAGCTCAAAGTGGACGATGGACAACTTAATTGTGTGCTCAATAGTGATGGCAGCGTAAATATCTTTTATACCAAGCAAGGCGTAACAGATGTTCGAGTTGCCACACGTAAGCATCCTTTGACCTCATTTGAAGCAGAGTTGCAGCATGGTCTATATGATGATGTCATCGAGGATGTGGTCGACATGGTTAATAAAACGGTTGATGGTAAATCAAAATACTTCCGCAGCGCTGTCATATTACCTGCCACGCCATCCCTACAAGCGCCAGAGCCGACGCAAACCAAGACGTTTGACTGATAGATAGCACTGATAGATAGACGTTTGATAGATAGCATAGATAGATATGGCAACGGGGGATAGCCGTTGGTGCTAGCAGATGGCGCTAGTATTAGTATAGCCATTTTAATCGCATAAGCTGTCACAAAAAAGCCGATTATTCTTAGGATAATCGGCTTTTTGATGTATAACACCAAGTCACTGACAGAGCTTGATGGTCCGCAAAAACAGTCAGCAAAAACTGTCCACAAGAACAGCGATTAGTCTTTTCCACGCGTCATCTTGATAATGGTTCGGTCTTTTTTGACATAGTGATGATATAGCGCTGCTAAGATATGACCAACGACCAACATCCAGCCCAACCATTTACCAACAATCTCTTTATGAAGAAAGTCAAATGGTACCTCAAACTCTTCATAAGTTAAATTCCAAGTCGGTGCGATAAAGTCTTGGAACATAGAGGTGCTCTCAAATCTTGGGATAACAAATAGACCAAAAAACTCCGTATCTACTTTGGCACCGAGATAACCCGTTAAAGGCATGATAATCATAACCGCATACAAGCCAAAGTGACCCAAATGTGCGCTCAAGTGTGCCAGCTTACTGCCAGGCTCTTCATCAGGCTGAATATTATTTAGACGCCACAATATGCGAAAGATAATCAGCGTACCGACGACCACACCAAATGATAAGTGCAACTGTAGTGCCGTCCAGTTAATAGGGGTCTCGTCTACCGTGAACCAATGACGAAAATAAACAGCCACATAGGCGCCAATAAAGGCGAACGCCATAATCCAGTGCATCCATTTTGCAATAGATCCATAGTTGTTCCTCGTGTTTCTTAAACTCATAAACCTCCTCCAAATGTACCGATAAGTTTTGAAATTGTAGTTAAGATAACACTGACCAAAATTGCGCATAGCTTACTATGAAACATAACTAAAATAGTGCTTACATTGTTGTAAATATCTTAAAGTTTTGCGCGGTATATACACTATTCTTACTAGAGAGTTACCATAGCGGCATCAAGGATATATTGACTTATTAACAAGTGACTCGCCAAATAACAAAGGGTCTAACTAGGCGGGCTAAATGGAGTGGTATTGGGCTGTCAATCGTAAGCTCACAGAACGTTAGGGCATAGCAAAAGCCGTAAAAGCACAATAAAAGACGCCATAAAAAAGGCTACCTGCATGACTGATGCCGGTAGCCTTTTGGCGCTTAGATGATAATAAGCGCTTAGATAACACTAAGCTTTACTTTAATAGTGCCTCTAAACTTTAATAGTGCCTCTAAACTTTAATAGTGCCTCTAAACTTTAATAGTGCCTCTAAGAGTATTTTGAGGGATGTCTTTAGTTGTTAAACCATCTCTCGTACTCTGGCCATAATACCACGCCCAATTACCAAGCGCACATAGCTCACTGCAATGATGATTAGCACAGCGACTAACATCAAGCCGCCAATGCCGAAGCTTAGCCAGGGCACACTAAAGCGCAGATTAAACCACTCGGTAATCAGTACATAAGCCGTAGCACTGGCAAGCACCACAGCAAACACCCCAGCACTCACCCCAAGTAGGCCAATCTCCAGCATGTTAATTTTGTACAAATCTGCCGTCTGCATCCCCAATAATCGAAATGAAGCGCTATCACGCAAACGGTCTTGAGACGTAGACAGCAGTGAGGTAATGAGCAGCATAATACCGGTAATAATCGCCAGTAGCGTAAACACCTGCACCAGACGGCTCATTTGACTGACGTAACCTTGTACCTGTTTAGCAATGGCGCCACCATCTATCGTGGTAATGGCAGGGAACTTGCGGGCAAGATCAGTTTGTAATTGCGGAATTTGCGCACTGTCAACTCTGGCAGTGGCAAACTGAATTTGCGGCGCATCGGCCAGCACTTCAGGCTGAAATAAAAAGTAGAAGAAGGGGCTTGGGCCACGCTCATAGCGCTCCCGAATACTGGTGATTTGACCGACAATCTCGATACCTTGAATGTTAAAAGCCACCTGATCACCTAGGCTCACATTTAATAGCTCGGCTGCACCATCTAAGATGGACAAGGGCACCACACCTGCCTCAGTGGCCATCTTATCAAGTGGCGCATACAGCTGATTGGGATGAACCGCATCGGTAATAAACTCCGTCTCCATCACTGAATCGGCATAGCTTAAATTAAATACCCGAGTGGGGTCATCGCCCTCGCTTTGTGGTACGACAATATCGGCTGTAGGCACGCCACCGGCCTCACTGACACGGGCACGCACCACTGGATAATAGGTGATAGGCGCTTTAATCATACTGTCTAGCGCTGAGTGCTGGTCACTTTGGATATCGAGAAAAAATAAGTTAGGCGCATCCTTTGGATAAGCCTTAACGAACTGGGTATTTAGGCTGTCATTAAGCAGAGTAATCATCGACAGTACCGACACCGATAGCGCTAAGGTCACAAAGAACAGTCCGGACTGATTGCCTTTACGTGATAAATTGTGCACGGCCGTGCGCACCATCCAGCCGCTTTTTTTGCCAAATAAGCCATTGCTGGCAAGCGTTGCCAACAGCCACAGCCAGCCTTTACCTATCAGCCAAAAGCTGGCAGCCAGCAGCATCATACCACCCAGTACTTGTAGCCCATTTAATAACGAGCCAAATTCATAGGCCATTAGCCCAAAGCTTGCCAGCAACACCAAACCATACCAATAAATCGGCGGATGCTGACGGCTGTTAGCGGTGGCTTGCTTTAAGACAGCAGATGGCTTGGTGTGCATGACCGAATAAAGACTGTGCTGCACTACCAATAAGGTAATGACTAGGGCAACTATGCTGATTTTTATCAAGCTAATCAGCTTGATCGACAGATTTACATCCGGCGGCAGTATGGCGGTCAGATATTGAGCCCCAACTTTTAGCATACCCAAGCTTAAGAGGCCTGAGACGAGACAAGCCAACACCGCCATGGCAATGAATACACGGTAGTAGCTGTGCTTGATATCACTGATAGATTCGCCTAGAGCACGGCGTATGGCATTGGCATTTTGCTGTAAACTCACAAAAGCTTTGACCACACTTAGTAGCGCCACCGCGGATAAAAACAGCACCGCGATGACCAGCAGTTTTAAAAACATCAGCACATTATCGGACACTTGGGTCACTGAGGTATCCGCCTCATTGGCATCGGTAATCTTAACCTCGGAGGTATCGCCCAATAGCGCCTCAAGCTGTTGTCTTTCATCAACAATGGCCGGTTCAGAGCCGGCAAGTTCAATCTGATAATCGACTCGGCTGCGTTGTCCCATTAGACCAGTAATGGCCAAATCAGTGTCGGCCATCAGTACCCGTGCCCCAAACCCAAAGGCAGTCAACGGGCGATCTGGCTCAGTGACCAGTTCATCGGCTATGGTAAATAATCCCTCTCCAATCTTGACCGTATCGCCTATCTTAAGATGAAGTCCAGTCAATACTTGGGTCTCGACCACCACGCTATGCGGGGTCAGCTGTTGCCACAAGGGTTTGCCTGAGGCCAGTTCCACCTTACCATACAAGGGATAGTCTGAAGATACGGCTTTAATACGGGCAAGGAGGGTATGTGCTGCAGACTCAGCAGCGGCGTGATGGATAACTTGATTTTGGGTGAGCGTCTGAGCAGCCTTTGGCTCAGATACACTCGAGATCATGGCATTAAACTGATAATCGTAGACCACTTTTTGGTCAGCAGACTGCGCCTCAAACTGCTCAACCTTTTGTAAAACTTGTGGTGTCCACGCCTGCTTGCTCTCCAAGATCAAGTCACCACCGACCAAAGCGCGCTGATTGTCAGTCACGTAATCACGTACTGATTGCTGAATAGAGTCGAGGGTCAGGTAGGTCGATAGTGACAGCACCATGGCCAATAAAAACAGCAATGGATATATCCAGCTGCGCCACCAACTGCGCTGTACAGATTTGCTACCTAGGTTGTTATAAGGGTTTAACGGCTTTGAGGATGGCGTCGGCGTGGTGTGTGAGGTCATAAGGGCGCAACTGATTATCTATTGAGGAGATTATGGGTTATAAAATAAGGCGTCGTAACACTATGCTAGCTAATTTAACGCCTAACGTCAGTGGCTTTATTACAGCCAAAGCAGTGTAAGGGTGACAGACTGTATTAATTTGTTGAATGACCGCCGCTTATTAACTGCCGAGCTATGATTTATCTCAGTTAGCATTGCTGTAAGTTATCATTGTTCTAAGTTAGCATCTCTCTAAGTTACCAGGCGATGGTTTTACCAGCCCAATCGATAAAGCAGCCGGTGTCCTCTACCGTTAATTCATTCAACACTTTTAGTAGATGCCTTGCACACGCATCAGGCGTAAACAGTTTGGCTTTGGCCACATTGGCCTGAAAGGGCTTGGATAAAGGGGTATCAACCGTGCCTGGCTGAATGACAGCGACGCAAACATTTTTTAGCGTGCGCTGCCATTCAATGGATAGGGTCTTCATACCCATATTTAATGCCGCTTTGCTCATTCGATAGCTATACCAACCGCCTAATTCATTCTCACTGATACTGCCCACTCGTGCTGAAATAGTGGCATAAATATCCGGACGCAATTCACTGGGGGTGCCCGCTTTTAATAAGGGTTTAATGTGTTTAGCAATCAATAAGCTGGGTAGGGCATTGAGCGCCATGTTCTGTAAAAAAAACTCTGCATCAAGCTGCCTTACGGCTTTTTCAGGTTGATTGGTATCTGTATGCAATAAGCCTACGGTATTGATGACCCAGTCGATATGCTGTGTTTGACGGTTGATATCAGCAATTGCCTGTTTAATACTGCCCTCTTCTCGGACATCCATGTTAAGCCATACCACCTTATCTGTCGTATTTGTATCAGGCTTATGGCGGTGATAAGTGGCAAATATTTTTGTGACTTTATGGTCGGTACTGAGCCGTTCAAGGAGTGCTTTGCCTATGCCACTGGTGCCACCGATAAGTAGAATATTTTTGTTATAGCTCATGAGCATCAGCATCCCGATAAAAACTTAAACTGTACTACAGTATCAGGCATTTTGTTGGCCTAAATTTGGTTTAGCCAACAGTTAACGCTAGAGGGTATTAGAGCCTACCTTGTGGTGACAGTGGGGGCTATATTATTAATTTAAATTGTATTATTTAGTTAGCATTTAAGCTTATTAGCCTTGCTTATTGAGCCCTTAAAACGTTACGATAGGCCATCATAAAGCGTGCACTGAGCCTGTGGCTTGCCGTTGGGCACAGACCCAACTATCAGACCCAGTATCAGGGGCATTAGGCTTAGTGCAAAGATAATCACTGATAATAAACGACAGTATATAAGGATATGATTATGGCATTATCGTTAAGTAAAGGCGGGAACTTATCCCTGACAAAAACTGACCCTAATTTAAACAAACTTTTAGTTGGATTAGGCTGGGATGAAAGAGCGACATCAGGTGCTGAGTTTGACTTGGATGCCAGCGTATTTTTGTTAAATAATACAGGACGTGTGCGCGGCGATCATGACTTCATCTTTTATAACCAATTAAAGTCAGACAACGGCGCCGTTGAACACACCGGTGATAACCGTACTGGGGAAGGTGATGGTGATGATGAGGTGATCAAAGTAGATCTGTCTCGCCTGCCTGCAGATGTGGACAAGGTGGTGGTAACCGTCACCATTCATGACGCCCAAGTACGCAATCAAAACTTTGGCCAAGTTGCCAACGCCTTTATCCGTGTGGTCAATGAAGAGACGGGCGTAGAGGTGGTTCGTTTTGATTTGGCTGAGGATTATTCTGTTGAAACAGCCATGGTGTTTGGTGAAGTATATCGGCATAATAACGAGTGGAAATTCCGCGCCGTCGGACAAGGTTATTCCGGCGGTTTACAAGCGATGTGTCAAAACTATGGTGTTGTAATCTAAACCCATTATCATGGTTAGATTATAGGTGGGTAGAGATACGCACCCTGAAACCCCTTTATGCGCTTCATATAAGCGCATAAATGGGTCACTTGGACGCCTATCTTTAGGTTGAAGAACCTAGTACAGACAATAAGCTTTTACGACAGGATAGGTAATGAGACATTTTTATTTCGATTTTATTTTTACAACGCTTGCCCTAATAGTGGCCGCCTGGTGGGGCTACTCGCATGGCGGTATGGGTGGGCTGATCTCTGCTTTATCCATTACGGCTATTTTGGCAGTGATGGAAATCTCTTTATCTTTTGATAATGCGGTGGTCAACGCCTCAGTGCTTAAGCATTGGGACAAGTTTTGGAAAATGATATTTTTAACCGTCGGTATTTTAATCGCGGTATTTGGTATGCGTCTGGTGTTCCCTATTGTTATTGTGGCAGTGACCGCTGACATGGGTATGATGGATGTTATCAACCTAGCTTTATACAACCCAACAGAGTACTCAGCCAAATTGATGGCGCACCATGCAGAGATTTCCGCCTTTGGTGGCATGTTCTTACTACTGGTGTTCTTAAACTTCTTGTTTGATGACAAAGACGTGCACTGGTTTGATTGGCTAGAAAGACGTTTGGCGAAGTTTGGTGAAGTGGATGCCATGAGCGTGTTTGTGGCGCTCGCTATTTTAATGATTTCATTGTCTTGGGTTCATGAAGAACAAACCCTAGCGGTGTTAATAGCCGGTGTGTGGGGTATCTTAGTGTACCTAGGTGTTCAAGTGGTCTCAGGTATGCTTGAGGGCGACTTAGAAGAAGCTGAAGAAGCGTTAGAAGATGGCACCGTTGCCAACTCAAGTAACGGTTCGGGTAACGTGGGTAGCGCAGTGATGAAGGGCGGTATTGCCGGATTCTTATATCTTGAAGTGCTGGATGCGTCTTTTAGTTTCGATGGCGTTATTGGTGCGTTTGCTATTACCAATGATGTGATTATCATCATGTTGGGTCTGGCCATCGGTGCCATGTTCGTGCGTTCAATGACCATCTTTTTGGTCGAAAAAGGGACGCTTGATGAGTTCGTTTATCTTGAACACGGTGCGCATTATGCCATTGGGGCATTAGCTGTGATTATGCTGCTGTCTATGAAGTTCCACGTGCCAGAGATTGTAACTGGTCTAATTGGTATTGCCTTTATTGCTTGGGCAGTTGTGGCCTCTATTAGATTTAAAAAGCTGGAGCAAGCGGGCAAAATCTAAGCGCTTTGTTTGAGTAGAGGTAATGGATCGATAAGTGATAGACACCCAAAACATGGATGCCATGAAGCGCAATAAAGACGGCTTTATAACAGGGTCTAACAGCCCTTTAGGGTTTTGGTAAATCGTCTTGCTTATCGGCCAGTCAGTTAGTATAGTTAACGAGAGTTTCGGCTCTCGTTTTTTAATGTCTGCCGTTTGAGTACTTTGAATGCGGGCAGCATCACACGTGAGCGAAGTTAATCCTTATTAATAAGCGATAACAAATTAAATAAACCCCTAAACAACAATAAAGGACAATATCATGGCTATTAGCTTAACCAAAGGCGGCAACGTTAACTTATCAAAAGAAGCCCCTGGTCTTACCAATATCACCATCGGCTTAGGCTGGGATCCACGCGCCACAGACGGCCAAGACTTCGATCTAGATGCCATCGCCTTTTTATTAAACGATGCAGGTAAAGTACGTAACGACCAAGACTTTATCTTCTTTAACAACCTAAAATCAGGTGATGGCTCAGTTGAGCACACAGGCGACAACCGCACGGGTGAAGGTGATGGTGATGATGAAGCCATCAAAGTAGACCTAACTCGTGTGCCTAGCGATGTGTCTAAAATTGCAGTTTGTGCCATTATTTATGAAGGTCAAGCCCGCAACCAAAACTTCGGTCAAGTAGCCGATGCCTTTATTCGTGTAGTGAATGACAATGGCGCGACTGAAATTGCTCGCTTTGATCTATCAGAAGATGGCAGCACCGAAACCGCTATGATTTTTGGTGAAATCTATCGCCACAACGGTGAGTGGAAATTCCGTGCAGTCGGTCAAGGTTTCAGCGGTGGTCTAGGTCCATTAGCGGCCTCTTATGGTGTTGCGGTTTAATACACGAGTCAGCAGATAGATAAACGCTTAGAGGGGTGTCTGCCTGTCTAAGCCAATTGAGTAAAAGAACGGCGTAAAAGGACAGTATCATGGCGGCAACCTTTAGTCTCATTGGCACAATTGAGCCATTTTTACATTGTAATTTAAAGCCTGGCGACTCTATTTATTGTGAAGCCAATGCGATGGTTATGATGGAGAATAATCTTGAGCTAAAGGGTAAGTTGCAAGGCGGTCTGATGCAGTCTTTGATGCGCCGATTTGCCAATGATGAATCACTGTTTCAACAAGAGATTGCTGCCACAAATGGGGAAGGGGACTGCTTATTAGCCCCCACCTTAGATGGTGACATGCAGATTTTGGATGTCGGTCCTCAGCAATATACATTAAGTGATGGCGCCTTTGTGGCAGCTACCCGAGAGGTTGAAGTAAAGGCCAATATCCAGCGCAACTTAGGTGGTGCGGTATTCGGTGATACCGGCGGATTTGTGGTGATGCAGACCCAAGGCCAAGGTCAGCTGGTGGTCTCAGGCTTTGGCTCTTTATTTGAGATTGAGGTGACGCCCGGCAAAGATGTGGTCATCGACAATGGTCATGTGGTGTGCTGGGACTCTAATCTGCAGTACAGTTTATCGGTCTCAACCAGTAAGAAAAAAGGCTTTATGAGTAATATCATCAACTCCGTCACCAGTGGCGAGGGGATGGTGCTAAATTTCTCAGGTCAAGGTAAGGTCATCATCTGTTCACGTAACCGAGACACCTATCGAGGCTGGGTACAAAGCATTTTGGGCAGTAGCTCAGGCGGACGCGGTGGCAGTGGCGGATTTTTAGATAATATTTTATAACGCCGACATTTACAGCCATCACGCCTGCATAAATTCATATATCAAGGATAAGTAACATGGCAGTTAATCTGCAAAAAGGACAAAAGATTTCACTGAGCAAAGAAGCCGGTGGTACGCTAACTCAAATTAAAATGGGCTTAGGCTGGGATGTTGCCGGCTCTGCTGCCCCTGCAAAAAAAGGCGGCTTTTTAGGCGCATTATTTGGTGGCGGTGGGTCAGGCGGCGGTGACAGCATTGATCTGGATGCTTCATGCATTATGTTTGATGATAACAAGCAGCCAGTTGATGCCATCTGGTTCAATCAACTGCGCTCTAAAGATGGCAGTATCTTGCACACCGGTGACAACCGCACGGGTGCCGGTGATGGTGATGATGAGGTCATTAATGTGGATTTGAGCAAAATCCCAGCCCATGTCAAGTCATTGGTGTTCACGGTCAATAGCTTTACCGGTCAGAACTTCTCTACCGTTGAAAACGCTTATTGCCGTATCGTCGATGCAGGTAACAATGCTGAGGTGGCGCGCTATAACTTATCCTCTCAAGGCAATCATACCGCTATGATTATGGCCAAAGTTTATCGCCATAATGGTGAGTGGAAGATGCATGCAATTGGTGAAGTGGCCAGTGGCCGCACCTTTAATGACTTAATGCCAGCGATTACCCCTCACGCCTAATTATTGGTGCCCAACCCCAACCCATGTCTAAAGCTAGGGCCGGGCACTATAGATAACCCATAACTTATGCTAACTAATAAAAAAACGCTGACCTAGGTCAGCGTTTTTTTATGTCACAAGTAGAGCAGGCGCCGCAACTGACTTTATTTGCGAGCCCGTTTCCAGTTAAAGCCCCAACCAAAGGCTTCATCCATCTGCTGATGGCCGGAGAAATAGCGGTTAATACGCTCCACATTAATACTGCCATTTTGGTTCATTAACCGAGCAACGGCACACATGCCTGAGGCGTTATTGCCCTCCGTCATCCGCGTCTCAATAGGCGGTTGGTCGGGGACATAAATGGTGACTGTGCCATCGGTTTGCGCCCAGTTGGGTGCCCCTTCGTAGATAAAGGCGAAGATAAACACCTCTTTGATATCGCTCCAGCGAGCACCATTGATATCGAGCCATTCACCGTCTAGGCTTTGGCCGGTGCGGTCATCGCCGCGCAGTAACACATAAGGCGCTCTTTGAAGATCACCAAATCGGCCGCCGAGTGCCTGAATTAAGGTGCGCTCGCCATTATTTAGGTGCACCATCGCACCAACATCAAGGTCTATACCGGTTGATTTTGCGGCAAACAAATCGTTTAAAAAGCCTTTCTTTTTAACCGCTGTATTAGCTCCGCTAGCGTTCTGGCGATTCCAGTTTAGGTTGACGGTGATTTTGCCAAAATCATCTTTTTTCTTCAGGTTAATACTGGATTGATTTTTGGTCAGGCTGATTTTGGATAAATTAACCGAGCGCGGCGCAGGTGAGCTGGGTGCCGGTGCGCTAATAGGGGGCGGCATTTGTGAGCTTCGGTTCTGAGCCGGTGGCGTTGCTACAGGACTAGGTGCAGGCGCCTCATCAGCGATGTCTACCCCAAAATGCTCAGACAATGGCTTCAATCCGCCATCAAATCCTTGCGAGATAAATCGAAATTTCCATTGGCCTTGGCGGCGATAGCATTCCCCTAAGATAAGTGCTTTTTCGCTGCGATTGGCACTTTGTACATGGCAGGTCATCAGTACAGTTGTACCTTGGAGCACTTGCAATTGAATATCGCCCAATTGTGATAAAGGCTGATTGCTTGAAAAAGCCAAAGCAATTTTTTGGATAGTTTGTGGCTGCGTAGGTAGGCTGATGTCAAAAAACGCATCAGTATCGTGGCCGCGATGGCTGACACTGCCATCATCGCTGCGGGTCTGACCATAAAACACCATGTCGCCGTCACCGCGCACCTTACCAGTTTCGGCTAAGCGGTAGGCAGCGCAATCAATGGGCTGGTCACTTAAAATACGTACACTAATATTATCGGTGGGTAGCGGCGCATTGGCACCGGCAATTAAAGTTTGACTCATAATAACTCTCCATAGAACGAATAAAGGGGGCAGCTTAGCCTTCCTAGCCTACTGTGCTTAAGTTTGGCCATGATTTGTTAAGGCGATGACCAGCTTTGTCTACTTATAATGATTTTGGTACTGTGATAGTAGTCTAGCAGATTTGGCTTTAACGAAAGGCAAATTAAAAAGCAGGTTAAAGGGCAGGCTAAAGGGCGAAGCAAAAGAGAGAATAAACGCATAAAAAAGCGATTATTTATCCTAAAATGTGCCTATAATGCAGCTGTTAAATAGAGGCAGTGAGTCGTTGGTATTTTTATTAAAGGGTTATCTATGTGTCCGTCCACGTTTAGTTGTGCGCCTAGTGTTTGGCTTGCTGAAGGGCAGTCGAGTCAGCGTGATATGCTACAAAGTTTACAGCAATTAAAGCGGCGCAGTATAACGCCATTTGAAGTTATTGCCTCACATCGTTCGCAGCGCCCGGAGATTTTTGAGTTTGCTGATCACGTCTTTATCGAGCCAAGCGTCAAGCAAGAGCAACAAAGCGGTTTGGCGCGCTGGCAGTTTGTGTTACAGCACGCCATTAAGGCCAATACCAAGGTGCTGTTAACAGGTCGCAATAGCATCACTTATGAGGCGCAGCGAGCTCAGTTTGAGCAGGCGGGTATTCGTCTGCTAACGGGTGCCACCTCGACTGAGATGCTACAAAAAATCGATGACAAATTTGCCTTTATGAGTCATTGTCAGGCGCACAACATTGCTGCGGCAGAAGGCTGGCGCTTTGATACAGTAGATGAGCTTAAGCAATTGATTGAGACCCATGGTCATCAGCCGCTTTGTGTGAAGCCAATTAGTGGCATATTTGCCCAAGGGTTTTGGTGTCTAGATACCCATGCTCAAGCCTCATTGGACGTACAGAGCGCAAGCTACGACAGCTTTGAGCATCTGTATTTCACGGATAATCGCAGAATCACCACCTCTGAGTTTATTAGTGCTTATTCTAACAGCGTTATGGTAAAACAGCGGCCGATTCCGATGTTGCTCATGCCTTATTTGCCTGGCAAAGAGTACTCTATTGATGTGGTCTGTGAGCGCGGTGAAGTGTTGGCTGCTGTGACCCGTTATAAGGTCGGCAAGGTACAGCATCTGGGCTATGATGAGTCAGTAATGGCGGTAGTTATCCCTTTAATTCGTGCCTTTGGTTGTGACGGTATTGTAAGCGTACAGACCAAGGCTGATGAGGCGGGCAATCACAAAGTGCTTGAGATTAACTCGCGTCCTTCAGGGGGTATAGGGTATACCGTACACAGTGGTATCGATTTAACCCAGATCGCCTTTGGCTACTGGCTAGGAGTTGAAGATAAGCCAGATTTGCCGCTCATCACGACACAAATAAAGCCCTGCCAAGTACGCTCTATTATGTGTAGTGTTTTGATTGAGCCCAGCGAGTAGCCATTAAGTGAGTATTCATTAAGCGAGTAGCCCTCGCATAAAATTGATCATTGATAATTTGTAATACCTGACCCATTACGGCGCCGGATGCACGCATCATATAATTCGTGTATTACAGAGCGCCAAAGGAAAGTTTTGACCATGACCTGCGATAGCAAACATCCCCCAACTGATTCACTGTCTTATCAACAAAAGCGGGTAGAGCTGCCCAGAGGCACGCTTGACTTAAGCTATCGGCTAAGTGGTGAGCACAGCTATCAGCTTGATGACCTGCTGGGATTTGCGCAGCGTATTAATCCGAAGCGGGCGTTTTTGTTTGTCTCCAAAGTGCTGGGTCGACATATTCCGGTATCGCCTCAGATCATGCGCCAAGCTTTTAGTCATTTGGCTCATACGGTGCCGGATAATTTGCCTGAGCCGATAGTGGTGGTGGGTATGGCTGAGACCGCAGTGGGACTGTCAGCAGGCGTGCATCAAGCGTTACAGGCACGTTATCCCAATGCGCTGCTGCTCAACTCCACCCGTCATGCTCAGCAGCAAGCAAGCCTACTGACCACCTTTAGTGAGGACCATAGTCATGCCAGCACCCATCTGATTTATCAAAGCGATGAGCCGCACATACAGGCGCAGCTAATGGCCAGTAAGACCTTGATTATGGTGGATGATGAAGCCTCAACCGGAAATACTTGTGTCAATGTGGTCAGTGCCTTACGAGAGGCGGGGCTCACTGAGCTTGAGCAGGTACATTTGGTAACTTTGGTGGATTGGTCGTTAGGACAAGCAGACAATGATGACCATATCGCTCTTCGCTTAGAAGGGATAGCCTTTGAGCGTCATCACTTGATGGCTGGCGACTGGCAATGGACCGATGCGCCCGACCCACAGCCGATTACTATGCCCAGTGTCGATACCACTGACGCCGGCAGTCAGCCGCTGTTAGCAACTGGCAACTGGGGGCGTCAACCTACCTTAGACAGCACCGAGGGCTTTGCTCATTTTTTAGCACGCTTTAAGCAGGCTTATCAAAGAGCACGTGGCATTGATGTGGTCAGCGATCCGTTTATTAAGGATAGCGGCGCCACTGGTAATGCTCAGTCTACGCGAATATTGGTGCTGGGAAGTAATGAGTTTGTGTGGTTGCCTTTTTTGTTGGCAGAGTGGATAGAGCAGCAGGCACTGACGACATCACAAAGCCGTGCACAGGTGAGCTTTAGCGCTTTGACCCGATCACCGATTGCTTTGGGCGGTGCCATTGACGCAGTACTAAGCTTCCAAGATAATTATGGCCTAGGTATGACCAACTTTGTGTATAACGTGGTCCCTGAGCAGTGGGATATCATTGTGCTGTGTGTCGAGACACCCACTGAGAGTGTCGATGCGCTGTGGCATAACTTAGATAACGTGATTGTGGTGAGTCCCTAACGATGACAATCAATACCCATAGCTTAACGCCCTTTATGCCCGACTCGTTAATCATCAAGCCTTATGCATTGATGGATTTGGATGACACCTTATTTCAGACACAACGAAAAATTGCAGCGTGGCAGCTACCGACTGCTGAGCCACATCATTTAGTATATGCCGCCGTCAATAAACAAGGTGAGCCATTAAGTCTTATGACCCAGCGCCAGCAGCTGTTTTTTAATTGGTTACTCTCAAGTACGGAGCTGATTGTGGTGACAGCTCGTGACCGACATGAGATTAAACGGGTAGTGCTTAACTTTAGCAGCTGGCAAGTGCTGACCCATGGCGCCCTTATCTTACAGCCCTCAGGGGAGCCATTAAAGGCTTGGCAACACCAGATGGGCGCAATATTAGCACCGCTACAAGCCAAGTTACAGCAGTTAATAGCGATTATTGAGGCGTATAACCACAGACAGCAAGGGCCATTAAGACTGGCGCTGCATCACGATGATTTTGTGGCACCAGGCACTGACTCCAGCGATGACTCATTGAGCGAGATGCTGATTTATTTGGCCATCAAGCATCACCAAAAAGATGCCATGGCTTTACAGCAATTTGGTGAGTGGCTGCTGGCTGAGCACCCCCAGTTGGCCGATGATTTTTATATCCATAGCAATGCCAATAATTTGGCCATATTGCCCAAGGGTATCCATAAACGTCATGCAGTAGCCTACTTGCTTGAGCAGCATTTAGACCACGATCGCCCTAGCTTTGGCTTTGGCGATAGCTTGGCAGATTTACCTTTTTTGCAGCAGCTTGATTGGTATGGCACCCCCAATCATGGTCAACTTCATGACCACATTCATGTGCTTTAAATACAGCCTATTTTCAATCTACCCTCGCTAACACATCGCCTTGTTTAAACATACTTTTTAAATATAACCATTTTTAAATATAACCGTTTTTAAATATAAAAGATAAAGCAGCTAAGCTATGGATTTATACAAAACAACGCCGCCATCAGACATTACTTCGTATTGTGGCAGCTATCTGCCAAGCGATGTGACTTTGTTATTAGACATTGTTGATAAGTCGGGTGTTAGGGATGTACCGGTGGCACAAAAAGAGGCGCTGATTCAAAGCGGACAGCAGCATTACTCAGACATGCTGACTTTAGAAAAAGCGCCTTCTGACGCCCATGAGCAGATGTATCAACAGGCGTTACAGCAAGGAAAGTTACGCTTGGCGCAGGATATTGTTCGGCTTAGCACCACTTTAAAAAGCTTGTTTGAGACGCAGACAAATAGCCGGTCTCCACTGATTTTGGTGAGTTTGGTGCGGGCAGGATTGCCAATAGGGGTTTTGTTACAGCGGGCTTTAAGCGATGGTGGCGCACCTTATCATTTGCCCAGTCAGCATTATGGCGTCAGTATCATCCGTGATAGAGGGCTAGATCCGGTGGCCCTCACCAAAATCTTGAGCGCTCACCCCACAAGTCCAATAGTCTTCGTCGATGGCTGGACCGGTAAAGGGGCCATTTATGGTGAGCTGTCACGCAGCTTAAAGGCTTATTTGGATAAGCATTGGACGGCAGATGCAAGCTTTAGCAATGTGTTTCATCAAGGCCGTGGAGTGGTTCCCTTGTTAACCCTTGCTGACCCTGCGGGCGTGGCGTGGTTATCGGCCAGTAATGAGGATTGGCTGATACCTTCAGGTCTGCTTGGCAGTACCGTCTCTGGCCTGATATCACGAACCTTGTATAGCGCCCCCAATCACGACTTAACATCCGGCTTACATCAAAGCGTGATTTATCATGATTTGGCGCATAAAGATCACAGTTTAAGCTTTATCGAGGCCATAGAAGACATGCGCCATCAGCTGCTTTTGCAAAATGCCAACACAACCGCTTTGCCGACTTATGCAGCCCCGCGTTATCATGCGCAGCGTATTATTGAGACGTTGGCCAATCACTATCAGATTAGTAACATTAATCGTATTAAGCCCACCATTGCTGAGGCTACCCGAGCCGTGATGCGGCGTGATCCTGAGCAAGTGTTATTGGCCAGTGCCGATCATCCTGACACGGCATTATTAAGGCATTTGTGTCAACAAAAGGGGGTGGCTGTGACGGTGATTGGCGAGCAGATTTTGCCGTATCAAGCGGTCACCATCATCAAAAAACGTGATCAATAGCCCTGCTACATATCAAAAAAAACCAAATCCTATTGCATAAGCTTTATATCTAATCGCAGTTTTTCTAATCTTAGAGTGTATATCATGACCCCGTTACCCCCTTTAATTACCTCAGGTGTCTCTGACAGTAATGCGCCCAATATCGCTATGAATGAGCCGAATTTTTTAAGCTCAGTAAGTGCCATATCCGAGAGCCCATTGCACCCTTATCAGTTAGGGGCAAGCCTGTATATGCCTGCCACACGCGAGGATGTCTGGGCGGTGATTAGCCGCAGCAAACTGCCAAATTTAGACAGCGTCATTATCTGCTTAGAGGATGCGGTGAGCGAAAGCGATGTGCCTTATGCTTGGAGTAACATACAAAAGCTACTGTCACATTGGGCCAGTGTTCAACAAGATACGCCGCTTAGCGTATCGCGCAGTCAGTGTATAAATCAGATAGATGAGGCCACAGGCGTTCAAATATCAGCAGTACAAAAGAGCAATCGACCGTTGGTGTTTATTCGCCCGCGCAATGCGCAGATGCTAATGCAGCTGGCCGCCTTGCCAAACATTAATCTGGTCGATGGCTACGTGCTGCCCAAAGTGGACATGGACAGTCTGTCTAATTGGCGCTTGGCCTGCCAGCAGGTGCAAGAGGACAGTCTATTAATGCCCACTTTAGAGACCGGCCGCTTATTTGATCCGGCACACAATCAGGCCCTAGCCACGGCCTTAGCGCATGCCTTTGATGAGCGGGTATTTGCATTACGCATTGGCGGCAATGATTTATTTTCTGCCCTGCGCTTGCGTCGACCCAGCACTCAGACCATTTATGAGACCCCTGTGGGCACCTTGATGCATCAGCTTATTGGGACTTTTGTGCCACAAGGCTATTATTTGACGGCACCTGTGTGTGAGTACTTCGATAATACCGCTTTGTTTATCCAAGAGCTTGCCACCGATGTCTCACTCGGCTTGGTGGGCAAAACGGTCATTCATCCGGCGCAAATTGCCTTGGTACAGCAGGCGTTTTCGGTATCTACGCGAGTATTAGAGGAGGCGCAAGCTATCTTGGCTCAAGATGCCAAAGCGGTATTTAAACACAACAATACCATGCTCGAGCCTGCCACCCATTATGCTTGGGCAGTACAGACGGTTAAGCGGGCTCAGATATTTGGGGTATTGGCCAATCAGATGTTGTAGGCTGGTGGCAGCGTATGCTTGTAGACTATTCCACCCGCCCATCATGAATGGTAATGACCTGATCGGCATGCTCAGTCATCGCTGGATCATGGGTCACTACCACCAAGGCTGTCCCAGACTGCTGCTGTAGCTCCAATAATAAGTGCATCACTTGCTGCGCATTTTGTTCATCTAAGTTACCGGTGGGCTCATCAGCGAAGATGATTTTGGGACGGGCGACTAGGGCGCGGGCGAGTGCTGTGCGCTGCTGTTCACCACCTGAAAGCTGATGCGGTAAGCTGTCACGGCGGTGGGTAAGACCGACCGCTGTCAATAATTGCACCACCCGCTCTGGGTCAGGACGACGCGCAATATCCAGTGGAAACGCGATATTTTCAGCCACGGTTAAGGTTGGTAATAAATGAAATGACTGAAACACAAATCCCATATCCTGCTGACGTTTTTGTGCCAATTCATCCTCGCTTAGGGTAGTGAGGTTTTGGCCATCAAGCCAAATCTCTCCACTATCTGGATAATCAAGTCCTGCCAGTAGCCCCAGCAAAGTTGACTTGCCTGACCCTGATTTTCCCATTATGACGACAAACTCACCAGCGTCAATCGACACATCGACACCTTTTATGATGTCGGTCTTGGTATCGCCAATTATCACGCTTTTGCTTAGGTTGCGTGCCGTCAGTAGGGGCGAGGATTTAACATCGCTGTTTGGATTATCGATTTGGCTGCTCATAAAGTCTCTTTAGTCAGTGGACAAATAACAAGGTAATTAAGCAAAGTAATTAGGCAAAGTAATTAATCAAGGTGGCTTATTTATAGCGTGCGCTATTGAGCGGTCTGGGCCTGTTTTTGTGCTGCGACCTTTTCAAGCGCCGGTTTAAGCACCGGCAAGATGTTGTTATTGACGATACGCGCGTAGCCCTCTTTGGTGGGGTGAATGGCATCGGCCTGATTGAGGCTGGCATCACCACCAACGCCGTCCAAAAAGAAAGGAATAAACACCACACCGGTGTCTTTAGCAATGTTAGGATAAATGGCCGAGAACGATTTGACGTAGTCATCCCCTAAGTTGTCATAGATTTGCATACCGCCAAGCACCACCACGCTGCCCTGATCCTGTAAGCGCTTAATGGCCGTGCGAATATTGCTATCGATAGTCGCCACATCGATACCCCGCATGGCATCGTTGGCGCCTGTGGTCAAAATAGTGATGTCAGGTTTGGTTTTTAATACCCAGTCTAAGCGGTTTACTAATCCGGTGCTGGTCTCGCCGCTTAAGCCAGAGTTAATGACTTTGGCGTTGACATAACCGGCCTGTTTTAATGCCGCTTCTAATTGGGCGGGGTAGGCCTCAGTTTCGGGCAATCCTAATCCTTCTGTGAGTGAGTCACCGAGGGCCAGTATGGTAATTGGCTGCTCCATAATTTCAGCTAGGGCACTACTTTGTACGCTTGTGGTGGATTGTGATGCGGCGGGTGCGCTGGTGTTGGTCTGGGTCTTGGCTGTAGGCGCAGACTCAGCTTGTGACTGATTGGCCGTCTTATCATTTGAGCTGGGCTGGCAGCCCATTAACAGAGCACTTGCAATAACAACAGCGGATAATGGCTTAAAAAACGGCATCGACATGGCTTTTTTTTACCCCAATAGTATTAATGACAAAATAATGAAATCTTATGTGAGCTCATACTAACAGGGGGTAGGCGCTTTGGCTGTTTATGAATGGTTATGAGCGTGTGAAATTGGCGCACACAGCATAGATGCACTACTGACCCTCTATAGTGCTGGTGGTTGTAGGGTGGCTTTCATCAAAGACTAAGGCAGTTAACACATGATCACGCCACTGCCCATTAATCTTTAAGTAAGACTTGGCATAGCCTTCTTGTTCAAAACCAAGCGTATTTAACAGCCGCGCACTTCGATGATTATCAGGCAAATAATTGGCCATAATGCGGTGTAGTCCATAGTGCTTGCGCACGTACTCAAGCGCCTGACTGAGCACCTCGCTCATAATGCCTTTGCCTTCATAGTCTGAGTCTATTGAATAGCCCACATATCCGGCCTGAAATACCCCATACATAAAGCCGCTAAAGTTAATCACGCCTATCACCTGTGTGCTGTTTTTTGAGGTGAATAACATAGAGATGCCTTGGCGTTGACGGTGCATATCTAGTGCCGCTGCAATACGTGCTTGTACGCCCTCTAAGGTGTAATAATCGGGCTCACGGGCGGGCTCATAAGGTGCCAGCCGTGTCTCATTGGCCGTCAGATACGCTTGCAAGGGCTGCGCCCACTCTTGACTTATCAGATACACCTCGGTGCTATCGGTACCAAACAATTTATTCATAGCGCTGTGAGGCACCGTCTCAGTAGTAGAGGGCATGGCTATTATTTCCTAGACAGGGCAGCAAGTGTTAACATCAGCTTGATGTCGCAACAGCGGATGCAACAAGAACTGATGTAACAACAGCGGATGTAAAACAGCCTGTTATTGGGCGTCATATAAGCTGCGTACCACTTCACCAATGACTTTAATACCCGATGCCAACGTTTCATCACTGGCGGCAATACTCATCCGGATGCACTGATGGGCGTGCGGATAATCGCTGATGTCTAAGCCTGGGAAGAAGTGTTCACTTGGCACAATGAGCGTGGCTTTTTGTTTTAACAGCTCGTAAAGCTCTGTGGTGCTAATGGGTAAGTCCTTGAACCACACCCACAAGAAAATCGCCCCTTCAGGCTTGTGAATGAACACCGGATACTCACCCAGCTGCTGTTTTAAATGCTCGATGGCAAGCTTAGCTTTTGCTGCATAAAAGGGCTGGATGGTCTCATCACACAGCTGCTTTAGGCTGTCGTCATTAAGTAGCGGTCCGGTAATGGCAGCCCCAAAGCGAGTGGGGGCCAGATTGACCACAGCGTTCATGGCGCTCACGGTTTTTACCACTTCTGGGGCGGCAATAATGATACCGGTACGGGCGCCAGGTAGGCCTATTTTAGACAAGCTAAAGCACAAAACCGTATTCTCATCCCAGTTTAGATTGACATCAGGATAAATAATATTGGGGAAGGGCTCACCATAAGCATTATCGATAATCAAAGGCACGTCGTACTGTTTGGCAAGCTGCGATAAATGTGCCATTTCTTCATCGGTCAGCACATTGCCGGTGGGGTTGGTGGGGCGTGAGCAGCAGATTGCACCAATTTCCCCATTTTTTAGTGCTGGCAAGTTCTCTAAGGCATCAAAGTCAATTTTGTATTTAAAAAAGCCGCTTTCGCCCTCGTGCTCAACCTCTTCAATCTCAGGCTTTATAGCAATAAAGTGTTTGCCATCAATGTGCACATCGCTATAGCCGATATACTCTGGGGCTAGTGGCAATAAAATAGATTTGGTGGTGGTATTGCCTTTTTCGTCTTCGAATTGACCACCAAACAAGTTAAACAAATAGAAAAAAGCATTTTGTGAGCCATTGGTCAGCACGATATGCTCAGTGGTAAGGTTCCAGTGGTAATGACGGTTAAAAAAAGCCACCAAGGCCTCGATAAATTTGGCATCGCCTTGCGGATTTGAGTAGTTACCCACTGATTCGATGGCGCCGCCTTCAATGCCGCCTTTTTCCAATGATTTATAGACCTCAAAATAGGCTTCATTCACTTTATCAATGCGTGCTGGATTACCGCCGCCTAACATATTGACAGGTGTTGGGCTTTTTAGAGCGTCGCCTAGGTCGTCCATAAGTTGAGAGATGGCGCTGGTTTGGGTGAATTGCTGTCCGTATTTTGAAAACTTCATAACAGTACCGTTTAAGTTATTTTTAGATTAAAAGTTAAAATTATTGACTTAGAGTAGTCGCTAAGCAGGCTTGCCGTCAATCATAATAGGACGACTGGCAAGCCAAGCGATAATTAAGTTAATGATGGTTAGTATCAATATAAATAATAAAGGGCCATCCCAGCCGCCAGTTGCTTCATGCAGCCAGCCTGCGCCAAAAGGACCGGCGAAAGCCACCAAGTAAGCCACGGTCTGAGCCATCCCCGACAGTTTACTGGCTTGGTTTGGGCTATAAGTGCGTAAAGAGAACAGCATGATACATAGGGTAAAAATACTGGCACAGCCAAGCCCCATAATAGCGGTCCACAGCCAAGCTAAGTGAGGTGATAGATAAGTAATACCGACTAGGCCAATGACATTGAGTACCGTGGCGGCAATGGCCACAGTCTGAATTTGCATCCCGCGGCGAATTAGCCACGTCATACCAATAATGGCAATGGGCGCCATAAACTGGAACACCGAGCCCATGCTACCGCCCTCAACCTCACTTAAGCCTTTACTGATCCAGATGGAGGGTAAAAAAGCGGCCACGGTATAAAATAACAAGGATTGTAGCCCCATAAACACCGCCATTTGCCAGGCCAGTGCTGATTTCCAAATACAGATGTCCTCTTGCGCTTGCTGCTCTGAGTTCATTACCGCTGCCGGCAGCTTATGAGAGGATCCAAGCCTTAAACGTAAGATGACCCACGCAATAATGGCAGCAATACCCAATATTGCCCAACCACCCAGCGCCCACTGCCAGCCGATCCGCTCAGTCAATGGATAGACCAGTCCCGAGACTATCCCCGCCATCACCGACATGGTTAAGCTAAATAATCCGGTCACTAACGCAATATTGTGCGGAGTTCGCTGCTTGATAACCGGTGCCACTAAGGTGTTGGCAAAACCGATGGCCAATGACAGCAATACCGTACCCACCAAGAAGCCATGCCAGCTGACCCAAGTTGAGCGCATGATAATACCGGCAGTAATGACGAATAGCACCGCAATTAAGGTATTCTCAAGCCCAAAGCGTTTGCCTATCGCCGGAGAGATTAAGGCGCCGAGTGCAAACATTAGCATAGGAATAGCACCCAGCCAGCCAATATGGGTGGCATTGATATTGAGTGCGTCTTGGACCACAGGCGCTATGGCACCGAGTGCCACGATGGGCGAGCGCATATTGCTCGCCATCAGTAATATGGCGATGACCACCAGCCAAAATACCGCAGGTGGTGTCTTTTGACCCAAAGTATGGGCGGGCTGGGAGGCGTTAGGCGTCGTCGCCTTAGAGCTGAGACTGTTTTGGGCAGAGGTAGAATGCGACATAATAGACCACTTACTTGTGACAGACGGGGTAGAGGTTAGCGGGCATAAAAAAACCACCGCATAGGCGATGGTTTAACTATAACAGAAATGATCGGGGGAACCTAAGCCAGAAAGTTTGAACATTAATAACAGTCTATATTCTCTGGCGGTTTTACTGAGATTTTGGGGTTTTATGGCAGATTTGACTTATCGGGTTTGGTTCATAAGGCCGATTTACCTAGGTCTGCCGCTTTTTTACTATCAAAAGCTTTTTCGTCATTAATCTGTTCACACAAATTAGGATCGTTACCGCAGAACTGACAGGTTTCATCTCCCATCAGGTTGGCCACACGTCCGCAAGAGCCGCGTAAAGGCTCTTTTTTTACCATATAGCCGATGCCCATCATCAAGAAAAATAGGACAAAGACGCCGAAGGTAATCAGCAGCATAGGAAGAAGTTGAGCGAGCATAATAACCTCACTTAGATTAAGAGGCTTGGGCGCAAGGCTGAATATAGAGTCTGTTGCTAAGTCTATTACTGCTGTGCCACAAGCTAGATTTGTCATCGATCTTTGGGTATCTATTCTACCATATTTGGCTTAAATAGGCGGGGCTGATTAAAATCGCGACGGGTGTGATCAATTCGCCGCCATCTTAATCTAAGCTATAGTGCTTATAAACCCGGTACCTCATAGCTCTAGATATTTAGTATTTTTGACCAGAGCGTAGCGTTTTCATAGCCGGAGTCTCGACCACTTCCCAGTAAGCTAGAGGGTCGGCTTTGTTCTTTTTAATCTCCTCAAGAGAGGGCACTTCATCATGGATCTTACCATCTTTGGGTATCACAAATAGTACTGCCAAATTATGCTGCTTAGCGGTGGCTAGCGCTTTTTCGTAAGTCATGGCGGTCAAAGCAGTCGCCCAAGCATCGGCCAAAGAGACACTATCTGCCACGACAGACACAGAGGGCGCACCGCCGGCAATGGGCTGGCCGGTGGTGGGGTCTATGGTATGGCTGTAGCGGCGACCATCGAACACCACCGAGTTACGATAGTTGCCCGAGGTGGCCAGATGCAGCTTGTTGCTTAAGAGGGGCTGACGAATGGCCGCTAGGGTATAACGCTCGCTGACGGTACTGTCTAGGATGGGCGCATCAATCGCAATTTGCCAAGGTTGGGCGTTTTGGTTCACCCCTGAGGTGGACACTTCACCACCAATTTCCACCATGTAGTTATTAATTTTATAGTCTTTGTGCAGCACCTCAGCAATCACATCGACCCCATAGCCCTTGGCGACAGCTGAGAAGTCCAGCGCCACGTTTGGCTTGTCCTTGCTAAGCTTATCTTCGGTGAGCTTGATACCTTTAAAGTCGAGTAGGGCTTTGGCTGTGGCTATCTCAGAGGCGCTTGGCGGGTTTTGTAATCTTTCGGCCGTCATTACTGTGCCAAATCCCCAAAGATTAATTAGCGGCATCACAGTAGGGTCAAAGGCGCCGCCTGATTGTTGATACACCTGTTTGGAGTCATTCAATACTTTTATAAAATCAGCATCTACCGTGATTGACTCACCAGCGCCCAAACGGTTGAATTTAGAGATGGTCGAGTCTTGCATGTAAGTCGACATACTGAGGTTAATCTGCTGTAGACGCTTATCGATGGCTTGCTGAATCTCGTCTTGATTCACCCCCTTTGGGTTTTGGAAAGTGATGTGATAGCTGGTTCCCATGGTCTCACCCTTGATATAGTCATAGGTAGGAGGTTGATCACAGCCGCTCATCATCACAGTAGTGGACAGCATAAGCGTGCCCATTATGGCTTTTGAAGCAGATAAGTTAGAGGATGACCCGGTGGGTGATAACAGTGCGGAGAATAAAGGCGTCATAAGTATGTTTTTATAAAAATAAAGGAGAGGGGCTGATATAAGGTGGTCTTATATCAGCAGGAGGGGGTATATTTTAACGCTATTAATGGGATTTGTGGCAGCTTTACTACTTAACTTTACTTTACTACTTAACTTTTGCGCCGCGGATAAGTTTATACAGCTTAGGCGGTGATACCCGGTTGACTAAGGTGGCAAACTTCTCTTTTTGACCTGCGACGATAATGTACTCCTCGTCTTGAACCAAGGCTTTTACCGCTTGCTTGGCAAAGGCTTTGGCACTTAGGCCTTGGTCAGTGGCGTCATCCATCGTGCCTTGAGCGCTGCCATCTGCAGTCAGGGCATTGATGGAGACGTTGGTCTGGATAAAGCCTGGGAATATGGTGGCCACCCGAATGCCGTTTTCACTGAGCTCAGCACGCAAGCTATTGGCCCACATGTGAATGGCCGCTTTGGCCGCACCATAAGCACCGCGATATTGTGTACCTAATAATCCGGCCACACTTGAGACCATCACCACCTTGCCGCCACCCTGGGCAATCATATCTGGTAGTACCAAACGCGTTAGTCGGGTCTGAGCAAAATAATCGATCTCCATCAATTGGCGCTCAACAGCCTCACTGGTCTGCATAATTAATGAGCGCTGACTGACCCCCGCGTTATTAATCAGCCAATCGACATGTCCCGCATTTTGGATAACGGTGGCATAAGCCGCTTCAGCTTGTGCGACGTCTAAGATATCAAAGGGCACCACGACGTGTTTTGTCGGTTTTTTACATTTGGCTTTAACGGCCTCGAGCTTTTGTTTATTGCGCCCGCTTAATATAATTGTGGCACCGCGGCGAGCGAATTCTATCGCCAGCGCTTCACCAAGCCCACTTGAGGCACCAGTAATCCAAATGGTTAGGTTATTTAGTTTGGTTTTCATAAGCATCCTTACTTATGTGACAGGGTTAGTAGGGCAGATCTTATAAATAGTGGCCATAAAAAAAGAGCCTCCATTGAGGCTCTTAATTTATCACAGTTTATCGGCTTAAGAGCAGTGGCTCTTTGTCAGCAGGCATTCATCCCGCTCACTAACCACCGAAATCATCCAATAAGATGTTTTCATCTTCGACACCTAAGCTGTGTAGCATGTCGATAACCGCGGCGTTCATCACCGGTGGCCCACACATATAGAATTCACAGTCTTCTGGGTTTGGATGGTCTTTTAGGTATTCCTCAAACAACACGTTGTGAATGAATCCAGTATACCCTTCCCAGTTGTCTTCAGGCTGTGGATCAGACAGTGCCACGTGCCATTCGAAGTTATCGAACTGCTCCGCTAACATGTCATAATCTTCAACATAGAACATCTCGCGAACCGAACGTGCACCATACCAGAAGCTGATCTTACGATCTGAATGCAGACGTTTTAACTGATCGAAAATGTGCGAGCGCATTGGCGCCATACCTGCACCACCACCGATGAATACCATCTCAGCTTTGGTGTCTTTGGCGAAGAATTCACCATAAGGACCTGATACAGTGACCTTATCACCTGGCTTTAAGCTAAATACATAAGATGACATCTTGCCTGGTGGGATACCTTCAGGGCCACGAGGCGGCGGACTGGCAATACGGATGTTAAACTTGATAATGCCTTTTTCATCCGGATAGTTGGCCATTGAATAGGCACGGATCACTGGCTCATCTACTTTTGAGACGTATTTAAATAAGCCGAAATGATCCCAGTCACCGCGATACTCTTCTGCAACATCGAAGTCTTTATAATGCACTTCATGCGGCGGCGCCTCAAGCTGTACATAACCACCGGCACGGAAGTTGACCTCTTCACCATCTGGAATTTTTAATACCAGCTCTTTAATAAAAGTGGCCACGTTGTCGTTCGAGACAACCTCACATTCCCACTTTTGTACATCAAAGAATTCAGGGTCAATCTCGATTTTCATGTCTTGCTTCACCGCAACCTGGCACGCCAAACGCATGTTGTCACGGATTTCGCCTTGAGTGAAGTGACCTTCTTCAGTAGGCAGAATAGAACCACCACCCTCGATGACTTTACAGCGGCACTGGGCACAGGTTCCACCACCACCACAAGCGGATGATAAGAAGATACCTTCGCTGGCGAGAGTTTGTAATAGTTTACCACCGGCTGGGGTTACCACATCATTGTCAGGATTGCCATTAATATGAATGGTGACATCCCCTGAGCTGACCAATCTTGAGCGGGCAATCAAAATAATGGCTACCAAGCTCATGATAATCAGGGTAAACATGGCGACGCCGCCAATGGCGGTACCAAATAACTCCATGATTTTTGTCCTTTTTTAAATATTAAAATCGCTTGTTATCTATTAAACGGGCAATGTAAATCGGTTAAATTGACATGCCACCAAATGACATAAATCCAAGCGACATCAATCCGACAGTAATAAAAGTAATACCTAAGCCGCGTAGTGGGGCAGGTACGTCTGAGTATTTTAGCTTTTCACGGATACCCGCTAATAAAGCAATCGCTAAAGCCCAACCAAAACCAGCACCCACACCATAAGTTAAAGATTCGGTGAAGTTGTAGTCACGCTCAACCATGAACAGTACGCCGCCCATGATGGCACAGTTTACAGTGATCAGCGGTAAGAACACCCCAAGTGCGTTATATAGTGAGGGCACAAATTTATCCAAGAACATCTCAAGGATCTGAACGGTAGCGGCAATCAAAGCGATGTAGCTTAGCAGCCCTAAGAAGCTTAAGTCGATATCTGGGAAACCTGCCCAAGCCAGCGCCCCATTTTTTAGGATGAACTGAAACAAGAGGTTGTTTAGTGGTACGGTGATACTCATTACCACGATAACGGCCACACCAAGACCAATGGCAGTAGATACTTTTTTCGATACCGCCAAGAAGGTACACATGCCTAGGAAGTAGGCAAGCGCCATGTTTTCAATAAAAACAGACGTGATAAATAAGCTGACATAATGTCCCATTAGTGACCTCCTCCATGAGCCATGCCTTTCGACTGCGGCTTAATAACAAACTCAGGCTCTTCTACTTGCTCAGGCTTCCAGATACGTACTACTGTGATAAACATCGCAATAATAAAGAAAGCAGAAGGGGGAAGTAGTAATAAGCCATTTGGCACATACCAGCCACCATCGGTGACGGGTTGTAGTAGGGTAATGCCTAAGATACTGCCGTTACCTAAGAGTTCACGAATAGTGGCCACAAATAGCAATACCGCTGAATAGCCAAGACCGTTACCAATACCATCTAAAAAGCTTGGTACAGGAGGGTTACTCATAGCAAATGCTTCAGCACGGCCCATAACGATACAGTTGGTGATAATCAAACCAACGAATACCGAAAGTGACTTACTCACATCATAAGCCACTGCTTTTAGAATCTGATCCACCACGATTACCAGTGAGGCAATAATGGTCATCTGTACAATAATACGGATGCTTGAGGGAATACGATTACGGATGGTTGAGATAAAAAAGCTTGAAAAAGCCGTTACCAAGGTCAAGGCAATACACATAACCAACGCGTTTTTTACGCTGGTTGTTACTGCCAGTGCCGAACAAATACCCAGGATTTGTAACGCAATGGGGTTATTGTCAAAAATCGGCGTGGTTAAGATTTTTTTAGTTTCTGTAGCCATGTTATGCCTCCTCGCCCGCAGTGGTTGATGTCTGAGCGTTAGCTGTGTTGTTCGGAGTGCCACTACGTAAGTTGTCTAAAAATGGTTTGTAACCGCGGTCACCCAACCAAAATTGGATAAGGTTTTTTACACCGGCGCTGGTTAAGGTTGCCCCACTGATGCCATCTACCCAGTTTTCGTTTGGCTTAGGTTGACCGGCTTTAGTAACCCCTGTGGCCACTTCGCCTTGGTCATTATAAGCATGAACGCCTTTCCACTGATCACGCCATTTATCTTCTTCAATACGAGCACCAAGGCCTGGGGTCTCTTTATGAGCGTACCAACTGATACCTTTTACCGTATTTAAGTCGCCCTCTAAGGTTAAGAAGCCGTACATGGTACCCCAAAGACCATAGCCATGTACCGGAAGTACCATCAGCTCAGGTTTGCCATTGGCATCATTTTTTACATAAACTTTGGCAAATTTTGGCGTTGAGCCGATACCAGCTGGGTCATCATTACCTAAGTCGATGCTTAGCGCCTTGTTTTTAGAAGCTTGGTCGGCATCGTACTTGTCAATATCTGTGATACCGGCAGTCGTTAGCTCTTGCTCGGTTGCGTACTGACCTTTTTGTAGGTCCACCAATTTTACTTCAAAATCTTTAAAGCGCTCTTCGACATCTTGGTTGGTGTCTTTCGCTGGGTCAAATAAGCCGGCTGCTACCAAGATGTTTTTGTTACGGTCAAGTAGCTGGTTGTCTACTTGAGCGGGTTTTAAGCCTACTGCTACGGCGGATACCATTACGGAACACACCAAACATAAGACTAGGGCCACCATAATGGTGGTCATGTTTGAGTTTGAGCTTTTCTTAGTCTGCTGGGACATGACGCATCCTCCGAGCCGTTTGACGTTTGATGTTTGCTTGAGTGACAAAGTAGTCAAACAAAGGCGCAAACAAGTTAGCAAATAAGATGGCTAGCATGATGCCTTCTGGGAAGGCGGGGTTGATGACGCGAATTAACACCGTCATAAAGCCAATCAAAATACCATATGCCCAGCGGCCTTTGTTGGTGTGAGCAGCTGATACAGGGTCGGTGGCCATAAATACCGCACCAAAAGCGAAACCGCCCAATACCAAATGCCAGTACCAAGGTAGACTCATCATTAAGTTGTCGCTTGAGCCGACAGCGTTAAATACCATTGAAGTGGCTACCAGACCGACCACACAGCCGGCGATAATGCGCCATGAGGCAATGCGAGTCCAGATAAGCACAATCATACCCAGTAAGATAGCTAGAGTAGATACTTCACCAATACTGCCTTGCATGTTGCCTAAGAAAGCATCCATCCACGTAATGGCTGAGCCGTAAGCGTCGACGAATTTATCTGGTGTCACACCGATGGCCGCTAGACCTAAAGGTGTTGCCCCTGAGAAGCCATCAACGGCCGTCCAAACAGTATCGCCTGACATGTAAGCGGGGTAAGCAAAATACAAAAACGCACGACCTGATAGGGCAGGGTTTAAGAAGTTTTTGCCGGTACCACCGAACACCTCTTTAGCGACAACCACACCGAAGCTGATGCCAAGGGCAACTTGCCATAAAGGAATATCAGGTGGTAAACACAGTGCAAATAGCACTGAGGTGACGAAGAAACCTTCGTTCACTTCATGACCACGCACCACAGCGAACACGATCTCCCAAAAGATACCGACTACGAAAGTTACGATATAAATGGGTAAAAACTGCATGGCGCCATAAACGAAGGCGGCCCACATACTGTTTGGATCATAGCCGACCATGTTGGTAATAGCCGTGCGCCAGCCTTCAGGCTGTAGCCCTAACTGGCTAATGGCCATTAACGCTTGATGACCGACGTTGTACATACCCCAAAACATGGCAGGGAACGTACATAACCACACCACAATCATGATGCGTTTTAGATCAATACCATCACGGACGTGCGCCGCTGAATGGGTTGTGCTGCTTGGCTGACGTAAGAAAGTATCGAACATTTCAAACACAGCGTAGTATTTCTCAAGTTTGCCACCTTTGGTGAAATTAGGCTCTAAGCGGTCAAACATATTGTGTAAAAATTTCATCAGCGTTAGCCCTCCAGCTCGATGCGAGTTAAGTTATCACGCAAGATGTCGCCAAACTCGTATTTGCCCGGTGATACAAAGGTACAAAGTGCCAAGTCTTCTTCATCAAGCTCTAAAGCACCGAGGTCTACTGCTGAGATGATATCTTCAACAATTAGGGCACGTAGTAATTGGGTTGGCAAATAGTCTTGTGGCATGACTTCCTCGAAGACGCCAATGGGCACCATGGCACGAGGGGAGCCATTTGTGGTCGTGGTAAAGTTGTATTTTTTGCTCTTAAAAAACTGCGAGATATAAATAGGCAGTTTTGAGAAGCGGTTAAAGCCTGGGCTAAAGAAGTGGAACGCTGGGCGCTCATAGCCTTCTTGTAACACGCTTACTTGGTTATGAAAACGGCCCAAATAAGCGGTGGTGCCAATGGTTTTACGGCCGGACAATACCGAGCCGGTAATAATACGGTTGTCACCAGAGATTAATTCACCTTGAGTCAGCTGAGTTAACTCGGCACCGCGCTCAGTAAGCACCAGATGTGGCTTGGCCACCGCAGGGCCTGCCAAGCTAATAAGACGGCTGGTATATAAGCGGCCTGTGGTAAACAACTTACCAATGGCAATCACATCTTGAAAGCCAATGGTCCACACCGTGACATCACGGCTGACGGGGTGTAAAAAGTGAATGTGGGTACCGGCATTACCTGCAGGGTGCTTACCTGCAAAAGCATGATATTCGGTGCTGTTGCCAGGCGCTGTTTTGGCGACTTTTGGCAAATTGGCATTGCCGTGATGACACACATAAGTTTTGGGAGATAAGGTCGACAAAACGGCAAGACCATCATCGAAGGCTTGCTGTTCTTGCTGGATAAGCAGCATCGGGTCGAAGGCTAATGGATTGGTATCCATTGCGGTGACGAAGATAGCTTGTGGACGCGCACCAATTTCAGGTGTACGGCTATAAGGGCGGGTACGAAACGCCGTCCATTCACCAGATTTGATTAATTGCGCTTGCACAGCTTCAGCATCTAATCCCGCCAACTCGTTTGAGGCATATTGCTTGAACGTCACCTCATTAGCATTTGGGCCAGCATTGGGATCAATCTCAATGACGAGGCTTTCAAATACTCGGCGGTCGCCACGATTAACAGCAACGACTTTACCTGAGGCGGGTGCGGTGTAGATCACACCAACGCGTTTTTTGTCTTCAAAAACAGGTTGGCCTTTTGTGACAATATCACCTTCTTTAACGTTCATTGTGGGCTTCATACCGACATAGTCGTAGCCCACAAGTGCAACGTGCTTTGGCGAATGCTGGGTGATTTCACTGCTGGGAGCGCCAGCAATGGGCAAATCAAGCCCCTTTTTGATGGTAATCATAAGCGAACTTATTCCATAAGCGAAGAAAGGCCAGACGTCCTGTCGGGTTTGCACAAGTCAAGAACGGCGCAGTGACCGAGATATGATCTTGCAAAGATAAGATGTAGCAGCAGTACGACAAAAACGCACTTCAGAACTATAAAACCCGCGAGATTTAGGAAAAATGCTTACGAATAGTTATACCTGTGCTAACCTCTTAGCATAGAAGACAGTGGCGACTGGCTACCAAAATACATATACAATATAACCTAGGATTATACGTTAAATTACCCTAAAATTGCCAGTATGTTTGCTAATTTAAGCAGTTTGAGGCTACAAATGTAACCTAAAAATGCTTTTTACTCACCCTATATTTTTCCTCGCTTACTATTTAAGCTAAGGCCTTTGATATGCGTACTCAATCTCCTTTTACCCAAAATACCGATGTAACGACCGCTGTGGCACCACTTCTTATTCCTGCCATTGATTTAAAAGATGGCAAGTGCGTGCGTCTTAAGCAAGGCCGTATGGAAGATGACACCGTATTTTCTGACGACCCTGTGGCGATGGCCACTCGCTGGGTGAATGAGGGTGCCCGTCGTTTGCATTTGGTGGACCTAAATGGTGCCTTTGATGGTGTGCCGGTGCACAAAGATGTGGTGATGCAAATCGCTAAGGCGCATCCGAACCTACCTGTACAGCTTGGCGGCGGTGTACGCAGCCTACAGACCATTGAGCATTATCTGGCTGCGGGATTGACCTATATTATTATCGGTACAAAGGCGGTTGAAAACCCCCAGTTTGTGGAAGAGGCTTGCCGAGAGTTTGCCGGTCATATCATCGTCGGTATTGATGCCAAAGACGGCATGGTTGCTACCCATGGCTGGGCCAATGTCACCGATACTAAGGCCACTGAGCTTGCTAAGCGCTTTGCTGATGCTGGCGTATCTTCTATCGTGTATACCGATATTGCGCGTGATGGCATGATGCAAGGCGTGAACGTCGAGCAAACCGTGAATTTGGCCCGTGTTGGTGGTCTGCCGGTTATCGCATCAGGCGGCGTGACTGATATGAAAGACATTGAGCTGCTAAAACCCTATGGCGACTGCATTGAGGGTATCATTACGGGTCGGGCTATTTATGAAGGCACCCTAGATCTGGGCGAGGCTCAGGCTTATTTGGATAAATAGTGCACCCCAAAGCCCAGTAGATATTCAGATAAGCAGACCCTCAACCTAAAAACATCAGAGTAGCCGGAGAACAATGCCCTTTTTTTTAAAGCCGTCTCATAGCCACCGCACCACTGAATCTGGCTTGTGCCTAAAACCCATCACCGCTGATAGGGGCAGGCTAGGGGCTGTGATGCTCCTTGTTAGTGCATGGCTATGGTGCTTGCCGGCGCAAGCGCTAACTGAAGCAGAGCAGCAAGGTACTAACAGTGAGGCCGCAAGCGTCAGTGCCGAGCCGGTGGCGAGTAGTCAAGAGATTGAGCAGCAACCGGTGGACTCAGATAAGCCAAACATAGCTGAGACACCGGGCGCAGTCAATGTGCCTACCGCGGGCAATATAACCGACAAAGACACCGTGATTGCCACCAAGCCTGATCAGGTCAATGATCAAGATATCAAGCAGCGCATTAGCGGTATCTACTCTGAGATTGAAGGATTAAAAGCGCTTAGCGTTACGGTTAGCCAAGGTGTGGTCAGTATATCGGGTGAAGTGCCCAATGAAAAAAAGGCGCAGCAAGCCATTAGCTTAGCCAATAGGGTCAGCGATGTGGTGGCCGTTGAGGACCGCATTAGTCGTACGCTGGATGTGCAAGACAATGTCACGCCGGTAATTAGTTCGCTAAACCAGCAAATCCGTGCTTTTATCCAGGCGTTACCGCTGCTGGTAGTGGCCATTTTGGTGTTTGCTGCGGTGGTCTGGTTTGGGTCTTGGCTGGGACGGCGTGAGTCGCTATGGCAGCGCATCACTCCCAATCCCTTTATTGCCGAACTGCTGGCACAAACGGTTAAGGTGCTGTTCTTTGTTATTGCGCTGTTGCTCGGCTTAAGCCTGATGGGGGCTGAGGCCATCATTGGCACCTTGCTCGGAGGTGCCGGTGTCATCGGTATTGCAGTGGGCTTTGCAGTAAAAGACACCATTGAAAACTATATTGCCTCTTTGATGCTCAGTATCCGTCAGCCCTTTCAGGCGCGAGATTTGGTCAGTATTAATGGTCAGCAAGGCATTGTGGTACGTCTGACCAGTCGGGCCACCATTTTGATGACCTCAGATGGCAATCAATTGCGGTTGCCAAATTCAGAGGTGTTTAAAGGTACTATCTTAAACTACACCAAAAACCCCGAGCGCCGCTTTACCTTTCAGTTGGGCGTCGATGCTAATGATGACCCCTTAGCAGCAATCAAGGTAGGCTTAGAGGCAGTTAACAGTCTGGATTTCGTCCTTGATAACCCAAAAGCTGTGTGCATTATTACTGAAGTCGGTGACTCCAATATCATGCTCGAATTTCAAGTATGGGTCGATCAAACCGATACCGATATCATGAAAGCTCGTAGTATCGCTATTCGTGAAGCCAAGCATGCTCTTGAGGACCATGGCTTTAGCTTACCTGAACCGATTTATCGGTTGCGCTTTAACCAAGATGTAGAGCATGCCATCATGCAATTGCATAGCGCCTTATCCGGTGAATCAGCAGAGTCTACTGAATATGACAACAGCTTTGTGGCAAATAACCCTAAGCTGATTGAAGCGCTGAGCAAACAAATAGCGGCACTCAATAATCAAGCCAAACCAGATACCGTACAAAAAGAGCAAGCCAAGCAGCGCGCCAAGCAGATACTGGGTGACAAGGCGGTCAAAGAGATCTTTGATGCCAAGCCTGATCCAAAATTGATGCAAAAAGTAGAAGAGGAAATCCAAGACCACAGCGGTGATAAAGACTTATTAGATGGTAATAGTCCGCAAGAGTAAGCCGTTGTCATTTGAATGTACAATCAATACCTTAATATACAGTCAGCACCTTAATATACAGTCAACACCAAAAAAAGCTGAGCTCCCATATCGGGGCTCAGCTTTTTTTGGTATTCACACCTATAGGCTTTTAGCGCTTAATTATCAGCTCTTAGCCATTATAAGTGTCGTATTTCTCATTCTCACCAACGATATCAATGTAGCTTGGGTTTAAATCAGACAGTTTGGCCGCACCACTAAGTAGCATGGCTGTTTTTAAATCTTGCTCTAAGAACTCAAGCACTGACTGAACGCCTTGCGCGCCGCCTAAGCCTAGACCATATAATACTGGACGACCAACGGCCACAGCATCTGCACCCATTGCCAAAGCACGTACAACATCAATACCACGGCGTACACCACCATCTAAAATGATAGGCACACGGTTGTTTACAACCTTAGCAATGGCCGGTAGCGCAGTCATACTGGCAGGCACACCATCAATTTGACGACCACCATGGTTGGATACTTGAATGGCATCGGCGCCGGCACGGATAAATTTATCCGCATCATCAGGGCGTAAAATACCTTTAACAACGACAGGTAGACCGGTGAAGCTCTTGATGAACTTAATGTCTTTGGTGGTTAAAGAGGTTTTTTGATCAAAGAAGTTACCAAAGCCGCCTTTTTTCGGATCATGGTTACCGAAGTTTTTGTCAGGACGGAATGGGCTGCCCATGGCTTTAAAGTTATCAGGCTGACCTGGGCCTAAGGCATCGGCAGTCAAGATGATGGCTGAGTAACCTGCTTTTTTGGCACGAGTAAGTAGCTGACGTGTCACAGCTTCATCATTGTTGTAGTACAACTGGAACCATTTTGGACCAGTTGTGGCACTTGCAATCTCTTCTAACGTGGCATTTGAGGCCCCAGAAGAGCAATATAAAGTTTTGGCTAGGCCGGCACCACGTGAGGTATCTTGCTCAGCTTTTTCATGCACCATAGCATGAGCACCCATTGGCGCAACCATGATGGGTGAGTTTAAATCTAAGCCCAATAGGCGGGTTTTGATATTAATGTCATTATTTGATAGACCGACTAAGCGCTTAGCTGCGATACGGTAGTCGTTAAAAGCACGGCGGTTTTCACGTAAGGTCCATTCTTCACCAGCTGCCCCTGATACGAATTCATAGCCGGCTCTAGGAATGACGGCACGCGCTTCAACTTCCAAGCGGTCTAGACTGATGACGTTTAATTTCTTTTCTGCGGTGCTGGCAAGATAGGGCGCAGGTGGCGTCTTGGCATCATTCGCCGCCGCAAACACTTGAGTGCTCATTAACGGTAGAGCAGTGGCGCTTAGACCAATACCGGCAGCGCCGATTAGCTGACGTCTGGAAAGTGATTTGTTAGCCAACGCTTCAGCTGATTTGTTAGAAGTTGTCATGATAGTATCCTCAAATTAGGTAAAAAACCAAGGTTAAAGGTTTATTAAACAAGCATAAAACAGCTGTTAGGTTACGCTGTCAAAGGGGTGTAATCATTTACTTAGCAATTTCTTATAAGCCTTATAACTAACGCTTTTATATTTTTCTAGGCGTCTTTTCAGCAAGCTGAAAACTCAGTTATTCGGTATAAGGGATATATTATGCTTAGGTTTTTATTTTACCTTGTATAAACAATCCTTGCACTATGTTAAATTTTATTAATGAAAGATTGCTGATATAATAGAGTAACAAATCTATAGACCTTTTACCACAAGGTATAAGCTCTAAAATCTTTATTAATCCATCTATACTTTTTTACAAAAGTTAATCATAAGTTACTTAATTAATCACAAGTTAACATAATGAAATAAAACTTTAGGAATTAAACACACTAAGATATAGTCTACATTATAAGTTAAAGATTATGAGTAGGGGTTTAATTTCATTACCTATTATAAAATTTTGGAGGTTTATTATGAGTTTTTTGAAAAAATCTATGTTGGCATTGGCAGGGTTAACCTTGTCATTGGCTGCAACAGCGGCCTCGGATACCGGAGTGGCGGTCGATAAGTCGAAGATTGGTGCACGTCCTGTGTTGCCTGACTTTACTGTAGGCATGTGTGATGATGCGGCACCTACTCTCGTGCATCTAAAAGACAACTTATATCGCCATACCAACGGCAAAGGTTTGGCCGTGCACAGTGGCATCGTTATGATTACCGATGAAGGTGCTTTGGTTGTTGATGCCGGCGCGACTTGTGCGGCTGAATGGTTAAATAAAGAGATTAATGAGCGCTTTAAAGTACCTGTCAAATATGTGGTAGTGACTCATGCTCATGCTGACCATATGGCTGGAACGGATGTGTTTCAAAGAGCAGGTGCAACAGTGGTCGCCAATCAGCGTGCACTTGAGCCAATTATTGGTGAAAAACTACCTTATGCCGTGCCAGATAAAGTCTTTGACAAGGACATGAGTATTACTTTGGGCGGCGAAAAAGTAGAGCTACATCACGTAGCGCCAAGCCACTCAGACAGCATGACCATGGTGTTATTCCCCCGTCAGAAAGCGCTACAATGTACCGACGTGTGTCAGCATAAGACCATGCCATACAATGACTTCTTAGACTTTTATTATCCAGGCTGGATTGATACTTTAGATTGGGTAGTGGCTCAAGATGTGGATATCATTGATATTGGTCACTACACCCCAGCCACTAAAGCGGATCAAGTGGCCTTACGCAACTATATGGTAGATTTGCATCAACAAGTACTCGACTTAACCCGTAGAGGCCAGACTTGGGATCAGTTATATCGTAACGTGAAATTTAGTCCAGAAGTACAAGAGTGGACTAACTTTAGTAACATGAAAACCCTAAATGTCCTAGGTATGCACCGCTGGGTAACGAACCATCGCCGTGGTATGTGGTAGGCCACCTCTATAATTAAAATCTAAGTGATAAAGACTTATCGTCTATCACCTTAACGCTACAATATCGAAAACTAAAAAAGACGGGTATCGGTTAGGCCCGTCTTTTTTTGTGTCTAAAATTTGTCTGAGCAAAGAGTAGGTATGAGCTATGTCAAATTTTACTTAACCTTTGTTAATCATATATTAATATAACTACCACATTTTTTTGCAAAAAAAACAATAAAACTCAGCTATCTTATTTATTAACCTTCGCCGTAAAAGAACCCATTTAACGTATCTAATTATAGTTAGTTTTAGATTAGGGGTGACTTTAGGGAGGGCGGATGTCAATTAAATGCCCATAAGCGAATAACCCACAACTTAATAATCAGCAATCAATAAATAAATAAAAAGGCAAATACCATGAGTCACATTACAACTTATAATGAATTAGTCCAAGCAGTCATGAAAGGTGAACAAGAGCTGGTCATCGGCCGAAGCATCTTGGTCAGTAGCTCATTTACCTTAGCCCCTAATGTGATATTGCGAGGTGAGGCACAAGAAAACGGCGAGCTGCCAACCTTATCGTTTTCGCGTACCGATGGTATTGCCTTAACCAAGAATAACCGCATCAAAGACTTAAACATTCAGGCCGATGCCTCACACCGTGCTATTTATAACATCTTGCAAGAACAAGATTTGGGCAGCTTTCAATTTGAAAATCTAAGCCTAGTCGGGCAATTGTCATTCATCACCCGTCCAGGTACTAAGTCGGCCAAGGTCAGCATTAAAGATGTAGACATTATCGCCTGTGATGCGCGCCATTACCCAGAGCAGCCGCAAAAGTACGGCGTCAATGTGCTTCAAGGTGCGCTGACTGTGTATAACTTTAATAGCGAAAAAGACAGTCGGATTGATTTAACGATAGACAATATTACGATTGGTCGTAAAAATGCCCCTGTATTAGGCTCAGGCTTATTTGTTTCAGGCTTTGGTGATGAGGGTGGTACGGTTGTGGCTGATCGCATTACCACCGGTGCGGTGTATTCAAATGGTAAATTGCCGTTTGGCGTACCCGATATCATTACTGCCGCAATCTTTATTGTCTATGGCGCCACTGTTAAACAGCTCACCCATAATGAGACCATCGTAACTTATGGCGTTAGCGATATGGTGTTAGATACTTGGGGACATGTGGATAACTGGCTGTCAGAAAAAGATGTTATCTCGTACGGCCCAAGCGGCATAGGGTTCGTAAACTTCGGTACTGTAGGTAACTTTGTGGTAAAAGGCGATGTGAAGACTTATGGTCTAGGGGCACGTGGTTATAACCAGTATGATGGGACAGTGGATAATATCGAATTTGGCAGCATCGAAACCTTCGGCGATGGCTCAATTGGTATTCAGTTAAGCCGTAAAATTGGCAAGCTGACTGTGCACCGTGATGTGATTACCCACGGTGGTGAAGGCCAGTCACTGGTGAAAGGGGTATTATCTACCCTAAAAGCCATTGGCTTATCGGTTAAAGAGGGCGGAGAAGCTGAGCAAATTAATATCGGTGGTAATTTAGAGACCCAAGGCAATGAGGTAAATACAGTAGAAGTTAATAAAGGCGGTAAAATTCATGCCATACAAGTGGGCGGTGGGATTGTTGCCAAAGGCGAGAAAAGCAAACGCCTAGATATCGAAGACGGTGCAGACGTACCTGAGTCTTTAAAAGAGGCTTAATGCAGACATTGTAGTGATGCTTTAGGCAAGGTGGCAGTCAAGATGGCATCGATATACAGAGTTAGGCTAGAGTTCTTAGCGTAACGGTATTATGCTGTAGGACTACCACTCACTAAAGCAATAACAATACAAGGAGTATGTCATGTCTTCAACGTATCCACAGACACAATCGGCCATCATCATCACAGAATTTGGTGAGGCAGATGTTTTGCAATATCGCTCAGATATGGTGGTGCCTACTCTTGATACAGGTATGGTCTTAGTCAAGATTGCATACGCTGGCATTAACCCAGTCGATTATAAAACCCGTCAAGGTTTGGGCTGGGGCGCACAAAGTATCAAAGACAATCAATTTGCTGCCAATCAGCCTGCAATATTGGGCTTTGATATGGCAGGCGAGGTGGTCGACAGTACCGTAGCGGACTTTAAGCCAGGAGATAAGGTGGCTGCCTTAAATTTCCAAGGCGGTTGCTATGCTCAATATAATACTGTGGACGCTCAAGTGTTGACAAAAGTGCCTGAAGCGGTCGATCTAAAGACAGCCGGTGCGCTGCCTTGCGTCGGTACCACTGCCAAGCAAATGATTGATTTTGCTGATATTAAACCAGGTGAGCATGTGGTTATGAGTGCACCTGCCGGCGGGGTGGGCCATCTCACCTTACAAATGCTGGTGAATGCTATCGAGGAAAAAGGCATTAAGATTACCCTTATTTGCTCGGCTGAGAAGTATCAAAAAATCGGTAGTTTCATTGACCCAAGCAAACTTGAAGGCTGGATCGACTACACCAAACAAGAGGCTTTTCCAGAGCTTGAGGCCGATTTATTATTAGACTTGGTGGGCGGTGAAGCGGGTAAAAAGGCATTAGCCGTGGTCAAGACCGGTGGCCGTGTGGTGGTATTGCCTTCGATTTGGGCCGATGAGCTAAAAAAAGCGGGGGCGGATAAACAGCTGCAAGTAGAAGGCTTTATTGCTAAGCCCAATGCTCAAGACTTGGCCGCAGTCTTAAATCAGATTGCCCAAGGTAAGCTTGTGCTTCAGATCCAAGATACTTATCCATTGGCAAAAACTGCCGACGCACATCAGGCGCTAGAGACAGGGGACAGCTTTGGTAAGATTGTGCTGGAGATATAGGGCTTTATTTAAGTGTGATGCAAGCCAATTGTCTAAGACACAGCAGATTACCGTATTAATGCATTAAGGATGGTTAAGCATATGGCGGAAGGTTAGACTTATCCGCCCGGTATCCACCTTTTTGGTCTTAGTGATACTGTGTTTCCAGTACTGCTGAGTATCACCACGCATCACGACCAGTTGTCCTGACTCAAGATAAAGCTCGACTTTATCTTGAGTTTTTTTATGCTTAAACACAAATTTACGGGTGGCACCCAATGACAGTGAGGCGATAATTGGCTGATACCCAAGCTCAGGCTCATCATCGGCATGATAGCCCATGCCCTCCTCGCCACTAGGGTAGTAATTTAGCAGACAACTGTTAAATTGAGTGCAAATTTTTAGCGGTTGTAATTGCTGTTCAATCATATGTTTCACGTGAAACACAGCCGGATGCCAAGGCTCAATAGAGCGGGTATGTCCTGAGTAAGTATAGCTAAGGGCCTGTGTGGATGCGCTTGAGGTATCTCCCATCCACACAATCTGCCGAGTGGTTATATGGGTTTTGCCAAACAAAGTAACTTTGTCAGACTGCCAAGGCAACTCGGCAAGCAGCTGCTGATACAGCGCTTTATCATCAGTGATGAGTCGCCCCACATCATTGACAATACCGTCATAGGGCAACAGATTATCGGTCGGGGCTGGTGCAAATAAAGTGCTCATAAGCTTGTATCTTTATGGCACACCGGCTAGCGTGACTGCAGCTTAAAAATAAGCTTGGCACACTGCTCTGGTGCTTCCATCGGCACTAAATGGCCATAGTCTGCTAAGGTGGTTATCCGGTCGCGGGGCACAATGCCTTGCCAGCTTTTGCGGACATCATCGCTGACAAACATGGTGGGCTTGGCCAAAATCAGATGGTAGGTCAGATTTAATTGATTAAGTTTTTTTAGGGCAGGGGTAATATAGGGCGTGCCAAAGTAGCTGGCCAGCTCATATTGTGGGCCAAATAATAGCGTAAATCCGCCTTCAGGCTTTTCAATTAAGCTATTGGCAGCAAACAGGCGCAAGTTCTCATCACTGATACGGCGAAAAGGTGACTGAGCGCGCAGATGTTGATAGTAGGCCTCGACGCTCTCCCAATCTGCTTGTTTGACTTTGGTACTTTTAAAGGGCTGACGAGTTAATAACACACGTCTGGGTATACGGCTATACAGCAGCGATTGCGCTTTGGTAAAGGTCACTGGGTCAATTAAATAAATAGCACAAAACAAATCTGGGCGTTTGGCTGCTGCCAGTGCAGTAGCCGTAGCGCCTTGGGAATGACCGATGCCGATGACCGGGCCACTTTGGGTTTGCTCTAAGAATTCAATCAGCATGTCAGCGTCTTGCTCCCGAGTCATCACCTTATCTTGGGGTAGGTCATGCCAGTAGCCACGCATCGCCAAGCTGGTCACATGAAACTGGTCACTTAGTGCACTGAGTAACGGCTGATACACACCCACTGTAAAGCCATTACCGCCATAAAAATGAGCCATAGGTTTGGGCTGCGGCTGATCGTTTGATGACTCAATCTCTAACACAGTGCTGTTAGAGGCAGTATGTAATTGAGCAAAGTCATAGTAGCGGGCCTGTTTGCCCGAAAGCTTGATACTATGCTCAAATTGGGCGGTGTCATTGACCTGAAGTCCTTTCATGTGTGCATCCTTTTTTTAGCTGTTTGATAGCCAGCGGCCTGCTAGCCAGCTGTGTAATAGTATAAGCGGCGCTAACAGGCTTGATTATCTAATCATAAGCCTACTAATCATAAGCCTACTAATCATAAGCCTACTAATCATGAACCTAGGTTAGTCTCATGCTAAACTTAAGCTTACGTCGCTATGTCCTCATCATCGCCTAAGAAGCCGCCACTTTGTCTTTGCCACAGACTGGCATAAACACCGTTTTTCGCCAACAACTCTTCGTGACTGCCTTGCTCAATAATGCAGCCTTTGTCCATGACCACTAAGCGATCTAACGCGGCAATGGTCGATAGACGGTGGGCAATGGCAATCACAGTTTTGCCCATCATCATGCTGTTTAAGCTTTCGGTGATGGCGTGCTCAACTTCTGAATCGAGCGCACTGGTAGCCTCATCTAACAATAAAATGGGCGCATTTTTTAGCATAACTCGGGCAATAGCGATACGCTGACGTTGCCCCCCTGATAGCTTAACCCCACGCTCACCAACCTGTGTATCAAGCCCAGTATTGCCTTTGGCATCGTGCAGGCCTTGGATGAAGTCCCAAGCCTGTGCCTGCTTACATGCCGCGATAATCTCAGCGTCTGTGGCAGTCGGGCGGCCATAAGCAATGTTCTCACGCACTGTACGGTGCAAAAGCGAGGTGTCTTGAGTGACCATACCAATCTGTTGGCGCAGACTTTCTTGCGTCACCGCATCAATGGCTTGACCATCAATAATAATATGTCCGCCATCGACATCATAAAAGCGCAGTAGCAAATTAACCAAGGTCGATTTACCCGCCCCTGAACGCCCCACTAAGCCAATCTTTTCACCAGGTTTGATATCCAGATTAAAGTTATCGAGCAGCTTAATGTAGTTTTTGTGCTTGGTTGATGCTTCAGGCTTGCTGTCTTCTGTGGCGATACTCAGGTCGCTGCCTTCATAGCCGAAGTCGACGTTTTTAAACTCAATATGACCCTCACGGACCACCATATCCGGAGCACCGGGCTTGTCCACCACGCTTTGCGGTGCAGACAACGTGCGAATACCATCTTGCACCGTTCCCACGCTTTCAAACAAGCTGGCCATTTGCCACATAATCCAGTGGGTTAAGCCATTTAAGCGCAGTGCCATAGCGGTAGCTGCGGCAATAGCGCCCACACCCACATCACCGCGCTGCCATAAGTGCAGACCAATGGCGGCGGTACTGCCAATTAAGATGACGCTAATGAGATGGTTCACAAATTCCAGCGCCGTCACCCAGCGCATCTGACCATGTACTGTGGCCAAAAACTGCTTCATCGCTGATTTGGCATAACTTAGCTCACGCTGAGAGTGGCTAAATAGTTTGACGGTCATAATATTGGCATAAGCATCGGTAATGCGCCCAGTCATCAGGGCGCGTGCATCGGCCTGAATGCTGGCTGTTTGCTTTAATTTGGGCAAAAAATACCAAAGCGTAAACCCAAACAACACCAACCATAGCGCAAAGGGGATAAGCAGTAGACTATCGAGCTTGAATAAAATAATGCCACTGGTGACGAAATACACCAGCACATAAATCATCATATCCACCACAGTTATCACGGTATCGCGCACCGCAAGCGCTGTCTGCATCACTTTAGCAGAGACGCGTCCTGAGAATTCATTTTGGTAAAACTGCATCGACTGACCCAGCATACGCTTATGAAAGCGCCACCGCATCTGCATCGGGAACACGCCTTGGATAACTTGGAAGTGAACCAAAGCGGCAAAGCCGACCCAAAATGGACTGATAATCAGCACCACAGCCATCAGCTTTAATGGTCCGCTTTTTTCTGCCCACAGACTAGAGGGGGTATACATCCCAAGCCAGTCGACCAGATTGCCAATCCACGCAAACAGCATGGCCTCGTACATACCGATACCGGCTGTGAGAATCATAAATAACAGCAGCCAGCCACGCAGACCATAGGTACAGGCCCACAAAAACTTAAACAGTCCCTCTTTGGGTAGCGGGATCTTGTTCTCTGGGAAAGCTGAAAGACGGGTTTCAAAATAGTGAAAGAGCTTTTTCATAAAAGTCAGCAGGATCGATGTTGGTTGTGATGAAAGATAGTGGTTTTAGAAGGCACAAATCGTCATAGTAGAAGAATAATATGACAACGCAGCACTATCTTTTTTTGAGTGTCGCATATCGATGCGATACCAGATAAAAAGCTGAGTAGCACAAAAGCTGGATGCTGTATTTGAACAAGCAATAGGTATATGAACAACAACTACACGTTTAACCCTAAAAAGTCGGCTATAAAGCCGGCTCTATAAGTATAGGTCTGATAATCCGTATAATCAGAGCTGATATGGGCATAAGACAGATAGTTTGTACTAGATAGGGATAAACCGGCCAGAAACAAGGGCTTATTTTAACAAATTGCTGACTGCCAAGGCTGATTTTGCGTTAAGCTGTGATATGAGGTGTCAAAATTAGGTCGAGCAAAATATCTTGTATCTTTCGAAATAAATTGTTACATTCTTCGCTGTTTTTATGAATTGGGCTCAAAAACTATGACATATCTGGTTATCGCTGTGCTATGCAGTGTGGCAGTTTCTATTTTGCTCAAAGTGCTTCGTCATCAACAAGTAGATATCCGCCAGACCATCGCGGCCGGTTATCCTGTGGCATTTTTGCTCACATTTGTATTACTCAAGCCAGACTTGTCAGGAATAGGGCAGCTTGGTGATGCGTGGGGTATTATTCTGCTGCTGGGCATATTACTGCCTTTGGTGTTTGTCATCTTAGGCCGAGCCATTGAGTCTGTTGGCATTATCGCTACTGACGCGGCGCAAAGACTGTCACTGATTATTCCTATTGTTGCCGCCTTTGTCTTATTTGGTGAAACCTTGACCACGCAGCGCACCTTGGGCATAGCGCTTGGGTTTTTGGCATTATTGGCGCTCATTACTCGTAATCCGGAGCCGGCGGTGGTTGGACAATCGGTCTACTCCTCAACACCCAATACGGCACCAATAAAAAGACCAGTTGGGCTATGGCTGCTGGGGGTGTGGCTGGGTTATGGGGTGATTGATATCTTATTTAAGCAAGTGGCCAAACAAGGGGCTGCTTTTGCGTTGACCTTATTTATGGCCTTTGGTCTATCTGCTGTCTTGCTATTTATGTATCTGATTGCCAAAAAGACCGTGTGGGACAGCAAAGCCTTGATTGCAGGCGTGCTGCTTGGGGCATTAAATACGGGTAATATCTATGCTTATGTCAAAGCGCACCAAGTGCTGTCTGACTCGCCAAGTGTGGTGTTTACGGGTATGAACGTTGGGGTTATTGCTGTGGCCACTTTGGTTGGCGTATTTGGTTTTAAAGAGTCACTCAGTAAGCTTAATATTGTGGGTATCTTACTGGCCATGGCTTGCGTGTTTGTGCTGTTTTGGGCGTAGTCTGTTTATGGGCTGGGTAGCCTAGGTCGCTACGGTGTGAGCTCTCTTACCATGAGCGTATTCAACTTAAACTAAAAGGACTGAGTCCTGTGCAATACAGAACTCAGTCCTTGATCTAAACTAAACTGTCCAACATTTGGGGTTCAGTTCAATGCTATGGGGCTTTTTTGATAAACGGCTATCGCTCAATAGCTAGGATGACACTGAGTGTTTGTGTGTGGTAATAAACTCACTGACCTGTTTGGTTAAAATATCCCACAGCTTTTGCTGCGCAGCCTTACTGGCCCAAGCATTGTGCGGACTAAAAATCAGGCGTGGATGATTTTTTTGCCCCAATTGCCATAATGGATCCTCCTGAGTGGTCGGCTCTTGTTCAAACACATCAGTGGCATAGCCCAGTACTTGACCTTGCTCTAGCGCTTCAACCATGGCTTTTGAGTCTACAATTCCGCCGCGTGCCACGTTCACCACCAAGGGTTTTTTGCTCATTTTGGCCAAAGTATCAGCGTTAATGAGGTGCGCTGTTTTTTCGGTCAATGGACAGTGCAGGCTAATCACATCAGAGGTCTCGAGCACAGTGTCAAAGTCGGTATACTCATCATTGCGCGGCGCTTGACCTTGATGCTCGGCCCAAAGCACAGTCATGCCAAAGGCTTTGGCAATTTCGGTGACTCGTTTGCCAATGGTGCCGACACCGATAATGCCCAAGGTGGTATCCTCTAAGTCAATTAATGGCACATCCATCAGGCTGAAGTTGCCTGAGGCCTCCCAGCTGCCATCGATGACTTTGTTGTGATAATGGACGCCGGAGCGCAGTGCCGCCAACATTAACATAAAGGTATGTTCTGGCACACTTTTTACGGCATAACCGGCGACATTGTATAGCTCAACACCCTGTTTTCTACAGGCGTCAGCATCCACATTGTTCATGCCAGTGGCCGTTAATTGAATGAGCTTTAGGTCCGGCAAAGCGGCGATAACCTCAGCGCTAATTTTTACCTTATTGGTAAAGATAATCTGCGCCCCTTGGCAGCGCTCGATGATTAACTGATCGTCTTGGGGCGTCTCATCAAAGGTTTGATACTCATCAATACCTTGAGGTTTTGGCAGCGCTAATCCTTCCAAAAAAGTGCCTCTGTCTAAAAAAACCGCTTTCATTTGTTGCTCCTTATGACTAAATGGCTTATTGAGTGGCCCATTCATTCATCTGTTAACTGATACATTGGCTGATGCATTAACTGATACCTTGATTAATGAGCTGGTCTAGAACAATGGCCATTTAAATTTTTTGTTATTGTGTACAGTGGGGTATAAACAGTTGTTGATACAAAATTATGGCTGTAAGGGCTCATCCTAACATTGTGGCGCCAAGTTCAAAAGGGCGTCTTTAAAGACAATGGCCAGCCTACATCGCTTAGTATCTTAATAGATGGTAAGGTGACAGCGCCCAAAACTGCATTAAAATCGGCAGATAGTGAACAAAATTTGATTAAATCAGCCAAACAGACGCAAAATTGGTTAAAAAAGAGTCAAATTAGGCGTAAAATTGATTCCTTTTACATTATTTATTATAAGTTGCCGTAAAACCCTGCCTGACTCTAAAGGGCTTTTTAAAGATTAGGTATAGAATTTACGAACTTTGACCTCATTAACGTAGATAGTGCTTATAATCCTTTATAATAAGACATAACTGACAGCGTGCTAGATATCGTTGTGGCTTGTGCCTAAGCAAACTCCACATTTAATAAAAGAACTGATAGATTTATGACAATAGCTGCTTTAATTCCCGAATTCGCCGTTGGTCAACGTTATTTATCCGACACCGAAGCCGAGCTTGGCTTAGGCGTGGTTATTGATGTTGACGACCGCTGCGTGCATATCTTATTTGCCCAAAGTGAAGAGACCCGGGTATATGCCAAGAACTCTGCGCCTTTATCCCGAGTGACCTTTAAGGTGGGCGATGAAATTACCGATCAAGATGGTAATGCCCATATTGTCACCGGCGTTGATGAGGTGATGGGCGTGATTAAGTATCATGTGGACGGCCATCCGCGCGGTATTATGGAGACCCGTTTGGCAGCCAATATCACCCTAGCTAAGCCATTAGAGCGCTTATTGGCAGGTCGTGTTGAGCGTGGGGATTGGTATGAGCTACGTCAAGATATCTTGCGTATGCAGTCAGCCTTAGCTGGTCACCCGCTTAAAGGCTTGATGGGTGCCCGTGTGGATATTATTCCGCATCAGTTATATATCGCTCATGAAGTGGGTAAGCGCATTGCACCCCGTGTGTTATTGGCAGATGAGGTGGGTCTGGGTAAGACCATCGAAGCGGGACTGATTATCCATCAGCAGCTGTTAACAGGTAAGGCGCAGCGCGTACTGATTTTGGTACCTGACAGCTTACAGTATCAGTGGATGGTTGAGATGCGTCGCCGTTTTAACCTAAACTTTGCCCTATTTGACTTGGTGCGTACTGCGGCTATTAAAGAGCACAACCCAGATCAAAATGTGTTCACCACTGAGCAGTGCATCATTGCAAGCTTAGATTTGCTGCTTGATCATCATGATTTATATGAGCAGGCGATGGAGGCGGGCTTTGACTTATTGGTAGTCGATGAAGCGCATCATCTGCACTGGGACCCCGAGCAGGGCGGTAATGATAAGTATGAGCTAGTAGCAGACTTCGCGCATGAGACACCCGGTGTTCTATTATTGACTGCTACCCCAGAACAGTTAGGCGTTGAGAGTCACTTTGCGCGTTTGCGTTTGCTAGATTCTGACCGCTTTGATGATTTGGATGATTTTATCGCCGGTCAAGCGGCTTTTTCTGATACTGCGGCAGTGGCTGAAGTGTTGATGGATGACAAGCCACTGACTGATGGTCAAATCAACGCATTGACCTATTTATTAGGTATGCCCAACCCAGAAGAGCTGGCCGGCATTAATGAAGATGACAAGCTGCGCACCTATGCGCTAAACCAGTTATTGGACCGTCATGGTACAGGCCGTGTGCTGTTTCGCAATACGCGTGATAGCGTCCAAGGCTTCCATGGTCGTACCAGTCGTCCGCATCCACTGCCTTGTCCAGACAGCTGGCAGGGCAATTATCAAACTTGTGGCAAATTACGTGAGCAGCTTTGGGGTGAAGAAAATCAACCCGATGGCGGCTGGCTAGAAGATGATCCGCGTGTGCCTTGGCTCATTAGTCTGTTAAAAGAGGAGCTCAAGCAGAAAAAAGTTCTGCTGATTGCCAGAAGCGGCGCCACTGTTGAGAGCTTAGAGGCGGTTCTGCGCCTACATGCCGGTATCAAGACGGCCATCTTTACTGAGCAAATGAGTCTGCTTGAGCGAGATCAGGCGGCAGCCTTCTTTGCCGATGATGCCGGCGCACAGATTTTGCTGTGCTCAGAGATTGGCTCAGAGGGGCGTAACTTCCAGTTTGCCAGCCACTTGATTTTATGGGATTTACCGGCCAACCCTGATACCTTAGAGCAGCGTATCGGCCGCTTAGATCGTATCGGTCAAAGCCAAAAGATCACCTTACATGTCCCTTACGTGCAAGGCACTGCCCAAGAGCGTATGTATAAATGGTACGATGCAGCGCTGAACATCTTTAACCACATCTCGCCCACAGCGCAGACGGTACAAGAGCAGTTTATTGTGGATCTCAAGCCGCTGCTTGAAGGGGCTGATACACCCGAGAACCGAACAGCATTAGAGGATTTAATCACTGAGGCAGGTGCAGTACGTCAAGCGTTAGAGGCAGAGTTACAATCAGGTCGTGACCGTCTGCTTGAGTACAACTCGTGTCGTCCACGTGTGGCAGGCCGTATCGCTGATGCGATGAGCGACTTTGATGCCAATAACCTATTGCCGGCTTTCTTAGACCGCTTCTTCTCTTCAGTCAATCTAGATCACAGTGTACAGCGTGATGGATCTTGGATTATCCATCCACCAGAGGCCGAAAACAGCCAGCATACTGATGTGGATAATCTACCCATTTCTGAAGATGGTATGACGCTAACCTTTAAGCGTAGCCAGGCACTGATGCGTGAAGACATGGACTTCTTGACCCATGAGCATCCGCTGATGTTGGCCATTTATGACATGGCCAATTCTGGTACCTTTGGTAACACTACAGTGGCCATGTTAAAGAGCAACACAGTGCCTGAGGGCATGCTGCTGCTTGAGGTGAATTTTAGAGTCACCACCATTGCGCCAAAAGTACTGAACTTAACTGCCAACCTGCCCACCCAAATGCTGCGAGTGTTCTTAGGGGAGCAAGGCGGGGACTTGTCAGAGCGCATCACCGCAGATATGATCTTGCCACACATTGAGCGCCTGGACAAAAACCGTGCTCGCCAAGTGGTGAAAGTGCGCAGCCAAGTGATTGAATCGCGTTACCATGATGCTGAAGCCATTGCTCAAGGTAAGCTTGACACGATTAGCGCTCAGGCTTTGGCACGCTTTAGTCAAATTTGGGAGCGTGAGATTAATCGCCTAAAACAGCTACAGCAAGTGAACCCCAACGTGCGTGATGAAGAGATTGAGCGCCTTGAATCGCTTAAAGCACAAGGTGAGCAGGCCTTGACCAATTTGTCATTGGTGCCAGATAGCATTCGAGTGTTGGTGGCGGTTAAGCCTTAGACTCAGTCTCTACCAAAAAAATCAGCGACAATTTAGCCTGATCGAAGTTGTTAGACGCCCCACTTATCAGTGGGGCTTTTAGTTTTTGGTGTAATGCGTTACTCTAAAACCACTTCAATGATATTGTAGAGGGCAGTGCGTATGACCCCAGCTGTGAATTTAGCCAAAAAACTCAAACTCGATTATCAACTACATGAATACCAGCATGATCCCAGCGCTGAGTCTTATGGACTAGAGGCCGCTGACAAGCTGGGTCTGCCACCCGAGCACGTGTTTAAGACCTTAGTGGTGGCCACTGAGAGTGATAAATTGGCGGTGGCCATTTTGCCAGTAATTGCCACCCTCAATTTCAAAAAAATGGCCAAGGCTATGGGCTGCAAAAAGGTGCAAATGGCCGACCCCAAAGTGGTCGAGCGCAGCAGCGGTTATGTGATGGGCGGCGTCAGTCCCTTAGGACAAAAAAAACGACTGCCAACTGTCATTCATGAGTCCGCCCAGCAGCTGACGACGATGCATGTCAGCGGCGGCAGACGTGGGCTGGAGATTGAGTTACCGCCGGCGCAATTGGCGCAGGCACTGACGGCTAAATTTGCCGATATTATTGTTTAATACTTTAGATTTAAGTCACTTATGTCATTTTTTTGATTTCAACTTACCTTATATAGAGTATCCTAATGCCACATGTTATTGTTCAAGCCACCCCCAACGTTACCATTAATCGCCCTGAGCGCTTACTAAAACAGCTCAACAGCTGCCTATGGGAAACTGGCCATTTTGATAAGCCGCAAGCCATTAAAGCGCGCCTGCTTGATGTAGAGACTTTCTTAGTCGGTATAGAGGATGATCAGCAGCAAGAGGGGGTTATTTATCTGCAATTAAGACTGATGCCCGGACGCAGCCAGCAGATTCGTGATGAGCTGGCTGAGAAGCTACGTATCTGTTTGCAGCAAGAGCTTGAAGCACAGCAGTCTGGCCGAGTCACTATTCAGTACTGTGTTGAAGTCATTGAGCTTAGCGCAGCTTACAGTAAGGTGCGCGTGCAGCCGTAGTCCACTACTGACAGAGGTCTTGACTGGCGTAGGTGGGCAGGATAATCACTTCAGCTTGATAGCCGGCCTTGCCGCCTTGAGTTGCCATTAAGTTGCGGGCAATGCGCAGCTTATAGGTACCCGTCTCGGGCAAGCAGTTTTGATAGACGATACCGCCCTTACTGCCGTCTTACTGACCTGAGGGCATGTGCAGTACGCCGACATTTGCCGTTTCTGCAGTGCCTTTTAGTGGGGTAATATTGATTAAGGCAAACTGACCTTTTTGTGCTTTAAACTGATACCAAGTATCTTGCTGCTTGGCCGCTAATACCCCAGATACTTTGCTGCTGACCGCCCCTTTCTCGAAGTGCAGAGGCTTGATAGAAGCCGCTACACCGAGCTGACTTACTCCTAGCAGCGCCAATAAACAAAGCTTAGCACCGCCTATTTTGCTGCGGCTTTTACGGCTTAATTTGTGTTTATGTGATTCGTTAACGGGGTGAATAATAGTCATAACTTGTCCTCGGGTTGACTAAAAATGAGTTAATCGGCTGATAAAAGGCGAGCTGTTTAGTATGAGCTGAGCTTGCTTTGGTGTGAAGTAAAAAATTGTAGAGGTAAAAAAACCGCCCTAATAAATAGGGCGGTTTTTTTAATCTAGTGGCCAAATAGCCGATAGATCAGTCTAAGAAAGCAAAGTGCTCGATGTCCATGTCAGTCATAGACGAGCTTGGCGCTACCATGCTCTCAGCATGACCTGAGGTGCGTGGTAGGATCTTATCAAAGTAAAATTCAGCAGTTTGAATTTTGGCTTTGTAGAATTCAGGGGCTTCTACACCACCGTTTTCAAGCTTGTCATAAGCGACAGCAGCCATACGTGCCCAGTGATAAGCCATCATGATGTAGCCCGAGTACATTAAGTAATCTACAGAAGCTGCTGAGATGATTTCACGGTCTTTACGGGCGCTTAGCATTAGGCGTACAGTTAGCGTATTCCATTCGGCACATAGCTTGGTTAATGCCCAAACAAATTTACGCATGTTTTTATCCAGTGCATACTCGCCACACCATTTCATGATGCTTGAGGTGTAATCACGGATGATTTTACCTTTTGACTGTAAGATAACCTTACGGCCTAATAAGTCTAATGCTTGAACGCCAGTAGTACCTTCATATAAGGTTGAGATACGAGCATCACGAGCGATAAGCTCCATACCCCACTCTTTGATATAGCCATGACCACCATAAACTTGCTGGCCTTCTTTAGCCGCTTCAATAGCCAGCTCAGTTAAGAAGCCTTTTAAAATGGGGGTATAAAAACCTAATTTGTCATCCCACTTCTCAAATTCTTCGTTGTTATTTTCAGCCACACCCTGTGACATTTTGTCGGCATAACGGGCAGCATGATAGATCATTGAGCGACCGCCTTCAGCGAAAGCTTTCATGGTCAATAACATACGGCGCACATCAGCGTGGTTGATAATCGCATCGGCTACTTTTTCAGGCTCTTTTGTGCCAGAAAGGGTACGCATTGAACGACGCTCTTTGGCATATGGTAAGGCATTTTGGAAGGCCAATTCACAATGAGCTAAGCCTTGGATACCGGTACCGATACGTGCGGTGTTCATAAAGGTGAACATGGCTTTTAGACCACGATTTGGCTCACCAATTAAGTAGCCTTTAGCATTATCGAAGTTTAGAACACAGGTGGCTGAAGAGGCGATACCCATTTTGTGTTCAATAGAGCCACAGCTTACGCCATTGCGCTCGCCGGCTTCGCCTTCTTCATTGATATTGAATTTAGGTACGATAAATAGTGAAATACCACGGGTACCTTCAGGCGCATCAGGAAGGCGCGCCAGTACAATATGAATAATATTGTCAGTTAGATCATGCTCACCACTTGAGATGAAGATTTTTGTGCCATTCAGCGTATAGCTACCATCTTCTTGTGGCACAGCTTTGGTTTTTACTTGACCCAAGTCAGTACCCGCTTGTGGCTCAGTTAAGCACATAGTGCCTGACCACGAGCCTTCTACCAATTTTGGCAAGTAAGTATCTTTTTGTTCTTCAGTACCGTACTGCATTAAGGTGTTGATACAGCCAGTAGTTAGGCCAGGATACATCGCCCAAGGCCAGTTTGCGGTACCCATCATCTCTGATTTAATAAGGTTTAAAGACATGGGTAGGTTCATGCCGCCGTACTCTTCTGGGTACGAGATACCTTGCCAGCCGCCTTCAACGAACTGGTTATAAGCGTCTTTAAAACCTTTAGGGGTCGTTACCACACCATTTTCAAAATGGCAGCCTTCAGCATCGGCTGGCTGATATAAAGGGCTAAGAATATTTTCGGCAAAGTCGGCCATGCCTTGCAAAATCATATCGACCGTTTCAGGGTCGGCATTGGCACCATTGCTTAAGTCTTTATAATGGTTTTGAAAATCAAAAACATCGTTTAATAAGAACTTCATGTCACGAAGGGGGGCTTTATAACTTAACATAAGGCAGTCTCTTTTATTTTTTAAGTGTCGCTGTAAAACATTATCACCACTGGATAATGCAAGGCTTTATAATGAAACAATGAAAGTTAGTATAAGCGCAATTTATATAAAAGCCTATTATTTATAACTATTATTCATGTGTGTATGCTTGTATCATAACAATAAGTTAAATTTAATAAGCACAGCTGCGTCCAATATTAAATAAAAATTAACTATAAATACTCTTAAACTAGAGCCAACACAAAGCATAAGGCGGCAAACAACCCTTGATGGGTTTTATAAGCAATAAAAAACAGTTAAGGTAGATGATAACTTTAATGACTCACCGTTTAATTAATATTAATTGTCAATCAGTATGCTATAGCTTTTAGATTCTCGCCACATTTCGGTGTAGTTAAAGTGTCATTTTTGGTTTTAGTTTGTTTCTTGATTCGATATATATGCCTTCAATAACATCTTTATAATTAAGAGTCCGCATCTTTTATGTCAATTAAACGTTTAAAACAAATCGCCAAGCGCGAGGCTGAGCATCTATTCACAGTTAGGCCAAGTGCCAAGCCTTGGCATGTCAGCCTCTCTGCAGCACTGATTATTGCCTCTACCATTCTTATTGGTGCTTTATACCATAACTTGCCAATGGGTATTTTGGCGTCATTGGGCGCTATGATTATCCTAAACCAGCCCGTTGCAGGGAGTTTGCGCCAACGCCAAGGCTTGCTATTGCTCATGGGCATTATCATGGTGCTAAGCTTTAGTGTGGGCCTCATAGCGCATCAGGTTCAGTTATTAAAATGGCCTTTATTCACGCTACTTTGTTTTATCGTGGTGGCCATAGGTCGCTACATGCATCTGCCTCCGCCGGGTAGTATGTTTGTGCTGATGGCATCTGTCATCGCCATATTTATGCCTGGGGGATGGGAGGATATGCCAGGTAGGATAGGCGTGGTAGCCGCCGGTGCGCTATATGCTTGGGTCATGTCTTTGTTTTATAACTTAGCGGTGGTGGGTGTGGCATCTGAGCCTGCGCCCTCTAAGCACTACTATGAGCTGGGGCTAATTACTGAAAGCTTAATCGTCTGTTTTTTTGTGGTGTTGTCGCTTGAATTGGCGCTGTGGCTAGATATGCCTTATCCTTATTGGGTGCCTGTAAGCTGTTATATTATCATGCAGGGCATGCAGTTACGTACGATGTGGATCAGGCAACTGCACCGTGTTTTAGGGACCGGCATTGGGGTGTTTGTCGCCGCATTTTTATTGTCGTTTTCATGGAGCAATGTAGGGGTGGCGCTGGTGATTTTTTGCCTACTATTGTGGATAGAGACGTTGGTGTCTCGCCATTATGCTTTGGCAGTTATTATGATCACCCCTTTGACGATATTTATTGCGGAATATGGTAAGAGCGCCGCCCATACCGAAGTAGGGGCAATGGCTTATCAAGGGATAATGCAAGCGCGGTTTTTGGATACTTTATTGGGTTGTGTGGTCGCTTTATTAGGCGGTGTGGTTATGCAGTCAACTTGGCTAAGGCGACCGCTGATGACACTTGAGGCCAAAGTTTTTCAAGACAAAATCCGACTGCAAAAATAGACCTTTTTTGACGATACAACGAAGCCTAGAGCAGCCAAAATTAGATAATTAAATGAATAATTAAATAAAGAATTAAATAAAGAATTAAATAAATAAATTGCTATCTACCGCCTTACCGGTCCATTGAGTAAAGCTTAAAGCCGCCTGACCAATTAGCATACCGTAGCCCTCAGAGACTTGGGCGGAGTGTGCGTGAAAATGGGTCAAAAAAGGCAGCTCACGGCCATACATCATGTCATAAGCATAGCCGCATCTAAGTGCTTCACTAAGTGGCAGGGTGTCGCCAGATAAGCCAATGGAGGTGGCATTTATGATTAAATCGTATTGACCCGTGAGTGCCTCGATGGTGCAGCTTGTAGGGGCAATGGTTGCAATCAAAGGATGGGCGCTACAAAGCTGGTCTATCAAATCTTCAGCCTTACTGAGCGTGCGATTGGCAATGGTCAGCTCGCTTATACCCGCTTCAATCAGTGGCAATACCACACCTCGTGATGCACCGCCTGCGCCCAATATCGCCACTTTAGCGCCCTGTAGCGGCCAACCCAATTGCCGTAAGTGATTGACCAGACCTTGACCATCGGTATTATCACCAAACAGCTTACCGTCTTTGAGTAACAAGGTGTTGACGGCGCCTGCCACCTGAGCATGTGCAGACACGCCGCCTTGCTCGGCGCACATCTGATAAGCGATCTGCTTAAAAGGCACCGTGACATTAGCGCCCACACCGCCGCCATTAAAAAACGCTTCTACCACTGCCGTAAAGCTGGCCTTATCGTCAGGACAGTATTGACGTGCATAACGAATATCGAGTCCGGTTTGCTTAGCGAATTGCTGATGAATTTGTGGCGATTTACTGTGTGCAATGGGATTACCAATCACCATAAAATGCTGCGTCTGAGCATCAACTGAGCATTTGGTGTCGGAGTTTGAATCAATAGTAAGATTACGGCTGATGTCAGATGGGATCATAAGGCACTCTTTAAGTAAAAAAATCGGTGGGATAGTGCACTGTGGCTTGATTATAGTATCGAAAAATATCAAACGTATCGAAAAGTATCAAAAAAGTGTGTGGCCGTGTTAGGCTCAAGCAAGTCAACTATTATGTTACGCTGCTTATGGGTGACTATAATTTAGTACAAAAAACTTAATATAACAAACCCACTATCGTCGTGACAGCCCCCTGTAAGGTTTTACTGGGGCTTCATGCTTTTTCCACTATGCAATGGCGGGGGTTTTGGATACACTAAGCATTCGCTGCTGTATCAAATTGGCTCGATAATTGACCCCCATTTGATGCTAGGGTAATAATACGGCTAAATGCTATTATGGGCGTCATTATCAGTTAGCAATACAGTCCCAATGCCCTAAAAGTGATGCCTTTATTGTGAAGGATTCATTGAAAAGTTACCAAGGTGGGTAACGGTTTTACAATATAAGTGAAAAGGTGTGCGTGAATGATTTTCAGCATTATTTCGAACAAGCCAGCCAACGCTTCTCTACCACAGTCTTCCGCTCAAGGCCTTGCTACTCGTATAGGCGCCTTGGGTCTGGCCGCCTGCTTATTGGTTACGGGGTGTAGCAAGGTAGAGGAGAGCACCACCAGCGTAGAGACCACCGCGGAGCAAGCTTTGGCCGATTCTGGAGCAGCCGAGAGTACGCCTGATATGGCAAACAATCGCACCAAGGCCGCTGTGGTTCCTGAGGGTAAGCCGGTGAGCTACGATGTCGAAAACTGGAAGAGCGATGACAGCAAACGCCTTGAGCCCACAGATCTAAAACAATTGCAGCGCGAACTGGGCAAAGTGACGGTAACAGATGAAAATAGCCTAGATTATGCCAGTAACACCGCCATAAAATACCGCTTTATGAAAGGCGATGAGCCTTATCTAGACATTATAGACTCACAAGAATACCTAGAATTCGGCTGGTACTATGCCAACCCCAATGACTCAGACAGCGAAAAGAAAATGAGCATTGACCATGCCAAAAAAATGTACCAAGTAGCCGCCGAGCTTATGGGCTCTGAAGGCAGTCAACTGGTTGCTAACATGCTATCGGGCCAAATCACCAAAAATAAAAAGATCGGTGAGCGTCAAGTTGAGCTGGCCAAATGTGAGTTTTATAGCTGTATGTTGGTGTTAAAAAAATAGCTGTGTAGCGGCAGTTTGTCGCCCAATAACCCCGTGTGAAAAGCATCGATAACCCCATTACTCATCACCCTAAGGATACGTCTATGTCGCACGCCATGCAGTGGTATCAGATGAGTGATACCGGCTTAGTGGCTTGGGATAAGTCCGCTTCTGATACGGCCCCCAATCTTCGGGCCTTGGCGTATGGGGATGGGTTTTTTACCACCATGGCTGTGTATGATGCTTCACTGCTATGGCAGTCCTACCATCAAGCGCGCTTGCGATCACACTGCCACGCACTCAACTTATCTTTGCCTACCCCCACCAGCGAGGCGCTATGGCAAGCACTACAAGCGTGTGCCGCCAACATAACCCATGGTCTTATCAAAATTATCATCTCACGCCCTACGCAGTCTGTGCGTGGCTATGCTTATAGTGCGTCAACTGAACACAATGAGGCGCTTATTTGGGTGGGGATTATGCCAAGCGATATCTTGGCTCAGCAGCAAGCTCAGTTCTTAGACTTACCCCTAGGCATTAAGGCGCCCTCTGCTCATTTATCTGGCTCACTTGGGCAAGTGATTTTGCAGCAGCCTGCGACCATTGCCACTTGCTTGCAGTCACGTCTTGCCAGTTTTCCTGCGCCACTTGCTGGACTTAAAAGCCTAAATCGTTTAGACGGGGTGATGATAGCGGGCGAGCTGCAGCGCATGAAGCAGCAACACCCCAAGCTGACAGAGGCCTTGGTGGCCGATATGGCTGGCAACTGGGTCGAAGGGGTGATGAGCAATGTATTTTATCAACTCACCAGCGATGATGATCATATCAAGCATCAATGGTTTACGCCGCCCATTGAGGCATCGGGAGTGCGCGGTACCATGCGCCAAGTGATTATCGATAGATTGGCAGCTTTAGGACAACCCGTGGTTCTTCGCGCTTTGCAAGATGCCGATCTACTCAGTCTAGAAGCCTTGTTCTTTTGCAATGCGGTGCGCGGGGTGATGCCAGTGCATGAGCTTATTGTGGGTAATCAGTGGTTAGAATTGTCTTTGTCCGTATTTAACTCAAACTCTGTTTGTACATAATGCTCATCACTTAATACGATTTGCTCTTGTCGGTATGCCTTTTTCACCTTCTTTATAGCCTCCTCCTCTGTACTTGCCATGACTTCAACGATTGTTGATAAAACCTCTGTCACCTCTACATTATAACGTTTGGCTTTTGACGCCATTTCTTATCTCTCAATGATGATTCAAGCTCAATTGTAATTGTATTAAATCATTGATATTGATCGTCTTTTGTTACATCGTATTGTGATTTCGCCTTTTTTGATCAATGATCAAACCTCATTTAAATAAAAAGGTGTTTTTGATGCGTTCTATTTATGAAGATACTCGAATTCCAGTACAAATGCGTCGAATGATGGTGTTTGATGAGATTTGTAAGAAAGCGAAATTAAATCCTAATAATATGGTTCATTTATCTAGGTTTACCCAATTAGCATTTGGCGTTATCTATATAAAAAACCTTAAGAAATACATGGCTTATGGCGGTGTTTTTGAATATGCACACACTCGAGAGGAGGTAATAGAGCAAGGTATTAGCGTTATTCCTGTGAATGATTATGTCATGTGTGCCTTGACTGTGAATTTAGAACCTTTTACCCAACCTGTCGCTACGCCCTTGCAGCTTTTATGGCAGTGGAACAAGTATGTTAAAAATAGGCTGCATTGCTATATCGATTATCGAGATGAGTGCTTGTTCCTGATTAATGATGAAGTAGACGATGAGTATGCGCCGCACCAGTTTCATGAAAGATTGGTTGCCACGGCACACTTGCCAATGTGGGATGACAGGGAGGAATTAATCTCTAATATACATAGCACAGTAGAAAAAAGACGTCTGCGTCCAAGCTGCTATGACAATATAATTTAGTTCATAAAGCGTGAGTCAAATACTGGGTAGCTTCACCTACCAGTGCCAAGTCAGCCTATTTTGCGATACCGCCCATTTCCTAAAAATTGCAGCAGCCCTTTATCACGCAGTATCTGTAATTGCTGACGTATTTTTGCCTCAATATTATTGTTATTGGGGTAGCGAGTCCTTAAATAGTTGCTAAACTGGTAAATATCATTCAGGCTAAATTGGGGCGGTAGCTTATCGACGCAGCTCATAATCTCTAATGTCCAGCCACGGCTTTGCTGCTTTTGTTGACGTAAAAATAAAGACTTTTGGAATTGCTCGGTGACCTGCTCAGTTGCGACAGGCTGCTGGTTTTTCACCAAAAACACTTTGCCGATTTCAGGCACTTTTTTTAGATTAATATTACAGCCAATCCACCCTGCACGTCTTGTTGTAGGCGGCAGAGGTTGGCGCTTAATAATCATGTCGGTGGTAAAAAAGTGCTTTGGGATAATTAAAAAGTTGTTAACGACTAGTTCATCAGAATAGGTTAAGAAAAAGAAATTGGGATTGTCGTCACTTTTAATACGCTCAATCATAGTGGCATAAGCACCATCATTAATGACATGACTCAGCTTTGCTTTTTTACTCTTTAGCTCGTACTGTTCGTGGCACTGTGGACAGTAAAAGTCGGCGACAGGTTGGTTGTTAGCAAAGCCCGATAACCGGTTATTACCACAATTAGGACAGTAGCCTTGATGAGCAACCCAGTCTTCACTTAGCACTCGAATAATTTGGCTTTTTGACTTATAGCCTTTTGCCAACTGTTGATTAAACTGTAAATCCATGAGCCATTCTCCAAAAGTGCCTGCCATAAATATAAGCCAGATACGCTTAGATGACTAATCCCCATTGAATATCCGAGCATACAGTGCTAAATTCTAGCAAACTTTTACCTCGTGAGTGGCTATGAGCGATTCTAATTCAAAAAATCCCAGCAATACCCCGCACAATCCATCAGATGTTGACCAAAATGAAGCACCTCACACTGACGTCTCCTTAGTCTGTGATGACCCTTCTCGTCATAAAAAGCCGCCGCAAAAACCCACATCCAATCGCAGCTATCAGCTGCTGCTGGTACTGGGATTAATGGCTGCTTTTGTGGTGGCTATGGCTTATCAGACCCTGTTTGGTCACTCTGATCGACCCGCCGGTGACTTAGTGGTGGAAGAGGGTCAAAGTTACTATGGCTTCTTACCACAGTTTCAGCGCGATGTGCCCATGTTCTCAGCCAGCTTGGCCAAGCTTTATATCAAGTCGGCCGTCGATACGCCACTAAAGGCAGGAACCTATGAAGTGCCTGCCAATGCCAGCTTAAAGCAGCTTATTGATGCTTTTAAACAAGGCGAGAAAGTGGACATGGTGGCCATTCAGATTATCGAGGGCAAGACCGCCGCTGATTTATATAAAGTGATTGCAAGCACGCCGGGTGTCACCTTAGAGGTACTACAAAAAGACGGCAAGCCCAAACCCAATTTGAAGCAGCTGCTGGGTATCGATGCTGTCACCCCAGAGGGAGAGTTTGCTGATAATCTAGAGGGCTGGTTTACCCCAGACACCTATCACTATGCCAAAGGGGTGACCGACAAGCAGATCTTGACCGATTTGTACCAGCGCCAACAAAAAGCGCTGGATGAGGCGTGGGCGAGCCGCTCTAAAGGTCTGCCGTATAAGTCGCCTTATGAAGCCTTAATTATGGCCTCAATCATCGAAAAAGAGACCAGTGTCGATAGTGAGCGTGAATTGGTGTCTGCAGTGTTTGTAAACCGTTTGAATAAGCCGATGCGCCTACAGACGGATCCTACCATTATTTATGGTATGGGTGAGCGTTATGAGGGCAACATCCGCCGTGCTGATATCAATGAAAAGACCGCTTATAACACCTATCAAATCGACGGCTTACCACCCACGCCCATTGCGCTACCCTCACCGGCATCTATTGACGCTGCGCTACATCCAGCTGACAGTGATGTGTTGTACTTTGTGGCGACGGGTACCGGCGGTCATAAGTTCACCACGACTTATGCGGAGCATAACCAAGCGGTAAAAGAGTATTTGGCGGTGATGCGCCAACAAAAAAGCGGTCAATAAATAGATGTAGGCGAACAACAAGTACGCCTATTATATGTGGGGAAAAACACCCTGATATTAACAAGGGTGATACTGGCAACAACGAGGTAATCGACATTGAGTCTAGGTAAGTTTGTAAGCTTTGAAGGCACCGAAGGGGTAGGAAAAACCACAGCGATTAATGGCTTGTGTGAGCGCTTGCAAGCTCAAGGTATCGAGTATGTCCGCACCCGTGAGCCAGGCGGAAGCCCCTTTGCTGAGCAGCTGCGTGAGTTGTTGTTAGACACACGTACTCAGATTAATGATGACACTGAGCTGTTATTGATGTTTGCTGCACGCAGTGACCATCTAGCGCAAGTTATTATGCCGGCATTAAGCGCAGGCAAATGGGTGATCTGTGATCGCTTTATTGACTCTACTGTGGCCTATCAAGGCTATGGACGAGGCTTTGGGAATGCCGATATGCTACATAAAATCGAGGCTCTTATTGCAGGGTTTGTACCGCGTTTACCTGACATTACCTTGTGGTTAGATCTGCCAGTCGCCGAGGGCATGCAGCGCGCCGGCAAACGTAGTGTAGCTGACCGCTTTGAACAGCAGCAACTTGATTTCTTTGATCGTGTTTATCAAGGTTTTGAGGCTCAGCAGCAAGCACAGCCGCAGCGCATTCAGCGTATCGACGCTCAAGGTGAGGTAGAGCAAGTGGCGGATAGAATTTGGCAGGCAGTCAGCCAGCAGCTATAGCGGGGCAGCCTAAGGGTGAGACTTTGCCTTTGCTTCAATGACCGACTTCACATCTTGCCAAGCTTTATTTTTGCTAAGCCTTATTTTGCTAAGTTTTGAGTCATAAAAAAGAGCAGCTCGTATTCGGGCTGCTCTTTTTTTGCGGTGTGTAACCTGGTTTTAAGACAATTTATCTGAGCTATTTTTGGCATGGGTATCAGGCAGACGCTGCGGATCTAGCGACCCATCAGGTTGTCTAGGTGCTTGTGAATTGCCATTATCCTGTGACTGTAGTGATTTTACGGAGGCCGCTTTGCTCACTTTGGGGCCAGCTGCGGCACTGTCAGAGTGCTTTTGTAGGCTTTGCTCAAGCTTATTGGCCAGATCTGCCTCAAGCTGAGTGGCCGGTAGCGTAAAGGCTGCCGACTTCGATGCCGTGTCTGCATGAGCTGTGTCTTGAGCCACTTGGCTATCAACGGCTGCTGTTTGGACGTCAGAGGCGGCCAGTTTAGGTTCAGCTTTGGCAGGAGTTGTGGCCGCTTGGGCGCCATAGTTGGGGTCACGCACATCTTCATTGAGGGTCTTTTCTTTGCGTTTTTCAGGCGCTTTGGAGGTAGACTCAAACTGCAAGTCGGCCAAAGCACGGGCCTGATTTTGCTTTTCTGTGACATCGACTGTTTTAGGCTGTACTTCATCTTCAATGACGAGCGCCACCAGCTTGTGATCACGAGGAATGTCATTTTCAAAGCTGTCGGTAATCACATGCAAATGACCTTCTTTATCAATGGTATATAAGGGGACAAATTGCTTATTATCAGCGCGATACTGGCTGTAGCTATAGCTGTCGGTAATGTTGGTGATTTTGATGCGTGCCTTTTTAGACAGCATACTGGCCATCTTGGTATAGGTGGCATCTTTACCAAACAGCCAGCGTGAGGTGAAGTTGGCACGGCGGGTTTCGCGTTCGGTTTTGGCCTTATCTTCGGTGAATTTTAGACGGTAAATTTTTTGTTCGCCAAATTCATGACGGTAATGCAGCTCAGATAAGGTATTCATCTCCTTATCGGTGCTCATCGCAAATAAATGGCCAATACCAATCAAATCCAAATGCCGATCGGCATGGTCTGAGATGGGGTTACCAAAGTAGGTGCGTAGGCCAGACATACGTGCTTTAGCAATATTGGTGTAGTTATTGTGCGCCACCAATACATCGAAGCCTTGGTCTTGTAGAGATTCAGCCACTTTTAAGGCCACAGGGTTTGAGCCGACAATCAGTACACCATTGCTGGCAGGCTCACGCACGCCCAATAGGTTACCCACCATTTTGGCACCCAAGCCTTGGATCAATACAGTACCGATAATCACCATAAACACTAGGGGTACTAACAGCTCAACACCTTGAATATCATATTCTTGCAAGCGAATGGCGAACAAAGACGAGATGGCAGCAGCCACAATACCACGTGGCCCAATCCAGCTGATCATCATCTTCTCAGAGGTCTTTAAGTTCGAGCCCATAGACGATGCCCACACCGATAAAGGGCGTGCCACGAACATCACAATGGCCAGCAGCACCAAGCCTTGGAAGCCCACACTCAATAAGCTGTTTAGCTCTACACGGGCAGCGAGTACGATGAACAACACTGAGATGAGTAAGACGGTTAATGACTCATTAAACTCCAAGATTTGCTCACGCGGAAAGCCTTTCCAGTTAGCTAGAGCCACACCCATGACCGTCACGGCCAGTAGACCTGATTCATGTTCTAAATGGTTGGATAAAGAGAACAGTAGCAGCACAAAAGCTAAGGTAAAGACGTTGTGTAAGAACTCAGGAATCATATGGCGCTTGATCAAGTTGGCCAATACGAATGCCCCAAACATACCGATGGCGGTGGCAATAACCACAATCTCAGCGAATAAGAAGATACTGTTGGCCTCTCCGCCTGAGATGATATATTCATACACCAAGACCACGGCGATTGCGCCTACCGGATCAATGATGATGCCTTCCCATTTTAGGATATTGGAGATGGTTTTGTTGGGCCGCACACTGCGCAGCAAAGGCATGATTACCGTCGGCCCGGTCACACAGACTAAGGAGCCGAACAATAAAGCGATAAGCGGATCGACATCAAACAACAAGTAGGTGGATAATGCCACCACAGCGATAGTAATCACTACCCCTAAGGACACCAGCATTTGTACCACTTTACCGTGCTGCTTAATCTCTTCAAACTCTAAGGTCAATGAGCCTTCAAATAAAATAATGGCCACGCCCAAAGAGATAAAAGGGAATAATAAATCGCCAATGACCGCATCAGGGTCGAAATAACCCATAACTGGACCGACAAAGATGCCAATGAGCAATAAAAATAAAATAGACGGCTGTTTTAAATACCAAGCCAGCCACTGCGCTGCAATGCCAAGCCCAACCACGCCAGATAATAATAAGGCGGTATCCATGAAAAATTCCTTGTGTTTGCAGTGTCATTTAGACCAAAAGCGGGCGAAACTAAAAAATATCTGGGTTCCCTGCTACTTGTCAATGGTATATAAAAGCGACACCGAAAAAAAAGCCTAGTGAGTAACGACTAGGCTTTGCTAACTACAATATAAAGATAACCAGCGTAACAAATACTGAGTTTTAATGAGGTTATCATATCACGAAATAAAGTAACACATCCGATACAATGGGGCAGTTGCCACAAAACGGCGACTAAAATTGGTTAAAACTGGCGTTGATTTTGAGTAAAAACAACCCCTTTTTTTCAAAAAAAATAGGTGCTATTGCCTAAAATAAAAGGGCTAACGCTCAGGATGATTTTATAAAGTCAAATTGGCATCAGCTGCGTCTGGATTTTAGGTAACAAAATAAAAAACATGTGTAATTGGCGTGTTGAAAATCTATGATATAAGTCGTGTAGCATATAAAGCAGTTACGATATAGTATAAACGTCACTCATATAAAAAAAGTAATGCTCGGTCGGTGTATTGCTAGGGTTATAAACCTAATTAAGCTCAATGGTTGTCTAATAGAGTATCACCTCGTCTTTGATGACCCTGCGGTTATGCCTAAGCACACACCTTTACTCATTAAGACCTAAGCGGGCCAGTATATTTTGCTTGTCAGCGGATCTTTGAGCACAGACTCACTTGGAGAATCAACAATGAAAAATACGCCCAACAGACCAAAAACGATAGTTAGCGCATTAAAAACAACTTACTTGTCTCAAAGCTTACAAAAAAGCCAACAAAAGCTTAAAGCGTTCGGTGCAGGCTCTGTGCTGGCACTGAGTGGCTTTGGCATAGGTAGTTTGGGGCTAACCGCAGGCACAGCTTTATTGGCAACCTCTGCAACTATACCTACAGCAGCACAGGCCGCGGTTGTGGCTTCAGATTTCTCAGATTTGGTGGAGCAGGTGAGCCCGGGCGTTGCTAGAGTCAACGTAGTGACTAAGGTGAGTGAAGAGGAGCTTGCCAAGGCTCAAACGGTTGAGCTGCTGCGACAGTTCTTCGGCGACCGCATTCGCATTCCAGGTGCCCAAACAGCCCCGGCCATTGAATATAACTATGGTACGGGCTTTTTTGTGACCTCAGATGGTTATCTGTTGACCAATCACCATGTGATTGCGGGGGCAGATAAGATTACGGTCACCTTAAATGACCGCACCGAGCTTGATGCTACCTTGGTCGGCAGTGATGAGCGCTCCGATGTGGCGGTATTAAAGGTAAAAGCCCAGCCAGGTAAGTCTTATCCTGCGCTGCCTACCGGTGACTCCAATGCGGTAAAAGTGGGTGAGCCAGTATTGGCTATTGGCTCGCCTTTTGGTTTTGATTATTCAGCGTCGGCCGGTATCGTCAGTGCCAAGTCGCGTAACTTCTCACGGGATATTAGCGTGCCCTTTATCCAGTCGGATGTGGCGCTAAACCCAGGCAACTCAGGCGGTCCACTATTTAATCGTAACGGCCAAGTTATTGGCATTAACTCTCGAATATTCAGTGGTACTGGCGGCTATATGGGACTGTCTTTTTCTATCCCCATTAATGAGGCGATGGATATTTATCAGCAGCTAAAACAAACCGGTACAGTGTCACGCGCTTATCTGGGTATATTCCCTCAAGACATCGACCGCAACTTGGCCGAAGCTTATGGCCTAAGTAAGCCGCAAGGGGCGCTACTGATTAAGGTTACCCCTAAATCGCCAGCAGAAGCAGCTGGCCTAAAGGCGGGCGATATCATCACCCATTACAACGGCAAAATGATTTTAGAATCCTCTGACCTTTTAAACATCATTAACCGCAGTAAGCCAGGTGAGAGCTTTAAAGCCGATGTATTGCGTCAAGGCAAAAAGATTGCAGTCATTGGTAAGTTATCAGCAGCGCCCGATGATGTGGCACCAGATGCGGTGGTCACTAAGTCTAATAACAGCCAAATTCGTCTAGGCTTGCGCATTCAGGCGCTGCCTCGTGAAAGCTTGGCACAGCTGGACGGAGAAGGGGTATTGGTAACCGAGGTAGATCCTACAGGGATAGCAGCCAGAGCTGGTATAAGAGCCGGTGACGTTATCACTAACCTGCATCAGAAGTCGATTAAGAGTATCGATGACTTCCAGCGGGCACTACGTCAATTACCTGAAGCGGGGGTGGTGACCATTGAGGTGGTGCGTCAAGGTATCCCAGCCATTATCGGTCTGCGTTTGGATTAGTTCTGACGCTTATTCGTATTGCCTATTGCAAGAAGGCGATGTCATTTTATGGGGTGGCATCGCTTTTTTTGGGGCTATTGATGGGGATGGGGCGTTTACCGGTAATAAGGTGCTGGATTAATACACCGACGTAAAAAAACCTCCAATCGTTCTGATTGGAGGTTTAGTGCTTATCTCTTAAATAGATTAAGGATAAGCTCGAATAGGTGGTATCCCGTAGGGGATTCGAACCCCTGTTACCGCCGTGAAAGGGCGGGGTCCTAGGCCTCTAGACGAACGGGACACAAAATCATGTAAACATGAAATAGTTTTACAACGTAAGGTGCTATAAATAGCGTTGCCTAGGTGCTTACGTTGGTGCCGTTGATACTCATTATATATTAAATATTTTGATTATCAACTGTCTTAGAAAATATGGTGGAGCTAAACGGAGTCGAACCGTTGACCCCTTGCATGCCATGCAAGTGCTCTACCAACTGAGCTATAGCCCCTCTCTAAGAGTGGGCGTATTTTAGGCAATATCTCAAACCTTGTCAACACCTATTTTCAATTAATTTGTATTTTTTGCAAAAAAAAGGCCACGGACTAGCCGTGGCCTTTGGTTATCAACCGTTATACACAATTGATAAGAGACAAATTAAGCACCTTCACCGAAGCGGCCTTGCTGGAAGTCGTTCACCGCTTGGATGATCTGTTGCTGGCTGTTCATTACAAATGGGCCATACTGCACAATCGGTTCATTTAAAGGACGACCAGTTACCAAGATGACTTTGGTATCTTCATTACCGGCCTGGATAGTCACTCCATCAGCATTCGGGTCGTTTTTTAAGATGGCCATGTTTTTAACCGGTATACGCTTGTCCTCAATGCTGGCGCCACCACGGTAGACAAACACAAAGCTATTGTGGCTGGCAGGAATATTGTGACTAAAGCTGGCACCGGCCGGCAAATGAATATCTAGATACGTAGGCTCAGTCACCTCACGAGTAACCGCACCTTCTACGCCATTGGATTCACCGGCAATGACGGTTACTTTTGTGCCATTTTCGGTCACAAATTTTGGCAAATCAGCATCTTGGAAGTCTTTGTACCAAGGGGCATTCATTTTGTCTTTAGCTGGCAGGTTTAGCCATAGCTGAAAGCCTTCCATCGCGCCATCTTCTTGCTCAGGTAGCTCAGAGTGAATCACGCCACTGGCAGCGGTCATCCACTGCACACCACCATTTTCAAGCAAGCCTTCATTACCGGCACTGTCTTTGTGACGCATACGGCCTTCAATCATATAAGTTACGGTTTCAAAGCCGCGATGAGGATGGCTTGGAAAACCTGCGATATAGTCATCTGGGTTATCGCTTTTGAAGTTATCGAGCATCAAGTAAGGGTCAAGGCGATGCTGTAATTGATGAGTCAGTACGCGGGTTAATTTAACGCCTGCACCATCTTGTGTGTCTACACCAGCATATAGCTGCTCAACTTGACGAGGTTGGGTAATGGTCACATCATTTTTTACAGAGGTAGTCATTGTTATTCTCCTAATGATTGATATATCTTCTATTTGATGTCTTATACTATAGAATTCAAGGTATCGTAGTTTGGTGTCTTTGTTACTGTATATTGTTAATGTAACATAATGATATGCGATATTAAATTAAGAAATTCTTATTAAATGATTTTCTTTTTTCAAATCATCCACCCGCCCAGTTATAACCTGTAAAAAGAGAGCCTTAGGTGACTGCATTAAAATATATTGCCCATTATCCCGAGCAAGTTCAAAGCCAAGCGCGCGCCTTAATCGCCCAAGACAAGCTTGGTGATTATTTGCAGCAAAAATATCCCAATCGGCACCAGATCCAAAGTGATAAGGCACTGTATCAATACGTCACTGAGCTAAAAAACCGTTATATGCGCAATGTTGGCACTTTATCTCAAGTGAGCTATAACAGTAAGCTGAGTGTGCTAAAAAATGCGCTCGGTATTCACACCCATCAGTCTCGGGTGCAGGGCAGCAAGCTTAAATCGCACAATAGCATTACTGTGGCGAGCATTTTTAGAGAGGCGCCGTTTGAGTTTTTGCAGATGATTGTGGTGCATGAGTTGGCACACTTCAAAGAGAGCGACCACAATAAGGCTTTTTATCAGATGTGTTGTCATATGCAGCCGCAGTATCACCAAGTAGAGCTTGATATGAGGCTGTGGCTATTATGGCGGGATTTGGAGAGTAAAAAGAGGGGCTAGACGCAGCTGACCTTAATCAAAGTAATGAGCGCATTTGGCTCAAAATAAAAGGACTGAGATTTGTACAATACAGATCTCAGTCCTTTTTTGGGGGCCGTCTAAACTTGCTTTTGTCTAAGTTAACGGTTACTCAGCTGCCAAAAAGTCTGGCATATCCGCTGCAGTTTTCTCAAGCTTTTTCAGCTTTTTCTTGCCAATACCGCCCAAGACTTCAACGGCATGACGCAGGCGAGTTAAGGTCATATCAGCGCCAATCACATACATAGAGTTCATCACAGGCGTCGATGAGGTGCTGCCAGCAATGGCAATAAAGAACGGCGCCATCATGTCACGCAGCTTGATATCGAGCGCAGCGCTTAAGCCTTTAAGTGTTTTAAAGATATTGTCTTCGCTCCACTCAGGTAATGCTTCAAGTTTCCAAGTGGCAATCTGCAGGATTTCCATGATTTGCTCAGGTGTGAGCGTTTTGTGCTCGAAGCTCTCAGCGGTAATGCTTGGCAGATTTTGGAAATAAAAGCCACCCCAGTTCACGGCATCAGACAACAGATGGATACGGGGCTGAATCGCCGCTGCAATGGCGGTTAATTTGTCTGAATCATTTGCCCAGTCCAAAATCTTATTTTTTAACTGCTCTGGGGTTAGCGCACGTAGCCATTCACCATTTAACCAATGTAGCTTTTCAAGATCAAAGATAGGGCCACCTAACGACACACGCGTGATGTCAAAGCTTTCAATCATCTCATCAAGGGTGAAGATTTCTTTGTCATCAGGCATTGAGTAACCCATACGACCTAAGTAGTTTAGTAGCGCTTCTGGCAACACGCCGGCATCACGATAATAGGTAATAGACGTTGGGTTTTTACGCTTAGACAGCTTTGATTTATCTGGGTTACGCAGCAGTGGCATGTGGCACAGCACAGGCATCTCCCAACCGAAGTAATCATATAGTAGCTGATGCTTAGGCGCTGAGTTTAGCCACTCTTCACCGCGGATAACGTGAGTGATCTCCATTAAGTGATCATCCACCACGTTGGCTAGGTGATATGTGGGTAGGCCGTCTGTTTTTAACAGCACTTGCATGTCCACTTGTTCCCAAGGAATCTCCACTTCGCCGCGTAGCATGTCTTGTACTTTACACACGCCTTCGGTGGGCACTTTCATCCGAATAACGAATGGCTTACCCTCGGCAGCCATTTTGTCAGACTCTTCTCGAGGTAAGTTGGCATAGCGGCCGTCATAATGAGGGTTTTCACCACGCGCGATTTGTTCGGCACGCATGGCATCTAACTCCTCAGGGGTGCAGAAGCAGCGAAAAGCATGACCTTTGTCCAACAACTTTTGAGCATACTGTTTATAAATTTCACTGCGCTCGCTTTGACGGTATGGGGCATGCGGACCACCATTGTCAGGACCCTCCGCCCAGTCTAGACCGACCCAGCGTAAGGCGTCTAAAATCATTTGCTCTGATTGCTCAGTTGAGCGGCTTTGATCGGTATCCTCAATACGTAGGATGAATTCACCGCCATGTGCTTTGGCAAAGGCTAGGTTAAATAGGGCGATATAGGCAGTGCCTACATGAGGAAAGCCGGTGGGTGAGGGGGCGATACGGGTGCGGACAGGGCGCTGGGCGGTGGTTTGTGTCATGATGCTCTCTTAGGTTTATGTTGGGTGGTTTTAAAATTTGGTTACGATTTATCAAAAAATTTGCAGCAGTAAATGAACTTTAACGCTTATTATAGCAGGTTTGATTTGGCGCTTATAATCTTGGCTCTATGCCCGCACTAGCTAAGCTTTTTGGCCAGTTTTTGACTTTTTATTATACTGTAGAGGGCAGGCTATGGGGTTTTTATGGTGATTAATAGGCTTTTTTAAAGCTCAAAATAAGCGGCCAGTGCTCAGCAATGAGGCGGCGCTAAAAGTGGGTTTAGTGCCTGAAAAAAGAGGTAACATATTTTGTTTGGTTAACTTATCTTACTTTTCTTGACATGGTGACATAGCTTGCGATAATGGATGGTTAAAATACCTTATTTATTACTTGCCTGTTTTAACCACACTGATAAGCTAAGTCTGCGATGTTGATGGCTATCAGGTTGGTTTACGTTTTTTAGGAATACTAGCTACTGTGACCGATGTCCCTACCTCCGCACCACGCCCCACCTCAAAATCAGAGTTTAGCCACGAAACGGTGTTACTGTTTGAAACGGTAGCGGCAGTCTTGGGCGAAAAGTCGCTCAATGATAACACGCCCAAGCATGACGGGATTTATGTCGATGCGACCTTTGGCCGTGGCGGGCACAGCAAGCTTTTGCTTAACTATTTAAGTGATGATGCCAAGCTGTTTGTGTTCGACAAAGATCCAGAGGCCATTGATGTGGCCAATGATTTGGCCGCAGAAGATAAGCGGGTGATAGTGGTACACGACAGCTTTGCTGATATGACGCAGTGCTTAAATAGCCGCGGGGTGAGCCAAGTTGACGGTATTATGGCTGATTTGGGCGTCTCCTCACCACAGCTTGATGATGGCAGCCGCGGCTTTAGCTTTATGCGTGATGGTGCCATTGATATGCGTATGGACACCAGCCGAGGACAGTCGGTAGGCGAATGGCTACAAACAGTGGATGAAGAGACGTTGGCCGATGTGTTGTACGACTTCGGTGAGGAGCGTCACAGCCGACGTATTGCTCGTGCCATCAAGGGCATGACGCAGTACACCTCGACTTTAGAGCTTGCGGAGGTGATTAAGCAGGCGCACCCCAAGTGGCAAAAAGGCAAACATCCGGCGACCCAAAGCTTCCAAGCGATGCGTATCTTTATTAACAATGAGCTGGGCGATATAGATAGCTTTTTGGCGCAAAGCCTAACGCTGCTTGCCCCTCAAGGTCAGCTTGCGGTGATCAGCTTTCACTCTTTAGAAGACCGCCGCATTAAGCAGTTTTTGCAGCGCCACAGCCGAGGTCAGTATCCTGAAGATGAAAACTTACCGATGCCGCCGCAGCGTCCACGTTATTTTAGTAAGCCCAAACGTATCGCACCAAGCAAAGCGGAGGTCACCGTGAATAATCGCTCAAGAAGTGCTTGGTTAAGAGTAGCAACACGCACCGATACCCCATATAATACCGACCCTAGCCCGCAACACAGCTAGGGCGAACCTAGGCAATATAAGTTCAGTTAAATGGATGCGCTAACCGGGGTATGATTAAGTCAATTAATGCCCCAAAATTCCATAAAGCGGCTGTTTTACTGAGTCATTTTTTTTATCCTTAAAGACCGCTGCGGTCATAATATCAGTCACTATATGGCAAATAATAATACCCAAAGCTCGACCCAAATTGATAAAGACTCGTTGGAAATCAGCGAGTTTTTGACCAAGCGCTACCGCGGGGTGAGCGTCTATGGCACGGTCATGATTTTGCTGGCGATCGGCATTATCTGGACAGCGGTGCTGACGTCTGAACAGGTGCAGCAGTATCATGAAGATTATATGGCGCTGCAAAAAATGAAGGTTGAGCACCGCAATTTGCAAATTGAAAATCAGCGTTTGGTCATTGAACAGCAAACCTTTAGTGCCACGCCGCAAATAGCCAGCCGTGCTGTGACTCAGCTGAGCATGTATTCGCCTTCTAATAAGGACAAGCTTATTTTGCAGCCGATGGCCGCTAAGCCTGGGGATAGATTGAACATTGAACAACCCAAAACCGAGTCTGAAGAGACCGACACCACCACCGCACCATCACTAGGGGGCAAAGATGAGTAAGAAGCCTTCTAATCGTCCGACTACCAAAAAAGGCACTACCAAAAAAAGTACCGATAAGCCATTGCACGGTAAGGTAACCGAGCCTTTGGTCACCCCAAAGAAAACAGCTGCTAATAAAACCAGCAAAGCCAATAATAAGGCTGAGCCTAACTCAGGGCTGTCTAAGCTTAAGTTTTGGAAAAAAGACCAAAGCGACAGTGAGGTGTATACCAGTGTTAAGCACCGCAGCGGCAAAATATTTAAATCGACCACCGTGGGCGCCTCAAGCCGAGGCAGCATAGAAAGTGATCTTATCCGCTTTAAGATTATGTGGGGATTTGCGGCATTTTTTTTGGTAGTACTCATCGGCCGGGCGATGTATTTGCAAATATTCAATGCCCAAAAGTTCATTGATAAAGGCAATGAAATTATTACCAGTGAGCGCACTCAGCATTCGTATCGCGGTATGATTACTGACCGCAACTTACAGCCATTGGCGGTCAGTGCGCCTTTGGCCAGCGTGTCATTTAGCCCATACGACTATGCCCAAGCCTATTACGAGCTGCAAAAACGCATCCAAAAAAATGCCGATGACCCCGAAGCCCAAGCGCGTTTGCTAAAAAAGCTAAAAGAGATGGATTTGGCACAATTGGCCAGCGTGTCAGGCATGTCGCTTGAGCGTCTGCAGCAATCTGTAGCCATTGATAAGAGCGTTGATGCCACTAATGAAGAGGCAGTAAAAGCAGCAATGCCCAAGGGGGCAGGCTCACATTATCTACCTTTATTAAATAAGGTCACCCCAGAGATTGCCGATGCGGTGATGGCGTTAAACTTCCCAGGGGTGTATGAAAACCAAGAGTTTCGCCGTTATTATCCGCAGCCACAGCCCAATGCACAGCTGCTAGGCTTTATGGGCCACAATGCCAATGATCCCAATAGTGGTTATGAAGGCCGTGCCGGTATTGAGCGTCAGTTTGAAAAGCAGTTAGCCGGGCAAGATGGTAAGGTGCGTGTCTTAAAAGACCGCTATCAAAACAGCATTGAAGAGCTGGAGCAAATTAAGCCTGTGGTTCCCGGTCAAGACGTTGCACTGTCTATCGATTCTCGCTTGCAGTACTTATTATATAAAGAGCTTGAGCGTGTGGGCCGTGTGCAAGAAGCACGCTGGTCAACTGGTATGGTGGTGGATGTACACACCGGTGAGGTGCTTGCCTTATCGACCTGGCCTTCGTTTAACAACAACAACTTAAATGAAATGACCGGTAATAACCAGCGTAACCGGGCAGTGCTCGATGTGTTCGAGCCAGGGTCGGTAATGAAGCCTTTTACAGTGGCTACCGCTTTAAAATCTGGTAAATATACCGAGAATTCATTAATTAACACCAGCCCAGGTTCTATCCGTGTCAAGGGATATACTATCCGTGACCACAATAACTTAGGCTCAATTACCATGGCGACCTTGATCCAAAAATCAAGTAACGTGGCTTCGACTAAGATTGCTTTATCGTTACCCCCTGATGCCATTACCAATATGCAAAAGAACTTCGGCTTTGGTCAAAAAACTGCGCTGCAGTTCCCAGGTGAACAGCCAGGTATCATTCCAACGCCTAAAGAGAACGAGACCTCACGCAGAGCGACGGTGAGCTATGGTTATGGCCTGCAAGTAACGCTGGCGCAAATTGCTCAAGCTTATGCAGCGCTTGGCTCAGGCGGGGTGATGCATCCACTGACTTTGGTTAAACAAGACCAAAAACCTGCTGGCAAACGTGTCCTCGATGAAAAAGATGCCATGGCCGTGGTCAAGATGATGGAAACCGTGACTCAGCCAGGTGGTACGGCAACGGCCGCTGCCATTGATGGCTACCGCATTGCAGGTAAAACAGGGACCTCACGCCGAGTCAATCCAAAAGGCGGCTATTACACCGATCAATACCGCACGGTGTTCGCAGGTATCGCTCCGGCGTCCAACCCGCGCTTGGTGACCGTGATATTAGTTGAAGACCCCCGTCAGACCTATTATGCCGGTATCGTTGCTGCTCCTGTCTTTAAAAACGTGATGCAAGAAGCGCTGCGTTTGTATAACGTGCCGTTAGACAAACCCTTAAAGGCAGAATAGCCGTTTTTAGGCGGCCAACTGTGGCAGTTGGCCGCTTAACTGGTCAATAGGCTACCGTTAGCGCTTTGGTCAATAAACACAAGTAAATTACAAGGCCCTCTAGGATGACACATACCCAACCTGCTCCTCACTTACGCTCTATAGTTAACGCCGCCGTCAAGATATTACCGCAGCATCAGTCCACCTTGCAGCTACTGAGCGTACCGGCAGTGCTTGATGTGCCTTTCTCAAAGTTTGTGCTCGATAGCCGTCAGTTGGCAAAGCGTGATGCGTCGTCCGCGCCGGCAGCCTTTGTGTTATTAAAAAGTCAGACTCAGCCTTTGCAAAAAAGCCAGCAGTATGTCCAAACCGCCTTACCGCAAGCGGCATTTATTATTAGTGAGATTGACCCACAGCAATTAGGCTTAGAGAATTTAAATAAACCAAGCGACTCAAGTCCAGACTGTCCTATTTTATTTGTGCCCGATATCCGTGATGTACTGGGCACTTTGATTCAGTTGAGTCTTTTGTCTGATGATGCGCTCTCACAGATCGGTGATGCACAGTCTTTGGCACAAACACTGCCGCAAGTTATCGCTGTGACCGGCACCAATGGCAAAACCACCATTAGTCAGTTAATGGCTCAGTTGTGTCAGTTTTCAGAGGTCGCTCAATTACAAAACAGTGCAGTGATGGGGACCGCGGGTAACGGTCGTCTAGACAGTCTCGTACAGGCCAGCCATACCACAGGCGATGCGCTAGCGGTACAAGGCTTCTTGCGTAAGATGGGTGATGAAGGGGTGGATTTATTAGCCCTAGAGGCCAGCTCACATGGTCTCGATCAGCAGCGCTTGCAAGGCGTACCAGTCACGGTGGCACTGTATACCAACTTAAGCCGTGACCATTTAGACTATCACCCAGATATGCAAGATTATGCCCAAGCCAAGGCACGCTTATTTGATAAAGCTTATTTTCCACAGTTAACACATGCTGTGATTAATGCAGATGATGAATTTGCGCCGCTGATGATTGAGACAGCGCAAAACTCAGGGGTTAGTGTCTGGTTGTACAGCTTACAGGGCGATTTTATCGAAAAAAGCGATCTGCAACGTGATGCCTACTTTATCGCCAAAACCATTGAGCCAAGCTTAGATGGGGTGAAAATTGAGGCCGCAACCAGCTTTGGGCCATTGACGTTGCACAGCCCCTTATTAGGCCGCTTTAACGTGGCCAACCTATTGGCGGCTGTCGCCGGAGCGATCGCGTTAGGTATCGAGCCTGAGAGCATCCCCGCCTTAGTCAAACAGCTGCATGGTGCCAGTGGCCGTATGCAGCGTGTGAGCTTAGATGAGCAAGGCTCACAGCCTGAGCAAGGGGTGTTTATTGTCGATTATGCGCACACGCCGGATGCGTTAACCCAAGTGCTGACCAGTTTGAAATCGCATTGCAGCGGTAACTTATGGGCCATCTTTGGCTGCGGCGGTGACCGTGATAAGGGTAAGCGCCCTCTCATGGCGCAGGCGGGCTTGGCCACTGCCGATAAAGTGGTATTAACCTCTGACAATCCGCGCAGTGAAGATCCGCAAATGATCTTGCAGGACATGCAGCAAGGGATGAGTGATGAGCAGCATGCCAAAACCACAGTCATTGCCGATCGAAAACAGGCCATCGAGTATGCCGTAGAGCACGCTGCCGCAGATGATATCGTGGTCATTGCTGGTAAAGGGCATGAGACTTATCAAGAAATCAAAGGCGTGCGTTATGACTTCGATGACCGCTTAGTGCTACAGCAGGCATTAATTGCGGCGCACAGTTCAGAGACCTCAAGCCGCTAACCTTATCACCTTCATATTTTATATTTTATATTTCATATCCTGACCCATTAAATTAACGAGACGCAATAATCATGAGCCAACGACAACCCGAGAATGGACTATTTATTTGGACACCTGAGCAGCTACTTGCCGCAACGGCTCAACTAAACGGGGAGTGGATAGGGCTTGAAGCGGCAGATTCATCGAGCTTACGTGCCACTCGTATCATCACCGATACCCGAAAAATCGAAGCAGGTGATATCTTCCTTGCCATTGTCGGTGAGAACTTTGATGGACACAGCTTTGTGGCGAGTGCCGTGGAGAAGGGCGCTATTGCCACTATTGTCAGTCAGCCGCTATCAGAGGTTAATGTGCCACAGCTTAAGGTGGATGATACTCGATTGGCTTTTGGTCAAATTGCCGCTTATCGCCGTCAGCAGCATCCTAATTTAAAGGTGATCGCGTTAACCGGCTCTAGTGGCAAGACCACTGTCAAAGAAATGCTGCGTCATATCTTTGCTCAAGTTGAAGCCGCTTCTGCCGATGCGCAAAGCACAACTTTGGTGACCCGAGGTAATCTCAATAACGACTTTGGGGTGCCTATGATGCTGCTAGAATTAGAGCAGCAGCACCGTTATGCGGTGCTTGAGCTGGGCGCTAACCATGTCGGTGAGATTGCTTATACTGCTGCCATGGTCAAGCCAGATGTGGCCTGCATCCTAAATATTGGGACAGCGCATTTGGGAGAGTTTGGTGGCCGTGACAATATCGCCAAGACCAAAGCGGAGATTTATCAGCCGCTGACGCAAGCAAGCACGGCAGTTGTGCCTTGTGATGATGATTATAGCGATCAATTAATGAGCACCGCCAAGCAGCATACCGATACCGTTATTGGCTTTGGTTGGCATTCGCTTGAGCAGCGGACGTCAAAGCTGCCTGCAGTCTATGCTACTGAGGTTAAAACCACTGCGCTACAAAGCCGCTTCCAATTACACTTCGCTATTGAGGGCAAAGCACCTGCCATGGTATCCGTCCTGCTGCCTATGGCCGGCGAGCACAATGTCAGTAATGCCTTAGCGGCAGCTGCTTGTGCTTACGCCGCTGGCGTGTCGGCTGAATTAATTGCGCAAGGTCTAAACCAAGCCAAATCCAGCAAAGGCCGACTGGGTAGACAGCGCTTGGGTCAACATCACATCATTGATGATACTTACAATGCCAACCCCAATTCTATGCGCGCCGCTGCTGATGTACTGGCGGCTCAAGAAGGCACCAAAATTTTGGTACTGGGTGACATCGGTGAGCTGGGTGATGACGCGGTTAGCGAGCATTATAAATTGGGTGAAGCGATTGCTAACAAAGCGGTAGACTATATGTTGTGTGCCGGTGAGTTTGCCAAAGACACGGTAGCTGGAGCCAGCAGTCAAGGCATGACACAGGCATATGCCTTTGATACCAAAGCTGACTTATTGCCCAAGCTTATTGAGCTGGTTCAGACGCAACAGCAGCAGGGCCAAGTGTGTACCTTATTATTTAAAGGCTCGCGCACCACCACGATGGAAACCTTGATTGACGATTTAACACAAATTAGCACAAGCCCCTCATCTCTATAGGTGGCGGGTAGCTTATAACCAAAAATAGCTTATTTAATACGTCGATTGATTCTAGGCTATGTGCATTTTTGGTGAAAAGTTGGATTAAACCTGTTTTTGTTGGTCATTTTTGCGATAATTTGATTTATTTTTACGATAGCCAAAGTTTATTGTCATAAATGGCGGCTGTTGTCTGGTTTGTTAGTCGTGATTTTTAGTCCCAGTTTCAAATTTGCGATATCGCTTGGCATAGGCTGCGGCGATGTCATTTTTATTTGTGGTGATTAGGGGCTAAAAACACACATAATTTTTTAAAAATTTATGAGGAGTAGGCGGTGTTATATTGGTTATTTGACAGTTGGTTGAGTCAATTCTATTCACCGTTCTCGGCGGTATCTTCGGTAACCTTGCGTACTTTACTCACCGTTATTACCTCGCTTGCTTTTAGCATCATCTTAGGCCCCCGCACCATCGCTTATCTTCGCAGTGTAAAATATGACCAAGCTGTACGTGATGATGGCCCCAAAACCCATTTAGCAAAAACAGGAACGCCCACCATGGGCGGGGTACTGATCCTAACCTCGATTGGTTTTTCGACCTTATGCTGGGCCAATTTAGCCAACCCCTATGTTTGGATTTTAATGGTGGTTATGGTCATCTTCGGGGCTGTGGGCTGGGCCGATGACTGGTTAAAAATTAAGTATAAAAACCCCAAAGGCCTAATCGCCCGTAAAAAGTATTTTTGGCTGTCAGTGGGTGCGTTATTTGTAGGCAGCTCGCTGTATTATATTGCCAGCCAGCAGCCTGACCCTGCTCAAACCAAAGCCATGGTGGATTTGTTAATTCCCCTATTTAAAAACTGGATAGTGCCTTTATCAGCGCTACCGCTGGGCTTAGGCTTCATCATCTTTACCTATTTTGTGATTAATGGGTCATCAAATGCCGTCAACTTGACGGATGGCTTAGATGGTCTGGCCATTTTACCTGTGGTCTTTGTCGCTGCAGGTCTGGGTGTGTTTTCTTATGTATCGGGTGATGTGCTCTTCGCTGATTATTTGCATGTGCCTTATATCGCTTATAACTCTGAGGTGACCATTGTTTGTGCAGCCATGATTGGCTCAGGCCTTGGTTTTTTATGGTACAACGCGCATCCGGCGCAGGTATTTATGGGCGATGTGGGCGCATTGGCACTGGGTGCTATGCTAGGTACCATTGCCGTTATGACCCGCCAAGAGATAGCCTTTGCCATCATGGGCGGTCTATTTGTTGCGGAAGCTTTATCGGTTATTCTACAGGTGGGCTCGTTCAAATTACGCAAAAAACGTGTGTTATTAATGGCGCCACTGCACCATCACTTTGAAGAGCTGGGCTGGAAAGAAACCCAAGTTGTGGTGCGCTTTTGGATTATTGCTATTTTATTGGTAGTGTTAGGACTGATGACCTTAAAGCTGCGTTAATACAGCAGGTTAATCAGGGCTACTATTCATCATTTAATCAAGCAATAGTTTAAGTAGTAATTGAAGCAGTAATTGAAGCAATAGTCCCATGTTCAGCAGTTAATAACGGGTGTCATATTGGCACCCGTTTTGTTTTACTTTAAATTGTATCTGGTTACTTTCAGACTTGGTAATAGGATTTTGACTTATGATCTCTCAACCCTCAGCACGTTATCAACCGCAGTTTTTGTGTCCTTATTGCCAGTCACCTTTGCTAATCAATGCCAAGACTTGGCTGTGTGATGGCAGTCAAAATGAAAAAGGGACCCGTCATCCCTTTGATGTGGCGCGCCAAGGCTACGTGAATTTATTACCTGTGCAAAATAAAAAATCCAAAGATCCTGGTGATAGCCAACAGTCGATTGACGCTCGCCACCGATTTTTAAACCAAGGCTTTTATCAGCCTTTGCAGCAGCTCATTGCCAGTTTGGTCATGCCCAGCTTAGAAGCTTCAGTGCCACCGGTTCAAGCAAAGGCAAAGACTTGGCTCGATGTGGGCTGCGGAGAGGGCTATTACACCGGTGCTATTGCTGCGGCTCTAGCGGCAACACCAAATAATCATGCTTGCTTGGTAGCACTAGATATCAGCAAACCGGCGGTCGCCACAACGGCCAGAGTCGCCAAACAACACTCTGGGCTGTGGTATCAGGTTGAGGCAGATCGTTTGAGTGCCACTGCTATGTATCCGATGGTGGCCAGTGCCTCGCATTTGCCGCTAGCCGATGCCAGCTTAGATGCCATCAGTACTATTTTTAGCCCGATATTGCCGGAGGAATTTGCGCGTGTCTTAACCCTAGGCGGACGGCTGATTATTGCCAAACCTGATGCTGGGCATTTGCAAAGTATGCGCGAGGCCTTGTTTGATGAGGTACGCCCGCATGATTCAGATAAGTTCTTAGAGGAGCTGTTGCCGTACTTTAAAGAAGTGGCAACGCATACTGTGGCGGCTGATTTGATATTAGATGCTCAGGCTTTGGCAGATTTATTAACCATGACCCCGTATTCATATCGGGCACGTGCTGGGAGGCGAGAGGCGTTATTGGCTTCTACTGAGCGTCAGCCATTTGAGACTACCGCTCGCTTTGTGGTGTATGAATTGGTAAAAATTTAGGCGGTTATTCAAAGTTAACGCTGGGTCTGTCTAAGCAGTAGGTATCAATTTAAGACGCAGGGGTATACATCTACCGCTACAGCTTAGCAAACACAATCAACTAGCCTCTGGGGTGATGCGCTTCATGAAGCTGCTGCAATCGAGCCGTGGCCACATGGGTATAAATCTGAGTGGTAGATAAGTCACTGTGGCCCAGTAGCAGCTGTACGCTACGTAAGTCAGCACCGTGATTAAGTAAATGCGTGGCAAAAGCGTGCCGTAAGGTATGCGGGGATAAGTCGCTTTGGATGCCTGCTTGTTTGGCATATTTTTTTATCATGTACCAAAAGTTCTGGCGGGTCATATAGCCGCCTTGGGTGGTCAAAAACACCGCTTGGCAGTTACCTGATTTTAAATGTGCCACCAGCTCGCCTCGGGCATGAGTCAAATAATCATCCAAGGCGTCACTGGCATACTCACCCAAAGGCACCAAGCGGGTTTTATTGCCTTTACCGGTGATTTGTAGCCAGCCGGCATTTAAATTGACCTGCTCTAAAGATAAGTTCATCAGCTCACTGACCCGAAGCCCGCAAGCATAGAGCACCTCAAGCATGGCCTTATCACGCAGACCAAGGGCGGTACTGGTGTCGGGGGCAGACAGCAGGCTTTCGACATCGTTTTCGGACAAATCCTTGGGCAAAGATCGGCCAATCTTGGGTGTTTTGATACGCTCGCACGGGTTGTCTTCACGGCGCTCATTGCCCACCATCCATAAGTAGAACTGACGCAAGCTTGAGAGCATACGCGCTTGGGTGCGTGGCGTTTTTCCTTGTCTATCTAGCGCCGTTAAACACTGCATCACATCCATGTCTGACCACAGCGTTAGCGCTTTAGAATGGGTGGTCTCGCACAGCTTTAAATCACGCACATAGGCATTACGAGTGCGCGTAGACAGACCACGTGCTAGCATCGCCTGACGAAACTCGGTGATATAAGCGGGCTCATCATCCACCGCAAGGGCTTTGGGCTGTCTGGGTTGTACAGCGCGATCACGACTCATGTTATCTTCTCTACATCTGACTTAATTTGTGTCAACAACATCAGCTTTGCTTTTTTTGTACCACATAGCGATAAAGCGTATCGGTATGTCGCTCAGGGTCGCCGGCTGGATTGTTTGCCTCTGATTGGGAGATTAAGTTATGACCTAGGTGACGACAAAAATTGGGAATATCGCGGGTGGTCGCAGGATCGGTGGCCAAGATTTCAATATAATCGCCAGCTTCAGCCTTACGAACAGTGCGGTGCAACAACATCACTGGCTCTGGACAAATCAGGCCTTGGGTATCTAAGTGGTGCTCAATAGGGTGCTCTGGAGTGGTGTCGGCAATACTCATAGTGGGAAACCTTTTATCAGTATATTGTCAAAAAGTAAAAAAAAGGGCGCAATCTACTCGCCTTGTTTGTCTTCAATAAATTTAAAAAAGCGCTTAAATGTGGCCTGAAACCAATAGGCCACCCCAATCCAAGCTGCCATAGCCAGCCACAGCCAGTCTGATAAAGAGAACAGCAGACAAATAATAAGCAGCAAGCTTGCGCCGCCGACGCTGGTCACCAACATGGATGGCTGACTTAAACGATAACGGTAGACCAAAAAAGCCTGATATAAAGTAAACGGAATGGTGAGTCCCACCAGGACATAAGGCAGGTAATGGAACAACCAATACATCTGCTGGCTGCCATGGAACATCTTTAGGCTGGCTAGTGTTCCAAATACCACAAAGGCAAAGATGGCCAAAACAATAACAAAAATAGATAAGCGGTTTATTTTTTGAGCACCGCGCAGCCGCTCAATGGCCAACACCGGAAATCCAGCAACACTGCCATTGGCCGCAGTGGTTGAAGGGGTGGGGTGATGTTTAGTCTCTGTACTCATGGCTGTAGGCTTATAGGTTATTGAGCAATAAAAAAGGGCGAGTTAATGCTAAGGGATCAGTGGGGCTTTCAATGGCACAATCCAATCGCTTAGTCTGCTTTGTAAGTGGCAATGTCTTCGGCGTGATCGGGATTGGCCAAGTAGCTTTGAAGCAGCAGGCAGGCGGAGATATCATCGATGGGGTCACGCTCGTTTTTTATGAGGCCAAGCTCCCATGCCATCTCACGCGCTTCTACTGAGGTCAGACGCTCATCGAATAACTGCACAGGTACATGAATGCGCTGCTCCATTAAGCGATGCGCCAAGCGGCGGGCAAACTTGTGGGCGCGTTTGGCAATCATTGAGCTGCTGCCATCCATATTTAGCGGTAGGCCCACCACCACCCGTCCAATCCTCCAAGTATCAATAATACCCAGTAGGTTGTCCCAGTCAGCAGGCTGGCCATTGTTCATCGCTAAGATATCAAAGGGGCGTGCATCTTGAGTGACGGTGTTGCCAAGCGCCATGCCCATTTTTTTGACCCCATAATCTAGCCCCAAAAGCACGGTTTGTTCTGGGCGAGCAGCAGCATCAGCGGCCACGTCACTATTTGCATTTTCTTTATTTGACGCATCATTTAACATAGGCAAAAATATCGCTTAATCGGTAGGGTGTCTTAATTTCGAGCTTACAGTGCCATCATTGGCTGTGCTTTGATACAGCATCATTTGGCACAACATAAAAAGTAACAGCGCCGTGGCTTAGGACGGCAAAGACCAAATTAGGCGCGGCCGACCTCGTCGCTTAAAAAATCCAAATGTACCCCGATTTTTTCTGCCGCATGACGCCAGCGCTCTTCGAAGGGTATTTCAAATAATAAGGACAAATCGCCTGGGCTTACCAGCCAGTCGCCTTGGGAAATCTCTTTTTCAAGTTGTCCCTCATGCCAGCTGGCGTGCCCCAAGCACAGATGATAGTGACCGATACCGGCTGAGCCTGCTGCGATATTTTGCAGGATATCTTTACTGGTGGTGATGCACACGTTTTCTGAAATGGGAAAAGAGGACGCCCATGTGGGTTGGCCGGTATGCAGCACAAAGCCTACCTCAGGGTACACAGGCCCACCATCTAGCGGCGTGTCATACATCACTGAGGTATCTGTGACTTCGATGTCTAGGTTGTCTAACAAATGGCCCACTTGAGTGTCAAAAATGGGACGATTGACCACCAAGCCCAGCACCCCATGCCGGTCGTGACGACAAATATACACCAAACTCTGTGCAAAACGCTCATCGGGCATACTTGGTGCGGCGATTAAAAAATGATGGGTCAAATTATCAAGGGTCATAGATACACAAAGCTCAACATAAAAAAAGGATAATGTCTTAAGGTGGGGTCAAAATGGCACAAAAGCAACGGCTAGCCCCGTGGATAGCTTAAGCAAAAGCCCTTGGCAGATTGAAGGCATGTACTACTCACTGCTGACATCAGCTAAGAGACTGCGCGCATGCTCACGGGTAATTTCAGTAATATTAACCCCACCTGACATGCGTGCCAGCTCATCCACTTGAGCGTCATGGCTAATGATATCAATTTGACTGGTGGTTTGGCCCTCTTTGGTATCATGATGCTTTTGTACCAAGATGTGCTGATGTGCTTGAGCGGCAACTTGAGCCTGGTGGGTAATGGCCAACAGCTGACGGCGGCTGCCCAATTGACGCAGCAGTTCTCCCACCACCTGAGCGGTGCCGCCGCTGATACCCACATCCACCTCATCAAACACCAGCATCGGCTCAGAAAAGTCACTGTGTTGATTTTGAGAGTGCGCAGACTGACCATCTAACGTCTGGTGAGTGGCCAGTAAGACCTGCATCACCAGCGCCATACGTGACAACTCACCCCCTGACGCAATCTTGTATAGAGGCTGCATCGGCATACCCACGTTAGCGCTGAACATCAGCTCAATATCGTGTGCCCCTTGAGCGTTATAATGACTCTCATCTTTTGGGGTAAATACAAACTCACAGCGGGCATTGGGTAGCGCCAGTGGCTGTAATTGAGCCACCAGCTTCTCGCCTATGCTGGGTGCCACTTGTTGACGCGCGGTATCTAACGTCAAAGCGAGGTGTTTAAACTCGGCCCAAGCGTCTTGAATTTGTGCCTCTAGTACCTCAGAGCTTGGCTGATTGACCAAGCCATCAAGCTCTTGCTGCCAGATTTGTGCCTCTTGCACCAAGTTGCTTGCTGGAAGCCCATGTTTGCGTGATAAGCGGTGGCCAAGGCTAATCAAAGCGTTCAGCTCTTCGAGACGCTCAGGGTCCGGCAGCTGCTGCTCAGCATAATCGGTCAATAAGGCGGCGGCCTCACTGACGTGTTGCTGCGCCAAATGTAGCGATTCGCTGGCTTGACTAAACGTGGGGCTGACATCCGACTGATTGTCACATAAGCGGATGGCTTTACCCAGCAGGTCCATGGCATCTGGGTCATCAGAATCATTGTCTAATAATTGCACCGCATGACTGGCTTCAAGCATCAAAGCCTCTAGGTTTGACAGCTCATCATGCTCCGCTTCTACTTGCTCATAATCAACCGCCAATAACGGTGATATATCTGCCAATTGACTGTTTAACAGCTCAATACGGTCATTGCGATGCGCCTCTTTGGCAGCGACCTCTTCAGCTTGGCGTTTTAGCTTCTGATAGGCTCGATATGCGTGTTCAGTTTGTGCCGCTAAGGGCTGAAGACCGGCGATATTATCGAGCCACTGCACCACAAATGCTGGCTTTAATAAAGCTTGCTGAGCGTGCTGACTGTGAATATTAACCAGCATAGCGCCCAGCTCTTTTAATTCGGTTAAGCTGACAGGCACTCCGTTAAGCCAAGCTTTTGAGCGGCCATTGCTGCTTAATTGGCGACGAATTAATATCTCACCGTCAAACTCCCTTTCGTGACGCTCAAACCAGTCTTGTATCAGTGCCACTGTGCCTTTGTCGTTAGAGTTGGCACTGGGTTCGGTATTATTATTGGCACTATCTTTGGCTGTAGTTGAGCGATTTTTTGTAGCCGGTAGCACAAATTCGAACTGAGCATAGATATCAGCATTGTCCTTGCCATGACGTACCATACTGGTGTCTGCTCGGCCGCCAATACATAAGGAGAGCGCATCTAATAATAAGGATTTACCCGCGCCAGTTTCTCCAGTAATAACGTTAAAACCGTCGTATAAGGAGAGCTCATGGTGATTGATTAAGGCAAAGTTTTGCAGTGTCAGCGAAGTTAGCATCAGCAATCTCAAAAATGGGTGTTTGTTATCAAAAAACACTAAAAAAAGGACGAAATTAGTTAGGGTATCGTATATCTATGAAGGTATAAAAGCAAACGGTGCGCAGCTTTTATCGTGACTTTTATATTGCTTTAGATAACCAATTATTTGTTGCTTTTAGGCGCATAAAGTCACACAATCTAAGTCTGATTTAACTTGAATATAAGCAACTTTAGAACCGTAAAATAACAGGTCGTGTGCCCGTTATATAAAGGTATTGCTGTAAAAATGCAAGGTAGAAATCTGTTGATAACGGCTGTGAATTGATGCCCATATTGAGGCATGGCTACTGGTAAAAAAGGATATGGATAGGTTAAGAGGGCAGCGCCTGTGTTTAGCCAAAGTACAGTTTTACTATAGGTATTGTGCAAGCGACTGCGATCATAACGTTGATCGACATAGGACGTAGAGCGAGCAGATAATGGCTAATGACAGTTTGGAATAGCCATTAACTAAAAAACTGATTTGTTGTCACAATTATATTAGCAATATTGTGGTAGGATTGAATAACAAAAAATAGCATCAACAAGAGTAGGGCTGTAAGTTTAGCGATATCTGATTTTTAGCCCATGGTTATCATAAAGTAGATTAAGATTAAGGAAGTCATCATGCCGACGACTTATGACCAGGTTTCTGTCGTAAAGAATGCAACCATCTCTTATGATGGACGCTGTAGTAGCCACACGGTATTATTTGAAGATGGCAGCAAAAAAATGCTGGGCATCATACTACCTTGTGATGAGCATGTCCGTGAGTATGAATTCGCCACCCACACCTCAGAGAGAATGGAAATTACCTCAGGAGAGTGTGAAGTAAAAATCACCGGAGAGGATGAGTTTACTTATTATCGCGCTGGCCAAGCTTTTGTTGTCGCAGGGGACAGCAGCTTTGCGCTACGTACTGAACAAATTGTGCAGTATATTTGTCACCTAGAAGGGTAGGACAAGCGGCTTACCACCCACTTATTGGTATTTGTTTTAAGCATCCTAGGCAGCCACTTAGGGTGCTTTTGTGTCTTCTGGGCTGTTATTTAAGCCACAAAGTCATCGCGTTGTGTCTTATAATAAGCGAGAAACGCAGTCATCAAGTTGCGCCGTATGGCTGCCCTCACCGTTAAAATCCATCGTTTAAAAAGGTTATTTTATGGCAAAGCCCGTCCATTTTTATGGCATTCACGCAATTCACGCTTTGTTGTCGCACCGTCCTACCGACGCCATGGCTTTATTTATTCAGCAAGGCCGTGCTCACAAAGACAGCAGCACTCAGGATGAAGCCGACTCTACCTTTGAAGAGATTTTACAATTGGCTGAGCAGATGGGGGTGAGCATCCAGGAGGCCAGCCGTGATAAGCTGACCGCATTGTGCGGTAGTCCGCAGCACCAAGGTGTGGTACTCAATGCCCGTCCGTTAGCCATGGCCGATGAAGGTGAGATTGCAAGTCTTGCTCAATCAGATGATGCCCTATTTTTGGTGTTAGACCAGATTACGGATGCGCATAACCTAGGTGCCTGCTTGCGTACGGCAGCGGCGATGGGTGTTGATGCGGTGATTTGCCCTAAGCACCATTCAGCGAGCCTCACACCAACTGTGGCCAAAGTATCGGTAGGTGCTATGGAAATCATGCCAGTCATCGCTGTGACTAATCTGGCACGCTGTATTGAGAACTTAAAGCAAGCAGGGGTGTTTGTTTATGGTACGGCGCTTGACGCCACCGCTAAGGCTCTGCCAGATGTGGACCTAAAGGGTAAGGTGGCCATCATTATGGGTTCAGAGGGTGAGGGCATGCGCCGCTTGACCACCGAGCGCTGTGATGAGCTGGTGTATATTCCCATGACTGGTAATAAGCATGGCTCACTACAAAGCTTGAATGTCAGTGTGGCCACGGGCATGGTCTTGTATGAAGTGAGCCGTCAGCGTCATCAGCCTTAATATCAATCTGATTAAGACAGACAACAGCTTAAGAGGCACAAAGGGCGCGCTTAATCATAAGCGCGCCCTTTGTGTGTCAAGGCACGGGGCTTTATTGCACGAGGCTACATTTTTTTTAGGTTTAAATAGTTGTGATGCAGCGGCAGTAATTGCGCATACAACGCATCTAAGTCGCCATTGTTACACACCACGTCATCGGCCTGCTCGATACGGGCTTCTCGGGTCAATTGATTGGCCATAATGGCTTTGATCTTGTCTATGCTTTGGGTATCTCGGCTGCTGGCACGTTTAAGCTGCGTCTCCTCGGAGGCATCGACCACCAGTACTCTATCACACAAAGACACCAGGCCTGCTTCATAGCTCTCAAGCAGCAAGGGCGCTGACAAGATAACGTATGCCGACTGAGCTTGACTGAGCTGGTTTTTGATTTCTTGACGGATGGCAGGATGGGTGATCGATTCTAAAGTTAGCAGTGCTTTGTTATTGGCAAACACATGCTCGCGAACTGCGCGTCTGTTCATTTCTCCTTGCGCATCAACAACCCACTCTCCTAAGGCCTCTACCAGTGCTTGTAGGGTGGGGCTGCCTTTATGCATGATTTGATGGGCGACCACATCGGCATCTACCACGTCGATGCCCTGAGTGGCGAACCAGTTAGAGACGGCGGTTTTACCACTACCAATACCGCCGGTTAGGCCGATAATGGGCTTGCTGACATAAAAGGTTTCAAATTTTTGTGGCGGGTCAATCACAGGCTCCTCTTGAGCATCATTGATATAAGAGTCCAAAGTGGCGGCGCTGGCGTATGTCATGGCAATACCTTAAAGCGGGTGTTCTATAAGATTGAACGGGGTTGGGATTGTGGCCTAAAGCTTACGCTTGCTATGGCGTATATTTAGCCCCAAGCAGCTATCAAAACCAAAAGCTTAGCGGTGTTATTGAAATCTGCTGCTAAACTTACGAGAAAACAGCTACTAAAATTACGATAAAAGAAGCGGTTAACTCTGGCTTATTGACTCAGGGCTAACTGGCTGATAAAAGTAGCATGTTTTTACGGCAGCTTTGTATTAATTAGTGTACTCAATCTCAACAGGGTGTTAATGGTGACTCTGTGGGGTGTTATCTATAGGGGATGACTAGTGACTGTGTTTTTATCGTTAATCTGCCGATAGCCTTGGGTAGTCACCCAAATGAGGCGTGCACTAAGCCAATAAAGCCCTAAGCCAGCAGCGTCCTAAGCTAATAGAATCCTAAGCTAATAGAGTCCTAAGTTCGTAGCATTCTAAATTAGTAATCCCCTAGGCTAATAGCGTCCCAAATACCAGTGCATCAACGCCTCACCATATAACAGTGCAACCAAGCCCGCTAACGCCAAATAAGGACCAAAAGCAAAGGGCTGGCTCTCCCGTCGTTTTTGTAGCAATATAAGCCCCATGATAGTGCCGAGCACGGAAGATAGCAAGATGACAAATGGCAGCATAAATGGCCCAAGCCAAGCTCCCAGAGCAGCCAGTAGCTTAAAATCGCCTTGGCCCATACCTTGCTTGCGGGTAAATAAATAAAATACTTTCACCACCACCCATAGGCTAAGATAGCCTAAGATTAGCCCCCAAATAGATAAGCTTGGCGACACAAAAACGCTGTGGCTGTTCACCATAAGCCCCAAGATAGCTAAGGGGTAGGTCAGATTATCGGGTAAATACTGCGTCTCAAAATCAATCCCCACCAGCGCAATTAATAACCACAAAAATACCAAGCCACAAAGGCCGGCAAGCGACACGCCCAATTGGTAAATCACCAAAACGCTCAGCACGGCGGTCAGAAGCTCAATCAACGGATAACGTAAACCAATGCGGCGGCGACAAGAGGCGCATCTGCCTTTTAGCCACAGCCAACTGATGATAGGCAATTTGTGACGCCAAGCAATGGGCGTATGACACTGCGGGCACTGTGAGCTTGGGCGCCACAGCGACAATGGCATATCTTGGGTGATGCAGGCAGCCACAGGCGCTAGCGCATCCGCTGGCACATCAGGCTGCGATTGCAAAAACTGTAGTGAGCCCAGTCGCCACTGCCGCTGCAGTATTAATGGGGTGCGATAAATCACCACATTTAATAAGCTGCCCACACACAAGCCCACTATGGCAAATACACCAAGGGCAAATACATCAGGCGTCGCTAAATTGTGCGGTTCAAAAAACTGCCAGACTTGCCAAAACTGCATAACATCAGCCTATTGTTTATAAAAGTTGAGACATGATTCATCAGAAGGTTAATAAGGGCTTAGCGCTCAATAAAACACTGCCGCTAGCCAAGGATTGAGCCCATTTGAAAAATAGGTAAGTACATTGCCACTATCAACCCGCCGACCAGCAGGCCAATGATCACCATAATAATGGGCTCCATTAGGTCGGTTAACCCATCAACGGCATGGGTCACCTGAGCTTCATAATAATCAGCCACCTTATTAAGCATCTGCTCTAAGCTGCCAGACTCCTCGCCGATACTCACCATTTGTACGGCAAGAGCTGGAAAAAGCTGGCTGCTGCGCATGGAGCGCTCAAGGCGTTGACCAGCAGCTACCTGTTGTCTCATCTGGTAGGTGGCCGTCTCAAAGACATGATTGTCAGTTGCAGCGGCAGTGGCGCCTAGTGCTTCTAACAGCGGGACACCTGCAGCATAAGTGGTGGCTAAGGTGCGGCAAAAGCGGGCAATAATGGCTTGATAGGCTATGCTACCAAAAATGGGCAGCTTTAATATCGCTTTGTCGAGCCACTGATTAAAGCCTAGGCTGCGTTTTTGGGCCTGCCTAAAAGCGATTACAGCCGCTATCGTCAGTAGCAAAAAAATTGGCCAAAGCTTTTGCATGATATGAGATAAAGTGACTACAAATTGGGTAAAGGCAGGCAGCTGTGACCCCATAGAGTCATATAGGTCTGCGAACACCGGCACCACTTTTAGCAATAAGATAATACTGACAATCATCGCCACCAGCATGACGGCTAGCGGATATTTGATGGCTTTTTTTAGCTTAATTTTAAGCAGCTCGTTGTTTTCTTTGTAATCAGCGATGCGCTCAAGTAAGGTATCTAGCGTGCCGGAGTGCTCTGCTGCAGACACTAAAGCACAAAACAGGTCATCAAACTGTTTTGGATGGGCCCGCAGGCTATCTTCTAAGGACATACCAGTCTCAAGCTGCTGTTTTACCCGTAAAACCAGCTGCTTCATACTGGGTTTATCAAGTGCTTGAGCAATAAGCTCAAAGGCCTGTACTATGGGCACGCCGGCCTTGGTCATCGTCGCCAATTGCCGCACAAACAGACTGATATCAAGTGCCGTTATCTTCTTTTGTCGACGCCAAAGCGACTTGGGCTTACGCCGAATGCGCTGGATCACTATGCCTTGTTTGCGCAGCTGAGCTTTGGCCAGCGCCATACTGCTACTGGTCAGTATGCCTTTTACCTTCATACCTTGAGGGTTGATGCCTTGATACACAAACTCAAGCGTTTTGAGTTTGGTTCGATTGGGGACGGGGCTCACAACAGATACCTCTAGTAAAGAAAATAAGAGTGTCAGATAGATCCAGATAGATAAGGTAGCCAACGCTGCATTACTGGGCCGTCATGCGGGTCATTTCTTCAATGCTAAGGATGCCTTGAAGCACTTTCAAAATAGCGGCCCGCCTTAAGTCAAAAAAGCCTTGCTCGGTGGCAGCCGCTTTTATCTCAATGGCATTAGCACCTTGCATAATCACTTGTGCAAGCGCCGTGTTCATGGGCATCACCTCAAACACACCGATGCGCCCTTTGTAACCCTCACAGCACTTATCACAGCCCACCGCCTTATAGATGATATGCTCAGGCTGTGCCAACTCTTCGGCGCTAAAGCCAATCTCAATGAGACTTACCTCAGGAACCACACAAGGGATTTTGCAGTGGCGGCACAAGCATCTTGCCAGACGCTGCGCCACTACCAGACTAATGGCGGTAGCAATATTAAAGTAAGCTACGCCCATATGATGCAGGCGAGTTAAGGTTTCAGCAGCTGAGTTGGTGTGCAGGGTAGAGAGCACCAAATGGCCAGTTTGTGCCGCTTTAATTGCAGTATCCGCGGTTTCAAAATCACGTATCTCACCCACCATTAATACATCGGGGTCTTGGCGCAAAAATGACTTTAAGGCCACCGCAAAGCTCAGTCCGACTTTAGGATTGACGGTGACCTGATTGATACCTGTTAAATTAATTTCAACCGGATCTTCTACAGTGCAGATATTGGTGGCCACCGTGTTTAAAATATCTAGACCGGTATAGAGCGATAAGGTTTTGCCAGAGCCTGTGGGGCCGGTAATTAATAAGATACCTTGCGGCTGCTGTAGCGCTTGTAAAAACTGCTGTTTTTGCTCAGGCTCAAGCCCGAGGCTATCAATACCAGCGATAGAGGCGGCTGGATTAATAACCCGAAGCACAATTTTTTCACCGAACAAAGTGGGTAGAGCATTGGCACGAAAGTGTAGTGTCGGCATCCCATTTAGTTGCAGCCTAATACGGCCATCTTGAGGCATACGCCGCTCAGATATGTCCATTTGTGCCATAATCTTTAGGCGGGCACATATCTTAGCTTGCAGCTCAAGCGCTGGTGTGGCCACTTGCTGCATGACGCCATCGATACGAAAGCGTACCCGAAACGTATGCTCATAGGGCTCAAAGTGTAGGTCAGAGGCGCCTTTATCTACTGCCTGACACAATAAATCCTGTACCAGCTGAACTACCGGATCTTGCTGTAAATCATGAGGCTGATGCGTGCCATGCTCTGCCTGTGCTAGAGTCGCAGAGGGAGCGGTAGCTAGTTGATTAAGCGAAGGGGGCCGGGACATATAGCATCCTTGTCTGAGTAGGCGTAAGGGTCATTAGCAACCTCTTACAGTTAAGATCGGGTGGTTTGTTCAGACAAGTGGCCTAAAATTAACGGCTTAGCCAGAGTAAATTGAGTTAGCTTAGGTTAACACAGTTTTTAATTTTAAATTTTGGCGTTTTCAAAACAACAAAGGCTAAATCTGTTAGATAAGACTATGATATAATTTAGGGCTATCATATTTTTAGACAGCTAAACCTAAACAATGCGCTGTCACAATGTTGTTTGTTATTTTGGTTTTATTTATTCGGGGCTTAATAGGCCCTTTTGATTAATTGGTTTTTAGGTGAGCGTGTTATGAAGTCTTGGGTTATCGGAAACTGGAAGCTAAATCCTACGTCGCTTGAGCAAGTACAGCACTTGGTGACAGACTTAGTAGAAGGCGTTGACGCTCAAACCCGCAGCATGGATAATTGCCATCTTATGTTGGCCCCAAGCTTTTTACATTTAAGCCCAGTGCAGCAGGCACTTAACGCCAAATCATCTACTCTTAAGCTGGCTGCGCAAGATGTGAGCGCACTCAGTGCTGAATCAGGAGCTTACACCGGTGATGTTTCGGCTAAGCAGCTAAAAGATATGGGCGTACAGTGGGTGATTGTCGGTCACTCTGAGCGCCGCCAGTACTATAAAGAAAGCAACGCCGTACTGCTAAAAAAGCTGCTTAATAGCGCTGAGCAAGGCTTGGGCGTGATTTTGTGCATTGGTGAGTCAGAGAGCGACTTTGAGGCGGGTTACACTGAGCAAGTGTTGGATGAGCAGTTACAAGTTATTGCTGACTTTTTACAGCAATTAAAGCCTGAGCAGGCGGGATATGCCGAGCAAAACCTGATTATCGCTTATGAGCCGGTGTGGGCCATTGGTACCGGTAAGGTACCAAGCGTAGAGCAGGTGACGCAAATACATCGCTTTATCCGTCAGCAGTTGCATTCATTTGATAATAAGCTTGATACCACCCCAGTGATTTATGGTGGCAGCGTTAAGCCTGAGAATGCTGCAGATTTTGCTGCCTCAGACCAGATCAATGGGGTGTTGGTTGGCGGCGCCGCCCTGCAGGCAGACAGCTTTCTTGCGATTGCTAAATGCTTTAATAACTAGATAAAATAAGCGGCGCTAGGCTTGATAGCTTGGCGCTCTGCCCTGATAAATGGTGACATGAACGTTGTCATAATAGATAGTTGTTGTGGTAAAACTGGGGATAAACACTCCCTTATATTTGATAACATTATCCTCTTTAACTCTTAAGATTAAGTAAGGCAAAGCATGTTTAACATTATTCTAGCGATTCACATTATTGTTGCTATTGCCATGATTGGGTTGATTTTAATTCAACACGGTAAGGGAGCTGATGCGGGCGCTTCATTTGGCGCAGGGGCTTCAGGCACAGTATTTGGAGCAGCCGGTAGTGCCAACTTTTTGACCCGTGCCACAGCCATTTTAGCGATTATCTTCTTTACTACCAGTCTAACTTTGGCGGTGCATGCACGCAAACAGGCTGAAGGTCAGTATCGCTTAGATGTTCCGGCCGCATCGCAAGCACCAGTGACGGCCCCTGAGCCTACGCCGGCTCCTGCTGAATAGGCTAGCATAGCTAAAACAAGGCGCTGCAGCTCAGTTGGCCTTGGCGATAAACTAAATAGGTTGCACCCACTGTCAAAGACGAGTAGAATGTGCCACCTAATTTAATAAATATTAAAGCAATCTATGAGCACTATCTTCTTTTATATAGATTTTATATAAAAAAGTAGCGTTGCTATCTGAGATATCGTGATTACCGATCTGTTTAACCTCAATAACAGCTTGGGTAGTAAAAATCAGTCAGAAGCAAAATAAATAGAGAGCAGATTGAATTAGACAATGCGATTGTGGTGGAATTGGTAGACACGCCATCTTGAGGGGGTGGTGGCGCAAGCCGTGAGGGTTCAAGTCCCTCCAATCGCACCAATATAAAGACAAAGCACGTACCTATACTGTATGATGTGTCTGTTAAATCCGATTAAATTAGTAGATTTATCGACATTGCTATTGAAAATAAGCCATATATACCTTATATACAAGTAGTAACAACAATATAGGACAGCCGGTTATGATGGCTGTGGACAGCAAATAAGCGTGAGCACTTATCAAAATCAGCTTTGGTTATAAAAGCTTATAATAAGATAAGTTACGGCGATATAGCTGGCCAAATGTGTTAAGATGTATCAGGTAAAGCTGTTAGAATAGGCGTTATCAGGGTAGTGGTTAAAGTTTTGAATTTAAATTAGTTTAATGCTTGACAACCCCTAATAAACTCCATATAATAGTCAGCCTAGATTGATGCGGGGTGGAGCAGTCTGGTAGCTCGTCGGGCTCATAACCCGAAGGTCGTTGGTTCAAATCCAGCCCCCGCTACCATTTTTTATTTCAATCTTACCTTTTTCATTTAACCCACCATATTGTTTGTGGGTTTTTTTGTATCTGTTATTTTTAATATTGCCTAATAGTCATAATATGCATTTATAATAGATACTTCTATTTATGGACTAAACAAATAAGTCATGAAGCTATCTAACAAAGTCACCCAGTTAACCGATATTATTGCACCAGCTGTTGCAGCTTGTGATGTGGCACTATGGGGTGTGGAGTTCCTACCGCAAGGTGGGCGTTCGCTATTACGCATTTATATTGAAGCCTTGCCAGAAGATAAAGCAGCCGATAAACAAGTTACTATTGAAAATTGTGCTGCCGTCACCCACCAAGTCAGTGGTGTTCTTGAAGTGCATGATCCCATCGCGGGCGAGTATGTACTTGAAGTGTCCTCTCCAGGTCTTGATCGACCTTTCTTTGCCCCTGAGCAAATGACAGATTATATGGGTCAGACCATCAATCTACGCTTGATTCAAGCTGTGGGTAGTGGAAGTTCAAAACGCCGCAAAGTAACCGGTAAGCTTGAGCAATTAGATGACAAGCAGTTATCGGTCGTGACCGCTGACGGTGAGCGCTATGATATTGCCCTTGATAATATTGATAAAGCAAATTTAATCTATCAAGATCTGTAGTCTTAGGGTATAAGTTGGTTGAAAGCTTACTGTCATATTTAACTTGATTTGACATCGTCAGTTACTATTAATTCAGTCTAATCTAATCTGCATGTCTTAATTATTTATAAGGGATGCCAACTATCGATAAGTTATGTGCTTATATAGCGTGTAGAGACTAGATAGAATGAGGAAATAGTAGGCCGCGTTTTGAATGAGATTAAACATCGCAGCTTTTAGGCCTAAGATAAAAAATAAATTTTAATAATTTTTTGCTACTTTAAATGACAAGTAGGCGAGGATAGGTGTGTAATGAGTCGAGAAATTTTAACGGTAGTAGAAACCGTCAGTAACGAGAAAGGCCTAAATCCAGAAGACATCTTTGAGGCAATTGAAGAGGCTTTGGTGGTTTCTACCAAAAAAAGAGTTTATACCGAGCAGCCAGAAGTGGCGGTAAGGGTTGAAATTGACCGTGATACCGGTGATTATGATACCTATCGCTATTGGACTGTGGTTGCCGACGAAGACCACGAAATGCCAGCATGTCAGTTAGCCATCAGTGATTTAGATGAAAACGAATGGTCTATTGGCGACATTAAAGAAGAGCAAATCGAATCTATCGAATTTGGACGTATTGCCGCCACTCAGGCCAAGCAAGTGATTATCCAAAAAATTCGTGAAGCAGAGCGTGCATTAACTGCCGATGCCTTCGAGCCAAGAATTGGTGAGATGATGTATGGTGAAGTTAAAAAACAAACGCGTGATGGCTATATTATTGATTTAGGGGATAATGCTGAAGGCTATTTATCTCGTGATCAAATGCTGCCTCGTGAACAATTACGTGTAAAGTCTCGTATTAATGCTATCCTATACCATGTGAACCGTGACAACCGCGGCGCACAGTTATTGTTATCGCGCACCAGCCCAGATATGTTGGTGGCGTTAATGAACAAAGAAGTGCCTGAGATTAACGAACAAATCATTGAAATCCGTGATGTGGCTCGTCAGCCTGGGGTTCGTGCGAAAATTTCAGTAAAAACCAATGACCATCGCATTGATCCTGTGGGCGCGTGTATTGGTATGCGTGGTACCCGTATCCAAGCGGTACAGTCTGAGCTTGATGGCGAGCGTATTGATGTGATCGTGTGGTCTGATGACCCCGCGCAATATATCATCAGTGCACTTGAGCCTGCAGATGTTAGCAGTATTATTTTAGATGAAGATGCCAAGACCGCAGACATCATCTTTACCGCCAACGATCAGTTAGCGCGCGCCATTGGTGCCCAAGGCCAGAACGTACGTTTGGCTTCTGAGCTAACCGGTTATAAGTTAAACATGATGCTTGAGGCGGAATACCTTGAACGTCAACAAAATGAAACAAAAGCCTATCTTGAGCTGTTCTACAATCGTCTAGAAGTAGATGAAGACTTAGCTCAAGCGCTAGTAGATGTAGGCTTTACCAGTATTGAAGAAGTGGCTTATGTGCCTGTTGAAACCTTCTATGACATCGAAGGTCTTGACGACGACGCAATTGAAATGATTCAAGAGCGTGCAAAAGAAGTAGTCATTGCTGATGAACTGGTTAAACAGCAAAATATGAAAGAGCCAAGCAAAGAGTTGCTCACAATGGACGGCATGACGACCGACTGGGCGTACAAGCTGGCTCAACGTGACATCATCACGTTAGATGATTTAGCAGAACAGGCAGTATTTGATCTTGAAGACATTGAAGGTCTTGATGAGAAAACTGCTGGTGAGTTGATCATGAAAGCACGTGAATCTTGGTTTAATGAAGAATAATAAATAGGTGACTATAAATGGCAGATAAGACCGTCAAAGAATTAGCAGACATGGTAAGCAAGACAGTCAGTGCAGTACAAAAGCAACTGACTGATGCTGGGCTGCCTGCTCGTGGCGAGGATGACCTGGTCACCGAGCTTGAGCAAGAACAGTTAGTAGCATTCTTAAAACAATCGCACGGACAAAAAGAGAAGCGTCGTATTAGCCTAAAATCTAAAACGACGAGCACCGCTCGTGTGACTGGCTCCTCGGGCAAGTCAAAAAGCGTCAATGTAGAAGTGCGTAAGAAAAAAGTATTTGAAAAGCCAGATCCTAATAAACTGGCTGAAGAAATTGCAGCGCGTGAACAAGCGGCTTTAGAAGCCAAAAAACGCGCCGAAGAAGAAGCCAAAAAGCGTGAGCAGGTCAAAAAAGAAGCTGAAGAACGTCAAGCAGCAACTTTGGCAGCCATGCGTGCCAACTTAGGTGGCGGTTCCTCTTCAAGCGATAAAAAAGAAGAGTTATCTACTGTCGTGGTGAAAAAAGGCAGTAAAGCTACTGCTGCGGCAAAAGAAGCGCCTAAGAAGAAAGTGGCTCAGACCAAACCTAAAGTAGAAACGGCCGCTGAGCGTAAAGCCCGCGAAACCCGTGAAGCAGAAGAAGAACGTCTACGTCAAATTGAAGCAGAAACCCGTCGTAAGCAAGCCGAAGAAGCTCAGAAGAAAACCCTTGAGCAGATGCGCAAAATGGCTGGCAAATACAGCGACAAAGATCCCGTGGCAGAAGTTCGTAAGGATGAGCCATTGGCCGAAGGTCTGGTGGGTGAAGCGTTAGAAGAGTCTTTTGAAAAAGAGCGTCGTGAAATTAAACGTGGATCTGCCAGCACTGCCACTCGTGGCCGTCGCCGTAAAGGTCAAGAAGAGCGTGAAATTCGCAACCGTAAGCATGGTCTAAAATCAAGCCAAGCCTCTCAGCATAAGTTTGAGAAGCCGGTTGAGAAGATTGTGCATGATGTAGAAATCGGCGAGCAAATCGTTGTTTCAGACTTAGCGCAGCGCATGGCGGTGAAAGTCCGTGAAGTGACTAAACTGCTTATGAAGATGGGCGAGATTGTCAGTGCTGACCAAGAGATTGATCAGGCCACGGCCAGCTTAATCGTTGAAGAAATGGGTCACAACCCAATTCCAGTAAGCGATACCAAAGTTGAAGACGACTTACAAGAAGCGGTAGAAGAGCGCCGCAGTAATGTTCAGACACGTCCGCCAGTGGTTACCATTATGGGTCATGTTGACCATGGTAAAACCTCGCTGCTTGATAAAATCCGTGAAACCAAAGTAGCAACGGGTGAAGCCGGTGGTATTACCCAGCATATCGGTGCTTATCACGTTGAGACCGATCGCGGCGTTATTACTTTCTTAGACACCCCAGGTCACGCAGCGTTTACCGCCATGCGTTCACGTGGTGCTCAAGCGACCGATATCGTTATTTTGGTAGTAGCTGCTGATGACGGTATGATGCCGCAAACTGAAGAAGCTATTGACCATGCTCGTGCTTCAGGTACACCGCTAATTGTTGCTATTAACAAGATGGATAAGAGCACTGCAGATCCAGATCGCGTATTAAATGAGTTAACCACAAAAGAAGTGGTTACTGAAGCGTGGGGCGGTGATGTGCCTATGGCGAAAATCTCTGCTAAGACCGGTGAAGGTATTGATGAGCTGTTAGAGCTGATTAACCTACAAGCTGAGCTTATGGAGCTTGAAGCCCCAACAGACGGCGCCGCTCAAGGTGTGGTTATTGAATCTCGTCTAGAAAAAGGCCGTGGTGCAGTTGCTTCTATCTTAGTTAAGAAAGGAACTCTAAACCAAGGTGACCTAGTACTTGCTGGTGAATTCTACGGTAAAGTACGTGCGATGACTGATGAGACCGGCAAACGTGTCAAATCAGCGGGCCCTTCTATTCCCGTAGAAATCTTAGGTCTACCAGATACACCTGCGGCAGGTAGTGAATTCTTGGTAGTCTCTGATGAGAAGAAAGCACGTGAAGTTGCTGAATTCCGAGCCACTCGTGAGCGTGAGCGTCAACTTGAGCGTCAAAACAAAATGCGCCTTGAGAGTATGTTTGAGCAGATGGGCCAAGACGACTTGTCATTCTTGAACATCATCTTAAAAACAGACGTACGCGGTACACTAGAAGCGCTACTTGCAGCCTTAGAAGATCTGTCAACTGATGAAGTTAAAGTTAAGGTTATCAGCTCAGGTGTTGGTCCGATTGCTGAGTCTGATGTGACATTAGCTGAGTCAAGTGAAGCGGTATTATTAGGCTTTAACGTTCGTGCCGATAATGCGGCCAAGCGCAAAGCTGACGAAGCTGGTATCGATATTCGCTACTACAGCGTTATCTATGGCCTAATCGATGATGTTAAAGCGGCAATGAGTGGTATGTTGTCTCCAGAGCATCGCGAAAAAATCTTGGGTATTGCTGAAGTACGTGATGTATTCCGCTCTAGTAAATTCGGTGCAGCTGCCGGTTGTATGGTGGTTGAAGGTACCATATACCGTAACAAGTCTATCCGCGTATTACGTGATGACAAAGTGGCCTTTACCGGTCAATTGCAATCATTACGTCGTTACAAAGATGACGTGAACGAAGTACGCTCTGGTATGGAGTGTGGTCTTGCGGTTCGCGGCTACGATGTAGAAGTCGGCGATAAGATCGAAGTATTCGAAATCCAAGAAATTCAGCGCACCATCTAATCTGATTTTCTTGTAGCATAAGACCTATCAGGTCATCCTGTTAGGTCTTTTTTTTAGTAAAATTTTAACAGCTTTTTGACAAGCCCCATTTATTGAGTTGTTCGATAACTCTTTTAGCTATTTTATTATCCGTTATCACAATTTTGGCCAAATAAAGGCCATCTAAGCCTGATAACGACATTGAAGGATATAACCATGAACCAACGTTTACAGCGCTTGGGCGATCAAATTCAGCGTGAACTTGCTGTACTTATCCGTGATGATGTTAATGATCCTCGTTTGACAGGGTTTGTGACCATCTCGAGTGTCAAAGTCAGCTCTGACTTGGGCTATGCAGACGTGTATGTCACCATCATGGAGCCTGAGCTTAATGATGCGATGAGCAAGCACAGTCATGAAGAGAGCCTAAAAGTGCTTAATAAAGCGGCAGGATTTTTGCGTACTGAGTTAAGTCACAGCTTAAAGACCCGTACCACACCTCGCTTAAGATTCCATTATGACGAAGTAACAGCGCGCGGTAACTACATGATGGACCTGATTAATAAGGCAGTGACTAAGACGGAGCAGACATCAGCAGACGATGATGCAGACCGCTTAGACAGTGAAGACCGTTCTTAATCAAAATCAACTTAGAGTAGATATGATGACCGAAGAGATCATTCAATCAGCGCCTGCTGCTCCGCTCAAAAAAAGCCGAGTTTCAGGGGTTATTTTAATCGATAAGCCGCAAGGTCTGACCTCGCAGCAGGTGGTATCTAAGGTTAAGTATCTGCTTAAGTCACCTTTGCACGACAGCAAAAAAGCCGGTCATACTGGGACTCTAGATCCTATGGCGACCGGCTTATTGCCTGTATGCTTAGGGGAGGCGACTAAGTTTAGTCATTACCAGCTTGATGCTGATAAAGCGTATCAGGCCACTATTAAGCTTGGCATACAAACCGATACTGGAGATGCAGAAGGGCAGAGCATTGCTACCGCGGCTGTACCTAAGCTAACTGCGGCTGAGCTAGAGGCTGTGGCGCAGCAGTTTATGGGAGATATTAAACAAATACCGCCCATGTATTCTGCGCTAAAAAAAGACGGAAAAAAACTGTATGAGTATGCCCGCGCCGGTATTGAGATTGATCGTCCGGCACGGCCTATCACTATTCAAGCAATAAGCTTAACCTTGGGCGCGCAGTCCGACGAGCTGATTTTAAATGTCACTTGCTCAAAAGGCACCTATGTTCGAGTGCTGGGAGAAGACATTGCCGCAGCGTTAGGCACGCTTGGGCATTTAACTGCTCTGCGCCGTACTCAAGTGGGACATTTTGATATTGCCGAAGCAGTAAGTCTTGAGGCGCTTGAGGATCTATCTCACGAGCAGCGCTTGGCTTATTTATTGGGTATTGATGCCTGTATCAATGGCATACCGACCCTTGAGGTGTCTGACAGTCAGTGTGCTCGCCTGCATATGGGGCAACGTCTTAATATCAAGCCTCAGCTTGATGAGGACATCACTGATTATATACAGGCCATGTTAAGTCAACGGCACAGTGATGCAGATAATAGTGGTAAGAACGAGGCATTAGATTCAGTAGATATCAAGCTTGTGAACCCTAAAGGCGAGTTTTTAGGCTTGGGGGCAGTAGAGCTAAACGGCCGCTTACAGCCCAAAAAAATGATTCAACGTTAATAATTGGTTAATGGTAGTGAATACTAGGTAAACTATTAATTACTTTAAAGCTATCAGTAAGTTTTGCAAAATACGGCTCATACCCACTGGTATGGGCTTTTTTTGTGCTTAAGATAGATGCTTTTTATCATAATTCACCCTTTAAACAGTTTACTGAGTTTAAACACAGCTCACAATACAATACATTTCCTTGCAACTGGTATCTTTTCGCCTTGATATTTAGCTTGTATTCTTAATATCAAGACTGACAAGGAGCGCGCCGGTCTTATAAAAAACAATAAAAAAATAAGTTCAAAAAATGAACACACACGGATGTATCTTAGAATAAGACATTCAATAAAAACTAAAAAAACAAAATAAAAAAAGAAAGAAAAGAAGAAGGTCACAACAAAAAAATTAACCAAATAAAACTAGGCGATAAAACATAATTAACACTATGAATAACAACTATAAAAGCATATCCCAGCTGACAATAATAACGATATAAATACTTATTCTTATAATGACTTATAGAACATCAATAGCAAAACAAGAAAAAAAGCAAAAGACGAACAACAAAAGAAAAACAGATAGATAAGAGCGGGGATAATAAAAGTATAAAACTACCTGCGACTAAAATTACCAATTATCAACGGATAGATTGCAACCTATAAATTAACCAATAAAGATAATTGACTAACAAATAACGGAGATCTAAACCATGAGTAAGCGTATCGCTTTTTTATTAAACTCTCATTTTGAGCAAGCCGAATATGCTGACGTAGATCGCTTGTTACAGCACAAAGGTTATGAGACCGTACTGATTACCACCAATGATAATAAAACGGTTCAGGCCATGCAGCAGGATGTGGACAAAGCAGACACCTTTACTGCTGACTTATTTTTAAGTGAGGCCAGCGCTGAGGATTATGACGCGGTGGTTTTACCAGGTGGAACTGTTAATGCAGATACCATTCGTATCGACAAGAGCGCCCAAAATTTTGTTAAACAGTTTTACGACGCCAACAAGCCTGTAGCGGCCATCTGTCATGCACCTTGGCTGCTAGTGAATAGCGGTTTGGTAAAAGGTAAAACAGTAACCGCTTATCCGTCACTACAAACTGATATAGAAAATGCAGGCGGCACTTTCGTGGATAAATCTGTACAGCAAGATGGCAATATTATTACGTCACGTAAGCCAGATGATATCGAAGACTTCGTAGCAGCTATTGATAAGGCACTGTCTTAACTTTAATAGCTGGTTAATTTATCCATCCCTCTAACCCATACATTGAGAAAAATCATCATATAAGGAATATATTATGACACAGTCTAATGATAATAAATTTGAACAGCAGCAGTCGGACGCCGAATTAGCCGGTCTAAAGAACCAAGTAGAAGGTAATTTAAGTGAAAATAAAGACAAATCAGAGGAACAGGCCGCTGAAGGTATCGCAGATAACTTAGCGCAGGGTAACGATAAATAGATTTCCGCACTTATTAGCCCTTTATATGGGCAAATGATCTGTTGTCTACCCCCTTTATTTAGGAGAACGATATGAGTAATACTCAACAAGGCGCTACCCCTTTAAATGGTGATGCCATTGAAGAGGCGCTAGAAGAGCGCCAAACGCCTGACTCATTGGCCGAAGCAACTACTGCCGAAGAAGACAGTCAAGCTTTAGGTCGTCATGCTACCGAGGCCGATGCCAAAAAATAGGCGCTTTTAGGCCATAAAAAAAACTACTCACTTCAGAGTAGTTTTTTGTTATAATGATAGGCTTACTTAGTCATTTTTTAGGTCATCTCTAGTAATGCAGGGATGTCCCCAATGAAACTGACTTTATTTTATCAATGCATTGCAGGAGATAGTTATGTTAACTAACACCGATCGTCAACAAGTTATTGCTCAATATCAGCGCGCCCCTGGCGATACTGGTTCACCAGAAGTACAAATCGCTTTATTAAGTGCTCGTATCAATGATCTTCAAGCTCACTTTAAAGAGCATAAAGGTGATCACCACAGCCGCCGTGGTCTAATCCGTATGGTTAACCAACGTCGTAAGCTGTTAGACTACCTAAAACGTAAAGACTTAACTCGTTACGCGTCACTAATTAGTGAACTAGGTCTGCGTCGTTAATTTTAATTTCTATCTTGGCCTCAAGCACTGCTTATTTGGGCTTGATGCCACAGTAGATTTTAAATTAAAGCGCTCATGCCTTACGAAACAAAAAACGGTGTGAATATTTCACGCCGTTTTTTGTATCTAAACATTTAGCCAGCCTAAGATTTTATAAAGTCGCTTAGCTAAATGCCCCACAGGGAGAGGATGACTTTTATTGGTCAAGTATGGCAAATCCCTGTAAAATAAGAAGCCGTCTAGTTGCTGACCTTGGGCTTCTAACGTGTAAGGTGTTTACCAAAAAGCTGTGTATTTCATCATATTTGGATGAGAGCAGGTATTTGGATAAGAGCAGTTAAACGTTAGAGGCTAACACTAAGTCGCAATAGACGAATTTATTCATTCGTATCCGAAGTTTATAAAAAATAGGAAAAATTAATGTCAATGTTTAATACCATTTCTCGAGAGTTCCAGTACGGCGACGAACAAGTTGTTATTGAAACCGGTCGTATCGCACGACAAGCCAATTCAGTATTGGTTCATATGGGCGGCGTATCAGTATTGGTCGCTGTGGTTGTAAAAAGCGATGCTAAAGAAGGTCAAAATTTCTTCCCGCTAACCGTCAACTATCAAGAAAAAATGTACGCTGCTGGTAAAATTCCAGGCGCTTACGGCAAACGTGAAGGCCGTCCTACTGAGTTTGAAACCCTAACCTCACGTCTCATTGACCGTCCCATCCGTCCTTTATTCCCAGAAGGTTATGTCAACGAGATCCAGATTACTGCCACAGTCATCTCAAGTGACAAAAAGCACTATGCTGATATCGCTGCCATGATTGGTGCTTCAGCTGCACTTTCAATCTCAGATGCGCCGTTTAATGGCCCTATTGGTGGTGCCCGCGTAGGCTTTATCAATGGCGAATACGTGCTTAACCCCTCAATTGAAGAGTTAAAGAGCAGTGATCTTGACTTAGTAGTGGCGGGTACTAAATCAGCGGTATTAATGGTTGAGTCAGAAGCTGCTGAGCTGTCTGAAGACCAAATGCTGGGCGCTGTATTGTACGGTCATGAACAGCAGCAAATTGTTATCGATAATATTGCTGAGCTGGCCAAGGCCGTGGGAACTCAAAAACAAGATTTTGTGGCACCTGAGCTAAATGCTGAGTTAAAAGAAAAAGTAACCACACAGTTTGGTGAGCAAGTGGCTGAAGCTTATGCCATTAGCGATAAGCAAGCACGCTACGAAAAACTAGACGAGATCAAGGCTGCGGCTATTGACGCCTTAGCAGGTGACCCTGAGTCAGAAGAGTTTGCTGAAAAAGAAGCTCAAATTAAAGAAATCTATAATGATCTAAAATATCGCACCGTTCGTGACGCCATTTTGTCAGGTAAGCCACGTATCGATGGTCGTGATTTAGATACCGTTCGTGCGCTAGATATTCAAGTAGGTGTACTGCCTTACACTCATGGTTCAGCGCTATTTACCCGTGGTGAGACGCAAGCTCTAGTCACCACGACTTTAGGTAATTCACGTGATGTAAACTTGATTGACTCACTAGCGGGTACTATCCAAGATCATTTCATGCTGCATTACAACTTCCCGCATTATTCAGTGGGTGAAACTGGCCGTGAAGGCGTGCCAAAGCGTCGTGAAATTGGTCATGGCCGTCTGGCTCGCCGTGGTGTTCAAGCCATGCTTCCAGATAGCGACCGCTTCCCATACGTTATCCGTGTGGTGTCTGAGATTACTGAATCAAATGGTTCGTCTTCAATGGCGTCAGTTTGTGGTGCCAGCCTTGCCTTAATGGATGCCGGTGTGCCGTTAAAAGCCCCAGTAGCTGGTATCGCTATGGGTCTGGTCAAAGAAGGCGACCGCTTTGCTGTCTTATCAGATATCCTAGGTGACGAAGATCATTTAGGTGATATGGACTTTAAAGTGGCCGGTACTAAAGATGGTATCACAGCCTTACAGATGGATATTAAGATTGAAGGTATCACCTCAGATATCATGGAAAAAGCACTTGAGCAAGCTCATGCCGGCCGTATCCATATCTTAAATGCCATGAACGAAGTATTGCCAGCCAGCCGTACTGAAATCAATGCGCATGCACCAAACTATGCGGTCATCGAAATCAATTCTGATAAAATCCGTGATGTGATCGGTAAAGGCGGCGCAACCATCCGTCAATTAACCGAAGACACCGGTGCGGTTATCGATATTGATGACAATGGTACCATTCGTATCTTTGGTGAAAACAAAGCCGCGACCAAAGAAGCCATCCGTCAAATCGAAGCCATCACCGCTGAAGTGGAAGTGGGCAAAGTATACAAAGGCACCGTTGCGCGCGTTGTAGACTTTGGTGCATTCGTAACGGTTTTACCAGGTACTGATGGTCTGGTACACATCTCACAAATCGCTGATGAGCGTGTAGAGAGCGTATCGGATTACCTAAGTGAAGGCCAACAAATCAATGTGTTGGTGCAAGATGTAGACAACCGTGGTCGCATCAAATTAACCATGAAAGGCGTTGAGCAAGAGCAGACTCAAGCTTAAGTCTATTCAAGGTTAGGCGTAAAAAACATTGCGCCTATCAAAGTAGATCTCATCCAAAAATAAGTGGATGAATTAAAAAAACCAGATACTCGTGTATCTGGTTTTTTTATGCACAATAATCCGAATCTTGATGACTTTTAAAAGACGTTACCATATTCAAACTTAAATATAGTCTCATATGGTGATAAATATAGGCCGACGCATCAGCGAGTAGTTTTTGCTGATTTAAAGTCTAGTGTCTTTTTTTAGAAAAAATCTGTTTGAACATTCTGCTATAAAAAGGGGAGGCCATCTGTTGTTGTTCTACCTTTTGTTTGAGCAGTTTAATGGCTTCATCAAAACAGTCTATCTGGATGATGTCGCTATAGATGGATGGGGGTTCACCTGAGCAAATCGGGCTTAAGCGCGTAAAATTGTAGCTTATACCATCATAGATCTTGTCACAGGATTAAGCATTTATAAAGGTGGCCCTGTTTGTGTAGCGGTGCTGCTAGAGAGCCACATCGGCATTGCATTGAGTGCTTTTCTAGGCTGTTAGCAATATCGCTAATGAGAGTCCTTTCTGTTGTATTTATTATATGTTGCATACTGACACCCGATATCTTTAAAATTGATATTAAATAACTGTTTAAATGGGAATCATTCCACGGCTATGGCGTCGATAATCACACAACTGCCATAAAATTGCAATAAATATATACTAGAAATATAAAAATCATTTTATATCAATAATTTATGGTTAAGCATGGCTTATAAAATAAAAAAAAGGACAGCCTATAGACTGTCCTTTTTTTAAATAAGATATAGATTTAGATCCCGTTCATATCGCAAAAAATCCACTAACGCTTACGACTAAATTTAATAAGTTTTTTGTTATTAATTTCGCTAATGGCGTGGTTGATTTCTTCTTCATCTAAGCTTGCCACGTGCTGCAAAATTTGCATGATGTCTGGGTTTAAAATGTAATGAGCATGACGGGCGATGTTATTAATACGCTCATCAAATGTTAATACCCCAGTTTCGGCATCTTTTTGCACATAATCTAGACGAATGAGTGCGTTTAAGAAGCTGGTAAATAAGGCACGATCAAAAAAGTCAGGGATATCGTCAGCGTACAGTACCGATAAGCGCTGACCTAAAAGATGGCACAAATCGACCACTTGATCGGCAGTTAAATTACCTGAGCCTTGCTGAGCCAAGAGCGCCAGTGACATAAAGTAGCGCTCAAGGCTTTGTGAAACCGGAGAGGCAAGCATATCAAGTTGCTGATACTGTTCACTGTTTTTCTCAGGGGTGCCCAAGATGCCATTGCCCAAGTCAACAATGATACCCAAGTCGATTAAGTTACTCAGCTTTTCATCAATTAAGCTTGGTAAGTTACGGGCGGCACGGTATAAAAACAGCTCACTTTGTAAGAAGGGATACAACTGAGTGACGATACTGTCTAAATGTTTGCGCTCGATGCGGCCATTACGATAGATAAGCGCAGCTAAGAAGGAGGAGATAATAAACACGTGCAAAATGTTATTGCGGAAGTAGCTTAAAATAGCAATTTGCTTGGGCATCACTTTAATCATATCACCTAAGATATGCGGGGTGCGCTCGATAAGCTTAAGCTTAATGCCATAATCGATAATCGACTGAGCTGACATATCCGTAATAATGGTGTCCTCAGCATAAGGAGAGCCATTGGCAATGGCTTGATACAAGGCAATCTGCTCACGGCAGCTTTCTTCATCTAAAGCGGCTTTGGGCGTAGACAATAACACCAAAGACAATAAAGAGATGGGGTTAATTACCGCAGCCTTGTTGATGTTTTGCATAATTTTCACACCCAAATTATCCACCATAGCCGCAGCTTTGGTATCTAATGGTGTATTGGTGCGATCGGCCGGCAAGCTGTTGGGCGCCACATCGAACTTTTGCATAAAGTCTTCCATATGCAGCGGGGTACCAAAGCTTAAATGTACATGGCCAAAAATACGCTCAATCTTACGACTGACCTTTAATAAGCCTAATAGCGACTCAGATTCTTTTGGCTTGCCTTTAAGCTCGCCAATATAAGTGCCACCCTCCATAATACGCTCATAACCGATGTAGGTCGGAATAAAGGCCAATGGCTTATTGGAGCCACGCAGATGGCTGTGCACCGTCATCGCTAGCATACCTAACTTGGGTGGCAGTAGGCGACCTGAGCGTGAGCGTCCGCCTTCAATGAAGTACTCAATAGGCGTGTTACGCTGGATAAGTGTGTGTAGATATTCACGTAATACAGCCTTATAAAGCTCATTGTCTTTAAAGCTACGGCGAATATAAAACGCCACTGCACTACGTAATAAGGGACCGATGACAGGCACATCTAAATTGTTCCCTGCGGCCACATAGGGTAGGCCCAGCCCCTTTTCAAAAATAATATAGGCCAATAGCAGATAATCCACATGGCTACGGTGACAGGGTACATAAATCAGCTCATGGGTGGCAGCCAGACTGCGTACCCGCTCGAAGTGATGCACCTCTACACCGTCATACAGCTGAGTCCACAGCCAGTCTAAAAACTTGTAGAAGAATTTGACGACAGAGTAATTGTAGTCGTTTACAATCTCATAGGCATAGCCACGCGCCAGCTGGCGGGCTTCGTTTATACTGATATTAGAGGCGGTTGCTTCTTGCTCGCAGGCATGATTGATGGCCGGTGAACGGATCAATTTATCGACCAAATTACGTTTGTCTGATAAGTCAGGGCCAATCATGCTTTGACGCTGACTGTCTAAGAACCCATTGAGCTTATGTTGTACCAATAAGGTTAAGCTAAAGTTGGCCTCAGTGGCAGTGAGCAAAGCCGTTGAGGTGGGTAGAGCCTCGATGTTCTTTTTGGCTTGTAGTAGTAGCTCTTTTTCGCTCTTTGGCAGAGCTGTATCGGCCAATTTGGCATCATCAAAGAGATCATTGGCCACTTTTTCTGCCTCATCGCCTGGGATATGGTCGGCACCTGATTGCGAAAAAGCCTCAATAATGTCATGCAAAGACTGGGGTGGATGAAACTGCACAAAAGTATCACGGCCCATCACCCCAATATTAAACAGCTGTTTAGCAATGGTGGGCTCTTCCCAGTTGTCAGCCATTAGTAGTTTAAATAAGGAATCTTCATTTTCTGGTGCACGTCCCCAAAGAATAGATACTGGCACTAAGTTAATCTTAGGGGCTGAGTTTTGGCGGCAAGCAGAGACCAGTCTTGCCAGTCTTGGAGATACTTTTCGACCTTTGGCATCAGGGTGATTAAGGAAAATGACAGCCGCATTCTCATCTATATGATGCACGCTGTCTTCTACTCCAACCAAGGCGGGCGGGAAGCCATGCTTTTTGGTTTGTAAGTCAACTAAGACGCTATTAGAGCGAGAGTACTCACGTAAGACATAAAAGGTCAGTGCACCCTCTTCAGTATTAATTTCAGGCAGCTCTCCGATAACTTTCGGCTTTACAGCAAGCTCTAAGCTCTTTCCAGATAGCTTGCGGTAAAACTGGTTTACTGAGCGACCTGAGCGTGAGATGGCCGCACCGGCCTGCGCCGCTTGCTCTTGAAAGCTAAGCGCTGAGCGCTGAGCATCCGACGAGTTATCTCGGTTACTTTTTTGGGTCTGGCGCTGTTTTTTTAGGCGCTGCTTTAAAGAATGCATTAAACGAGAAGGTAGCATAAGTCTTAGTTAAACCTATAAAAAAGATTGGGCTATATTGCCATGAAAATAAATAAAGTAGTACACTTGTACTCTCAAATTGCTTAATTACCCTCTTATTATAGAGGATTGATTCGGTTGCTGCTTGTTATATCCTGACTAAAATTTTGGGCAAAAACAGCCCAAATAATTGGTAATTATTTCAGTGATTTGTCCGTCGAAATAAGTAGGGATTAGCCAATAGTAGGCGATGAGGTTACACTTTTTAGCACAACACTGACCTCAATACCGATATGCTACTGGGTTTAGTAAGGCAACAAACGTCTTTATTCAGTGGCAAAAAACCACTATGATAAGCATTATCATTATCCTTTTTTAAGTGATATATGGCAGTCTTAGCAGCCGTATTTGGGCAAGTAAGCTAAAAGATAGGGATTAGTAGATAAGCCTATCCACACGGACAGGCTAGGGTCAACGTCATGGCTTTGTTTGCCCACTTGCTTTGTTTGCTCACTTAAAATAGGCGACCATGTTGTCGATTATTCCAAGGCATCTGGTTTGCTTTAGTAGGCCGGGGTCTTATCAATTTAGGGTCATTGGAGAGATAAATGCCTGATTATAAACAGCTGGTAGATCAACTATTAGATACGGTAAAACTGACCGAGATTTCGGAAAATATCTTTGAAGGCAAAAGTTATGACTACGTAGGGAAGCGTATCTTTGGCGGTCAAGTACTGGCACAGGCAATAATGGCAGCCGCTCAAACTTTAGATGAGGATAAGCCTTGCCACTCTTTGCATGGCTATTTTTTGCGTGGCGGCAGTATCGGTCAGCCAGTTATCTATCAGGTACGACGCTTACGTGATGGGCGCAGTCTGTCAGCGCGTGAAGTAACCGCGGTACAGATGAAACAAGACAATGATGGCAATATGATTGAGCAAGTGGTGTTCTCTATGATTGCCTCTTTTTCTCCGATGGAAGGTGGCTTAGACTATCAAGAAGAAATGCCTGCCTATCCGCCGCCGGAGGATTTAGAGTCTGAGCAGTCGCTAAAAGAGCATCACGTGGGCAGCGTGCCTGAACCGTTACGTGAGCGCTTTATGCGTCCGCGTCATGTGGAAATTAAACCGGTTAAGCCGCGTGATCCCGTATATCCTGAGCCTATGGTGCCAAGACAGGCCAATTGGCTACGAATTCGTGAGCTTGGCGAACAGCCGGTCGCCATCCAGCAAGCACTGTTGGCGTTCTCATCAGACTATTATCTGGTAGGCACAGGTCTTATGCCACATGGCATTAGCTTTATGACCAAAGGTTTGCAGGCTGCCAGTATTGATCATTCAATGCATTTTCACCGCCCTTTTGATATTAATGAGTGGCTGTTGTATGACATGTGGAGTGACACCACCTCTCATTCTAAAGGCTTAAACCATGGTCAGTTTTGGCAAAATGGCAATCTGGTAGCGACCGTACAGCAAGAGGGTTTAATGCGCCTTCGCGGATAGCAATACAAGCTTTTAGACAATCTGCTCTGTGTGTCATCATAAAACTGCATTGAAAAAGCCGCTTATCTTAAATCAAGATAAGCGGCTTTTTTTGCCCCAATTTTAGCGATTAAAAGCCTTGACGATGGGACTATCTGATAACGGTTACAGTATTACCAGATTAAAGCGGATGCACTGCGCTGAGTGACAAAGCCATCTGCAGTTTGGCCATTGGCCGCCTGCCATTTGGCAAAAGCATTACGGGTATTGGTGCCCATGATACCGTCGATACCCTTGGTGTCATAGCCGGCACTGGTTAAACGCTGCTGTAAGTTGCGTACTTGAGCGCTGGTTAACGGCTGTTCATAACGAGGCCAAGCTTTTTGGATGCCCGGCTGACCATTGATGGCGCGGCCCAATAAGCTAACACCCAGCGCATAGTTGGAGGAGTTGTTATACACTTTAATCACATCAAAGTTTGGGCTTAATAGTAGCGCAGGGCCGTCTTTACCGGCAGGTAGCCACATCTCAAATGGCGTGCCTGCATCTAAATAGGCACCGTCAATAGGGGTAATGCCCATAGAGCGCCACGTTGAACCGGGCATTTTTTGCCCCAACAGCTTGTAATCAAATGAGGCGGGCAAAGTCACTTCATAAAATGGCGATAAGCCGCGCATCCAGCCTGAGTTGCTTAAGTAGTTGGCCGTTGAAGATAAGGCATCAGCAGTAACCCAAGGGCTACGACGGCCATCGCCATCACCATCTACGCCTTGGGCCAGCCAAGTGCCAGGGATAAACTGGGTATGACCCATACCACCGGCCCAAGACCCATTCAGCTGAGAGGGGTAGATATCACCATGCTGGATAAGCTGCATTAAGGCCAATAGCTGATCTTCAGCCCACTGACGGCGACGGCCTTCAAAGGCGAGCGTGGCCAGCGAGCTTGGGATATAGCTGTTGCCGGTGACTGCACCATAAGAGGACTCCATGCCCCAAATGGCAGCGATGATTTCTGCATTGACCCCATATTGTGACTCAAGGCGGGACAATAGGCTTCTTTGCTCATTAAACTTGCTCTTACCACTGCTAACTCGGCCGCCCGATACTGCCGAATCGGCATAATCCCAAGGCATTTTAACGAATTCTGCTTGGTTTGAATCCAGTGAAATAACCTGTTGGTTTAATTGAGCAGAGTCTAAAATACGGCTGACATCATAAGCGCTATAGCCTTGACTCATCGCACGGCGGCTAAAATCTGATTTCCACTCTGAGAAGCTGCTATAGCTAGCTTGTGGCTGCGGCGCAGGCTGGGGTTTTGGCTGCGGGGTAGGCTGCGGCTTAACCACAATCACAGGGGCTGGCTTTTGAATGGGCACTTGCTGTATTGGTGCTTGACTGGCACAACTGGCCAAAATAATGGCAGGTACCAACGCCAAGGTGCTTTTTAATAAGGTCAACTTTTTGCTGGGCTGAGTGTCGATTTGATGAGGTAGAGAGGGGCTATTTAACATACTAAAGAGTCTCAATTATTTGTCACTGAATATTTTTTAAGTTTGTGGTCAAAACACTTTAACAATAAATACCGTTAAAGTCGATGGCGACTCAGTATGTTAAAGTAACTGTGATTATGAGCCTAGAGGCGGCGCTCATAAAGGCTGCCGCTCTGAAACAGCCTACGCTAAGCTTTGTAATATTTTGAGCATCGCCTTAGGCAGTCCTAGATGGGCCTTGGCATACGTGGCAGTCTGCCAAACAAAGTGAATGCCAGCGTCCGCCAGTGTTGCACTCAGCTCTTGGCTTTGAGCGGGCGTCAAAGGCAGTGCTTGCGGCTGCAAATACCAATGAAAGTGGGTCAGCGTATGTTTGATAGGTGCGTCATCAAATAGCTCTGCACTGATGGATTGCAGCTGTAGCTGTCCGTTATTATCGGCTATCCATTTATCGATAATCTGCTCGGCCAACGTATTTTCTGATTCATATGCTGCCTCTTGCAAGCTGGTGCTAATCACTGTTTTACCCTGTGTCTTTTTTTCAAATTGCATCGGCAATACCCACAGACCGCCCCAAATGCCATTATCAGGACGCTGTAACCATAATAATTCACCCTGCATATTTTGAATCAATATCACCTTGCTAAACTTGCTCGGTTTGGCTTTCTTTTTGGCTTTAACAGGATAAAAGTCTTGCTTACCCTCTGCATAAGCAATGCAGTCACTATTTATAGGGCAGACCTCGCAGCTTGGGTGACGGCGGGTACATAAGGTGGCGCCCATATCCATCATCGCTTGGGCAAAATGTCCGCTATCCTCAGTAGGGGTCAGGCGCTCAGCTAATGCCCACAACGCTTTATTGGTCGCAGACTTAGTGATATCACCATCAATACCGGCCCAGCGGGTAATCACCCGTTTGACGTTACCGTCACAGATCACCCCATAGCCATGTAGACCCATGGCCACAATCGCCCCAGCCGTAGACTGACCCACACCTGAAATCGCCTCCCAATCTTCAACGGTTTGTGGAAAGCGGCCTGTTGTCTTAATAATTTCGACCAGCTGCTTGGCGCCTTTGTGCAAGTTGCGAGCACGGGCATAGTAGCCAAGCCCTGCCCAGTGTTCAGCCACTGTATCCCACTGAGCATTGGCCAAATCTTGTACGGTGGGAAACGACGTTATAAAACGCTGAAAATAGGGAATAACTGTGGTGACTTGGGTTTGTTGTAGCATCACCTCAGACAACCAAACGATATAGGGGTTTGGGGTATCTGTCTTATGCTGTTGCCATGGCAAGTCATGACGACCGCTTATATCAAACCAATTTAGAATGCGCGGAGCAAAGTCGGTGAGCTCAGCGTCACTGTGATTAAAGGTGTGTGGCTTGAGATGGGTATTAGTACTGGTGCTGGTATTAATATTGGTGTTTACGTTAGCGATTGGCTGGCTCATAAAGGCGACTGTCTTATTAAGGTTAAGCTACTTATATGGGGGCAAATTAGAATTTTGCATGACCAAAAAAGAGCTGGGTTAACTCAATAACCCAACTCAGAATACGAAAACTGTTAACGCATCATCCACCTATTTACGGTTCTTACGCGCCCGTTTTTTGCGTAGCTTTTTTTCTTCAATCTTGGCCAATCTGCGCTCTTCGGCTTCGGCGCGCAGCTGCTCAACCAACTTGTCCTCCTCGATACGCATGGCAGGCGTCTCAAGCGTAATACGCCCCAGTTGACCACTACGCAGCTCGTTAATCAAAATCTCAGACATCCGATAAGTATCTACCACGCCGCCTTTTTTCAAAAAGCCGCGATTGCGCCCAGCCATCTCGAAGAACTCCCAATCGCTCTGCGGCAGCTCATCAATTTTATAACGCTCTTTTAGCAGCTCAGGATAGGCCTTAATGAGATATTCAGCGGTGTAGCCGGCCACATCAGAGAAGTCAAAAGCGGTATCTTTGATGCCCCCTGTGGCGGCTAAGCGAAAGCCTGAGTTGGGGTTTTCGATTTTTGGCCACAGCATACCTGGCGTGTCATAGAGCATGATGTCGTCATCAATTTTGATCAGCTGTTGTGACTTGGTGACCGCTGGCTCGTCACCGGTTCTGGCGATACTACGACCTGCCAACGTATTGATCAGCGTTGATTTACCGACATTAGGAATTCCCATAATCAGCACTTTAATTTGACGTCCTGTGCCGACTTTATTGGGTATCAGGTCTTTACACATCTGTATGATACGCTTGACGTCATTAGCCTTGTTGTCATCACAGGCGATGGCTTTAACTTGGCTTTGTTGTTCTAATTGTTCAATCCAAATCTGTGTGAGTTCTGGGTCAGCAAGATCCGCTTTGTTGAGAATTTTAATCACCGGCTTTTGAAAGCCCGCCTCATTACTACGTAGGGCAGCAACCATGGGGTTTTCACTACTAAATGGAATGCGGGCATCAATAACTTCAATGACCACATCCATATCGGGCATGATTTCTTTGATTTCGTTACGGGCTTTGTTCATGTGGCCTGGGAACCACTGAATACTTGGGTTTTGTATCATTACTCAATTAACCTTTATCTAGTTTTTGCGCATTCGCTTAAGTTTACACTATTCGGCTTTAAGATGCGCTGTGGCTGAGATTGGCACATTGCTATGTAAGATAAATACAGCACAAAATAAAGACGCTCAACTGTGGCAGCGAGCGCCTTTATTTCATTACAGATATAGCCAAAATGTAAGATGGCTAATTTTGGCAAAGTCAGAGCGTGCCCCGACAGCTGCTTATTTTAAATTTGCCGTCATAAAGTCAATCATCTTATCCCAGCTTTGGTTCGCCGCTTTTTCGTTATAGCCCAAGTCTACCCCGTTTTCTTCAGCGCGTTTGTCCGCATTAGGGTTGGTAAAGCCATGCTTGGCATCATCATAGACGTCTACGGTGTAGTCCACACCCGCATTATCAAGCTCTTGCTTTAAGCCATCAATGGCCTGCATCGACACCATGCTGTCATCACGGCCATGAGCGATGAGCGCTTTGGCGGTAAACTTACCTTTTTCGGCGGGCTGTTTTGGGGTAGGGTTGCCGTGGAAAGTGGCGACGGCTTTTACTGGCATGCCTTCACGGGCCATATCCAGTGCTATTTTTCCTCCGAAGCAATAACCCACTACGCCTAGGCGTTTGCCATCTACGGGCAGTTGATCGGCAAAGTCATTTAAAATAGCGCGGCAGCGGCCCATCAGCTTGTCTTGATCCTCTAACATTTGAGTCATCCATTCATTGGCTTGGGCGGCATCAGTGGTCAGTTTACCTTCACCATAAATGTCCATCGCAATGGCAGCAAAACCTGCCTTGGCCAGACGTTCAGTCACTTCGCGAGGGTGCTCGACCACCCCCCACCATTCGGGCGCTACTAAAATACCGGGCACTGAGCTCTCATCAGTGGCTGATTCAGGTAGTGCTATATAGCTGATAAGCTCCATGCCATAGTCTGCTGTGGTTTTGATTTCGTAGGTTTTGATACTCATGTTATTTCCTTATTGATTATGGGGTTATTGTTTTTATGAGAAGCAGTTGATTAAATATTTGCGTTATAACCCCTCATAACATAACAAAGATAGCGGCCTGTTTCGATTAAAGAAATGTGAACACGGTTTACTCTTTGCTATCGGTTTGTATTGATTCGCCTGCGTGAATCGATTAGGCTGCTGTTTATAATTAGGCCACATGTCAATCACAAAAATCGTGCTGGTGTTGTTAGGTGGCACTAATCTGAACCATATAACGAGGAATTATCGTGAGTGAAGCGCAGTTAAGAGCTAATTTTTGGCAACATTATCCGCTACATGAGCTGAGCACAGCTGAATGGGAGGCTTTATGTGATGGCTGTGGGGGCTGCTGTTTGGAGAAGTTTTTGGACGATCCAGATGAGCCATACGAAGTAGAGTACACGGATGTGGCGTGTAAGCTACTTGATTGTAGTACCGGCTATTGCTCCAACTATGAGCACCGTCAGCAGTTCGTGCCTGAGTGTGTGTCTTTGACTGCAGATAAGTTGCCAGACATGATGTGGCTGCCCAGCAATTGTGCTTATAAACGTATTTACTTGGGAGAGGGGCTGCCCAGCTGGCACTTACTGCTTACCCAAGATATTGAATTGACCCGGCAGGGTATGCGTCGGGCAGGCGTGGGGGTGGCAGGCCGCTGTGTCAGTGAAGATTTTGTGAATGAAGATGAGTTGGAGGAGCGCATTGTGCGCTGGATACAGGCTTAGGTGTGATGAAGTTTAAGTAAGTCACGCACAAAAAAAGGCGCCCTAAGGCGCCTTTTTTTTGTTTTAAATTCGGGTGTCATCGACTGTCGTTGTTAACTGACTTATAGATAATAACTGGTAGATAATAACTGGGTTATGACGCAGTCTAGTTAACAAACTCAGGATAAGCTTCTTGACCACATTCAGCAATATCAGCGCCTTCATACTCTTCTTCTTCAGAGATACGTAGACCGACCACCGCCTTAAGCACGCTCCAAACAATCAAGCTACACACAAATACCCAACCGAAGATAACCGCAGCGCCGCCTAATTGACCTAGGAACGTGGCACTATCATTGGTCAGTGGCACAATCATCACCCCAAAGAAGCCGGCCACGCCATGCACTGAGATAGCACCAACGGGGTCATCAATTTTCATTTTGTCTAAGATTAGAATTGAGCAAACCACAATGATACCTGCCATCATACCGAACACAGTGGCCAGTAGTGGTGTTGGGGTATCTGGACCTGCAGTAATGGCAACTAAACCTGCTAACGCACCGTTTAAGAGCATGGTCAAATCAGCTTTACCAAAGATTAAGCGTGCAAGTAATAGAGCACCGATAGCGCCACCTGCAGCAGCAGCATTGGTATTTAAGAACACCATTGCCACCGAGTTTGCGCTGGCAATATCACCAAGCTTCAATACAGAGCCGCCATTAAAGCCAAACCAACCTAACCATAAGATAAGGGTACCTAAGGCAGCAAGGGGTAAATTTGCCCCAGGAATGGCACGGATTTCGCCATTTTTGCCATATTTTCCTTTACGAGCGCCAAGTAACAACACGCCTGCTAGGGCCGCTGCTGCACCCGCCATATGAACAATGCCTGAGCCTGCAAAATCGACGAAGTTTAGCTCACCAATAAAAGGTACCGCATTGCCGCCCCAAGTCCAGCTACCCTCCATAGGATAAATAAATCCGGTCATCACAATAGCGAAGGCGAAAAATACCCACAGCTTCATACGTTCTGCTACTGCGCCTGATACGATAGACATACAGGTAGCGACGAAGACCACTTGAAAGAAGAAGTCAGAGGCAGCTGAATAAACCGCATCTCCCTCAAAACCATTTTTTGCAGAGTCTGCTAAAGCATCAGCCACGAGGGTTTCGCCGCCAGCAATACCATTTAAGAAGAAGCCGCCATCATACATAATATGATAGCCACAAATGAGGTACATGGTACAAGCAATGGCAAAAAGGCCGATATTTTTGGTTAAAATTTCGGTGGTGTTTTTAGAGCGAACTAGGCCTGCCTCTAGCATGGCAAATCCTGCCGCCATCCACATGACTAAGGCGCCACACACTAAAAAATAAAAGGTGTCGAGAGCGTATTGTAGTTCAAAAATCTGGTTTTCCATGATGATTCCCCCTTGGAATGCGATCGGATAGTGGCTTAATATCATTTATAGTGGTCATTTAAGACGTTGCTCTTAAATAACCGAAATGAGCGCTGTCATAACCACAGCTTAGATAGCGTCAGGACCCGTTTCGCCAGTACGGATACGAATAACTTGCTCAAGTGGGGATATAAAAATCTTACCATCACCAATTTTGCCAGTGCTTGCAATGCGAGTAATCGCTTCGATGGCAGGCTCTACCATCTCGTCAGTCACCGCAACTTCTACTTTTACCTTGGGTAAAAAGTCGACCACATATTCTGCACCGCGGTACAGTTCAGTATGACCCTTTTGGCGACCGAAGCCTTTAACTTCAGTGACGGTTACACCTTTTACACCGATTTCAGAGAGTGCTTCACGCACATCATCTAGTTTAAAAGGCTTTAATACAGCTGTAATCAATTTCATAGGAAGTCCTTATTAATGATTCTGATAGTGTCTGGAGTGATAGGTGAATGTCACCATTTATCGATACCACAAGCACTGATCACTTTGATGTCATTGTTTCAAGAATTGTGCCAACCAAAAACGAAGGGGGAAGACGTTTTTGGGGCTTAAATTGCATCAAAATAGTGCATAAAACCCTATAATGCACCAAAATATGTTGCACCATATCAGCCAATAACCGAATTATTATAGCGAAGTTTGATTGTATAAGGTTAGCCATTAGTGACTAATTTGTGAAAGCTAGATTTAGCTGTTTCTTGTTAAGAAATTAAAGATCATAAAGGAGTGTCTCGTTTTAGACTCAATCAAGCCTAGATAAGGTGATGGCCTATAAGCCATCACACAGGCTACATTCGAGGATAGAGTAAATAAGGGGTGCGACTGGCACTTAAGAGTTTTCGAGTGTTACTGCCATGCAAAAACTCATGCAGTCTTGACTCGCCAAAGGCGCCAGTAATGAGCATATCCAGCTCATGTTGCTGCTGATAATACATCAAGGCTGCCGTCACATCACGGCCTTCAATCAGCGCCTTTTTACACTGGATACCTGACTGGGTAAGGCGGGCATAGGCTTCCCGTAGCGCATCTTTATTGCGCTCATTCTCTTCGCCAACCATAACCACATGCAAGCTGGTATTGCGCACCAAGGCATTGCTACATAGCCAGTCTAGTAGTGCATGACAGGTGGGTCGATTGTCGAAGGCGAACAAAGCTGTCTTGGGGGCTTTAAAGGTTTCATGAGTGACCAAGGTGGGGCAGCGGCTGGCACGAATCAATTGTGACAACGTGTCTTTACAGGTGACTTGATGACCAATGACCACCAATTGTGCACTTTCATCGACATAATCTAAGCTTTCGGCAATGGAAGCGTGGCGGTGCAAGGTATACAAATGGTGCTGATACCGACCTTGCTGCTGCTCGCAGTAGCTTTCGGCCTGCTTTAACAGTAGTCTGCCTTGATCACGTAGCTTACCATTGCTGTCTTTTTCTTCTAAAGCCAACTGGTTTAGCAAGTGATTGCCATCATCTGCCACTAGGCAGCCGGAGTAATCCACAGCTGCTTTGCGGTGTACGCTGGGTGCAGCATGTAGCAAGCCTACGGGTGCTTGCAGCATTTTGGCCGCCCACAGACTGGCATTGAGCACAGCTTGGACGTGGCTGGGACAATCTAGGCAGGCAATCACACTATCAGGGCGTAAATTACTCATATCACTCACTCAGCTTAACAGGCATAGAGATAACGTAAACTAAAAATCCCACTCAGGCAATGCCAAAGCAGGATTTATAACCAAAACTTTAATAAACTCAGTGTTTATCTATTTATAAGCATCTTATAAGCATCAAATAAATAAGCTCATGGTCATTAATCTAACAGACCAATATCACGGCGATCGTGCACTGAGAATTTATCAATTAGGGTGCGACTGGCACTATTGAGTCCCACCACTTTAACATCAATCCCTTCGCGTTGAAAACGAATCACCAGCTTATCTAAGGTATCAACCGCAGTCACATCCCAAAAATGCGCTTGGCTTACATCAATCACCACTTGATCAAGCGCCTCTTTGGTATCGAAGCTGTCTAAGAACTGAGTGGTGGAGCTGAAGAACACTTGGCCGTGAACATAGTAATAACGGGTGTTATTGGTTTCATCGTATTCACTTAATACGCTTAAAAATTGCCCGATTTTATTGGCAAAAAACAGCGCAGATAACAACACCCCAACCAATACCCCATACGCCAAGTTATGCGTAAATACTGTGGTGATTACGGTGGCCACCATCACCACGTTAAAAGAGACAGGATGGGTCTTAAACTCACGCAGCGACTCCCAGTTAAAGGTACCAATAGATACCATAATCATCACGGCGACCAGCGCTGCCATTGGGATTTGACTCACCCAGTCGCTTAAGAACACCACCATAATGAGCAGCACAACCCCTGCGATAAAAGTCGATAAGCGGGTACGGCCGCCTGATTTTACGTTAATCACAGACTGACCAATCATGGCACAACCAGCCATACCACCGAAAAAACCTGACGCAACGTTGGCAATACCTTGGCCACGACACTCACGGTTTTTGTCACTGGTGGTATCGGTCAAGTCATCAACGATGGTTGCGGTCATCATCGACTCAAGCAGACCGACAATAGCCAAAGCGATGGAGTAGGGGGCGATAATCAGCAAGGTATCTAGGGTTAAAGGGATATCAGGCAACAAAAACATCGGCAGCGTATCAGGCAGCTCACCCATATCGCCGACGTTACGGATATCTAATCCCATGTACAACGCCACGGCAGTCAAGCCAACAATACAAATCAGCGGTGAGGGGATAAGTTTACCGATTTTTGGAATCAGCGGAAAACCATAGATAATGGCCAGACCTGCTGCGGTCATGATATACACCGGTAAGCCGACTCTATCTACCGCAGGGTTGAGCTCTGGTAGCTGCGCCATAAAGATTAAAATGGCCAGCGCATTAACAAAGCCAATAACCACAGAGCGCGACACAAAGCGCATGAGGTTACCGAGCTTAAATACCCCCATAAAAAACTGAATGACACCGCACAATAAAGTGGCAGCGAGCAGGTATTGTAAGCCATGATCTGCCACCAAGGTCACCATGACCAAGGCCATTGCTCCGGTGGCTGCTGAAATCATACCGGGGCGGCCACCGACGAAGCTGATGACGACGGCGATACAAAAGGAGGCGTATAGCCCCACTTTCGGATCTACGCCTGCAATAATAGAAAAGGCAATGGCTTCTGGAATGAGGGCCAAGGCGACCACCAGTCCAGAAAGCACATCGCCCCGCACATTTGATAACCACTCGTCTCGTAGCGTATTTATTGAAAGTACTGTCATAGGTTTGAATCGATTATTTGTTAGGTTATCTATCAAATCACTGTGATTTTCATAAGATCAGGTAGCGGTGCTAAACAGTGTGCCAAATTTAGGGTAGACTGTATTAAGCAACATACGTTTTATAGCGCATGCGCTCCGGCAGCAAGATTCTCATAAAATATTCACAGCACAAAAGTGGTGCTAAGATGAAATGACGTTCAACTCACAGTTAACTATAGTTTTACAGTTGACTGCCAAAGAGAAGTATCCGCCAGTATGGGACAAAGGCTTTGTCATTTAAGCAGATTTTTATTGACCTTAATGCCAAAAAAAACGCTTTTTAGTGCAACAAAACGTCAGTAAATTAAGTCTATTGGGGCAGGGGTCATGGTAGAATAAATACCTTGTGCCCACACCCTGACCTATGTGGCTATTTTATCATTATTAAGCCGCCCTGTGGACACACACAGCGCGCCACAAGTTGGCCAAACTAAGTAAGCCTAGGAAGTTATGAGTGCTATTGTGGCAGTCATAGTTACCAATTGCTACAAAAAAATGGGTGCATCATATCACAATAAAGAGACAAGGACAGACCATGAGTACTGACCCAACCGTTACCCCATCCCAGAACCAACAAAGCACAGACTATGTGTCACATACCCGCACGCCTCATCGAAGCCATAGTAGCGAAAAAGATGCGGTGTCGCATTACACCCCTGCGCACACAGATCAAACTGAGCCACAAAGTGGTGGCCTGATTCAAAAAGGCGAGGGGCTACAGGTAGTAATCGGTCTGGGTCAATCAGGTTTGGCTACAGCCAACTATCTGGCCCGCCGCGGCTATAAGGTGGCGGTAACTGATGGCAATAGCGCCCCTAAGCTTGCTGAGCAGTTAGAGCCGAATATCAGCATTCGTGCATTTGGTGACATTGATGCAGAACTGTTGTTACAAGCCTCACGTATTATTATTAGCCCAGGGGTATCGCTGGCGACACCGGCTGTGGCGGCGGCTAAACAGGCTGGCATTGCCATTGTGAGTGATATTCAGCTGTTTAAAGAAGCGTGCAAGGCGCCGATTGTTGCCATTACCGGGTCTAATGCCAAAAGTACCGTCACCACTTTGGTGGGTCAAATGGCCAAAGATGCGGGCGTGAAGGTGGGCGTTGGTGGCAATATTGGGGTACCGGCGCTGAGCCTATTAGAAGATGAGGCGCTTGGGGAGGCCATGCAGCTTGCGGTATTAGAGTTGTCGAGCTTTCAGCTAGAGACAGTGACCAATCTTGGCGCAAAAGTGGCCACTGTGCTTAATATGTCGCCGGATCACTTAGACCGTCATGGCGATATGCTCGGCTACCATCAAGCCAAGCACCGTATCTTCCAAGGGGCACAGTCGGTCGTGGTTAACCGTGATGATGCCTTGTCTCGCCCTTTAATTGCGGATAATACGCCGCGTCTAAGTGTCGGATCTGGCGCCCCTGATTTGGGCGAATATGGTCTAATTACAGAAGGCGATGGGCGCATTTATTTGGCCAAAGGCACTGAGAAGTTATTGGCCGCAGATCAGCTCAAAGTTAAAGGCAAGCATAATCTGGTTAATGCGTTAGCCGCCTTGGCGCTTGGAGAGCTTGCTGGCTTGCCAAAACAGAGCATGTTAAAAACGTTACAAGAGTTTTCTGGACTGCCACACCGCTGTCAATTTGTGGATAATGTGGCGGGCGTGGATTATTTCAATGATTCTAAAGGCACCAATGTCGGCTCAACTTTGGCGGCCATTTTGGGTTTAGGCTCAGTGTATGGCAATCAAAGTGGCGCTAAGACCAAGTTGATGCTGATTTTAGGCGGGCAGGGCAAAGGTCAGCAGTTTGGCGAGCTTGTGCCTTTAATTAATAAATACGTCAGCCAAATCCTACTGATAGGACAAGATGCCGAGCTAATAGAGTCGCATTTGCAGCAGGCCAATTTAAGTGGTGACGTCGAGACTCATCAGTGCCATGACTTGGCTCAGGCGATGACGAAAGCAAACAGCTTATTATCGAGCAGCCTATCACAAGTAACTGCCGTTTTATTATCGCCTGCTTGTGCCAGCTTAGATCAGTATCCTAGCTATGCTAAGCGTGGTGAGCACTTTTGTGAGCTGGTAGGTAAGCTCAAAGATTAGTTTGACCATTTAATAATTGCCTAACATATCGCGCTTTATCACGTGTTAGGTACTTATAAAAAGATAGAGGCTTGGCCTTTATCCTCATTTAACATACAGTTTTAAGTACAGTTGATCTTCTATGGCAAAAAATACTGCTAATGCATCGGGTTATACCCCCAATGCTCTCTCCAAACGTAAGCGTGACAAAACAGGCGTATTTTCATGGCCGTCAGCCAGTAGCGTGCTGCTGGCCAGTGTCGGTAGCTTGATGGTATTGAGCCTAATTATGGTGGCATCGGCCTCCATTCCTTTTGCCAATATGCACGATATTGACCAGTTGTACTTCTTTAACCACCAATTAATGTATATGACCATGGGTCTGGTGGCCGGCTTTATGGCCTATAAGGTGCGCCTGCCTTGGATTTATGACATGCTGTCGCTGGCTTCAGCGTTGGTGGTGGTCATATTACTGCTGTTGGCAACTTTAGCGTTTGGTGATGCTATTAATGGCTCAAAGCGCTGGATTGAGCTGGGCTCTTTTAACTTCCAAGTCGCTGAGCTGGTTAAGTTGGTCATGGTGTTGTTCACCGCAGACTTTGTGGTACGCCGTGGCAATGAAGTGCGTCAAGGCTATGGTGGTATTGCCCGTATGGGTATCGTGGTGACAATCTTAGCGGCGCTGTTTTTGTCACAGCCTGACTTTGGGTCTTTGGTCATCATCATTGGTACCATCTTGGCCATATTTTTTGTGGCGGGAGCGCCGCGCAGTCAGTCTATTTTCTTATTAATTGGGGTGTTAATTGGGGCAGCCTATGCGGTTATGTTCCAAGAATACCGCATGACGCGAGCCAGCTCCTTCTTAGATCCCTTTGATGATATCCAAGGCTCTGACTATCAGTTGGCCCGCAGTTTGATTGCTTTTGGCCGTGGTGAAATTACTGGGGTAGGCTATGGTGAGAGTGTCCAAAAATTGGCGCATTTGCCTGAAGCCCATACTGACTTTTTATTGGCGATTACTGCCGAAGAGTTGGGCTTTGTTGGCGTATTGACGGTATTGTTTTTGGAGGCGATGGTTATTGTCAGTGCGATGCGCATCAGCTATATTGCGCTAAAAAATCGCCAGATGCGCTTAAGTTATACTGCCTTTGGCTTTGCGACCATCTTTATCGGTCAGGGCATTATTAACTCAGGCATGAACATGGGGCTGATGCCGACCAAAGGCTTGACTCTGCCTTTCTTTAGCTATGGTGGTTCCTCTATGTTGGTGAGTTTAATCATGGTTGGCTTACTACTAAACATCTATAAACTCAGTCCACAAATCCCGTCAGCGCAGTGCCGTCACTATTAATAGAGGCTATTAAAGTGTCCGTGCTAATGGGGATGCTTGGATAAATTAGCCGTGTTGTTCAAGACAAAAATAAGCTTAATAGCGAGCTATTAAGCTTATTTTTTTGCTGTGATTTTTAAAATAAGGGAGAGCGGTTCTCCGGTAGCGCAAATGGCTGGGCTCAGGGTGGCATATCATCGGGCATAGAGAGCCGCATTTGGCACAGCTTATGAGCTGCGGCCTAAGCAGCTTTGGTTGTGTAGCGGGGTATGTTGCCACTGCTGAGTGGCTTGCTTGAGCATCATCTCAGGGGTGTCTATCTCGACTTTAGGCTGCTTTAACAACAGTAGTGCGTGCTGGATTAACCGCTGACAATGGTGCTTGCTTGAGGTATCAATGGGGGTGGCTAGATTCTGTTTAGATAGCTTTTGGCCGTACTGATTTTCCACCAAGGGCAGGTGATACCAGTGCGCGACTGCTGGTAGCGTTAGGTACTGCATAATTGCAATTTGGGCTGAGGTGAGCGGCAAGATATCTAGGCCACGCATCACATGGGTAATGCCTTGTAGGCCATCATCGACACTGGCGGCCAAAAAGTAATTTATGGTGCCATCGGCGCGGCGCAGTACCACATCACCTAAGCGTCGCTGCGGATTGGCCCACTGCATGCCTTGAATGCCATCTAAGAACCCAATACTGTAATCAGGCAGCTCAATGCGTACCTTTTTGCCTGCCAAGCTTTGGCTTTTTTGGTCAACATGGCGGCGTAAGGAAGCCTCAGGCAAGCAGTATCTGGGATAAATCTCATGCCCCGCTAACTGCTTACGTGAGCATTGGCAGCCATAAACGCGCGGCAATAAGGTGTCTTCGAGCAGCTCGTTATAAATGGCTTCACGCTGAGATTGATACCACACCTCGCCATCCCAGTGTAGTCCTAGGCGCTCTAGATCGAGTAAGATTTGGTGCCTAAATTCAGGCAAACAGCGCTGATGGTCAGTGTCTTCGATACGTAGCAGCCAGCGGCCGCCGATAGATTTGATATGACAATAGCTGGCAATGGCTGTGGTTAACGAGCCCAAATGCAGCGCACCTGTGGGGGAGGGAGCAAAACGGCCCACAGCTGGCTTAGTAAAAGTAGCGGCAGGCCTGTTGATTGATACTGGCATCACAAAAACTTAACGGGGCAATCGGTATTGATTATGAATGGCCCCAGTTTTGACGTTCTTTGATTTCAGCCAAAGTTTTGCAATCGATGCACTGTGTTGCGGTAGGGCGTGCTTCTAAGCGGCGCAAACCGATTTCTACACCACAAGTTTGGCAAAAACCATAATCGCCGCTGTTAATCTCAGCCAATGATTTGTCAATTTTGCGGATAAGCTTACGCTCGCGATCACGAGTACGCAGTGCTAACGCAAACTCTTCTTCTTGAGTGGCGCGGTCGTTGGTGTCTGATAATGAAGCCGACTCATCTTGAATATAAGTCTTAGTACTTTCAGCATCGCCTACCAGCTGTGCTTTCCATGTCTTAAGAATATTTTCAAAATGTTCAAGCTGGGCATCTGACATGTACTCTTCATCTGCTTTAGCTTCATAAGGCTTAAAAGTTAGGTCGTCAGTAGCAGTTTGATTCATGACAGTTTCCTATATCCATTTTGTAGGGGGTGCCAAATAAAAATAATTGACTCTTATATCACATTTCTTTTTTGATTACTAGGACAGTTATATGAGGTCTTTTGCCCCTTTTTTCAATAGTAAGGCGGCAATTATCATGGAGTGACTATAAATTTGAAGTTGATTATCCTGCATTATCTTCAAGCCTAACTACCCAGCTTTGCAAGGTACCATTGGCTTTTAAGCTCAGCCAGCGATAGCCGGGTTTTGCCTCATCATCCAAAGTAAAGTCATCACAGCCAGGCTTAAACTGATAGCCTGTTGAGGGCGTGCTATATAACTGCACGCCTTGGTAGCTCCTCGTTGAGCTTTGATGCACATGACCGCCTACCACAGCTTTTAAGGCATTAAAGGGGGCGACGGTTTGCCAAAACTCAGTAGCATCTTGGGTAATGTGCGCATCTATCCAAGCGGAGTGCATTGGAAGCAGGTGATGATGCATGGCAATTATGACAGGATGATGACTATTTGCTAATTTTTGAGAGAGCCAGTACAGATTTTTGTTACCTATACGGCCAAAGATTTGCCCCGGTACACTGCTGTTTATAAAAAGTATTTCCCAGCCATTAAGCTTCATACTATAGCGAGACAGTAATCTAGAGTCAGGCTCATGCGGCTCAAAGCTGCGCTGCTCAAAAGGCAGATCCTTACCAATCTCATCGGTGACATCATGATTACCAGCGATACAAGCAAAGGGAATGCCACTTTGGTGTAGTCTTTGATACAGATGCTGGTAGAGCTGCGGATGGATCTCACTCACCAAGTCTCCGGTAACGACAATTAAATCACAGCGCACATCCTCGCTTAACGCTTGTGTTAAACATGCCTCGAAGCTTGCGTAATTATGGATAACTGGTGTGACACTATGGTTAATCGCATCCGCACTGTGGGGGTTGCCACGCTTGGCGCTGCTATTTTGACAAATACTGGTTATGGTCTGATGAGCCAAGTCTTTGTTGATATCTTGCTCATGGGTAGCTTTGGGCGTGTCAAAATACAGATGTAAATCGGTCAACTGTAATATATTGATCGTACCATCGTCTGTGCTTATCTCAGTGGGCGGATGACAGTCGGTTGGCTCGGAAAGACGACCGTTGTCAGCGACTTGTGTATGACGTGGGCTAACAGAGTGAGGCAATGGCGCCATGGCAAACTCCCAAAAAATTAAACCTTAACCAAAAGGCGACTAGAGGGCGCGAGATGCGACAAAAGCGGCAAAAAATGCCAAGGCCAATCCCAATACAATGGCCAAACCGGTTTGAATATCAAGTAAGACACTGCCCCAAACCCCGCCGGTGACAGCAAGCTGTGCCAAGATAACGGCAATAATCACCATTTGTTTCGGTGAATGGGCGAATAATCGGGCAGTCAGCGCCGGTAAAATAAGCAGACCGCTAATTAATAAGCTGCCCACCGCTTGGAGCGCCAGCGCACAAAATCCGGCCAACACGCCCATAAAAAACAAGCGCTGACGGGTGGCTTTAATACCCGCCACTTGTGCCAAATCAGGATGGGTGGCCAAAATCACTTGCGGGCGCCAAATCACAGCCAAAACAACAATACCCACGCCGACACTGGCCGACAATAATGGTAAATCAGTCCAGCTTACCTCAAGCAGGTTACCAAATAAATAACTGAGCACATTAGATTGCATCTGGGTTAGCTGCGTTAAGGTGAGCAGTCCCAGACACAATAAGGTTACCGAGACGACAGCCAGTAGCGCATCATTGGGCAGGCGCACATCTTCGAGCCACAATAGGCCGACCACCACCAACACACTGACCAAAGCAATCCCTATGCCAAAGGGCAGATGCCACAAGGCGGCCAGTGCCACCCCAAACAACGTACCGTGAGCGAGCGCATCAGCAAAAAACGACATACGCCGCCACAATACCAAGCAGCCCAAAGGCGCCGATAATAAGGCCAATAAGCTGCCAGCAATCCAAGCAGGCGCAATAATATCAAGCCATTCAGTTAGCATAAACGCGGTTATTCCACAAAGGTTACAGAAGAAGTAGGACTCGCAACACGCAAGCGGCGGCCCATTATTAAACAGCCCAGTTTCAAACGGCCAAAGATATATCGCACCTAGGCTCAATGCTCATGCGGTGCATGATGCTGACACTCGTGCGGCTGATGAATATAGGGCTGCTCGTATTGATGACCAAAAAGCTTTTTAAATTCTTGAGATACGCCCAAATCGCTGGGCTGCCCTTCACAGCAGATGTGTTTATTGAGACAAATGACTCGGCGACTGCCACGCATCACCCAGTGTAAATCATGAGAGACCACCACCATGGCACACTGCAAAAAAGGTGGTAAGTCATCGATAAACTCATACAGCCAGCGCTCGCTTTCAGGATCTAAGCCTTGCATCGGCTCATCTAAGATAAGCAGGTCGGGTTTACTGAGCAATGAGCGTGCCAGCAAAATACGCTGGGTCTCACCGCCTGACAGATGAATAACTTGCTTCTTAAGAAGTGGCGTAACGGACAGACGCTGATACAAAAAAGCCTGCTGCTCAGCAGTCAGCCGGTTTTTGGTCTGTGCCAATAAGTCTTGCACTCGTAGCGGCAGTATGGCGGGTATGCTGAATTTCTGGGGTACATAGCCAATCTCAAGCTTAGGATGGCGTTTGATGTGTCCTGAAGTGGGGGTCAATAGTCCCAAAATAAGCTTCATTAAGGTGGACTTGCCAGCGCCGTTGGGGCCGATGACGCTGATTTTCTCACCGCGCTCAATACTAAGACTGATATTGCTTAGTAGCACCTTTTGTGCCGGATCATCAGCCAGTGTTAAGGACTCAGCTTTGGCAGAGCGGGCACCTTTAAGCCAGCCGGAGAGTTTGCCTTTGGCCGGCTCAGAGACACCTTCTTGTCTATCTAAGCCTCGGCCGCTAATGCTAAAGCCTACGTTGTCCAAATGCATTAATACTGAGGTTGACTCAGAAGTATTAATCTCAGCGGCAAGCTTTGTGATATTTATCCCAGCGCTGGGTATAACACTGGCCTTAGGCGGGTTAGGCTCTTTTATAAGGCTCATAGACTATCCTTGCACTACCGCATCGGCTAGGCTTGGCGAGCAGGTATGGCATAACCCTTTAAGCTCCATCACGCTTTGTTTGACCTCAAAGCCAACTTGCTGCTTCACGTAGCTTGAAATCTCCTGAACGGGCATGCCGCTACATTCTTGTACCCGCTGACAGTCATTGCATAATAAGAATACGGCATTGTGCTCATCGCGGGGATGGCAACAGGGTACAAAGGCATTCAGTGAGGTCAATTGATGAATAAAGCCGAATTCTAACAAAAACTCTAAGGTTCGATAAATGGTCGGCGGCGCCACCATCTTGGCTTTATTGCCTTGATCTTGGGCGCGGCTGTCTTGCAGGCTTTGGATTAAGTCATAAGCACCAAGCGGCTTATCAGATTGCAAAATCAGCTGATAAACGGTGCGTCTTAAGGGTGTAAAACGGGCGCCTTTAGTTGCACAAAGTTGCTCAGCAGCCAATAGCCGATTCTCAATCTCGGCTTGAGTTAAAGCATGCACATCATGCAAGTGTGGGCCATGATGGTCACAGGGGGCGCTAATTACTGCGTCAGGGGCATTACTAGATACGCTCATAACTCACCTCAGAAGTGGGCCTTACAATAAATTTGTAAAAATGCTTAAAATTATATTAGTTATAGTATAACATATCTGTGTATAGATAGAGAATACTGTTTATTGACGCTATTTTACTTACGCGCGTCTGCTCGCCACTGCGTCATTAGTATTTGCCAGCTGCTTATCATTAATTGCCTTATCACAGAGAATAGTATGTTCCCAGCTCAGCCTAACACCGCCTTACACTCTTTATTATCAAAACAGTCATTATCTGTGCGTTTAAAGCAGTTAGCACGCGGGGTAGGGGCACTGTTATTAACCAGCGCAGCACTGACAACCTCTGCCAATGCGGCGCCATCAACAGCCGCCGCCCCTATAGGGATTGACCAGCTGCCAGCTGCCATACGCGACAATACCCAGATTGCCATTAGTAACTATCCTTTGTTTTTACTCAGTGAAGCGGTCACCAAGGGCGCGCCCTCAGGCAAGCTTTTATTAGATCCAGGTGATGTGGGCCATCATGGCAGCCTAAGCCCCAGCGATATGAAGACGGTACAAGACAGCCGTTATGTGATCTGGTTTGGCAGTCAGCTAGAGTCCAATTTGGCCAAGCCTTTGGCAAAAACTCACAACAGCATTAGCTTATTTGGCCTAAAGGCTTTTCATCGTGAGCCGCTGCGTGATGTCAAAGCAGAGCCCATTGAAGGCACTTTAGATCCGCACATTTGGCTAGACCCCAATAATGCCAAAGCCATCACCCGAGCACTGGGCGCAATTTACAGTCGTGCCAATCCAGAGTACAAAGCGATTTATGCCGCCAACGTGCAACGCTTCGCACAGCAAATGGACAGTGCGGTACAACAGGCTTTCGTCAGCAGCAAATCGCCTCGACCTTATTGGGCGTATCATGATGCCTTTCACTATATAGAGCCGGCCCTTAATTTACGCTTAGTAGGGGCGCTTACCTCAGACCATCACCTACCACCCAAAGCCAGTCAATTTCATTGGTTAAAACAAAATCACCCCAAGCCTACCATGTGTATGCTGTTGCAAGCAGACAGTAATCAAGGCGTGCTCAGCAAACTAAAACCTATTAATAGTACAGTACAACAAGAAGACATGAGCGGCGCCACCGACTTTATCTCAGGCTGGCAAGCTTTGGCCAAAGACATCAATACGTGTATTGGCTAGAGCGGCATAAGCTGACGTTGAGTATTGTTAAGGTTGCTGTTAAATATTGCTTACAGTGTTGTATAAAAAAAGTATTTGACAAAACGATATTTTTTCCTTGCTTTAGGGAAAAGCGCTCTCTATAATAGTCGGCGTTTTGTATTACAGAAAAGCCATGTCAATTCAATCAAAAGCGCCACTACGCGCATCGCAAAGAAAAGAGCTGCAACGCCAAAAACTACGACGACAAGCTCGGCTTAGAGCCCTCGTTCTTCTAGTGATTATCGCTGCTGCCTGGATAATTGACTTTGCTTTTTTTAATAATCCGACAAGCAATGACAGCGCTTATGCGTTTATTATCGCCAAAAGCGTGGCTTTAGGGGCGTTATTAAACTGGCTAGCCCAAACAGTCTTTGCTTGGTTTGTATTTCGCTATAGCGGTGCTCAAGCCAGACAAAATATAGTAGGCAGTTTATATTTTGGTCAAATTGTTAAATGGGTGATCGTTATTGCTGGATTTAGTCTTATTTTTATGACTATTAAGTCGCTTTCAGCCGCTGCTATCGTCGTGGGATTTATGACCATGCAGATAGGGCAGTTTTTAACCTTATGGAAAATCCGTTAGGGTCTGTGTATTCAAAGCATTCACCGCTGTCTAAACTTTGTAATCAAAGAGAAGGTGAGCAAGCTTAATACAGTTAAGCTTAAATTAGTGCTTAGCATTATCTGCTTTTAAACTGTCAATTAAAGGCGTAAATAGTGTATGATACGCTGGCAGTTTTGAGTAAGATAAAGTAACAGGTTTACAATCTGGAAATATTTATTAAATAAAATAAACGTTTTCTTTACACTTTTACCTCTCTACTTTAATATAAGTAGTGATTTTTTGAGCGCCGAAATTTAATTAGCAAAGAGTTCGAAATTACTATTTTTTGCTAATTAAATTAAAGGTTAACACACACTTATAAGAAGCTAAGATTATGGCAGCTGAAATAACCTCGACTGATTATATTGCTCACCATTTGACCAACTGGACTTATGGCTACTTGCCTGGCGAAGGCTGGAAAGTAGCTCATACTGCAAAAGAAGCCGGTGAGATGGGCTTTATGGCCATCCATTTGGATTCAATGCTTTGGTCAATTGGTCTGGGTATCGTGTTTTGCGCATTATTTTGGTTGGTTGCTAAAAAGGCGACCGCAGGTGTTCCTGGCAAGCTACAAGCAGCGATCGAGATGATTGTTGAGTTTGTTGACACCAACGTTCGCGATTCTTATAACGGCACATCAAAGTTAATTGCGCCATTAGCATTAACAATCTTTGTGTGGATCTTCTTGATGAACTTGATGGACTTAATGCCCATCGACTACATTCCAGTACTTGCCCAAAAAGTGGGTGCTGCTATGGGCCATGATCCCCATCATGTGTTCTTTAAAATCGTACCAACTACTGATCCGAACATCACTTTAGGTATGTCGTTCTCAGTTTTTGCATTGATTATTTATTACAGCATCAAAGAAAAAGGTCTAGGCGGTTTTGTTGGTGAACTAACCCTTCATCCTTTCAGCGCTAAAAACCCAATTGCAAAGATTATTTTAATCCCAATCAACTTCATCCTAGAATTTGTTACTCTAATTGCCAAACCAATTTCACTTGGTCTACGTTTATTCGGTAACATGTACGCAGGTGAGCTGATCTTCGTATTGATTGCCTTAATGCCATTTTGGATTCAGTGGGCACTATCAGTACCTTGGGCAATTTTCCATATATTAATTATTACCCTTCAGGCGTTCGTATTTATGATGTTAACGATAGTTTATCTATCACTAGCGTCACAAACCGAACATTAATTAAAGTTTTTCTTAGGTAAATGAGGATACATCAATGGATCCAGTATTAGGTGGTTACACAGTTATCGCAGTTGCATTACTAATCGGTTTTGGTGCTCTAGGCACAGGCATTGGTTTTGCTATCTTAGGTGGTAAGTTTCTAGAAGGCGTAGCACGTCAGCCTGAGCTTGGCTCACAGTTGCAAACTCGCATGTTCATTGTAGCCGGTCTTCTAGATGCGGTACCAATGATTGGTGTTGGTATTGCGATGTTATTATTATTCGCAAACCCTCTAGCTTAATTTAAACATCAGTGACCCCTGTTGACCATTCGAAGTAATTTTGAATTTTTATCAGATACCGAGTGGTCAATGATACTGATTTTTATTAATAAAGAGGTGATCGTGTGAATATTAATCTTACCCTAATCGGTCAGTCCATAGCGTTTGCAATTTTTGTTCTGTTTTGCATGAAGTTCATTTGGCCCGCTCTTATGGGTGCTATTAGTGAGCGTCAGCAAAAGATAGCTGATGGTCTTAATGCAGCCGAGAAGGCAAAAGCAGACTTAGCAAGTGCTGAACAATCAGTTGAGCAAGAACTTGCGACAGCGAAAGCGAAAGCTGCTGCACTGATTGAGCAAGCGAACAAAAGCGCTAACCAGCTTATCGAAGAAGCAAAAGCGCAAGCCCAAGTGGAAGGCGAACGTATTCGTCAACAAGCCCGTGAATCAATCGATCTTGAGATCAATCAAGCACGTGAAAGTTTACGTACTCAGGTTTCTGAGCTTGCCGTACTTGGTGCTGAGCAAATTCTAAAAGAAAAAGTTGATCAGCAAACGCACGCCAATATGCTTAATGAATTGGCTGCTAAGCTATAATTGATAGAGTTAAATTAAAAGCACTATTGTTCTTTCAGTTGATGTCAATCGGCTGAGCTAAGCGCTAATAATGCTGCAGTTTGCCACAGCGATGTTGTTGACTGTTCGTTATCACCTTAGTCCACAGTAGGGGTTAACTCTTATCAATAATCAATTTCTCATACCTGGTTTGTTTTATATAAAGTTTTACATAAAATATGGCTAAGAGGACATAATGGCTGAATTATCTACACTAGCGAGACCCTACGCCAAAGCAGCATTTGACTATGCCCATGAAAACTCAGTCATTGGTGAGTGGGAAGATTTCTTGTTTATCGCAAGCAGCGTGGTTGGTGATTCTGCCTTTGTGCAAATGCTAGAAAACCCCGCTATTACTGCTGAGCAAAAAGCTGACATGTTAGTTAGCATCTATGACGAGCAAGTAACCTCAACTGAGGAGACACCGCTTAAGTCTTTGCTTCTTAGCACTCAAAGTCATAAAGATGAGGCGCAGTCTAATCAAGCTCTTCCGGCCGCAACCCCTCAAATCAAAAACTTTGTGCACCAATTGGCCGAGCAAGAACGTTTGAGCTTAATACCTCAGGTATATGAGCAATTTCGCTTGCATCGTGCTCAAGCACTCAAACAAGTCAACGCATATGTGACGTCTGCTTATCCGCTAAGTGAGACACAGCGTGTCATGATTCAAAAGCGCTTAGAAGAATCTTTAAAAGCATCTGTTATTATTCATGAAGATGTAGATCCTAGTTTATTAGCGGGTGCCACTGTTAAAATTGGCGACAAGCTTGTTGATGACTCGGTGCGTGGAAAATTAAAACAGTTAAAAACACAGCTAACTGCTTAACGCATAATTAAAAATAATAATAGTGGCCCAACACGGCTTACTGTATACATACAGGCTATTATTAAAGTACTTATAACAGTAACTTTTGCCTAATAATAACAGTTACTAAGTACTAATAAACCGGCGAGTAAGCAGGCAATCACAAATTAAAGGAAACAAGGCAATGCAACAATTGAATCCAGCAGAAATCAGTCAACTGATTAAGCAGCGTATTCAAGACCTTGATACGAGTGCAACCGCTAAAAATGAAGGCACTATTGTCAAAGTATCTGATGGTATTGTTCAGATTCATGGTCTTGAAGATGCGATGTACGGTGAGATGATTGAGTTTGAAGGCGATGTCTATGGTATGGCATTGAACCTTGAACAAGACTCCGTCGGTGCGGTTGTTTTGGGTGATTACCTAGGTCTTCAAGAAGGTCAAAAAGCTTACTGTACTGGCCGTATTTTAGAAGTACCAGTAGGTCCTGAATTATTAGGCCGCGTGGTTGACGCCTTAGGTAACCCTATTGATGGTAAAGGCCCAATCAACGCTAAGCTAACTGATAAAGTTGAAAAAATCGCCCCTGGTGTTATCGCTCGTCAATCTGTTGATGAGCCAGTAATGACCGGTTATAAAGCGGTTGATACCATGATTCCAATCGGTCGTGGTCAGCGTGAGCTTATCATTGGTGACCGTCAGACAGGTAAAACTGCTATGGCCATCGACGCCATTATTGCTCAGAAAAACTCTGGCATTAAGTGTGTGTACGTAGCCATCGGTCAAAAACGCTCAACCATCGCAAACGTAGTACGTAAGCTTGAAGAAACTGGCGCTTTAGCCTACACAACTGTGGTTGTGGCTTCAGCTTCTGAGCCTGCAGCACTTCAGTACATCGCGCCATACTCTGGCTGTACTATGGGTGAATACTTCCGTGACCGTGGTGAAGACGCGCTAATCGTTTATGATGATTTATCAAAACAAGCGGTAGCTTATCGTCAGATTTCACTACTACTACGTCGTCCACCAGGTCGTGAAGCTTATCCAGGTGACGTTTTCTATCTTCACTCACGCCTATTAGAGCGCGCATCACGCGTAAACGCAGCGTATGTTGAAGAGTTCACTAACGGTGAAGTAAAAGGTCAGACCGGTTCTTTAACCGCACTACCTATTATTGAAACTCAAGCAGGTGACGTATCTGCATTCGTACCAACCAACGTAATTTCTATTACTGATGGTCAGATCTTCTTAGAATCAAGTCTATTTAACTCAGGTATTCGTCCTGCAGTTAACGCCGGTATCTCTGTATCACGTGTTGGTGGTGCCGCTCAGACTAAGATCATTAAGAAACTATCTGGTGGTATTCGTACTGCATTGGCTCAGTATCGTGAATTGGCAGCGTTTGCTCAGTTTGCATCTGACCTTGATGATGCGACCAAGCAACAGCTTGATCACGGTGAGCGTGTTACCGAATTAATGAAGCAGAAGCAGTATCAACCAATGTCAATTGCGGAACAAGCCGCGGTTATCTTCGCCTCGAACGAAGGTTACTTAAGCGCTATTCCTGTTGAGAAAATTGGTGCATGGGAAGAGGCTTACCTACGTTACATGTATGACGAGCAAGCTGACTTGATGCAAGAGATTAACGACACTGCAAACTATAATGATGATATTGCGGGCCGATTAAAATCTTCAGTTGAAACGTTTTTACAAAACCACACTTTCTAAGTAACAAGGGTGCGATCAGCTTAGCTGGTCGCACTATTTGAAGTGTAACGTTTCAAGATTAATCCTCATTTAAACCCCGCCGAATTGGAAATGTTATGGCAAGTTTAAAAGAAATTCGTGCTAAGGTTACCAGCATCAAGAGTACGCAGAAGATTACGCGTGCGATGCAGATGGTAGCCGCCAGTAAAATGCGCCGTGCCCAAGAGCGTATGGAAGTTGGTCGTCCTTATGCTGAAAGTATGCGCCGTGTGGTCTCACACTTAGTGAATGCTTCTTCAGATTATAAGCATCCTTATATGACTAACCGTTCGGTAAATCGTGTTGGCTATATTCTAGTGACTTCTGATCGTGGTTTGGCAGGTGGGTTAAACATTAACTTGTTTAAAAAGTTAATGCACCACGTTCAAGAATTTCAAAATCAGTCTGTTGAAGCTGAGTTTGCTGTAATTGGCTCTAAAGGCGTCAGCTTCTTTAAGAGCTTTGGCGGTAAAGTAACTTCAGCAGTCACTGATTATGGCGATAATCCAACATTTGAGCAGTTAAATGCTCCTGTTCAAGCCATGCTTGATGATTATGCGAATGGTCGTCTAGATCGTATTTACATGGTTTACAATAAGTTTGTTAACGCGATGACGCAACAACCTATTGTTACCCAATTGGTTCCTCTACCAGACAGTGCTATTGACTCTGCAGATGCTGGTATCAATACAGAGCTTAGCTGGGACTATATCTACGAGCCTGATGTGAAGACATTGATTGATGGTTTGCTTAATCGTTATATCGAATCAATTGTTTATCAAGCGGTCATGGAAAATATTGCCTCTGAGCAGTCGGCACGTATGGTTGCGATGAAAGCAGCAACTGATAACGCTGGTGACCTAATTAATGATTTACAGTTAGTTTATAACAAGCTGCGTCAAGCGGCAATTACCCGAGAGATTTCGGAGATTGTCGGCGGTGCTGCTGCTGTTTCCTAATTGACATACCTATATTTTAGAAGTTCAAGGAGAACGCCATGAGTAGCGGTCGTATAGTACAAATTATTGGCGCAGTTATTGACGTCGAGTTTAACCGCACTGACGTGCCTCAAGTATATGATGCATTAGTCGTTGATGGTACTGATACCACACTAGAAGTTCAGCAGCAGCTGGGTGACGGTGTTGTACGTACTATTGCAATGGGATCGACAGAAGGTCTTAAACGCGGTCTACCAGTAACCAATACTGGTGCCCCTATTACCGTACCTGTGGGTGAAGCCACCTTAGGTCGTATTATGGACGTATTGGGTCGCCCCATTGATGAGCAAGGCCCAGTTAATTCTGAAGACAAGTGGTCTATCCACCGTCAAGCGCCATCATATGATGAGCAAGCTAACAGCACTGACCTTTTAGAAACGGGTATTAAAGTAATTGACTTACTTTGCCCATTTGCTAAAGGTGGTAAAGTTGGTCTGTTCGGTGGTGCCGGTGTTGGTAAAACCGTAAACATGATGGAATTAATTAACAACATCGCGCTTAAGCACTCAGGTCTATCAGTATTTGCTGGTGTGGGTGAGCGTACTCGTGAAGGTAACGACTTCTACCACGAGATGCAAGAAGCGGGCGTTGTTGATGTTGAAAACTTCACCAACTCTAAAGTTGCGATGGTTTACGGTCAGATGAATGAGCCACCAGGTAACCGTCTACGTGTTGCACTAACTGGTCTAACCATGGCTGAATACTTCCGTGATCAAAAAGATGAAAACGGTAAAGGTAAAGACGTTCTATTATTCGTTGATAACATCTACCGCTACACACTAGCCGGTACTGAAGTATCAGCACTATTAGGTCGTATGCCATCAGCGGTAGGTTATCAGCCGACACTAGCTGAAGAGATGGGTGTACTACAAGAGCGTATTACATCAACTCAAACGGGTTCTATTACCTCTATCCAAGCGGTATACGTACCTGCGGATGACTTGACCGATCCATCACCAGCAACGACGTTCGCTCACTTAGACGCGACAGTGGTACTAAGCCGTGATATCGCCTCTCAAGGTATTTACCCTGCGATTGATCCACTAGACTCAACTTCTCGTCAGCTAGATCCACTGGTTATCGGTGAAGAGCACTATAACGTTGCTCGTGGTGTTCAGGAAGTTCTACAGCGCTATAAAGAGCTTAAAGACATCATCGCCATTCTTGGTATGGATGAGCTTTCAGAAGATGACAAAATGGTGGTATACCGCGCTCGTAAGATCCAGCGCTTCTTATCACAGCCTTTCCACGTTGCAGAAGTATTCACCGGCGCACCTGGTAAATATGTCACGCTACGTGAAACCATCTCAAGCTTCCGTGATATCTTAGACGGTAAGTATGACAACCTTCCAGAACAAGCGTTCTACATGGCAGGTGGCATCGATGAAGTGGTTGCTAAAGCTGAGAAAATGAAGTCTGCAGCTTAATGAGATAGTGCTAAACAGGGTGTGGCATATTTCATATAAAGTATGTCACACTCAGGTTAGCGATCAGCTATCGCAATTTAAGACATTTATATCAAATTAGTAAGTTAATGAGTGAATAACGGAGAGTCGCATGGCAACCTTACAGTGCCGAGTAGTCAGTGCTCGTGAAGAGATATATGCTGGTGAAATCAGTATGTTAATTGCGACGGGTAGTGAAGGTGAAGTTGGTATATTAGCAGGTCATACCCCGCTCATCACACTATTAAAACCGGGCTCAATGCGCATTCAAACACCTGATGGCAATGAAGAAGTCATCTATGTGTCTGGTGGTGTTCTTGAGGTTCAGCCTAAGCTTGTGACCGTACTTGCAGACACTGCAGTGCGTGCCCATGACTTAGATGAAGCTAAGATTGTTGAAGCTCGTAAAAAAGCGGAGCAAATGCTGGCTAATCAGACTGAGACTTTACAGACCAATGCGGCATTGGCCTCTTTGGCAGAATCTGTTGCCCAGCTACAAACGATTAGAAAATATCGTAACCGTGCTTAAGGCTTATACTGCCTAGTAGTGTATACATATTAAATACTTATTAAAATAAAAAAACAGCCTATATTAGGCTGTTTTTTTATGTGTTAAGATTAAGTCGATAACTATTAGTTTGTTTATTAATAAAGCTAACGCGCTGAAGTGGCATTAGTATTTGAATAGACTAAGGTATGAATAAATAGGCTTTTGGGCTAACATAATAAACTCAAGCCTGATTAATAAAGGCTTTTATGGCTATACTGATTGATGACAATATAGTTAATCTATATACTAAATGTAATGCATACTTTTAAGTAGAGAAGGCAATCACAGTAAACATTGATAACTGTTTTGAGGAAGAATAATGTCTAATATTGAAGAAGAACAAACCCCACGGATTTTAATTGTAGAAGATGATGAACGTCTTGCTATGTTAACCCAAGATTACTTGGTTAAAAACGGCATGGATGTCGCCATCGAAACTGACGGTAACCGTGCTATCCGCCGCATTATCAATGAACAGCCTGATTTGGTTGTATTAGATGTGATGTTACCAGGTAGCGATGGTCTAACCGTCTGCCGTGAAGTACGTCCACATTACCACAGCCCAATTTTGATGCTGACTGCGCGTACAGAAGACATGGACCAAGTCTTGGGTCTTGAGATGGGTGCTGACGATTATGTTGCTAAGCCTGCTCAGCCTCGCGTATTATTGGCTCGTATCCGCGCTTTATTACGCCGCTCGGAGAATGCGCCTTCAGAAGAAGTACCACAGCGCTTAGAGTTTGGTGAGCTGGTTATCGACAATGGTGGCCGCTCAGTAACCCTAAATGGCGAATTGGTTGACTTCACCAGTGCTGAATATGACTTACTATGGCTGTTGGCCTCAAATGCAGGTCGTATCTTATCACGTGAAGACATCTTTGAGCGTCTGCGTGGTATTGAGTATGATGGTCAAGACCGTTCAATTGACGTACGTATCTCACGTATTCGTCCAAAAATCGGTGATGATCCAGAAAATCCAAAACGCATCAAAACAGTACGCAGTAAAGGCTACTTGTTCGTTAAAGAAGGCAACTAATTTTTACCTAAATAGTTGCTGCAGATGGTGTTGCTCATGCGGTGATATAAAGCTGACATAGGCCTAATTGCTATCTGCTGTCTGATTAGCTTTGATTTATCACAAAGCCGGCTATAATAGCTGGCTTTTTTGTGTTTGGCTTTTGATTGAATTTTAGCATAGCGGTCGTGTTCGACTAGTTTTTGTGTACTTTGTGCTAATTAATGGCCTATTTTGACAGTTTTTTTACAAAATTTGTGCCCTGACAACAAAATTTCAAACCATAGTAGTCGGAACTGCCCTTATAATTGAGTATCATTTCCTCCTAAGCGACCACTTAACGCCAACCGATTATTTTTTAAGTCTTTACCCACTCATCTATGTTGTTAACTACCAATATTAACTCATAAACGGGTAGCTTTAGTAGACACTGGTAGCAGCTTGGTCATCGGTAGGTTAAAAATCCAAATTAGGGTAAACTAGGATAAAATTAATTTTATTAGATGTCATATGCCAATATTCTCATCCTTAAAACATAGTATTTTTCTGCGCATCTATGCCGGCTTATTATTGGTTTGTCTTTTTGTTGCCTTATTTGCCCAGCTGTTGGTGGACACCATCAATAAAGAGCGTATTCAAACCTATAGAGAAAACGTGGCCACAGGCGCTTTGTATTTGGTCAGCTCGGGTCTAAAGCAGCAAGCTTCTGAGACCCAGCGCGAATATTGGCTTAATGATATCAGTCAATTATTTGGTAATAATTTTAGTATTCAGCCAGAGTCAAGTATCGACTTTAAGGCCAGTGAGCTTAAGCGTTTAGAGCAACAAAAAACAGTGGTACGTTATGTCGCTCAGCCGGCCTATGCCGACATCTTTCATCCTATCGAGGGTGAAGATAATGTCATCACTGTGCGTATTAGCAAAGTCACTGAGCAACAAGTGCGTGCCATGGCAGTGCTGCTTTTAAATGATTTGTCCTACTTTCCTGACCTTGAAAGCAAGCGTCAGCGTCTTAGTGAAATTTCAGAAAAATTCGCGTTTCCACTTAGCATTGAAAATGTCGATAAGCTTGAACTAGATGATGATCAACTGCGCCGACTAGACCGTGATGAAGTGGTCATGCTATTTCGTGACAGTACCCGCTCTGATGACTCCTCTATTAAGATTATAGCGCCCTCTGAGCTTGAGAATATGGCGTTGGTTATTGGGCCGGTTAGTCTGTTTAAGTGGTTCCCCTTTAATCTGATTATCAGTGTGGTGCTTATTAGCATGTTCCTTATTAGTTTGGGAGTTTATGCACTGATTTTCCCACTTGAGCGCAAATTGCAACTGATTCAGTCCGGTGTTAATGAAGTCGGCGATGGTAATTTAGATACCCGCGTGCAGGTGGTGGGTCAAGATGAGATTGCCCGATTGGCCGCCACCTTCAACGCCATGACTGAGCACATCAAGCGCCTTATTGAGTCACAGCGGGAGCTAACCCGAGCGGTGTCACATGAGCTGCGCACCCCTGTGGCACGTATTCGCTTTGCGGTAGATATGTTGGCCGATACCGAAGATCAAGAGTCTCGAGAGATGCAGCGCGACTATATCGATGAAGATATTGAGTCGTTAAATGGTCTTATTGATGAGATTTTAACTTACGCTAAGTTAGAAGAAGGCTCGCCTAAGCTAGACCTTGAGCCGGTGAGCCTAAAAGAGCTGGTCGATCAGATTGTGCGTGAGACCAATGCGTTAGGTAAGCCTATTGAGATAGTGGGTATAGCACCGACAGCCAAGGTGACTGCGGTGGCAGACAGACGCTACCTACACCGTGTGGTGCAGAACTTGGCGGGTAATGCCTTGCGATATGCTGAGTCGAAGATTGTTATTAGTGCCGGCGTACGTAAAGGCGAGGCTTTTGTGTCGGTAGAAGATGATGGCCACGGTATTCCAGAAGAAGATCGCGATAAGGTATTCGTGCCTTTTGCGCGCTTAGATGACAGTCGCACGCGCGCTTCAGGGGGCTATGGCCTCGGGCTGTCTATCGTGTCACGTATTGCGTTTTGGTTTAATGGCACCATGTCTGTGGATGAAAGTCCGAAATTGGGCGGCGCTCGCTTTACCATGAATTGGCCGATTAAGCCGTTAACCCAGACCATTTCAGCCGATCAATTAACGCAAGAAAAAGGCGCTCGTAAACTGATAGACAGCGACAGCTAATCCATTAGCTGTCCTATTGTCTGGCCTTACTCATACTGGTCTTATTCATGCAGGCCTTATTCATGATAGGCTTCTACATCATCCTCATCGTTAGGCTCCCAGTCCGTAGGCTGGGTCTGAGATAGCAGTGGGATACGCACACACACTTGCAGTCCGCCTTCAGGATGATTGATGGCTTCCACTGTGCCATGATGCAGTCCTGTAATGCGCTGTACGATGGCAAGACCCAGTCCGCTACCTTGAGTCGTCCGAGCCGATTCTCCACGCTCAAAGGGCTGCATAATGCGCTCTAATTGATCATTTGCTACCCCAGGGCCGCAGTCGCGCACACAAATGATTAATTGCTCCTTAGCCTTGCGTACCATACCTGGCGTGGACACTGAGGTTTCGTCATCTGGATCCACTTGTTGCGAATTAAAGGTTGGGGTAATGGTAGCGGTCAAATAAATGGGCGGCTTACCATAGCGCTGAGCGTTTACGATTAAATTAATAATAAGACGCTTGATAGACATGGGTCTGACCGCCACCTCGCGCAGTCCATCGGATTGATAGATGAATTCAAGGGGCGCAAATTGCACCATCACCTCTTTAAAAATACTGTCCAAGTTGGTCAAGCTGACCGCCTCATCGGAGCCATCTTTCATAAAGGAGATGAACTGCTCTAAAATGGCATCCATGTCTTCGATATCGTAAATGAGCCCTTCTCGAAAAAACTCATCGGGCAGCATCTCAGCGGTAAGCCGCATTCGAGTCAGGGGCGTGCGCAAGTCATGTGAAATACCGGCAAGCATAATGGTGCGCTCTTTTTGAGCCTGATTTAGTGTCGTAAATAGGCGGTTAAAGGCCATGTTTACGCGGCGAATCTCAGTGGTGCCTGTCTTGGTGGGTAGGGTGGTGGCGCTACCCAAACTGATATAGTTGGTCGCCGCTTGTTGTAGCTTACGCAGCGGACGGTTTAATTGACGTACCAATAATAAAATGGTCACCAATGCCAATAGCGGAATGCCCAATAAGAAGAAAATCAGCGAACTTGGGCTATACTGTGCATAAAATATAACAGGTTCACGTATCCAAAACTCCGGTGATGCTGTATCCTGAACCCAGAGCTGCGGCGTGGGTTTAAACTTAAAATAAACCACACTGTCACGGCCTAGCTGCTGGCTGATTTCTTGCTGAATAACATCGGTAAAAAACTCAACCACAGCTTTATCTGAAACATCAGGAAACTGACTGGGATCTTCAACCACCGCAATATGATTGTGGGCGAAAATCCAGCGGCTAACCTCCTCATTGTCTGCCCAATCCTGACGCGTTGCATTGACGAGCTTCAACTCAGTGGTTAGGTAACGAGCATGGTTTTTTAGCTCGGGCAAATACAAACTGCGCCAAAAAAACCAGATTGAAACCGCCACACTGACGGTCACTACCAGCATCACAGCAAGGGTGGTCTGCCAAGTGTTGGAATAAGGCTTCAGTCTAAAACGTGAGCGTATGGAACGAGAGGCTGAGTGGGTCATTGGGATATCGCTTAGTAGTTTATTGTTGGTTACAGTTTTAATTAAGGTAGAGGTTTCCAAGTCATTAGTATTCTGATATAATTATGCCCTTTTTGGTATACCTACGGAAGAGAGAACTCAAATGGTTGTTATTCGTTTAGCACGGGGCGGTGCCAAAAAACGCCCATTCTATCAAGTTGTTGTAGCTGATCAACGTCGTTCACGCGATGGCCGTTACATCGAAAACTTAGGTTTTTACAACCCACTAGCGAAAGGTCAAGAAGTTGAACTTCGTCTAGACATGGACGCTTACAATGCTTGGATCGAAAAAGGCGCACAGCCTTCAGATCGCGTTAAAGCATTGGCTAAAGGTTATAAGCCAACAACTGAAGAAGCAACTGCTTAAGACATCATTTGCCTTGCAATGGGAGTGTATCTCATTGCAACCAAGTTTTGAGTAATTGTTTTTTTATTAATTGTGGCTGAGCAAGTCTTATGACCAAACCAAACGCTGACAGTCTTATGAAAATAGGACAACTAAAAAAACCATACGGCATTAAAGGCTGGTTATGGGTTTTTAGTGAAACTGAGGAACGAGAAGCTATTTTTAGTTATTCGCCTTGGTGGATGAAAACGGCTACAGGCTTTAAACCCCTGACCGTGACTCAGTGGCGCCGACAAGGCACAGGTGTCGTGGCTCAATTTGAGCAAGTCCCTGATCGCAATGTCGCCGAAACGATGAACGGGGTTAGTATTTGGATTGATAAAGACAGCTTACCTGGCACTGAAGAGGACGAGTACTACTGGTCTGATTTGGTGGGCTTAAGTGTCATTAATAAGCAAGATGAGTGCCTAGGCACGGTCAAAGAGCTGTTCGAAACTGGTGCACACCCGATTATGAAGGTAGTGCCGAGTCAAGACAGTATCGATGATGAGCCGCGCATGATTCCTTGGCACAAACAAACTGTCGATGTGGTTGATTTGGCTGCCGGACGGATGGTTGTAGATTGGGAACGTGATTTTTAAGCCCATAATTTAGATTAAGGCTTAATAATGATTCCTCGTTATTCAACGATTGTCTGTATTTTGACGCATTAATAAGATGGAGGTGACCTAATGTATTTCGCTGTCATCACCATTTTACCTGAGATGTTTACCGCGATAAGTGAGTATGGCATCACCGGTAGAGCGGTTCAAAATAAGCAAGTGGTTATCGACTGCATAAATCCTCGCGATTTTACGACAGACAATTATCGCCGTATCGATGAGCGCCCTTTTGGTGGTGGTCCGGGTATGGTGATGATGGCAGAACCTTTGGCAAAAGCCATAGCGTATGCCAAGTCGCAAGCAAGCTTACACGGCTGTATCACAGATTCAGAGCACTGTCCGGTTGTCTATCTGTCTCCGCAAGGTGATAAATTAGATGAAGCTGCAGTGGTTTCTATGCGTCATTATGAGGCTATGATTCTGTTGTGTGGTCGCTATGAAGGCATTGATGAGCGACTGTTAGCGCGTTATGTTGATATGGAGATCTCTATTGGAGATTTTGTATTGACCGGTGGTGAGCTACCTGCGATGGTATTGATGGACAGTGTCATACGCCGATTGCCCGATGTTATGGGTGATGCAAAGTCGGCTGAGCAAGACTCCTTTGTTGAAGGGTTGCTAGATTGTCCGCACTATACCAAGCCTCATGACTTTGAGGGGCTACAAGTGCCAGAGGTGTTATTATCTGGACACCATGCCAATATCGCAACGTGGCGGTTTATGCAGCAAGTTGAGCGCACCAAACAAAGGCGTCCTGACTTGTGGCAATCCTTTACCCCAAACGCCGAGCAAGCCCGCTTGCTCAAAAAAGTTAACAAAACGATGAAGTAGAGAGCCGATAGAACTTTCAATATGCTTTGTCTAAGTGCTAACTTTACTGTTTTTTATTATCCCAGATTCTAAACTAGCTGGCTAAACCCGATGATAAACCAACTTAATATCATGGCCTAAGCCGTTAGGGTTATTGGTTCAATATCAATAACAATCGAAAACCGATTTCTTATTCCTGTTTCCCCAGTCCGCTCGTATTGAGCTTAAGGGGTGATTATTATAAACGGGTGGTATGCGTGTTAGCCTATGCCGTCCCATGTGAGGAGCAATCTCATGAGTAATGTACATCCATTAGTACAAGCAGTTGAAAATTCACAACTACTTGAGCGTCCTAACTTCTCTGCTGGTGATACAGTTGTTGTTCAAGTAAAAGTTCGTGAAGGTGACCGTGAGCGTCTTCAGGCTTTTGAAGGTGTGGTAATCGCTAAGCGTAACCGTGGTCTTAACTCTGCATTTACCGTTCGTAAAATCTCAAGCGGTATCGGTGTTGAGCGTGCTTTCCAATTACATTCACCAATCATTCATAGCATTGAAGTGAAGCGTCGTGGTGCTGTACGTCGTGCGAAACTTTACTACTTACGTGAGCGTTCTGGTAAATCTGCACGTATCCGTGAGAAATTATCTGCACGCGTTCAGACTAAAACTAGCGCGAACGTTCCAGAAGCAGTAGAAACTGCACCAGGCATCTAAGCTGATCCTACTTTAGGTTAAAGCATTAATTAGTTGTATACCAAAAAGAGCTAATGGCCCTTAACAGCCATTAGGAAAAAGCCCCAGTCTTAATTGATTGGGGCTTTTTTATTTGACTAGACAATTTTTATTCTATAAATCAGTGATTTAGCGATAAATAGCACTCGTATTATTTGTGCAGTTAGAATACAATAAGCTTACACATGTACTGTATGAATTTATACATCTATTCCTTTTAACATCCTAAGCGTACGGAAGATATTTTTTTATTAGTATAAGGAGATACTATGAGTAATGACTCATTGCCTAATTCAGGACACGACTCTATCACTGATGAGGGTCCTGTTTTAACCGGTACTTATGAGCAGCTGCACAAGCCCAGTTCAAGTTTCGCCAGTCGCGATGACTACCTTAATCACGAATTACAAATCATGCAGCCTAAGCGCTGGAAACCCAACTTGCCATTTCGTGATTATCGCTTTGAATTTGAAGATACCATTCCTGCTTTAGCAGCCACCATTGGTAAAGTGGTCATGGTGGGCGCCATTGCCGCGACTTTCGCCGGTGCTCTTAATTTGGGTGATGCCTTTATTCTAGAAAACGTGCGCTATGAGTTACTGATTGTCTCGTTTTTTGTGGTGCTATTCTCCGGATTTATTCTTCCTACCGCCAACTTGGCCGGTACCCATGGCCCCTTAATTCCGCTTATTCCTATTGTGGTATTGGCAGGCGGTCACCCGATGGCCTTTGGTCTGTTAATTGGTCTGTTTGGTATCTTGCTCGCCATTAGTAAAGGGGGGAGTCTGCTGGCCAACTTGACCAGTAAAGGGGTGTGTGGCGGTCTGCTATTGTACTTGGGCTTTATTGGTACCACCTCTCAGGTGACCAAGCTGCTTAACTGGTCCAAAGACATCAATATGCCGCACATTGCCTTTGTGGTAATTTTGAGCACCATTGTGTTGTATGCGGTACTGGAAAACTACAATAAGCGCTGGCTTGCGGTTCCTTTAAGCTGCTTATTGGGCGGCGGTGTTGCTTTTTTACTGGGTGCGCCTTTTGCATTTGAAACTGCGCCAGGTATGCCGCATATGAGTCCGATGTACTGGTGGGGTGAAAACACAGGATGGATGTTGGGTCTGCCCAATTTAGAGAGCTTTATGGTGGTACTGCCATTCGCAGTACTGGCAGTAGCTATGTGGTCACCTGACTTCCTGGGCCATCAGGTGTTCCAAAAGATCAGCTATCCCAAGCGCACGGAGCGTGTGGTGATGAATATTGATGACACCATGACCAGTGCCTCTATCCGTCAGGTGGTGGGCTCGGTGTTAGGCGGCGCAAACTTTACCTCATCTTGGGGAACTTATATTGTGCCTGCAGCAATTGCGAAGCGTCCTATTCCAGCAGGCGCTATTTTGACCGCTGTTTTTTGTGTGATCGCAGCGATTTGGGGTTATCCTATGGATTTGGCCATCTGGGAGCCTGTGATGTGTGTGGCGCTGATTGTGGGCGTATTCATTCCGTTACTTGAGGCGGGCATGGAGATGACACGTGAGGGCAAAACCACTCAATCTGCAGCCATCGTAGTATTCGCCTCTGCCTTGGTAAACCCCGCCTTTGGTTGGTCTTTAACTATGCTACTAGATAACTTAGGTCTTATTGGCTCAAAAGAGCGCAGCGCAGGCCTAAGCAAAATGAGCCGCTGGATTATTCCCGCCTTTATGTTCGTGCTATTAACAGTGGTTATGGCCATGGTAGGTATGTTGCCAGGTATCCCTGCATTGATGCCAAGCTTTAGACACTAAGGCCTCACCATAAGTCTAAGCCTCACGTATAGCAAAAAGGTTATAAAAAGCTGGCGTTATGCCAGCTTTTTTTTGTGCTTGCAATAATGCCCCAAAAGCCCCATAAATAAAGGTATCTTTAATAATTTTTGGTTTAATACGTTATGGTGACTCCGTCGTTAACGGCTCAAGCCGATGACAAGCAAGCCCGTCTAAAGCATCTGATAAAAAGACTGCCTAATTTACCAGGGGTGTATAAGATGCTGGGTAAAAACGGCGATATTTTGTATGTCGGTAAAGCCAAATCGCTTAAAAGCCGCGTCAATAGCTATTTTGCCAAAACCATTGACCACCCTAAGACCCGTGCGCTGGTGTCTCGCATTCATGACATCGAGACCATCATTACCCGCAGTGAGACTGAAGCGTTATTGCTTGAGCAAAACCTGATTAAAGAGCATCGTCCGCCTTATAACGTGCTGCTGCGTGATGACAAATCCTATCTGTATGTGTTTATCTCCGCTGACCAGCCTTATCCGCGTCTGGCTTATGGCCGCGGTAAGGCCAAGCATCAAAAGGGCAAGTTTTTTGGGCCCTTCCCCTCAGCACACGCAGCCAAAGAAACCTTGGTGCTGATGCAAAAGATGTTTCAGATGCGCCAATGTACCAATACCTTTTTTCGTCAGCGCAAACGCCCCTGCCTTGAGTATCAGATTAAGCGGTGCCGCGCCCCATGCGTCGGCTTGGTGTCTGCTGAAGAGTACGCAGCCGATGTACAAAACACCATCCGCTTTTTAAAGGGGGACTCAAGCGACATTCACACCACCTTGATTGAGAAGATGGAACACTCTGCTGAAGCGCTAGACTTCGAAAAAGCAGCCTTTTATCGTGATCAACTCTCCATGCTGCGTGAAGTACAATCACGCCAAGCGGTATATACGGTGCAAGGGGAGGCCGATGTTATCTCCATTGCCAGTCAAGCAGGTATGACCTGCGTTAATGTGCTAACCGTGCGTGGCGGGCGGGTATTGGGCGGCAAAAACTACTTCCCCGATGTCGATAGCAATGAGCCGATCAATGACAACTTATCCGCCTTTATCACCTCATTTTATTTCCAAGTTACCGATGACTTGCCAGCAGAGATTATCATTAGCCACGAGCTGCCGGATCAGATGGCACTGCAAGAGGCGCTAAGCACCCACTTTGAGGCTAAGACGGTCATCAAAACCAATGTGCGCGAGTACCGTGCAGAGTGGCTGGATTTGGCCAAACTAAATGCGCACAATGCGTTAAAGACCAAGCTTGGCGATTATCTGGAGCTGCATGCCAGATTTGCCGCGTTAAAAGAGGTGCTCGAGCCGGTCAGCCAAAGCAGCATAGATACCATAGAGTGCTTTGATATCTCGCATACCATGGGTGAGGCGACCATTGCCAGCTGTGTGGTGTTTGATCAAGGCGGCGCCCGTAAACGTGATTATCGACAATATGCCATTCATGGGGTGCAAGATGGCGATGACTATGCTGCTATGGCGCAGGCCATTACCCGTCGTTATAAGAAGCATCCTTTGCCAGATGTACTGCTCATCGATGGGGGTAAGGGTCAGCTGTCTATGGCCAAAAATGTGCTTACTGAGCTTGGCCTTTTAAATGATACCTTGCTGATTGGGGTGGCCAAAGGCGAGGGACGTAAAGCGGGTCTTGAGGTGCTGCACTTTATTGAGCATGAACCGCTCGACTTACCGATGGACTCTAAGGCGCTGCATTTAATTATGAATATTCGTGATGAGGCGCACCGCTTTGCCATCACGGCCCATCGCAAAAAACGCGATAAACGCCGCTCATCATCGGTACTTGAAGCCATTCCAGGTCTGGGAGAGAAGCGCCGCCGTGATTTACTCAACCACTTTGGCGGGCTGCAACAGCTACTGGGCGCATCGCAGCAAGAGCTTGAAGGGGTAAACGGTATTGGTAAAGTGATGGCCAACACCATTTATAAAGTGTTGCACGAGTAGACTGACCAGCAAGAAATAAAAAAGCGGTAGGCTTGAGGCCTACCGCTTTGTTGTCTGTGCTGTAATTAAGACTTACTTGCTGCTTAAACGGTGCATGATTTGATCACGCAGCCAAGCTTTTAAGTTCTCTGACATATCGGCCAACTGCTCACTTAAGTAGTCATCGATATGCGCCTCAAGACCTTTGATAAACTCCTCATCAAGCTCACCTTTGAGCGCCGCAAATTCAAAAGCGGGCGGGGTGCTGGTGTCGGGCGCAGTGACGTGCTTGCTCGTTTCACCCTTATCGGTTGCTGCTGTGTCAGCTGCAACCGGGCTTGCTACCTCCGCCGCTTGCTGATACGCCTCGGTTTCAATCTCGCTCTGGTCTAGATTGCTCTGATTTAAGCCTTCTTGATCCAAGTCAGAGAGGGTATCAGCTGTGCTGTCAGCAGCTAGGCTAGACTCTGAGACGGTGTCTAATAAGCGGCTTTCGGCTAAGTTATCTGCCGAATGGTCTTGCTCAATCTGTGCTTCGGCAGCTTGCTCAGCCTGTTGCTGACTTAAAGCATGCTGCTTAGCTGCCTGTGCTTCAAACGCTAAGCGCTCAGCTTCAAGCTTTTCATATTCTAGTCTCTCAGCTTCTAACTGCTCTGCTTGCAGGCGAGCCGCCGCACGCTCAGCTTCGACCTCGGCATAAATGGCTTCAATATGCTCATGCAAATCCGGCACAGTAAACTCAAAGCTGTCTAAGTCGGTCTCAGCCTCTAACAGACGGACGATATCATCAAACTCTTGAAATAAGGCCTCTTTCACAGGCTGAGGCGCATTGCTCCAGCGGTGTGAAAATTGATGCGAGAACGCGACTTGTGACATGCTAACAGGTCTCCTGTTGGATTAGACAATAAGGGTAAATCAAGCCATTAAGCAGCAGGCGTGTAAAGCTACTCTGACCAGCGCCCGAAGATTAATGTACCATTGGTACCACCAAAACCAAAGCTATTGGACATGGTGTAATTAAGATCTGTGACAGAGCGGGCTTTGTGCGCCACATAGTCCAGACGGCACTGCTCATCGACATTATCAAGGTTAATGGTGGGCGGCACCTCTTGCTCTAATAGAGCCTTAACACTAAATACCGCTTCAATAGCACCGGCGGCGCCCAGTAGATGTCCGGTCATAGACTTAGTAGAGCTGACCAAGATGCTGTCTTTACAGGCGTCAAAGACGGTCTCGATGGCTTGAGACTCAGCGATATCACCGGCTGGGGTACTGGTACCGTGCGCATTGATATAGCCAATGTCACAGGGCTTAATACCCGCATCATTAATGGCCATAACCATAGAGCGGGCAGCACCGTTACCATCGGTCGGCGGCGCAGTGATATGATGCGCATCATCGCTCATACCGAAGCCCACAAGCTCTGCTAAGATTTTAGCGCCGCGTGCTTTGGCATGGGCCAAGCTTTCTAACACCAGTACCCCTGAGCCATCACCCAATACGAAGCCATCACGGTCCTTATCAAATGGACGGCTAGCACGAGTTGGCTCATCATTGCGGGTAGACAAAGCGCCCATTGCAGCAAAACCTGCCATACCCAGCGGGCTTGAGCCTTTTTCGCTACCGCCAGCGAGCATCACATCACAGTCGCCATAAGCGATAAGACGGGCGGCCAGACCAATGGCGTGTGAGGCTGATGTACATGCAGTGGCAGTGGCTAAGTTTGGGCCACGTAAGTTGTGCTTAATGGCCACCATACCTGAGGCCATATTGATAATGGTGCCTGGCAAGCAAAACGGAGACACACGGCGCACGCCTTGATTGGCCAGCGCATCGCGGTTGTCCTCGATAATCTGGATACCACCGATACCTGAGCCAATGATGGCACCGAAGCGATCAGGGTCTACGTTTTGCACTGGAGCAGGCTCAGCAGACAGGGTATCGATAAAGCCGGCTTGTTTTAAGGCCATACCCGCTGCCGCTACGCCGTAGTGGACGAAGCTGTCATAACGGCGTGCTTCTTTTACGGCCATATATTGGCTGACATCGAAGCCTTCAATAGTGCCGGCAAATTGTGAGCGATAAGTAGACGCATCAAAATGGGTAATGGGCTTAATACCACTTTCACCCGCAATGAGGCGCTGCCAAGTGCTGTCCACATCCAGGGCAAGAGGCGTGATGGCGCCCATGCCTGTGATGACCACACGTTGATGGTCGCTGCGCTCATAATGGGGGGCTTTGGTTGTTGGATTATTATTATTTATAGGTAGACTCATGATGGTATCGCCTTATCCTTAGCTTTGGCTTTGTTGTTTATTTATTGCCTAGTTTTTGTTTAATGTTGGTGTTTATTCACCATACACCTTTAATTTGGCCGCAAAGGCACAGTTTTTGATACGGGCAGATTGTACGACCGCATCGCTTTCGCCATAAAGACGAGAGAGCTTGGCATCACGGGCAGCATTGTTATTGCTTTTGCCCAGGCCGATATTTATATTGGGTGAAATGCCCCAGCGTCCTGCCGATACACCGACGCCCACACCTGTGGTGGTGATGCCCGAAGCGCTGGATTTTTCATTATTAATATAAGAGTTGATTCGATTGTATTCTTGAGACAAGCTTGCACAGTCATAGTTTTGATAGGTGCTGGGCGGAATGTACTGCGGGGTGACATTGCCAGTGCTGGCACAGCCGGTTAATACCAAGGTGCCGAGCAGAGCACTTGAGGCCAGTAGCGCATTAAGAGTAAGTTTTGGCATAAGAGTTCCTAGATTTGCTGTTGGGTTCGTCGCGGGGTAACCATTGTGTTAACGGCTAAAAAAAGTTACTCGGTTTTACGAAAGCTAAGGTAACAATACCGATATAAGCCACTAAGGCAATGAAGATGCCCGCCTTACTTTGTGCAACTGTCGCTGTGGCTCTAAAGGCCTTAATACTAGCACTTATTGCCGCAAGGAGTAATATAATTTTGGCCGCCACCCACTGTAATGGTGCCCCAGTAGACATAAGTGGCATCACCGTGATTGCGCCTGAAATAATCAATAACGTGTAGACAATGTGAGTGGCAATTTTGCCTTTTTTATCGAAACGCTCACCTTTGGCCAACACCAAATAACTTTGCCACAAAAATAATGCAATGGTTATAAAGGCCATCAACATGTGCATGTGTTTCATAAGTTCCTCAAGCCGACGGGTATGGGACGGTATAGATAATTAGATTTAAGCCAAAATAAAGACGCTAACCTTTGTTTTGTCCTGCACACAAGGGGCTAGCAGGTACAGATTGCTGCTCTTGTAATAAGCTATCCCACTCTTCAGGGGTATACGCATGAATCGCTAGGGCATGAATGCTGCCGCCTTGAGAGGTCATTAACTCACCAGCCTGTGCATAGATGAGCTGGTGACGTGCCACGGCTCTTTTTGACACAAACTCAGGGCTGACTAGGGTGAGTTTAAAGTGGCTTTCTTTGCCTTCAAAATAGCCGGCATGATTCATAGACTCGTTAACCAGATCGACATGCGTAGGGCTAAGTGCGTTAAGACGTTCAATAAGCTGATTATGAACTTGCAAAGTATATCTCCTAAACGATACGGCCTATAACTGTGATCATTAATTTAAGTGTGCACAGTTTTAATATGCCTATATTAGCAGTTAATGGGTCTTATACTCCAGTGTACAAGTGCAAACAAATTGCTACGAGTTTATCACTGAGGCGTTATTTGGACAAAAAAACAGCCAATGCAAGGCAGTTGGCTGTGGTTATAATAAGCGTAGCAGGGTAGGTTAAGCGCTTACTTTTTGTAGTAAGGCATCACTTGGGGAATAAGCGCTTGCAAGGTAGCAATACGGCTAGAGCTTGAAGGGTGAGTGCTTAAGAATTGTGGTGGCTCGCCTTGGCTGGCTGCCTGCATTTTTTTCCATAGGCTGATGGCCGCATTTGGATCATAGCCAGCTTTGGCCATCAGCACCAGACCGATCTGATCCGCTTCTGACTCTTGGGTGCGGCTGTGCGGACGGGCAATACCTAGATCACCGGCAATATTGGCCAGCTCAGCTTCACCTTGTGATAGGCCAAAGATACTGGCGGCAAGGCCAATGCCGGTCTGGGTAGCATATTGACTCGACATACGCTCACGGGCATGTTCACGTAAGGCGTGTGCCATTTCGTGGCCCATAATGGCGGCAATCTCAGCATCAGTCAGCTTTAGCTTATCGATAATGCCTGAGTAAAACATGATTTTACCACCGGGTAATACAAAAGCGTTCAACTCAGGTGAGTTAATGGTATGCACTTCCCACTGCCAGTTTTTGGCATCACCGCGGTAAGCTTCTGCTTGCGGAATGAGCTTACGTGCAATGCTGTTTAGGCGGGCAAGCTGGGCGGCATTGGTATCGAGTACTTTTTGTTTGCTTGCTTCTTGTAGCAGCTGATTGTAACTTTGCGCTGACATTTGTAGTACTTGATCGCTTGAGACCAATAACAGCTGCTGACGGTCACTGCCGATAAGGCCTGAATTGGTGGTTGAGCTACAGCCGGTTAATGCCATAACCGATAAAGAGGCGGCAAGGGTGCTGCGAATTAAAAAGTTTTTCATTATTATCCTCTCAATAAGGAAAGTACTGCGCAAGCCATTAATAGCCAAGGCGCAATGAGTATCCAAGTCATCAATATTGTCGTTATAGTAACGAAATTTTATGTCTGGTAAGGTAATAAAACAGCGGTTTATTGTAAATGTAGAGTTACGGTTTGACAGAATTTTTCGCCCTTCAACCGAAAAAATGCGATAAACCAAAAAAAAGTGTTGACACTGTACAAAATTAATCTATAATAGCCCACCTATCAAGACGCAGCAATGACTATGGTCTAAGCGACTGATTAAGCGGGAATAGCTCAGCTGGTAGAGCACGACCTTGCCAAGGTCGGGGTCGCGAGTTCGAATCTCGTTTCCCGCTCCAATTTGCTTTAATACGATTACCTATTTAGTAATACGTTATTTTAGCCTTAAGCACACGTTTCAAACGGCTGGTATTGACAGATTTTATTTTTAATCTATAATACCTGTCTTAGCTAGTCAGCACGATCTTACCAAATGCGGGAATAGCTCAGCTGGTAGAGCACGACCTTGCCAAGGTCGGGGTCGCGAGTTCGAATCTCGTTTCCCGCTCCAAATTCGCTCTTAGAGCAAAAGAAGCCCCACATATTCACTATGTGGGGCTTTTTTTATGCCCAGTTTTTGAGCCTGTCTGATCCGATCTACTACTCATACCCAATTTATTCGATATTTTTTAATCACGTATCACTTTCTATCTTACTATCTATCTATCTTACTCTCCATCTATCTCATTTTATCTACCTACTCACACACCTAACCGTCCATACCTCTAACCACCCATATACCTACTCATCCATACATCTACTCATCCATACATCTACTCATCCATACAACAACGCTGCCTGACGGGCTTTGTTTATAGCAGTTTTGCGAAACACACACGATGTGCAATACAACCTTACTATTTTGTTCACAAATTAGAAATATTTATACTTGGTGTTTTTCTATAAAAATTAAGCAGCTTTTCACAAAAATGGCAAAATTTGGTGGCTATTTAGTATTACCTTAATTATAATAAGGATATTATCAAATTGTATATATATTTTATAAATATATGCGGTCAGGGCACAAAAAATAAGTGATTATCAGATAAGCCAAATGGATTGGATGACTGTCATAGCGTCATCGAGTTTTATGATAGGCCGTTAGCATCGCTTTAATATATCTAAACCTATATTAATCATAGGTTAAGTTTAGTTTAAAATTAAAGATTACATAAAGTAACATTTATAGTTTTTAAACTTTATGTGGTTACAGCGCATTCGCAAGGACTGCGCTTAGCGCGTCTTAAAGCCTTCTGCTCCAATACCGCGCCTCATTTATTGGCTAAGCAATGTTACCTCCAACGGCAATTGCTATCTGCCGTCACAGTAAGCCTTCTCGCGCTTATGAATTATTAACACTGACGGGTCGTCATCTTTGACCTTATCGGTTAGCCACTATCAGACAGCCATTAGCCAGTCAGCAGTCATTATCGACAACAAACATTATCGAAAATAAAGAAACAAAAAGGGGAGTTGTATGCAATCAAAAGAGCAACCCATCAAGCGTGAGTGGCTTACCGCGCTACTTATGTCTTTTATCGCCTTGCCATTTTTGGCCATATTATTTGTCTGTGCGTATGGCTTTATTGTGTGGTTTGGCCAGATGTTTTTTTGGGGACCACCCACGTAAACGCAGCCAGTTTATTAAGATAAATGGGCTATCAATGAGCGCGTATCGGCTTTGGCCAATGCGCATTACTGATTATTAAAAGGCATCAAGCACCTAATCAGCGAGTGAGCTATTTACGGATAGCAATTGATGCAAACAATGGCAAGGAATCATCATGAACGCAATTAAACGCCTATTTGGTTGGCTGCGTCAGCTTCTATTTAAACCGGCTGCAAAAATTGGGCTTGGTGTATTGATTATCATCGGCTTCGTAGGCGGGGTATGGTTTTGGGCAGGCTTTAACTCAGCGCTAGAAGCGACAAATAGCGAAGAGTTCTGTTTGTCTTGTCATACCATGAAAGACAATATGCTGCCTGAGCTACAAAAAACAGTGCATTGGCAAAACCGCACTGGGGTGCGTGCTGAGTGTCAAGATTGTCACGTGCCACACCAGTTTACCGATAAGATTGCCCGTAAGATGCAGGCCTCGCGTGAAGTGTTGTCACACGTTATGGGCGATATCGGTACACGCGATAAGTTCTTGGCACACCGCGGGGTATTGGCGCAGCGTGAATGGGCTCGGTTTAAGGCGAATAACTCAAAAGAGTGCCGCGCTTGTCACGACTATGACAGCATGGACTTTAGCAAAATGCGCGTGACCTCACAGATGATTATGCGTAGCGCCGCTGAGCGTGATGCCAGCTGTGTTGACTGTCACAAAGGGATTGCGCACGAATTACCGGTTATGGAAGGCATGCACAACCCAGCGTTCGACTCTTTGGTATCTGAGGCGGGCAGCACCAAGATTAATGTGGGCGAAACTTACTATAACATCGTGCCGCAACCTTTATATTTAGATGCTGAAAAAACCAAGCAAGCGGGCACCATTGAAGTGGCGGCTCCTGCAAAAGTTATTGCCCACGAAAAAGGCATGACTCAAATTGAGCTGGATATGTGGCGTAAGAACAAGGGCTTCGGCCGAGTTTGGTACACTCACTTTGGCCTAAACATTGTCGATGCCGTCATTGAAAAAGATCTGTCTCGTGATGAGAGTATTGTGAAGGTAAAAGAGTCCAAAGAGGATCCTTTAACCGGTCTTGAATGGCAAAAAGTCAGCGGTACCTTCTGGGTAGAAGATGGCCTATTAATGAAGAGTCTAGAGCCTGCTTGGGACATCGCCGGACAGACTTATGCAGAGAACTGTAGTGTGTGTCACCGTCAACCAAACCCAGCCTCGCATGATGCCAACCAGTGGCCAGGGCTATGGAGTGGTATGGTTGGATTTACCAACCTTGACGCAGATACTGGTGGCTTAGTACTTAAATATCTACAGCTGAACTCATCTGACTTTGCGGGTGCCAAAAATGCCCCAGGCTCACCTGAGAATACGCCTCAGATGGCTCGTCCATAAGGCACCATGCGCATAATAAGACACACAAGAATAGGCAGAATAATAAGGGTTATATTATGAAAAATATCAATCGCAGGGGCTTTTTAAAATCGCTGGCGGCTTTGTCGGGTACGGCGCTACTCCCTACGCCGCTGTTGGCCGATGACAGCGTATTGACCTCAGCCACAGGTGACAAACCGCAAGACTTTAGTGGCTGGAAAATGTCCGGTGCACACTGGGGTGCTTTTCGTGCTCGAGTCGAGGCGGACAAGCTGGTGGAAATCAAACCATTTGAGTTTGATCAATATCCCACTAAGATTTTAGATGGCGTACCGGGCATTATCTATAGCCCATCACGGGTACGCTATCCGATGATTCGTGTCGACTGGTACAAAAAACGTCAAAACAGCGACACCTCACAGCGCGGCGACAACCGCTTTGTGCGTGTTAGCTGGGATGAGGCGTTAGATATCTTGTATCAAGAGCTTGAGCGCATTCAAAAAGACTACGGGCCTTGGGCACTACACACCGCGAACGTGGGCTGGCGCTCGGTAGGTAACGTGCACAGCTGTGGTAACCACATGCTGCGTGCCATTGCCATGCACGGCCACAGTGTGGGGACAGCAGGGGATTACTCAACTGGTGCCGGTCAGATGATTTTGCCGTATATCTTGGGCTCCACTGAGGTGTATTCGCAAGGGACGTCTTGGCCACTGATTTTAGAAAATGCCAAAGTGATTATCTTCTGGGCCAACGACCCGATCAAAAACTTACAGGTCGGCTGGAACACCGAGACCCACGAAGCTTATGAATACTACGAGATCTTGCGTGACAAAGTTCGCAACAAAGAGATCGAAGTCATCTGTATCGATCCGGTAAAGAGCAAGACGCAAAACTACCTAGAGTGTGAGCATCAATTCGTCAACCCTATGACAGACGTGGCATTTATGCTGGGTCTGGCGCACACGTTATACACCGAGAAGCTGTATGACAAAAAGTTCATCGACATGTATGCGTTGGGGTTAGAAGAATTCACCCCTTACTTGATGGGTAAGACCGAAGACAAGGTGGAGAAGACCCCTGAGTGGGCTGAGAAAATCTGCGGCGTAAAAGCCGATAGAATTCGCGAATTGGCACGTAAAATGGCCAAAAACCGTACTCAGCTTTGCTTTGGCTGGGCCATTCAGCGTCAGCAGCACGGCGAGCAGCCGTATTGGATGGGGGCGATTATCGCAGCCATGCTGGGTCAAATAGGTTTGCCAGGCGGCGGTATCAGTTATTCACACCACTACAGCTCTGTGGGTGTGCCGACCTCTGGCGCCTCTATGCCAGGCGCGTTCCCACTAAACTTAGACACTGGCCGTAAGCCTAAATATGACAATAACAATTACAATGGCTACAGCTCTGTCATTCCGGTCGCGCGTATGGTGGATTGTCTGCTTGAGCCTGGCAAGAAGATTAACTTTAATGGCCATGAAGTGACCCTACCACCGCTGAAAATGGGAATCTTTACGGGCAGTAACCAGTGGCACCGTCACCAAGATCGCAACCGCATGAAAAAAGGCTATCGCAATATGGAGACCGTGGTATCCGTTGATTACAACTGGACCGCCACCTGCCGTTTCGCTGATATCGTATTGCCGGCCTGTACCCCTTATGAGCGTAACGACATTGACGCTTATGGCTCGTACAGTAACCGAGGCGTGATTGCGATGCACAAGCTGGTAGACCCCTTGTACCACTCTAAGTCTGACTTTGAAATCTGGTATGAGTTCACCAAGCGTATGGGCCGCGAGCTTGAGTATAGCCGGGCGATGAATGAGATGCAGTGGATTGAGCAGATTTATGAAGACTGCCGTGCTGAGAACCTAAAAAAAGACTTCTTTATGCCGGAGTTCAAAGAGTTCTGGGAAAAAGGCTATGTGTTGTTCCCAGAAGGGGAGAACTGGGTACGTCACGCAGACTTCCGTGAAGACCCTGAGGTCAACGCACTGGGCACGCCATCAGGCTTTATCGAGATCAGCAGCCGCAAGATTGCCAGCTACGGTTATGCAGACTGTAAAGGTCATCCTATTTGGATGGAAAAAGCCGAGCGCTCACACGGTGGCCCAGGCTCAGATAAGTATCCGTTATGGCTACAATCGGTGCACCCAGACACCCGCTTGCACTCACAGACCTGTGAGTCTGAGGAGCGCCGTGCTACGTATACCGTTCAAGACCGTGAGCCTTGCTATATCGGCCCTGAAGATGCCAGAGCAAGAGGGATTAGCGATGGTGACTTAGTCCGTGTGTTTAATGACCGAGGGCAGCTACTTGCAGGCGCCGTCATCTCTGATAACTTCCCACCTGGCGTCATTCGTATTCAAGAAGGTGCTTGGTATGGCCCGACCGGTCCTGAAATTGGCGCCCTGGATACCTATGGAGATCCCAATACCTTGACCTTAGATATCGGGACTTCGATGTTGGCGCAGGGCCCAAGTGCCAATACCTGCTTGGTTGAGATTGAAAAATTCGTCGGCAAAGCGCCAGCGGTGACCTCCTTTGGTGGTCCCACTTATGTCAATCCAGACGGCACGCCAGCGGCAGAAGACAAAGGCTAGTCGCTGATATAAGCGGTCAGTGCTGACAAGGGCTTTGCTTAAGCGCTAAGCAGAGCCCTTACTTTGTGGTTATGCCGCTTGTTGCGACCACCCATAACTCTTTAGTGTAATGGAATTAAAATGAATAATAGTCAACAATGGCAGGCAGCCAATACTGCCCGTGCCACGCTTTATCGCTGGTTTGCCGAGCTGTTCGCCCGTGAGTTAACTAAGACCAATTTAACGCAGCTGCAAGCCCAATACCCAAGCCTGCATGCCGCTTTTAGTGATCTTAATCTTGAGCCCCAAAGTGCGGCGCTACAAACAGCAGTGGAGCATCTGCACGTTATCCCAGCGCCAGATAGAGCATTAGAGCTCGCTGCGGACTTTGCCCACCTGTTTTTGTTAAGTGGTCATCAAAGTGCGCCGCCGTACGCCTCTTATTATCTTGAGTCCGATCAGATGCTTTATGGCAAGCCGGCGCAGCAAATGAGTGAGTTTTTGGCCAGTCATAAGCTCGACTTACACCCTGAGTTTCGTGAGCCCAAAGATCATTTAAGTATTTATTTGCAAGTGATGAGCCTGTGGATTAAAAGCAGCGTCGATGAGCAGGCGAACCTTATCGAGATGGCTGTACAGCAACAGCACTTTTTAGATGATGCGCTGCTCAGTTGGCTGCCTAAGTTTGCGGCGCGTTGCCAACACATTCGGGTAAAAACCCAAGTGTATCCCGCCATCATTGACTTGCTGCTGCATTTTGTACAAGAAGACAGACAAGCCTTGGAAGACATGGCCGAGGCCGAGTAGAATGGGGTATGATGTTAGGACTTATTAAGCCTGTGAATAACCCGATTAATCAAAGAGAGCGTATTTATGATCACTGTTGCTGAGCTACAAGCTGCCATTACTAAGCGTATTAATAGTTACAATCAAACCGATTCAAGCTTGACGCAGCGCACCACTGAGCGCCGTGATCTATTGGCCAGTCAGCATCATATTTTAGCGACCGATATCATCTCGCCCTTTGATGTGCCGCGTCAGAATTTATCGGCCATGGATGGCTATGCGCTTGCCGGCGGCAGTACTCTTGACGCGGGCAGTTACATTGAGATTGTGGGCGAGTCACAAGCCGGCGCACCTTTTAGCGGCAGTAGTGTAACTGGTGAGGCACAATTACAGCCAGGCCAAGGCGTGCGTATTTTTACCGGTGCAGTCGTGCCCAGCGACTGTGATACCGTGGTGATGCAAGAGAACACCAATTTTGCGGCTATCAAAGACGGCATTGATAAATCCCAAAGCTATCAGATTCAGCTCACCAAAACGGCGGTGGCCGGCAATAATATCCGCCGCCAAGGCGAGGAGATTGAATACGGTGAGGTGGTGCTGCACGCTGGCAAACGCTTGAACCCTGCTGATATTAGCTTACTTGCCAATTTGGGCGTGGCCCAAGTCGAGGTGTATCAGCCGCTGACGGTGGGTATCTTAGCCACAGGAGATGAGCTGATCGCAGTCGGTGAGCCGCTACAAAGCTTGGCACAGATTTACAACTCTAATACGCCAACCCTCAAGAGTATGCTTGCGCATTTGCCCATACAGATTCATGATTATGGCATCATCCCCGATGACTTAGAGCGCACCAAGCAGGCGGTATTAACGGCGATGCAAGAGTGTGATGTGGTGATCTCAACCGCTGGGGTGTCGGTGGGTGATTATGACTTTTTAACCACCGTGATTGAAGACTTAGGGCAGATTAACCATTACAAAGTGGCGATGAAGCCGGGCAAGCCTTTTGTGTTTGGTGAATTAAGCAAAGACCTTTTGGTGCCAGTATTATACTTTGGACTGCCTGGCAATCCGTTATCGTCTGTGGTGGGCAGTTTGCAATTTATCATTCCTGCACTATGGCGCTTATCGGGTATCGATGTGGCAGACATGCCGCTGCCATTGACCGTTACTGCTACCTTGTCTAGCGATGTCAGAAAGTCGCCAGGCCGCGCCGATTTTCAGCGCGGTATTGTCAGTCAAAATGAGGCAGGGGAGTATGTGGTGACCCCTGCTGGCAAACAAGATTCGCACCGCATCAAGCAGTTAAGCCATGCTAATTGTCTGATTGTGTTGCCCCAGCAGTCGGGCAGTATGAGCGCCGGTGAACAGGTGACGGTGCAGCTGTTTCCTTGGAGCTAATGGACTTGAGGGAACTGGCTAGGCGCTATATAAGCGCTATATAAGCGCTATATAGGTGCTATATATGCCCTAGCTAGGCGCTATGCTGGGTCATAGCGCTTATCTAATGTTTGTTTATTAAATAGCGGTCACCATCATCAATACCTGTAACCACTTCAATACTCCTAAAGAGGTATCTGGCCTTAAGCAGGGCTTCCTTTAGGGTAAGTATCTATTAGGCCGTAACCTGTTATAATGACGTTATCGCAACTTTTTTAAGTTTTCATTCACAACCTGAGGCAACGCTTAGAGCACATTCACTACTAATGACTACGGTACCCCATATGACCCTTCTTAATTCCAACCTAGGGTTACAAACAGTAATCACAAATCTACCTATAATTGCTCGCTATGAGTAAATTATTAAGTATAAAACAAGGTGCTAACCCATAAAGATAGATTACTGCGTTTCGGTGCAGAACTTATTTTTACTTTGTGTGGAGCCCGTCAAGTTGAAGTGGTTATCGTTAATCAGGATGAAAACTTATTGTTTGAAGAAAAATTGGCGCAAGACGTACTTGAGATCATCATAGTGTTTTAGTAAGACTTTATGGTTCACCTAGTAACTAGTAAGAAGAATAAAAAACTCATTGAAGCAGTTAAGGCAAGTTTAGAATGATACGAGGCCATGTTATTGAGCTTAATCCAAACAACAAGCAAGCCACCTATTTCGCCAAGGCTTGCGGTATTGCTCGTCTTGCGTATAACTGGGCGTTAGCCGAGTGGCAACGACAGTATGCTCAAGATAAATCCTATCGTGATGCTTGCCTCATTATTGGTATTAATGTTGATGAAAGCAGATTACTCAAGCCTACTCAAGGCAAGCTACGCAAGCAGCTAAACGCCATTAAGCGTGATAAGTACCCATTCATGCTCGAGGTGACCAAATGCGCACCACAACTGGCCATTATGCAGCTAGGCGATGCCTACAAACGATTCTTCACAGGTGAGTCCAAATACCCACAGTTTCGCAAGAAAGGTGTTAACGATAGGTTTAGTCTGTCCAATGACCAGTTTAGCATTAAAGGAAAGCAGATTCGCATACCAAATCTAGGTTGGGTTCGTATGCGTGAAGCCTTGCGCTTTGACGGCAAAATACTCTCAGCTAAAATCTTTAGTCGAGGTGGGAGATGGTTTGTCTCTATTGCTGTGGAAGTAGCGAATACTGTAAACCTCACTAAAAAGACAGGCAGACAGACGGGTATAGACTTAGGTATTACTGACTTAATCACCTTGTCAGGCGGTATTAAAGTCAAAGCGCCCAAGCCCCTTAAGGCGAAGCTCAAAAAACTTAAAAGACTGAGCCGCCAATTAAGCCGCAAACAAAAAGGCAGTAACAATCGTGCTAAAGCGAAAGCCAAGCTATCACGATTGCACCTGCAAATTAGTAATATCCGTAAGGATGCACTACATAAACTTACTATTGGCTTGGTGCATGAGTATGATGTTATTGCAATTGAAGACCTAAACACCAAAGGCATGATGCAGAACCGCAAATTAAGTCGAGCTATTGGCGATTTAGGCTTTTATGAGTTTAAGCGTCAGCTTGTTTATAAGGCCAATCAATACGGTAAAACCGTCAAAGAGTTAGATAGATGGTTTCCATCCTCTAAAACTTGCTCTAATTGCGGTCACCTACTGACCAAAAACGAATTACCATTATCAGTTAGACGATGGCAGTGTCCGTCTTGTCAGCAAGCAAATGATAGAGATATCAATGCCAGTATCAATATACTGCATCATGCAGATAAAGTGTTAACCCATCATTGATGGGTTAACAAAGCGGTGAGTTCCACCGTATTAGCCTGTGGAGACGATGTAAGACCTGAGTGTAATCACAATGGCAAACGTCTATGAAGCAGGAAGAAAATGCTAAAACTATGTGAGTAGGTTTAGGTAAGTTTTTCGGAACGGAAAGCTAGGCTATATACTCCTTCCCACAATTCAGTTAGGTATGCAGGTACTCTGATGTCATCCGTTAATACAGCTTTTGTGAGTCGTTTTGTGTTGCCCTTTGATTTAAAAGAGGCTGACTTTGAATCACCTTTTATCAAAATTGCCCACAATAAAGCTTTATACAAAGATCCTTCTAATAAGTTAGTCATTCCTAAATCTGCTAAAGGTTCGGTTTCAGGCTCTTCACTAGTTGCTAGCAATGCTATAAGTCAAAGTATTGAGGGTGATGGCTGGCTAACTGATGGCTTCTCAAGGCGCTTGACCTATTTGCGCCTATCGATTACTGATTTTTGTAATTTTCGCTGTGGCTATTGTCTGCCCAATGGCTATCAAGGCAAGCGTCCGGATAATGAGCTGACTTTGCAAGAGATTGAGGTATTGATTAAGGCTTTTGCTCAAGTGGGCACAAAAAAGGTGCGTTTAACCGGTGGTGAGCCGTCTATCCGAAAAGATGTCACTCAAATTATTGAGCAAGTCAAAGCCACGCCCGGCATCCAAACTGTGGCGATGACCAGCAATGGCTATAAATTGGGCAAGCACATCGCCAATTGGCAACAAGCCGGCCTTGATCAATTAAACATCAGTGTCGATAGCTTTGATCCGGCCACATTTAAGCAAATGACTGGTTTTGATATGTTGCCGCAGCTGCTACAGGACATGGATACGCTGCTAGAGACGACTGATATTAAGCTCAAGCTCAATGGTATCTTGATGGAAGAGACCGCTTACGACAGTCTGCTTGCGGCCCTAGACTATGTCAAAACGCGTCCGGTCACCTACCGCTTTATCGAGTTTATGCAGACCACCGACAACAGTGATCTGTTTTTTGCGCAGCATGCACAGTCAGCGCTGATTACCGATTATTTGCTAAGTCATGGCTGGCAAGCGCAGGATAGAGGCCAAAACGATGGCCCAGCCATAGAGTACACTCACCCCGATTATGTGGGCCGTATTGGCATGATTGCCCCCTATGCGGCGCACTTTTGTGACAGCTGTAATCGACTGCGGGTCAGCAGCCTAGGTAAGGTGCATTTGTGCTTATTTGATCAAGGTAACTATGATATCCGTCAGTATTTACAGCAGCAAGATGTGGCGGGTCTGGTACAAAAACTCCATGAATTTATGCCGATAAAACCTGAGCACCATCACTTGGCAGAATCCAACAGTGGCATTATGCACAACTTGTCGATGATTGGTGGTTAACAGGATTGGCGGCTAAGCCAAAAGGTACGTTTCCAAGCCATCTGTTTAAATCTTAATTGTTTTCCCTGTTATTTAAGGCGCTTTTATGTCAAAAGAAAAAGTATTTACTCCGTTAAATGTGGCGGTACTGACCGTCTCTGATAGCCGTACGTTAGAGCAAGATACGTCAGGTCAGTATCTGGTGGATTCACTGCAAGAAGCGGGGCACAACCTGGCTGATCGTCAGTTAATTACCGATGATATTTACAAAATCCGAGCCGTGATCAGTGGCTGGATTGCTGACCCTGAGGTGCATGCGGTGATGACCACGGGCGGCACAGGGTTTTATATCCGTGATAGCATGCCTGAAGCGGTTAGCGTGTTATTTGACAAAAAAATCGACGGCTTTGGTGAGATGTTCCGTTTGATCTCCAAGGATGAGATTGGCATGTCAACGGTACAATCACGTGCCATTGCTGGTATGGCCAACAACACAGTGATTTTTTGTCTGCCAGGCTCATCAGGTGCTTGCCGTACCGGTTGGACCAAGATTATCAAAGATCAGTTAGACAGCCGCACTGGCCCTTGTAACTTTGTGCCGCATTTAATGCGCGTTAACCCAGGCCACGATTAAGTATATGACAGACGCCTTGCTGCGCAGACTGGATGCAAAGCCTTTAGCGGGGGTGGTTATCCTCGCCGGCGGCTTATCGACGCGTATGGGCTCACCTAAGGCGCTATTAAAGCTGCCTTGTGGTGATACCTTGCTACAGTATCATGTGCGCAGTGCGTCGCAGCTTGGGGTGCCAATTTTAATTGCTGATAATGGGCAGGGGTTTGCTACGCACATACAGGCTGAGCACAATATTTTTGCCGAGCACAGTGTTGCTAATACAGAGGGCGGTAATACAGCGGGCAGTATTCGTCATATTGCCGATTATCAGCCGAGCAGCCGCTCGTTACAGGCTAAAGCCAATGCCAATGCCAATGAGAAGCATTCAGCAGGGCCACTGGGCGCTATCTTGGCCGGCATGCAGCAGCTGTTGCAAGATAACCAGACGGATAGTCGCTTTGCTGATATAGGTAGCCACTCTGATGCTGGCTCACAATGGATGCTGGTGGTCAGCTGTGATAGCTTAGTAAATGGCGTTGATATTTGGCAGTATCTGACTGAAAAAAAGGCTCAAAGCGTATCAAGCAGTGTTGATGCCGTTAATGAGGATAATGCACCGCCGCAAATGTATTGTCTGGCCGATAACGAGCGAGACTATCCGTTATTGGGCTTGTATCAGTTAAGTCTGGCTTCATCACTAAAGTCTTATTTAGACAGCGGAGAGCGCCGAGTGATGCGCTTTATTCACCCCATCAGCCAGTCGCTGCCCATGCCGCAAGCTTGGTACACGCGCTCTAATTTAAATACCCCGCAGCAGTTTCAATTGGCCTGTCAGCAGTTATAAATAAAGCTCGTACGGTTATCGACTATTAAATGTTAAATGCCGAATATTAAATGTGGAATATTGAAACCAGCCAAAGTTACTCAAAGCCAAGATTATTCAAAGCCAAGGTTATTCAAAGCTGTTGCAAGCTATAGCCACTTTCCCAATAAAATTTAACCCAGTTAAGCTGAACATTTTAGGTCAAAGCTCTTATGTCACTATTAAACTCTGAATCAAACTCAGAATTAACTTCTGAACAAAGCACGCCAGATTTAGCAAGCAACTCTGTGCAAACGCATGCCCACAAGCTATCGCACTTAGATGCCGATGGTGATATTCATATGGTGGATGTGGGACATAAGACAGTGACCACGCGTGAAGCGGTGGCACAGGGTTTTGTGGTGTTTCCACAAGACATCTACAGTCAGATTAAAGCGGCCGATGGCATGACCAAAAAGGGCAGCATCACTCAGACGGCTCATATTGCCGGTATTATGGCCGCCAAGCGCACCCATGATCTAATCCCACTGTGTCATCCGCTGCCACTTGATAAGGTGGGCTTAAGCTTTAGCTATGAGGATGAGGCATGCGCCATCAAGGTTACCTCCAGGGTGCGCGTCACCCATAAGACTGGGGTGGAGATGGAGGCGTTAACGGCGGTGAGTGTGGCCTGCTTGACCATTTATGATATGACCAAGGCGTTGTCGCACGACATTATTATCGATGACATGCGCTTGGTGACTAAGACTGGTGGCAAGTCTGACTATCAAAGCGCTTAGCTGAGCTTAAAATGGGTTGGATTGAACTGGATTCAATTTGCTTCGACGCTAAAGAAATGAGGTAGCTGTCACTGGTCGTTATGTTAAGAGCATCCAAGAGGTGTGGCCAGATACCAATAAAATAACGACCAGTCACATAGCGTTAAACTGTTTTTTTATATCAATAATTTTCTGTATCACTAAAAAGCGACTAAATAGGCTGAGTACACTATGAATATTACGGTTTTGTTTTTTGCAAGCTTGGCAGAAAAAGCGCAACAAGGTCAGCAGCGGTTAAGCGTAGAGGGTAAGTTAAGCTTGCCTGAGCTTTATGCAAAGTTAACACAAGAACACGGCTTTACGCTTGAGCCTGCCAAAGTGCGTGTGGCCATTAACGATGAGTTTGCCAGTTGGGATGATGTGATTAATGATGGCGATACCATTGCCTTTATTCCACCTGTGGCCGGTGGTTAGCCGTTTAGATAAATAATTGTTGGAGTAACACATGGACAGTCAATCTGCTTTGGACACGGCCAATCAGCCGCATCAGCAGGCAAGTAGCATATCGCACAGCGTAGAGGAGGTGTATCAGCTGGCACAGTCTCAAGGCTTTGCGCTGCTTGATGAGGCCATTGACGCTGAGCGCCTAAAAGATATGTTGCAAGATGATCAGTGCGGCGCTTTGGCCACCTTTGAGGGCTGGGTACGCAATCACAATAACGACAGCCGAGTGACCAGCCTGACTTATTATGGTTATGAAAAATTAGCGATTAACCAAGGCAAACGGATTATCGAAGAAGCCAAGCGTTTATTTGATATCGAAAACGCGGTAGCGATTCACCGTATTGGTGCGCTAGAAATTGGCGATATGGCGGTGTGGGTTGGGGTGTCTTCTAAGCACCGTTACCCAGCTTTTGATGCCTGTAAATGGATATTAGACACTATTAAGGCCGATATTCCGGTATGGAAGCAAGAGTTTTACCAAGATGAGTCTTCTAAGTGGCTAAGTAATAATGGTTAATAATATAGGGTTAATTAAAGAAATTTAGTCTTAAACCCAACATCTAAAAAATCCGGCTTCAGCTAGATTTTTTTATGGGTTATTGATTTATGGATTAGCTATCTTTATGGCTTAAAGACAATAAGTTATCTTTTGGGCTTAGACTTGGAGTGACTTGCCTTGGTAAATGACCCCTCATTAACCTGACGAGTAATACTGGCGATCAGCCCTACCAGTACGATACCCAGTAATACCAATAGCAGCGACATGGTATGTGCCATCTCATAGTTTAAAGCTTCAACCTGCTCATAAATGGCAATAGAGATAACTTTAGTTTCTCCAGCGATACTGCCACCAATCATCAGCACTACCCCAAACTCACCAATGGTGTGTGCAAAGCTAATCAGACTACCTAGGATAATGCCGGTTTTTGCTTGCGGTAGGGCTACGGCGGTAAAACGGCGTAATCTACTTGGTTCTAGCAGTAGTGCTATATCACTAACACTTTTTGGAATACGTAAAAACTGGGCATAGACCGGCTGCACATAAAAGGGTAGCGAATAAATGATTGACCCTAGCACCAACCCTTCAAAAGTAAAAGCTAAAGCGCCGATGTTATGTGCCATGAGCCATTTACCAAGAGCAAAGTTGGGACTCAGCAGCAAGAGCAGATAAAACCCAAGTACCGTTGGCGGTAATACTAAAGGCATCGCAATTACGCCCATCAGCATGATTTTAATACGAGCAATCAGATTGCTAGAGGAGGGTTTTGCCAGCCAATAGGCGATAGGGGTAGCAAATACTAGCAGGCACAAGGTGGTAATAGAGGCCAGCTTGATACTCAGCCACAGCGGTAGCAACATGTCAGATAGGTTAGGGGTAAGAAGCGACATAGAGGGGTTAATACCAAAGGGCTGATAGCAGTGGGTGATAAGTTGAGATCTTTTTATTAAGTATTAAGCATAGCCTTATTATAACGTTTTACCCAGACTTTATCCGACTGCTCATACTGCAATAGTTATTATTCTCAAATCAAATCCTATTAGCTCATTCAAAACTTAAAACCCAAACTAAGGGTTAGCAATCGGTAGATACCCTGCGTCAGCAAATAGCTTCTGTGCTGATTCAGACTGTAGGTATTGACTAAAGTCTGTGGCTTTAGGATGGTCACTGACCACAATACCATCTTGTAATATCGCGGGATAGCTGTCAGGTTGTAGGGCTAAATATTTTGATGGTTCAACTTTGGCGCTGATTAATTGTGATAATGCCACAAAACCATAATCGGTAGTGGATGTGTGGGCATATTGAAAAGCCTGACCAATGTTTTCGGCTTGGATTAAACGTTTACTGTCGTTTAATTCGTCATAAATGACTTGCTGTTGCAAAAAAGCTTTGGCTGATGCGCCATAAGGTGCTAGGTCAGGATTTGCTAAGGTGATTTTTACGGTATTGCTACTCGCATTAGGCTGAGTAATAAATAGCTGTTGTAGGCTGGTTTTGTCTAAAGTCTTGATTGAACTTAAGTCTTGGTTACGGCTATACAGGGCTAACTGACCACGGGCATAGGTAAAAGGAGCTTGAGCAGTATATTTAGTATTGGCTTGCTGCTGAGCATATTTAGCAGGAAACTCTTGATCAGCAGATAAAAATAGGTCGTAGGGAGCACCAGAGTTAATTTGAGCAAATAGTTTGCCTGATGAAGCGTAAGTAACTTCAATTTTTGGCTTCGAATTATCTGTATTCTGACTGTCTTTATTTTGGCCATCTTTGTTATAAATTACTTCGGCTTGATAGGCCTCAATCACTGTCGGCAATACTCCAGCTAAGTTAGCTGCTGCTGCGATACGTAATACTTGAGTCGATTCAGCTTTGCCACTATTAGCATTAGTATCGGATACAGTATCAGTATTTGACTGGTTATCATTAGCAGAGCAGCTTGCCAATACCAGTAAGGCAGGCAGGCTAACGATCAACTTTAGATAAGGGGTCATAGACAACCTATATTTATCCATCAACAGAAGGTAAATCTATATTTTGCCTGAAATATTAGGGTTAGGGTATAAGTCTTTCGGGTAGGTTGAAGTTAGATAGGACAGTAGATAGTAACTATCGAATTAACGATACGAATAGTTAAGAAAATTAAAAAAAACTGAATAAACAAAAAGCCGAGCAACAGCTCAGCTTTTTGATAAATGGAACCTAAACTAGATTAGCAATTAGTCTTTTAAAACTTCCGCCATAGCATTGGCCACATAGTCGATGTTGCTGCTATTTAGACCAGCCACACACATACGCGAGTTTGACACCATGTAGATACCGAACTCAGTTTTTAGGCGTTCTACCTGCTCAGGAGTTAGACCTGTGAAGCTGAACATACCGTTTTGAGTGGTTAGGTAATCAAAGTTACGACTTGGTACTTTAGCTTCAAGTACAGACTTTAGCTTCAAGCGCATGGCTTTGATGCGATCACGCATAGCATAAACTTCGCTAACCCATTGCTCATGAAGCTCATCATCATTCATCACGATGTCTACTACGCGGCCGCCATGTGACGGTGGGCTTGAGTAGATACGGCGTACGGTGAATTTAAGCTGACCAAATACGCGGTCTGCTTCTTCTTCTGTTGGACAAACCACAGATAGGCCACCAACACGTTCACCATAAAGCGATAAGTTCTTCGAGAATGAGTTACTAACAAATAAAGGCAGACCCATATCAACGGCTTTACGAATGGCATAAGCATCGCTGTCCATATCTTCGCCGAAGCCTTGGTAAGCGATGTCCATGAATGGGATTAGCTCACGTTCTTTAACCACTTGTAGTAGCTCATCCCACTGGGCTTGAGTTAAATCCACGCCAGTTGGGTTGTGGCAGCATGGATGTAATAGCACCACGTCATTTTTGTTTAGGGTTTTGAAGAAGGCGATAAGCTCGTCAAATTTCACAGAACCCGTAGCTTTGTCATAGTAAGGGTATTTACCCACTTCCATGCCGCTACCCTCAAAGATAGCAATGTGGTTGCCCCAAGTTGGGTCACTCACGTAGCATTTAGCTTGTGGGAACCATTTGCTGATAAAGTCTGCGCCTACCTTTAGGGCACCAGAGCCACCGATAGTCGCGACAGTTGCTACACGGTTTTGTTGTAATACAGGGGCGTCTTTACCAAATAATAGGTTTTGACAGCCTTTACGATGACCAGGTAAGCCTTCCATAGGTAGGTAGGGGCGGGCAGCGAAAGGATCTGCGATGCGCTGTTCGGCGGTCTTCACACACTCAAGTACCGGCAATACGCCATCTTCATCATAATAAACGCCAACGCCAAGGTTTACTTTATTAGGGTTGGTATCATTCGCAAATTCAACCATCAGTCCTAAGATTGGGTCACCAGCATAGAATTCGACACGTTCAAACATTTTATTTCCTTAAAGAAGGGGGTGAGTCAAACAGTTATTTAGAATAAACCAGATTTACGGTGAACTCAATGCTAGATTGTAGTACAACTCAATGTTTTAACCGCTTTGACGCCCAAAACTTATCTAAAATGTAAAAAAATTGTTATCATGGTCCGATTATTTATCCTGACCAAAAAAACGGATGACCTATGTCGACTGATTCTCCCACTCACTCCTCGCAACTTGATCCCAAACTCGCTTTTTTGATGGCCGGTATCGTGCTACTGATTATGGGTGTAACCATGATCAGCTTTGGTTGGGTACCGCACCTATCTTTGCTATTGGCGATTTGCTTTTTGTTATTGATGGGAATGATGCGAGGGTTAAGCTTCAACCACTTGCAGTCTGAAATGGCGGCGGGGGTCGTCAGTGGTAGTGGTGCAATTTATCTGTTCTTCTTTATTGGTTTAATGGTCGCGGCGTTAATGATGTCCGGTGCTATTCCTACTTTAATGTACTTTGGTTTTGAGCTGATATCACCACGATTTTATTATATTTCAGCTTTTGTGCTGACTTCTATTATAGGAATTGCTTTAGGCAGTAGTTTGACCACAGTGGCTACTCTCGGTGTGGCATTTATTGGCATGAGTAATGCTTTTGATGCCAATGTGGCGATTGCCGCAGGGGCAGTGGTCTCTGGTGCCTTCTTCGGTGATAAAATGTCACCGTTATCGGATACAGGAACCATTGCTTCTTCGGTCGTAGGTATTGATTTGTTTGAGCACTTACGCAATATGATGTATACCACAGTACCGGCTTGGATTATCACTGTACTGCTGTTTTGGATGTTGTCTGGTGAGACTCATGCTGGGAATTTATACCAGGTCACGGTGTTGCAAGGACAGCTGATTGAGAGTGGTTTGGTACACAACTATGCAGTATTACCTTTCGTGGTGTTGGTGATATTGGCTGTGCTGCGAATGAATGCCATTTACACCATCATTTGCACCATTATCAGTGCATTGATTATCACTTATATTCATAGCTCGCCAAGTATTGAGCAGTTGGGTGGTTATCTGTTTGCCGGATACACGCCGGCTGAGAACTTAGAGTTGGGTGAAGTGGGTGGCATGCTGTCGCGTAGTGGTATTCAAAGTATGTTTTTTACTCAGACTATTGTGATTTTGGCATTAAGCTTGGGTGGGTTATTAAAAACTTTGGGTATTTTGCCGGCGTTATTGGCTGGCATGCGGGATAAGTTGACTACGGCAGGGCAAGCCATCTTTGTAGCTGCGATGTCAGCACTAAGTATTAACGTGCTTATTGGTGAGCAGTATTTAAGTATTTTATTATCAGGTACGGCATTCCGTCCTACCTTTGAGCGCTTAAGCCTACATCCTAAGAACTTGTCACGCACGATTGAAGATGCGGGTACGGTTATTAACCCGTTGGTGCCGTGGAGTGTGTGCGGGGTGTTTATTAGCCAAGCACTTGAGGTGCCGGTGTTAGAGTATTTGCCTTACGCTTTCTTCTGTTATTTATCGCTGCTGTTGACTATATTGTTTGGGTTTAGTGGGGTTACTATTAGTCGGTTGGATAGGCAGTCTTAAACAAGTACAATCAAAATATTAATCTTAACTTTTAAAATAGAAACCAATCTGGATTCATTATGAGTAATAAAATTTTAGTAACAGGTGGAGTAGGCTATATCGGCTCGCACACTTGCATTGAGCTAATTGCAGCAGGCTACGATGTGGTGGTCTATGACAACTTGTCTAACAGTAATCTCGAGGCTCTAAAACGTACTGAGCAGCTTGCAGGTAAAGAGATTGCCTTTATTGAAGGTGATGTATTAGATAGCAAACTACTAAATCAAGTTTTTGATGAGCATGACTTCTTTGGAGTAATCCACTTTGCGGGTCTAAAAGCCGTAGGAGAGTCAGTTGCTCAGCCATTACGATATTATAAAAATAATGTCACCGGTACACTTAAGCTGTTAGAGGTGATGCAAGCTCATGATGTGAAAAACTTTGTTTTCTCTTCATCGGCTACAGTTTATGGTGACCCTGAGACCCTACCAATTCCTGAAACAGCGCCACGCTCTTGTACTAATCCTTATGGTCAATCGAAGCTAACGGTTGAGTATATCTTACAAGACTTAGCGACAGCAGATCCGAGCTGGAATATCGCTTGTCTACGATATTTCAATCCAGTAGGTGCACACAGTTCAGGTCTGATCGGTGAAGACCCTAACGGTATTCCTAATAACTTAATGCCCTTTATTAGCCAAGTGGCAGTGGGTAAGCTTAAACAGTTAAGTGTTTTTGGCAGTGATTATGATACCGTTGATGGTACTGGGGTACGTGACTTTATTCATGTGGTGGACTTGGCCAAAGGCCATGTAGCTGCTTTAGACTATATCAGTCCCAATCAGAGTCACAAAAACCAGTCAGAATCAGAGCAAGGATTAGGATTTGAAGCTATTAATTTAGGCACCGGTAATGGTAGCTCAGTGCTGCAGCTAGTAGAGGCTTTTGAAAAAGTCACAGGCCAAAATGTCCCTTATCAATTATCTGCTAGACGCCCAGGGGATATTGCAGCTTGTTATGCTAGCGCAAATAAGGCAAATGAATTATTAGCTTGGCAAGCTGAGCTAACTATTGAAGATATGTGTAAGGATAGTTGGCATTGGCAGAGTCAAAATCCTGAGGGGTATTTAGACTAAAGGGTAGGTAGAAATCTGATAAACTATTATTCATATCAATATATATAAGTGGAGAAGTTTTTTGAAAGTTGCTTACATTATGCTATGTCATAAAAATCCAGTTCAAATAAATAGACTTATCAATTCATTACAATATCAAGGCTGTGACTTTTATATACATATTGATAAAAAATCAAGTATCGAAAAAGAATTAGTCTCTTCCTCGAATATCTTTATATTAGAAAAGTCTAAGAGGCTGGATATTAAATGGGGTGGAATCAGTATGATTCATGCTACGTTAAACTTAATTAAGGAGGTGTTAGAGTCTAATCGTGATTATGATTATATTTGGCTAATTAGTGGTCAGGATTATCCAATAAAAGATAAATACTCGATATTGAAATATTTGGAAGCTAATAAAACTTCAAATTTTTTACATGTAATCGAAGATAAAAAAACAATAGAAAAGTTTCTAAAACGTGTTTATTTCTATTATCCCGAATGGATCGTTCAAGATAGCTTATATGCAAAGTGGAGTAGGCGTATTTATAGCTTCTTAATCAGAAATAAAATAACTCACAAGATATTAAAACGTAATAATATCTTAAATTATGATTTCTATTTTGGAAGTCAGTGGTGGGTATTGACTTACGAAGCTGTAGAGTATATTTATAACATGCTTGAGAGCAAGCCTGAAGTGCTGTATTTTTTTGAAAATTCACTCATTCCAGATGAAATGTTCTTTCAAACGATTTTAATGAACTCTAAATTTAATAGAACCATAAAAAATAATCTAACATATATAAAATGGGAAGGTGGGCCTCATCCAAAAACATTCACTTCAAAAGACATAGATGAACTTGCAGAGTGTAAAGATTTCTTGCTAGTAAGAAAACTTGATTATGATATAGATAAAAAGATATTTAAAAAGATTGATGAGCTAATTTCAATAAGAAATTAAGCTGATTTTTGCTATTTAAAAATACTAATCTAAGCTATTAAGATATATTGTAAATACCCCATTCTTAACACAACATCATCGTAGAATAATTAAGCCACCTGCCTGTACTCAGCAGGTGTCATATCATTAAGTGAATCATGGGGTCTTTCGGTGTTATAAACCTTGATCCAATCCT
>Ga0208300_100031_pt1 | contig 187410 bp, 215 predicted proteins | sample 23_taG_FD_184096 | JGI IMG/M metagenome (GOLD analysis project Ga0208300, IMG submission 184096) | Marine viral communities from Cariaco Basin, Caribbean Sea - 23_WHOI_OMZ (SPAdes) (version 2) | ecosystem: Environmental > Aquatic > Marine > Oceanic | place: Caribbean Sea: Cariaco Basin...
TATCAAAAAGATAGCTAAATCTTCTAAATGTTGTATATCCTTTTATTCCATTGAATAAATAATCTGTTTGCATTTCTCACTTCTTAGTCCTCCTCTAAAAAGTGCCATATGTTTCTGAACTTATACAGTATATAGTGTTGAATAAATAGAATAAATTTTACTATTGACATTATAGAATAATTGTTCTATAATTTCCAAAATGGAGTTTTAAAATGGCAAGACCTGTAGAATATGATTTGAATAAAGTTTTAGATAATGCAATGGATATCTTTTGGGAAAAAGGGTATGAAGGTGTTTCTATGAATGAGCTTGTTTCATATACTGGATTAAATCGTAGAACAATGTATTCCTTATTTAAAGATAAAGAGGGGCTTTTTAAAGATGCACTTGAGCACTACTATACTAAAAGATTAGCGCAAAAGCTTAGTGTATTAAAAGAGAATCCTGGAAAAAAAGGGATTGAACTATTTTTTGAAACTTTCGTTTTTGGTAATAAGTTTAAAGGGTGTCTTTTCTCAAATAGTATTAGGGAAAAAGATTTTATGACTGAAGAGACATACAATATTCCAAAAGTTTATTTTGAGACAATCAGGGAACAATTTGAAAAAAATCTACTTCAGGCAAAAGATGATGGTCAGTTTAATGGTGATGCAAAAGCTATGTCTCATACAATGATCACCTTTATACATGGATTTAACGTATATGGTATGTATAACCATTCAAAACAGAGTGGTGATGCACTAATTAAAAATTTCTTATCGATGATAAGATAATTTTTTTTAACTATTATAGAATGATTGTTCTATAATAAAAAATTTAAAAAGGAAATATTATGTCAAGATTAGGTGAAGCGATAAAAGAGTACCAAGATGGTTTTAAAAGTATGGTTCCTATTGATATCCAAAGGGTAATGGCAGAAGCAACAAAAAAACTTGAAAATGAAAAGATAAGTAAAAATGCACCTAAAGTAGGGGATACTATTGGTAATGAAGAGTTTACAAATATTGATGGTAAAGTAGTAAAGTTACACGATTTTTTTGGTGAAAATGAGTATCTAGTAATCAATTTTTATAGAGGGTTGTGGTGCCCATATTGTAATTTGGAGTTAAAGTCTTTACAAAGCTATCTTGGTGAATTTAAAAAATATAAAGCAACATTAATTGCAATCTCTCCTCAAACTCCTGATAACTCTTTAAGTACAAAAGAGAAAAATGAATTAGAGTTTGAAGTATTAAGTGATATAGGGAATAAAGTTGCAAAAAAGATTGGATTGGTTTTTTCTCTTGCTGAAGAGTTAAGACCTATATATGAAAGTTTTAAAATAGATATTCCAAATGCAAATGATGACAAAACTTATGAACTACCAATGCCAGCAACTTTTGTAATTGATAAAAAAGGTGAGGTTTTATACTCATTTGTTGATGAGGATTATACAAAAAGGGGTGAGCCTGAAGAGATTTTAGAAGTTTTGAAAAAATAAAGTGATATTAAAAGTAAAAGTTTCTCTTTTACTTTTAATAAAATTAACCAACTTTTATACATCTCATACTAAGATTTCCCAATGCCATACTTTCATAAAAATGTTCAATCTTATCATCTTTTGATACTAAACCAGCTGTGTATAATAAAGGGATAAAATGATCATCAAAAGGGTGAGAAATCTTAAAATACTTGTGATTTTTTGCATCTATTAAATTATCAAAACTTTTATTTGTAAAACTATTGGCAACAAATTTATCAAACTCAATAGCCCATTTATCGTATTGTTTATTGTATGGTGGATATTTTACTTCTCTTAGATTGTGTGTAGCACCTCCACTTCCAATGATTAAGACACCTTGCTCTCTTAAAATAGAGAGTTGTTTTCCAATATTAAAATACTCTTTATAAGATAGATTTTTATCTATAGCTATTTGAAAGGTTGGAATATCTTGGTTTGGATACATATGGTATAAAACACTCCAAGCTCCATGGTCCAAACCTCTATTTACTAAAAAGGTTTCATCTTTTAAGATATCTTCAACCTCTTGTGCAAGTTTTGGTGAACCTTTTGGTTCATATTTTATATCATATAACTCTTGTGGAAATCCATAAAAATCGTATATTGTATTTTGTGTTTGTGAAGCTGAAATAAAAGTTGATTCATCATACCAGTGTGCAGATATTACAAGTATAGCCTTTGGTTTTTTGTATGTTTGTGTAATTTTTTTTAGTGCATGTGCATACATATGCCCTTGTATAAGATTCATTGGACTTCCATGACTTACAAAAAGTGCTGGCATCTTGTATCTTTCTTTATTTTGTGAAAAAAGGGGAGAAACACTTAATAGTGCACACAGTTTAATAAATTGTTTTCTTGTCATCTATTACCTTTAATTACTACTAGTTAGTAATTTGTTTTTAGAATTATATTACTAATTAGTAATAAAGTCAATATTTATACACTATAATATAGATAATAAAAGAGTTTTTCGGTATTATTAAATAACGAAGAGAGATACTATAGTCTTAAATTGTAAAGAATATGTCAATAAAAAGTGTATAAATCAATTTACACTTATAGGATATAATTTTACATTTTAAATAGAAACTTACATATTGTTAGGATATTAAATGAAAATATATGCACCTTGGGAAAAAACTTTTAAAAAGGTATCAACACCATTTGAAGAGTTCTTACATGCTCAAACAACAACTGGTTTGATATTGATGATTACAACTGTTTTGGCGCTAATATTAGCTAATTCACCATTATACGATTTTTATTCACATGTTTTCCATATGAATATAGATTTAAATGTGGGTTCTTGGGCTTTATCACATTCACTTCATCAATGGATAAATGATGGACTTATGGCGATTTTCTTTTTTCTTATTGGATTAGAGATAAAAAGGGAGATAACAGCAGGGGAACTTTCAAATATAAAAGTTGCAATCTTACCTATTGTTGCTGCTATTGGGGGGATGGTTTTCCCTGCACTAATCTATTCTGCTTTAAATTATGAAACAGCTGGGGCAGCAGGTTGGGGTATCCCTATGGCGACAGATATCGCTTTTGCAATTAGTGCTTTGGTATTGTTAGGGAAAAGAGTGCCAACAACATTGGTGACTTTTTTAGTTGCCTTAGCTATTGTAGATGATTTAGGGGCTGTTTTAGTTATTGCTTTATTTTATACTGAAACAATAAATGTGTTACCTCTTGGTTTAGCAGGAGTTATGTTTTTAGTAATGATTGCCTTTAATAGATTTGGTATTCATATGATTTTGCCATATTTTATTGTGGGATTATTTATGTGGTTTTTTATGCTTGAATCGGGAGTTCATGCAACAATTGCAGGTGTACTTGCAGCTTTAGCTATACCTTCAACTCCTAAAAGAGCACCAGAAACTTTTACAAAAGATACAATACATCTATTAGATGAGTATGAAAATTACCCTGTTCAAGAGAATCATCAACTACATGAAAAACAAAAAAGAATTCTTACAAATATAAAAGAAAAGATTGATGAGGTAGGAACTCCTGCTGCAAGGCTAGAGCATGGTTTACATCTTCCAGTTGCACTTATCGTAATACCTATTTTTGCCTTGGCTAATGCAGGGATTAAAATAGACTTTAGTTCAATTGGTTCAACAATTTTAGAGCCAGTTTCACTTGGAATTATCTTAGGTTTAGTTTTAGGGAAAGTTATTGGTATCTTTGGGGTTTCGTGGTTAGCAATCAAATTAAAAATTGCACAACTTCCTAAAGATAGTACAATGAGCCAAGTTTTTGGTGTTGCTTTTTTAGGTGGTATTGGTTTTACAATGTCTATATTTGTTGCAGATCTTGCCTTTATAGGTAGTGAAGAGTTGATTTTTCAAGCAAAAGTTGGGATTTTGACAGCTTCATTGTTTTCTGGCTTATTTGGATATTTTTGGTTAAAAGCAGTTTCAAAAAATAAAGGTTAATTGTGAAAAACAAAAATGTTCTTTTAATAGAAGATAATCTTGAACTGCAAAACCTTATAAGTGGCTTTTTAAAAGCTTATAATTATGAGTGTTGTATCTATTCTCAACCTTTAGAAGCTTTAAAGGAGTTTGAAACTAACTCTTTAAAGTATTCTATCATCATATTGGATTTAGGCCTTCCAGGAATGGATGGCTTTGATCTATTTAAAAAATTAAAAGAGATAAAAAATACCCCTATTATCATCTCAACTGCAAGGGATGATATTGGAAATAAGATCCATGGCTTTGAACTAGGAGCTGATGATTATTTGGCAAAACCTTATGAGCCAAGGGAGTTAGTTCTCCGTATTGATGCTACACTAAAAAGATATAGTAGTGATGATGAGATTCAAATAAATGAACTTATGATTGATATGGATAAAAAAAGTGTCTTTTTAGAAAACCAAGAGATTGAGTTTACAAAAATTGAATCAGAGATATTTTTTATGTTTTTAAAAAATATAAATAAGGTGGTTTCAAGAGAAGATATTGTTAATCAAACCTCTCTAAAAAAAGATACAAAAAATAGAACAATTGATATGCATATCAGTAATATTAGATTTAAAATAAATGATGATTCAAAAGAGTCGAAATATATCAAATCTGTATGGGGAATAGGGTATAAATTTATCAATGACAATTAGACAAAGACTCTATATCGCTTTATCTTTAATATTGTTAATCACAATATTTATAATTGGGGTATTTTTTTATTCTATTTATAATTTAAATGAGATACATATGTCTCAAAACCATAGGTATGATCAGATACGAAGAGTTGAGAAGTTAAAAGAGTATAACAACTCTTTTTCTTGGGTAGTTCTTGATATTATCACTGATTATGATAAGTTTGAAGTTGTAAGAAAACGTTTAGATAAGGCTGATAAGCTTTTTAAAACTATACTTTTAGAGAAAAAAGAGATTATAGAAAATTCAGAATCAAAAATGGAAAAAGAGAATCTTAAATTGATATTTTCCTATTTTGAAAAGATAGAAAAATCTATAAAAACAGAGCTTTTCTCACTAACACTAAAAAAATATGATAACTCATCTTTTGCTGATTTCAATATAAGATTTGATAAATTGAGCAAAGAAACAAATAGCTTATTGGTTGATGAGATTGAGTATCTACAACAGCAACTTGATAAAACTGAAAAGAGTAGAAACCAATTTATTGATACTATTAAAATAGAGGTTGTTATACTTCTTTTTATAGCTTTTGCTTTATCTTTTATGATTGCTACAAAAATAATCCGTGAGACAAAAGATAAACTAGATAGATTAAATAAGGGTGTTTTACAACTTTTTAATGATGATGAAAACAGTATTAAAGTTGATATTGGTAAAAACAATGAACTAAGTGAGATAACCAATAACTTAAATTCATATCTTGAAAAACAAAGTGATATTATCCACTCAAGAGAGGAGCTTTTAAGAAATATAAGTCATGAGTTAAAAACACCCATTACAAAAGCAAAATTTTTACTTGAAAATCTTAAAAAGAGTAATAATAGTAAAGAGCTTGAGGATATAAATAGAGTATTTATAGATATAGAAGAGCTAACAAGTAAACTTTTGCAAAGGGAGAAACTAAACTTTGCAACATTGGATCAATCCCTGTTCAAAATTAGTAGTTTAATCCTTGAATCTTTATCTAAACTCTCAATTGATGATGAATCAAAGATTGTATTAGATATTGATGATGATTTTGAGATTGATGCAGATAAATATTATATGACAATAGCTTTGAAAAATCTAATAGATAATGCAATGAAGTATGCAAAAGAGTATCCAATAAAAATAAAATCATATGACAATAAACTTTTTGTTGAAAATATTGCACCTAAACTATCTAATGATTTGGTTTATTATATAAGACCTTTTACTAGAGAACCTAATCAACAATTAGGTCATGGCTTAGGACTAAATATTGTAAATAAAATCGTACAACTTCATGGGTTTAAATTAAACTATAACTATAAAGAATCATACAATATCTTTTCAATAACTTTCTAAGTTAGAATGTCAAGAAAATGTAAATAAATATTACGTTTTTAAATTGACACTAATAATATATAATTAGATTATCAAACTAGAAAGGATACAACATGGAGTTTTTAAGAAATTTAGTAATTGTAGTAGCAGTTTCTTTCCTTACAGTAGGATTTATAAGCTCAAGTTTTTAAGCTTGTAAAATTTAAGTGAAAAGTTAGATATATTATTCTAGCTTTTTCTTAAATCTCTCTTCTATTCCTATAAGCAACTATAATTATCATCCCTATCACAGTCAGCCCTACTGGTACAAAAGTTGGAATAGGAATAGGATCTCCCGCAGCATAAGAGTGTAATCCCGATAGATAATAGTTTACCCCAAAATATGTCATAATAATTGAACAATAAGCTAACACAGAAAGTGATGAAAAGATGAAGTTTGTAGATAAACCTTTTATATAATGAAGGTGTAAAATCACTGCATATATTAAGATAGATACTAAAGTCCAAGTCTCCTTTGGATCCCAGCCCCAATATCTACCCCACGATTCATTTGCCCAAATACCACCAAGAAAATTACCTATAATTAAAAGAACAAAACCTATAAACATCGACATCTCATTTATTCTTCTTGATTCTTTTATTGAAACCTTTAAAGACTCTAGTTTTAAATCGTTTTTGTTTTTATTTATAAGGGTATAAAAAATTAAAGTCAAAAATCCTAAAACTGCACTAAGTCCTAGAAACGCATAACTTGCTGTTATCACACTTACATGTATTGTAAGCCAATAAGATTTTAATACAGGTGTTAGGGTAGTAATTTGTGGTTCTAACCAAGAAAGATGGGCAACAAATAGTGTAATCCCACTAAAAATCGCTGTTGTAGCCAAGGCTAAAATCGATTGCTTTGAGAAAAACACTCCTGCTAAAACAACTGCCCATGCGATATATATCATCGATTCATAACCATTTGACCAAGGGGCATGACCTGAAACATACCATCTAAGAGCCAAACCAAAGGTGTGGATAATCAATGATAAGATAAATAGATATCTAAAGATTTTTGAGATTTTTTCTAAATTTATAGTTGGTTTGAAAATCTTTACAAAAACAGCTATTAGTAAGATAACTCCAAAGATTAGATAGATAGGAGTTAGTTTATCAAAGATATTAAAGTGATTAAAAAGTAGCTCAGCTTTTATTTTAAGTGTAGAGGGTCTTATATCAGTTGAATATTTATCTTGATATTTTATTATCTTTTCTAAGGCTTCATCTGCTTTTTGCCAATCGCTTTGGTTTTCAATACTGTTTTTTATGGCAATAAAATAGTTATCCATCAAAGTTGTAATCTGTTTTGCTTCATCTATATCTAAATCAAAACTCTCTTCAGTTATAACTGCAATAGCTAAAGTAGGGTCAATCCATTTGTTATTTGTATCATCTTTTTTAGGAAAGAGCTTTAAAAAGGCTCCTGAAAAAACATTATAAAGGACATTTACCCTTTCATCAATTTTTATTATCTCCTTATCAAAAGTTGAACGTTGTGAAGGTTTTTTCTTATTTATTATCTCTAGTTGTTCCTCTAGTTTGTAAGTATTAAACTTAGAAAATAGGTCATTGAATCTTATATATTTTGTGTTTTTATCTACACCTAAAAATTGTTTTAATTTATCATTTTTTATTTTTATAATTGCTTGGTTTTGCCAAACTCTTGGATAGATTAACATACTTATAAAAATCTGATTTGCATCAAGGTTATAAATACTCTCTTTTCTTATAACTTTATTCATAATCTCTATTGTAAGGGAATTTAGAGGTTTGATTCTTCCTTGATAATCTTGGATTAAAACCGCACCTAGTTTTTGAGAGTGCTTGTAGTTTATATCTTTAAACTGTTCTAACTCTTGGGAAAAACCATCTGTATGGAATAAAAAAGCAGATAAAACCAAAAGAGTTGAAAGTGTAGATTTTAACTCATATTTTGTATTTAGAAGTTTTTGAAATCTTCCATTTTTCATAAATAAACTACAAATAAGTCCAGTAAATAGTAAAAAATAACCTATATAAGTTGGGATTACCCCTGGGTCTTTATTTACTGAAAGGATTGTTGCTGTTTCATTCATAGTGTATGAGCTTTGGAAAAACTTGTACCCTTTGTAGTTTAGAGTATTGTTCATGGAGATTGTTTGCTCAAAGGTTTTATTCTCTTTTGTATCATACACTTTTACTCTACTTGAATATGCAGAAGGGGAGTTTGATCCCGGATATCTTTCAAGTTTAAAATCATGAAGATATAAAGAGAAAGGTAGCTTTATAATTTTAGCTCCCCATGAAAGTTTTAATTGTTTATCTTCAAGCTTTAGTGTTTTTGTATATCCTTGATTTGCTCCACCCTTACCAAATAAAGCAACTTCTTGTATAGTATCTTTATATTTTAGTTGGGCAATTACTGCATTTAGTTGTTTCTCTTCTTCAATGCTATCTTTTGTCAAACTTACAACTTCCACTTTTCCAGAAGCTGAAAAATCTGGTGTGATAAATCTAGTTTGTGCAACCATATAGATTAAATTATCTTTTAAAAGTGATGGAATATTTGGTTTGATATTACCTTGTTTTAAACCATCCATAGAACTAAAAGAGATATTTAGATTTGATTTGATGAAGAGTTTATTCTCTTTTGTGAAAAACTGCACCTTTGGTTTTGAATCATCTTTTATATCTTTATTTAGTGAAAAGTTTACATATTGTGAGTTGTAAATTTTATTGTTTTGTAAATCTATACTTTTTGAGTTTGCCATATTTGGGATGATAAGATTTACTAGGGGGTTTCCATCTTTAATATCAACTATTTTTTCTGCTGCATTGGGAACATATCTTAAAAAACTAATAGAGGTATCTTTGTCTATTTGAATATTAAAATCACTTTGTGAAAGTTGAGTTATCAAAACTTTTTCTTCTGCTTTTGCTATCTCTTTTTTATTTTTATCATATAGAGTTGCTTGGATATACTCATCATTTGATAAAAGTTTATTTTGAATAGTTGATTCAGGAATAGTCATCAACCCCTCATATCCCATATATCTAGTAAGTGCAGCCCCAACTAAAATAAAAGCAAATGAGATATGGATAAAAAATATAAAAAACTTTTTGATTTTGTACATTTTAAACCAAAAGATATTAAAAAGGGCACCAAGGCTTAGTAGTAGCATTATTATCTCAAACCAAGTTTGTCCATAAATAAACGATTTAGCTGCTAAGGTACCGTAGTCATTTTCAACAAAAGTTCCTAGTGCACATGAAAATGCCATTAAAAGCATCAATACGCTCATGGTTTCTATTGAAAATAAACTATGTAAAAATCTTTTCAAAATATTTCCTAAGTTTATTGTGAATAAATAATACTCTTATATCATTTATTCACAATAAATAAAGGGAAGAAAACTCTTCCCTTTTTTATTGCTAGTAATTTAAAGCTTATTTGTTATATGAGGTTTTATCCTCAATACCTTCAGTTGATTTTGGATTATAGATACCTTTTTTCTCAGCCTCTTTTTTCCAATCAATCAACAATGTGTTTCTAAAATTGTTTTTCTCTTCTACTAGTTTATCAAATGGTAAACCAATAATCTCTTGAGCTTTTTGTTTAGAATCAATTGATGGTGCTTTATAATCAACTGCTCCATGTTTAGCTAAAATTTTAACTAATTTGATTCTTGCATTAGCTGCTTTTTCAATTGCAGTTCCTAAAACTCTAAGAGTCTCTTCTGGTGCATGGAAAAATGCAGGATGTGATGCAACTGCATAGTCCCATCTCCATTGAGCATGTCTAATATCTTTTAATACAGGCTCCATCTCCTCTTTTGTTGCACCAACTTCCCAAGCCTTTCCAGCTTCTAAGTGAGCAGCTGCAATTTGTGCCATAGCTTTTTTATGAAGTTCATCTTTTCTTTCTCTTTTTTCATTTATTGTTTTAAGTAAAGAGTCCTCACTAGTTCTATGACAAGTCATACAAGTGTTTTCCATACTCTCTAAAGGGTTTCCTATGTGGTGGTCTGTATATTTGATTCCACCCTCTCTTTTGTATGGCATATGGCAATCTGCACAAGAAACATTGTTTTTACCATGGGCCCCTGTTTTCCACATCTCATAACCTGGATGTTGTGCTTTTAACATAGGTGTTTTAGAGATTTTATGTGTCCAATCTGTGAAGTTTAAGTTGTCATAGTATTTTTCCATATCATCAACTGTAGTTCCCTCTGACCATGGAAGTGTTACCACTGCTGCTTTTTTACCATTTGGAACCTCAGTTTTCTTAAAATAGTATTCAGAGTGACATTGTGCACAAACCATAGTTCTCATCTCTTGGTGAGTTGCATCAGCTAATGGTGTTGCACCTTCAGCTTTCAAAGCATCATCTAAATATTTTCTATTTACTTGTAACTCCATAGTTTCAGGATTATGACAATCTACACAACCAATAGGATTGATAATATCTGAACCATATTTTGCCCATTTTCCTGTGTAGTATTCTAAATCCCCTTGTTCGTTCATGATTCTTGGAACATCTGGAGATTTACATGTCCAACATGCAGTTGGCATTGGACCTGTTTTTTCATCAACCGGTGCACCTGTTCTTAAGGTATTTCTATTATCTTCAATTGCATAGAAGTGACCTCTTGGAGCGTTATAATCTTTTGCAAAACCATATCCAGCCCATAGAACAACTAATTCTGGATATTTTTCCAACATATCCTCAATTTTGTCGCTTTGTTTAGTTTGTTTCCAAGAGTCATATTGTCTTGGATAGAACTTTTTAAACTCTTCGTTTTTTGTTTCCCATCTGTCAACTTTTGGGACAGAGTTTATTAACGCTTGCTCCTCTTTCTTTTCATTTATCGAGGCTATTAAAGCAGTTAAACAGCCAATTGCTAATAATGAACCAACAAGTAAGATTTTATATTTTTTCATCATTGTTCCCTTCTTCACTTCATTCTTTCTTTTACACCAATACTATATGGAGTTGATGTTAAACTACGCACTTTGCCATGAGGTGTGTACTTATGACAATCCCAACACTTTCGATCAACTTTTAAGCTGTCTGGACTATTACTATGATATTTATCTGCATTGATACCCATTTGAGATGTGATATCCCCATGACATCTAATACAGTTTGCTTGTACTCTATTTGCACCATCTTCACTTATGTCAATATTATTTTCATAAGTGTTCATTGTAAAGGCTACTGAGTGATTCCAACCATCTATTGCTTTAGCTTGATACTTAGCAACAACATCACCAACTGGCAAGTGACAATCAACACAGGTAGCAACATTTTTATGAGATCCTTTAGACCATGTTGCATATGCAGAGTTCATTGTATGACAGTTAATACATGCTTTTGGGTCACTTGATAGATATGACAACATCTTTGATGCATAAACAGTATAACCGAAAAGACCAATAGCAATAAGAAAACTTAAAATTGATCCATAGATCACAATCTTTTTACTTTCCATACTACATCCTTTAAATTACCTAATCATTATAATGTTATTTCTTTGAAAAAAACTTGACCAAAATCAAGAATGAACATTTATTCTTACCAAGAAAACGATATTTATAGAGGAAAATTGCTTGGGTATTTTAAGAATAAAAAATAATTTTATAAATAGATATAATGGAATTAATATATAAAATTTTTATATTATTTTTATAATTTGGCTTAGTGTTGGTATCTACGAAGATATTATTATAAGTTAAAATTATTATACAAATAGGTTATATTTTATACAATAATTTTATTTATCTATTTAGTATTTTTATTAAAAATAAATTTGTAAAAAATTTCTAAATTTATTTGATCAATTGAAATCTTTATATATTTTTCTATTGAAAAAAATGAATGAAAATATAAAAATTAGTAAAATTATAAACATAAGTATTGTGTTATACCATCCAAATTTTTCATAAACTAAAGAGGGGATTATAGAACCAACTGCTCCTCCAATATAATAAAAACTTAGATACATACCTGAGGTTAAAGCTTTTTGTGAAGCTTTTAAGGAGTTTGCTATCCTTGTAGATAAAGTATGAACAATAAACATACCTACACAAAATAAAAATACTGAACCAAATAAAAATAGGGCATTATGACTAAAAAAGCAAGTTGTAGAAACAAAGAAGATAAAGATACCAAACATGATAGCTCTTAACTCTTTTTTGAAGATATTTACTATCTTATGAATAGTAAGGGAAACAATAATACCCATTCCATATCCAAGATATAAAAGACCTATTTGTGTTTCAGAAGTATCTGGAACTAACTCTTTAATTCTAAATGGCAAGATGTTTAAAAGTCCTGCAAAAACGAAGAAAATGGTAAACATCAAAGAGTATATAACTACAAATCTTTTATCTTTTAAGATGTTTGTTACATCTTTAAAAGTTGGTTTTACCATATCGGTATCTCTACCAAAATGTAGTTTTCTAATTAAAAATAAAACAATCAAAAGAGCTAATGAAAGTGAGAAAAACACCATTCTCCACCCAAAGTGTTCAGCAATAAAACCTGAAAAAACCCTTCCTACAAGTCCACCAAATACAGTTGCAGCCACATATATTGACATATTTACTTTTGTTTTTTCTTTATCACTTGCAAGAACTGACATAGATCCTGTTAGTATGGCAGGAATTATAATTGCTTCAATTGTTCTAATTGTTAAAAACATCTCATAGGTGTTTGAAAAGCTAAGTGCTAGGTTTGTAAAAAATAGTGATACAGATGCTGTTATTAAAACAGTTCTTGTTTTAACTGATTCTAAAATGTATCCATAAATAATAGGTGAGATTGCTAAAAACAACATAATCACTGCTGTAAAAGATGAAGCTTTTGTCATAGATACATCAAATTCGTTTGCTAGTAGTGGTTGTAAAGGTTGTGTTGCGTACATCACTGATAATAAAACAGTGATCATATAGATAATAATAAATAGTTCAGTTTTTTTCATTTTTGGATTATATCTAAAAAAAGTTGCATATACCACTAAACTGCCACCATTAAAAATTATACTTTAAAAAAATTTAGGAGATAAGATGACTTATGCAAAAAAAAGATATTTAACATATCTTATGATCACTGTATTAACATTGGGTTTACCTTTTATTACAATAAATGGTAATCATATACTTTTACTCTCATTTGATAAATTTGAGTTTCATTTCTTTGGTGTTTCATACAATATGAATGAGCTTTTTATTATGCCATTTTTATTGATGATTCTTTTTATTGGAATTTTTGCAATGACTGCAATGTTTGGTAGGGTTTGGTGTGGTTGGGCCTGTCCCCAAACTATTTTTAGGGTTATTTATAGGGATTTAATAGAGAGTTTTGTTTTTGGTTTAAGAAGAATAAAAAACAAACAAAAAGATATAGACTATAATAAAAATATCAATAAAATCAAAAAATATTTTGCACTTAGTTTATGGGGAATTTTATCTTTGATTATCTCTGTAAACTTTATGTTGTATTTTGTACCACCAGAGGATTTCTTCACATATATCTTAAAACCAAAAGAGCATGTTTTTATGATAATGTTTGTAATAAGTACAGCAGTGTTTTTGATCTATGACATTGTTTTTATGAAAGAGCATTTTTGCACCTATGTGTGTCCATACTCTAGAATTCAATCAGCTTTATATGATGATGATACTAAACAAGTAATTTATAATACAAACAGAGGTGGAGAGATATACAAAAAAGGTGAAAAAACAATTTTTGATATAAAACAATTTAGTGCAAATGAAGAGTGCACCACTTGTGAAGCTTGTGTTAAAATCTGCCCAACACATATTGATATTAGAAAAGGTTTACAAGTTGAGTGTATAAACTGCCTAGAGTGTTCAGATGCTTGTAGTACAGTTATGGGAAAACTTGGAAAAAAATCTTTGATTTACTGGGGAAGTACAAATAGTGTTTTAAAAGATAGAGTAAGTAAGATATTTTCACGAAGAAATAGTTTTTATATTATAGCTTTGTTTATTTGTGTATTCTTTACAACTTATTATGTAAATGAAAAGGAACCATTTTTAGTAAATATCAACAGAACAACAAACCTTTATAAAGTGGATGACAATGGGGATGTTTTAAATAACTATGTTTTAACAATTCAAAATGAGATGAAAGCAAAACACACCTATGAATTGGAGATTTTAAATAAAGAGTTTTATCTAAAAAGATTTACAAGTTTACAATTAGAGCCACAAAAAAGAGGAAGAACTGTTTTAATTATTGGTACAAAACAGAAAAATCCACCTTCAAAACTTGAGGTAAAGTTTTTTGCTAAAGAGGATAAAACTCTAGTAGTAAAAAAAGAGTTGGTATTTTTACATCCAAACTAAGATTAACTTTTTTCGATAAAAAGGGAAAAAACTGCTCCCTTTTTATCATTTTCAACTTCCAGTCTCCCTTTAAAACTATCCTCTAAAATTGTTTTGGCAAGGTACAATCCAAGACCTGTTCCCTTATCTTTTGTAGAGAAATAAGCAGTAAATATCTTTTGTAGATTTTTCTCTTTTATTCCACCTGCATTGTCACTTATTTTTATTATAACCTCTGCACTATTTGAGCTAACTTCTATATTTATAGTTGGATTGAAAGTGTTTATTAAAGCATCATTGGCATTACTTATCAAGGCTAAAAAAGCTTGGGCTAACTCATTTAAAACCCCATAAACTTTTATGTTTTCATCTGTATTGAAAACAATATTTACACTTGTTCCTCTTTTTTTCAAATCCCCATCAAGGATAGAAAGAGTGTTTGAAATAGCCTCTTTAACTAAAAAGTTTTCTTTTGTTTTTGAAGGGGTATAAAACTCTTTGAAGTTTTCAACAGTATTTGATAAAAACTCCAGTTGTTCATTGGCTTGTAAAACTTTTTTATCAAAATAGTCTTTATCAAGCTTATTGTTTTCAAATCTTTTTTTCAAGTTTATAAGTATATATGAGATATTGTTTAAGGGTTGTCTAAATTGATGGGTGATATTTGCTATAAGTTCACCTGTTTTTGCTAGTTTTGATTGTTGTAAAAGCATATTTTCTATCTGTATTGTTTGTTTTTTTTGTTCATTATATCTATATGAAACAGATAGGGTGAAAAGCACTGCTTCTATTGCAAAGGCAACTAAAACTATATCTATAAAACCCTTTTGTTCATAATAGTTTTTAAAATCAAATATAAAAAGTATAAAACAAAAAATAGACCAACCAAATACATAAATCAATGTTGGTTTAAACCCTTGTTTTATATTAAAAACAACAGAGATAAAAAGTATAACATAGATAATTGTATAGGGTAAAAATTCAAAAAGTAGATAGTGATAAAAGGAGGTTAAAATCACAATATTTAAAAGGATAGTATTTATAAGTAACTCTTTTGAGTTTCTCATTATAGGGATAAATCTTCCTTTATAAAAAGAGATTGCAAAAACAACTGCACTTAAAGTTGCAAAAAGTAAAGAAAACTCTTGAACAACAAGGTTTTCATTATAGATTTTACTATAAAAAAATATATAAATAAGTGAAAAAATCTGCATCAAACAATAGCTTATATAACTTAACTCTTTTGAATATACATACCTAATAAAAGTGTATATGATAGTCATAAATAAGATACCAAAGGTGATACCATAAAGTAGTATCATATTTAAATCATAGTTCAATTTTGTACCCAATACCAGTTAGGTTACTTATCATATCTTTTGGTAGTTTTTGTTTTAGATTTTTAATAAGAGTTTTTAAAGCATCTTTTGTCATAACACTCTCTTGCCAAACTACATTTTCTATCTCTTCATAACTTACATGTTTGTTTTTGTTTTTTATAAGAAGTTGTAGTAGATCAATCTCTTTAGCCCTTAGTTTAATCAGCTCATTGTCGACTTTTAAACTGGCATTGTATGTATCAAAATAGCTGGTATCTGAAAGTTTTACAATATTTGATTCCTTGTTTTCAATGGCATCGATACAAGTTTGTATAGCCTTATCTAGTTCATTCTCTTTTATTGGTTTAATTAGATATTTTACAAGTTGTAGTTCAATAGCTTCAAAAAGATACTCTTTATTTGAAAAGGCACTTAAGACTATAACCTGAGTTGTTTTACTTTTTTCTCTGATTCTTTTTATAAACTCCAAACCATTTAGTTTTGGCATTTGGATATCTGTAAGAACAATCTCAGGTTTTATCTCATTGTATATTTTCAATGCTTCAATGGCATTGCTAGCTTCATAAATGTTTTCAAAGTAGTTTTCTAGATATTCAATACCATTTTCTCTTGTGATATGATCATCCTCTACATATAAAACCTTTATGTTTTTGTTTTTTTGCATCTAGATTATTGCCCCTGAAGCACCCATAATCTCCCTTGCATCTTCACTCATCATTTCAGGTGTCCAAACTGGTTCAAAAACCAATCTAACATAAGCTTCATCAACTTCATCTACACTTAGTGTTACATATTTTACTTGATCTAATAAACTCTCAGCAACTGGACAAGAAGGGGAGGTTAAAGTCATATCAATATAACAATGGGTGTAGTTGTCTTTAACTTCAAAATCTATTTTGTATATTAAGCCCAAATCATAAATATTTACAGGAATTTCTGGGTCATATACATGTTTTATATTGTGAATTATTTTCTCTTTTATCGCTTCTTCATCTATGTTTAGCATAATAACTCCTTATGCTTTTATTGCATACTCTTTTATTTTTTTTATCATTCCAATAACTCCACTTTGTCTATTTGGAGTTATCACCTCACTTAAGCCTAATTCGTAAACTATATCCATATCAGTTTGTTTCAACTCATCAATAGTTGAATTAGAAAATATTTTTAAAATTATATAAACTAAACCTTTTACAATCACAGTATCTGATGTACCATGAAAATAAAGCTTATCATCTTTTTTTTCACAAGTTAACCAAACTTGTGAAGTACAACCGTGTACTATATTTTCTGGAATCTTATCTTTATCATCAAAGGGTTCTAGTTTTTTCCCTAAATCTATTATAAATTCATATTTTTGTAACTCATCATCGAAAAACTCTAAATCCTCTTTTATCTCTTCAATTCTAGTTTTTATACTCAAAATTAACCTTTATTTTAAAATATCTAAAGCTTTTTTCAATGCTTTTATCAATTCATTTACATCATTATAATTGTTGTAAAAAGCTATTGAAACTCTGATTGTCCCTTTTATACCAAGTTTTTTCATAATTGGCTGTGCACAATGGTGACCAACTCTTAAAGCGATATTCATCTTATCTACTAAAATACCTATATCATCATGGGCAATACCTTTAAAGTTGAAACTTCTACTTCCTATACTATTTTCAATATCATTATAAAAAACTATATTAGGAAGTTTTTTCAACTCCTCATCTAGATAGTTATAAACATCTTTTTCTATGGCTTCAATATTCTCATAACCAACACTTGAGATATACTCCAATGCTTTTCCAAAACCAATAACCCCTGCAATATTTTGAGTTCCCGCTTCAAACTTATATGGGGAATCCAATAAAACTGAACCATTAAAATCAACTTCGTGTATGGTTGCTCCACCTGTTTGATAAGGTTTTAGTTTTTCTAGAAGTTCCTCTTTTATATAAATAGCTCCAACTCCTGTTGGTCCAAAGGTTTTGTGTGCTGACATGGCAAAAAAGTCCACATCTAAATCTTGTACATCAACTTTCATATGAGCTAAACTTTGAGCACCATCTATTAGAACTTTACAACCGTATTTGTGTGCTAGTTTTATGATAGCTTTTATATCATTGATTTTCCCAAAGGCATTTGAGATATGTGTAATACTTACAAATGAGTTTGGGTTTTTCTCTAAAATCTGTGTAAAGTGCATAAAATCAAAATCAAGATTTTCATTGCACGATACAACCTCCAAACCTTTTTTCAAACTTCTTCCTTGCATATGCCAAGGTACGATATTTGAGTGGTGCTCCAAACTAGAGATAATAACTGTTTTATAATCTTTTGCAAAACTTTCTGCAATGAAGTTTATAGATTCAGTTACCCCTTTTGTGAAAATAATCTCTTCATTCTTTGAAGCATTTATAAACTCTTTTAAGATTTTCCTTGAGTTTTCATATGCAATTGTTGCTTTATTTGCATCCCCAAAGCTACTTCTGTGTGTATTGGCACAATATGAAGTATAATAATCAACTTGTGACTCAATAACCTCTTTGGCTTTTTGGGTTGTAGCAGCATTGTCTAAATAGATAGTTTTAGTATCATTGAAATATGGAAAATCTTTTTTAAACATAATCTCCCCTTTTAAAATCTTTTACTAGCTCTTTGGCTTTTTGATTAGTTATAGTATCAAAAATTTCATTCTCAAAAGCTTTTAAAAGTATCTCAAAAGCTTCATTTTTTGGGATTCCTCTTGTTTGCAAGTAGTGCAATTGGTTTTTATCTAAACTACCAGTTGTAGCTGCATGACTTGCTTCAAGTTCATCAATAGATATCTCTAAGTGTGGTTTGGCAAAAATTGTTGCCTCATCACTTAGCAAAATAGTATCTGATGATTGGAAAACTTTTGTTTTAATCCCTTTTTCATTCACCTTTGATTTTGCTTCATATACAGCTTTTGAACTATCCCTTAAACTATGTTTGTATTTTATATCACTATAGGTTTCTTGTTCATTGTGAGTGGTGTTAAATATGGTTGAACTATTGGCTTTATCTTTTAAAGATACTAAACCATATAGGTTTAGGCTTGAGCCTTTTTTATCTAAATTTGTATCGTAGATATTTAGATTTATTCCATCTCCCATCTCAAAGGCAGAACTATTTATAGTAGCCTCTTCCTCTAAATCTATGATTGTGTTACAAATCATATTGTTTGTTTCGTTTATATCTTGGTATTTGATATAGTTTAAAACACCATTATCTTTAATATGAAAATCTCTATTTATACTATAAAATGAGTTTTTACAAGAAGAGACAAAAAACTCTACAATACTCACCTCTATACCTTTCTCTACTGTTATATGAAGATCGTTTGTATATAGTGTATTATCCTCTTTTAGGGTATGAACTATAACTATTGGCTCCTCTTGACTTTTTATTATCTTTAACTCATAGGTTTTAGACTCAAGTTGTTTATTTATTTTTACTAATTCATTTTCAGTTTGAAAACTTTTGTCTATAGTATTAAAGTCAAGTTTATACTCTTTTACCTTGTTATACTCATTTTCTAAAAGTTTACTAATATCAATTTTTCTAAAATCTTCATCTTTTTTTGTAGGGAAATCGATATTTTTTAAATCAATTAGTTTCATTTTTAAACCCTTTTTCATTTATCTCTTCAGCCAATGAATAATCACCACTTTTGATGATTTTCCCATCTTCTAAGATATGAACATGATCAGCTTTGATTAAACTAAGAAGTTTATCATAGTGGGTAATCATCAATAAAGAACGGTTTTTATCCTCTAATAGTTTATTTATAACATTGGCAACTGTTTTAATGGCATCAATATCTAAACCTGAGTCAATCTCATCTAACATAATCAAATCAGGTTTTAAAATCAATAGTTGAATAAGTTCATTTCTCTTTTTCTCACCACCACTAAAACCATCATTTAAATCCCTTTGAAGAAGTTTTTTATCAATCTCAAACTTACCAAGTTCATCCTTTGTAAGCTTTAGAAACTCCATTGAGTCTAACTCCTGCTCTTTTTGATATTTTCTTTTTTCATTTAAAGCTGTTTTTAAAAAGTAACTGTTATTTACTCCTGGAACCTCAATAGGGTTTTGGAAACTTAAAAAAATCCCCTCATTTGCTCTATCACTTGTATCTAACTCTAATAAATCTTTTTCTTTATATTTCATCTGTCCATTTGTAACTTCACAGTCATAATGGTTTGATATAGTTTTTACTAAAGTTGATTTACCAGAACCATTTTGTCCCATAATAACATGAACCTCTCCAGCTTTAATATCTAAATCAATACCTTTTAAAATCTCTTTGTCATTTATATTTACTTTCAAATCTTTTATATTTAACATTTCAAATCCTTCATTATTCATTTTTCACTATTCATTGTTCATCTTATCCCACGCTTCCCTCTAAAGAGATATTTAACAACTCTTTAGCTTCAGCTGCAAACTCCATAGGTAACTCTTTTAAAACCTCTTTACAAAAACCATTTACAATCATAGCAATGGCATCCTCTTCACTTATCCCTCTTTGATTTAAATAAAACAATTGTTCATCAGAGATTTTTGAAGTGGTTGCTTCGTGTTCAATATTTGCACTACTATTTCCAATCTCATGGTATGGGTAGGTGTTTGCTTTACATCTATTTCCTATCAACAGTGAATCACACTCTGAAACATTTCTTGCATTTTTAGCTTTTTTACCAACTTTTACTAAACCTCTATAGGCGTTTACCCCTTGCATTGCAGAGATACCTTTTGAGATAATTGTTGATTTTGTATTTTCACCTAAATGAACCATTTTTGTACCAGTATCTGCTTGTTGGGCGTGACTTGAAATTGCAACTGAGTAAAACTCCCCAACAGAGTTTTTACCCTTTAAGATACATGATGGGTATTTCCAAGTTAAAGAAGAACCAGTCTCCACTTGTGTCCAAGAGATTTTTGAATTATCCCCTTTACACATCCCTCTTTTTGTAACAAAGTTTAAAATACCACCACGACCTTCATCATCACCAGGATACCAGTTTTGTATAGTTGAATATTTTATTTGGGCATCATCTAGTGCAATTAGTTCAACAACTGCTGCATGAAGTTGTCTTTCATCCCTACTTGGAGCTGAACACCCCTCATTATATGAAACATAACTTCCTTTATCTGCAATTATCAAAGTTCTTTCAAATTGTCCAGTGTTTAGAGCATTAATTCTAAAATATGTTGAAAGCTCCATTGGACATCTTACATTAGGTGGAATATAAACAAAACTACCATCTGTAAAAACTGCACTATTTAGTGAAGCAAAATAGTTATCAGCAGGTCCCACAACAGAAGCTAAATATTTTTTTAATATCTCTGGATGTTTATGGGCAGCTTCTGAGATTGAACAAAATATTATTCCTAATTTTTCAAGTTCATCTTGGAAGGTTGTTTTAACAGATACTGAATCAAATACAGCATCAACTGCAACACCAGCTAACATTTTTTGCTCTTCCAATGGAATACCAAGTTTTTCATAGGTTTTTAATATCTCTGGGTCCACATCATCTAAACTATCTATAGGTTTTTTTGGGGCAGAGTAGTATGCTATATCTTGGTAATCAATTTTTGGATATTTTAAGTGTGCCCAAGTTGGTTCTTCCATAGCCAACCACTTTTTATATGCTTTTAATCTAAACTCTAAAAGCCACTCTGGCTCATCTTTCTTTTTTGAGATGGCTTTGATTATGGTTTCATCTAAACCTTTAGGGAAAGTATCACTCTCAACTAAGGTTTCAAAACCAAGTTTATAATCTTTTTTTAATAACTCTTTAATTTGATCATTTGAAGCCATTATAACTCCTTTCTTTTAAATAGGACTATTTTTGTCTTATTTGTCTAAATTTAACATATGTGAATTAAAATACTATTTATGCTATAAAGTAATATAAAGACTTAAGTTTTATTATAATAACATAATTAGTTATGATAGAGAAGGGATAAAATGGAAAATAAAAAATTTAGTGAATATAAAGTTATATATGTAGCAGAAGGTGGTTGTGGTACAATATTTTTTGGTGCTTCTGGTTTACCTCTTAAGAAAATTGAGGTTGAATTAAACTCCCATGCAAGCCAGGGGTGGCAACACGTTTTTCAGGTTATTGAGAAAAAAAGATTTTGGCTATTTTGGGAAAGAGAAGCGGCTATTATTACATTGGGGCGTTAAAATTTGAAAAAAATTATTTTATTTGCCATAAAAAAGTATCAGCTTACAGGTGGAGGTAGGAAATGGTTTGGAGTAGAGTGTAATTTTGAACCATCATGCTCCTCTTATACTTACCAAGCAATTGATAAATATGGAATAATTTCAGGTATTAAATTAGGTATAAAAAGAATTAAAAGTTGCAATAAAAATGATACTATTTGTAAATGTATTGACCCATTAATAAGTGAGGAATAGAGATTGCTTAAAAAAAGTGAAGTAGATAAAGAGGAAGAGCTCTTACGTGAAGAGATTAGAGAGTTGTCTGATGAGGATAGAAAAGATTTTTATTCAAATGTGAAAGAGAAAGTTAAAGACCCTGATACCTATGCAGTTTTAAATTGGTTTTTTATAGCAGGTTTACACCATTTTTATTTAGGTAAATTGATTAATGGAAGTATCAATTTATTGGTTTTTATTATTGGTCTTATAATGATTTTAATTGAAGAATATCAAATAGGATTTGGTTTGATTATAGCTATTTTTATAATTGAACTTTGGGCATTATTTAACTCTCAAATAATTGTACAAGATAAAAATAATAAAATATATAAAGCAATATTAGATAAAATCAAATCTAGAAATATAAATAGAGAAAATCTATGATTGGATATTTCAAATAATAAAAAAGAGTCGGTTTTGATTAAACAATTTTTAGAAAATACTGGTGAAAAAGTTATAATATATCTAATAGAGATCTATGAGTTTATAGTATTTTTTTTAAGTTGTAGTTCTAAAGTGTTCTCTTTTAATACCTATAGTGAAAAATCTATAAACTTCTTATTTGAACAGATTTATTTGAGTGTTGTTAAAAAGCTTTCAATCTATCTGTTTTTTGCCATTTTGTTTGGTTCAACACTTATTTTAGCCATAATCTCTATGGCAATAAACCTTAGCTTTACAGAGAATATTATAAAACTATTGACCTCAATGATTATAAATGAGCTCTCTCCCATATTTTGTACAATATTTTTTATACTCACTTACAGTCTATCTTCCCATGAAAAGATAAAGGGATTAAAAAAAGACAACGATAAACTAATTGAAACCATATATATCCCTAAAATAATAAATGCTTGTATTACACTTCCATTAATCTCTTTATTTTTTAGCTCAATTGTATTTATAAGTGGATTTATAGTCTCTTCTTTTTATTTTAAAGTTGATTTTTTAACTTATAAAGAGTTGGTATTAAGTTCTATTGGTTTCAAAGATATTTTATTTTTATTGATAAAAACATCAATATTTGGGTTTATTGCCATAAGTATCCCTATATATTTTGGGCATAAAAAACAAAGTGAAGTGTATAGATATACAGAGTTTATTATAAAGATGTTAACTATAATGTTAAGTTTAATAATCATAATTGAGTTATTATTTGTGATGATATTATATTGAAAGTGAAAATATGAGTGTTAGTAGATTGAGATTAAAAGTTGGTATTTTAGTTTTATTATTGTTATTAAATGCAGTTCTTATTATAGGGTATACTTTAGTAAAAGATGGTATTTTTGAGAAGAAATATAGTTACTATTTTAGTAGTTATAGTGCAGATGCTTTAAATGTTGGAATGCCAGTAAAGGTTTCAGGTTTTACAATAGGGCAGGTTGATACTATGAAACTTTTAGATGATGGTACTGTAAAATTGAGTTTTACAGTAAATGAAGAGAATCAAAAATGGGTTAGTCAAGAGAGTTTACTAATGATAAGAAAACCTTTGATTGGCTCATCTTATATAATTCTTTACTCAGCTATTGGAAACCCTATATTAGAAGAGGGTTCAACTATTCAAACACTTATCAGTAATGATATCAATGATTTGGTTTTAAAGTTAGAACCAATAGTTTTAAAAATGGAAAACATTGTTAATTCTGTTGATAAGATAACTACATATCTTGCAAAAGATGATTCAGAGTTGATGAAAACAGTAAAAAATATAGAAAAGTTTAGTGAAACCTTAGCAAAAAACAAATCCTTACTTACAACAATAACAGGAGATAAAAAAGCAACTGAGTCTTTTATAAAAACTATAAATCAACTTCCCCTATTAGTTAATAGATTCAATAATATTAGTTCAGATGTTCATAAAGATATTCTTCCTTTGTTTACTCAATTTGTAAAACAGTTAGGTGAGATTGCAAAAGATATAGAATTAAAACTAAAAACTTTAGATGGGGTTGTAAATAGTGTTGGTTCATATGATAAGGATTTGATTTCAATAAAAGATCAAATCAAAGTTGGAATATCAAAATCAAATGAATTGATTCAAAAGGTTGATTCAATCTTTCAAGATAAAAAGAATCAAAAGGTAGATTTACCATGAGACTAAATATTTTTACACTATTATTGAGTTTATTTTTTGTGGCTTGCTCTTTTAAAACTCCACCAAACCAATGGGAGTATAATAGTACAAGTGCCTATAACTCTTATGAAAAATATTTTTTATCAAACCAAAATATCTTAGCTAAAAGCTATATTGATACTGCAATCTCAACTGCAAAACAAAGTGCAAACCTAAATCAATTAGCTAGGGTTTATATCTCTGCTTGCGCTTTAAACAAAAGTGTAGATGAAATAAAATATTGCAAAGAGTTTGAAAATATAAAAGATTTAGTTAGCCAAAAAGAGTTACAAATATATTTTAAAATGTTAAATCAAAAGCTTGATGAAACACAAATAGAATATTTACCCAAACAATATCAAGGTTTTTATAAAGATTTTTTATCACAAAAATATGAAATGGCATTTAAAAATTTAGTAAATATGAAGAGAATCACATCAAAGTTTATTGCTGCTAGTTTGATAAAAGAGTATTTAAATAAAGAGCAAATAGAGTATTTGTTAAAAATAGCCTCAAAATATGGTTATAAGAAATATGTTCTTTATTGGTTGAAAATCTCTTTAGAAAAAGAGGATAATTTAAGAGAAAAAGAGTTGATTAGAAAAAAAATTGGTATTTTAAGTAGTAATTAAATACTATTTAAGTGTATATATCTTATACACAGTTTATCTTGATTGGTGTATATTAAAAAGATACAATAGAGAAAATTAATTATATTTTAAATATCTTTTTTAAACAGCTATCTTTGAAAATTTAACCACATTTTTATTAAAAAATAATCTTTTTAACAAAAATGAAAGGTAGTTTTTTTAATTAAGACAATTTTTATCCTATTTAAAATATAATTTCACAGTTTAATTTAAAAATGGGGATTTTCATGGAATACTATTTGCATGAAAATTACTAAAATCAGTAGGAATGGAAATGGAAGTATATTTAGATAATAATGCGACGACAATGGTAGACCCAGAAGTATTTAAAGCGATGGAACCATTTTTTTGTCATATTTATGGTAACCCAAACTCTTTACATAAGTTTGGAGCAGGAACTCACCCTAAAATGGTTGAGGCTTTAAATTATTTATATGATGGTATAAATGCTGCAGATGAAGATGATATTATCATCACTGCAAATGCAACAGAGAGTAATAATACTGTACTAAAAGGTATTTGGGTTGATAAAATTTTAAATGGTAACAAAAACCATATAATCACATCTGAGGTTGAGCACCCAGCAATCACTGCAACCTGTAGATTTTTAGAAACACAAGGTGTTAGTGTAACTTATCTTCCTGTAAATGAAGAGGGTGTTTTAGAAGCATCAGCTGTAAAAGAGTATATTAGAGAAGATACTGCATTAGTTTCAATTATGTGGGCAAACAACGAAACTGGTAAAATTTTCCCTATAAAAGAGATCGGAGATATTTGTAAAGAGGCTGGTATTCCATTCCATACTGATGCGACACAAGCTATTGGTAAAGTACCTGTTGATGTACAAGCCTGTAATGTAACATACCTTTCACTTTCTGCACATAAATTCCATGGACCAAAAGGTATTGGAGCTTTATACGTTCAAAAAGGTTATGAGTTAACACCATTAATGCATGGTGGTGAACAAATGGGTGGTCATAGAGCTGGAACAGTTGATGTAGCTTCTATGGTTGGTATGGGTGTTGCAATGAAACTTGCAACAACTAAAGAGGCTTTAGAGTATGAAAATACTGAAGTAAAAAGACTAAGAGATAAATTAGAAAATGCAATCTTAGAGATTCCAGAAACAGTAGTTATTGGTGGAAAAGATAATAGAACTCCAAATACAACACTTATCTCAATTAGAGGTGTTGAGGGTGAATCTATGCTTTGGGATATGAATCAAAAAACAATTGGGGCTTCAACAGGTTCTGCATGTGCTAGTGAGGATTTAGAAGCAAATCCAGTTATGAATGCCTTTGGTAGTGACAGTGAATTAGCTCACACAGGTGTTAGATTTAGTTTAAGTAGATTCAATACAGAAGAGCAAATCGATTATGCAATCGAAGTGATTAAAGGTGCTATTACAAGACTTAGAGCAATCTCAAGTTCTTACGCATATACACCAAAAGATCATGTATCAGAATTATAAGAAAAAAAGAAAATAAAGTAAGGAAAAAACAATGGCTAAGAATGATTTAATTAGTGGTTCAATTTGGGATGAATACTCAAATCAAGTAATTAGAAGAATGGACGCACCTACTCACCAAGGTGAAATTACTGAAGAGAAAGCAAAAGAGTTAGGTGGAAAACTAATTGTTGCTGACTTTGGAGCAGAATCATGTGGTGATGCTGTAAGATTATACTGGTGTGTAGATGAATCTACAAATAAAATTTTAGATTCAAAATTTAAATCTTTTGGTTGTGGTACAGCAATCGCTTCATCTGATGCAATGGCAGAGCTTTGTATTGGTAAAACTGTTGATGAAGCAGTAAAAATTACAAATATTGATGTTGAAAAAGCACTAAGAGACCATCCAGATGTTCCAGCAGTTCCACCTCAAAAAATGCACTGTTCAGTTATGGCTTATGATGTTATCAAAAAAGCTGCTTCTCAGTACAAAGGTGTAGATATGGAATCTTTCGAAGAAGAGTTCATTGTCTGTGAGTGTGCAAGGGTTTCATTATCAACTCTACAAGAAGTTATCAAATTAAATGACCTTAAAACTGTTGAAGAGATTACAGATTATACAAAAGCTGGTGCATTTTGTAAATCATGTATCAAACCAGGTGGTCACGAAGAAAAAGAGATGTATTTAGTTGATATCTTAGAAAACACTAGAAAAGAGATTGAGCACGATAAATTAAAACAAGCTGCAGATTTAAGTGAATCTGGTGCATCAACTTTTGATAAAATGACAATCGTTCAAAGAATTAAAATGGTTGATGAGATTTTAGATACAGATATTAGACCAATGTTAATGATGGATGGTGGTAATATGGAGATTATTGATATTAAAGATAACACTCCTCACTATGATATCTATATCAGATATTTAGGTGCATGTAATGGTTGTGCATCTGGTGATACTGGTACTCTATACGCAATTGAGTCAGTTTTAAAACAAAAAGTTGACGAAAATATTAGAGTTTTACCTATCTAAGTAGTTTAAATAGAAGCTTTGGCTTCTATTTATCTGTTTTTGCTACACTCTTATAGGCATTATATAGATTCTCTAATAATTGTATATAAGTCTCATTTATCTCAATCCAATATTTTATTGCATTATAATATTTTCTTTTATCCTCTTTTGTTACTGTTTGATTATACATATTTATAAATTCATCGATAGTAGATAAAAATTTTTTAGTCTCTTGGTAGTTTTCAATATCTTTGTTTTCTTTAAAGGCTTCTTTATATCGAGTTAATCTCTCTTCCCATAAGGATAACTTTTTTATTAGTTCTAAAGTTTTCATAGGTTTAGAATATCTAATTTCTTCTAAAACTTATTATAATAAATTTAAAAAATCAATTTTATAATTTGAAAATTATTACTTAATAGCACTTGTGTTATAATACGCCAAAACTATGGCATATTATAAAGGATTGCACTGATGTCAAATGAACAAAACAATCAGATATTAAAAAATACAAATGCACAAATTCTTGATGAATTTAATGCTTCAATAATGTTTGATAAAGAGTTATATGCACAAGATATAAAAGGTAGTATTGCCCATTCTCAAATGCTTTGTGAACAAGGTGTTCTTACAAAAGAGGAGCAAGCATCAATAGAGATTGGTCTTCTTCAAGTTAAACAAGAGATTGAGAGTGGAGAGTTTAAGTTCTCTTTGGATTATGAAGATATTCATATGGCAGTTGAGAGTAGACTTACAGAGATTATAGGTGAACCAGGGAAAAGACTTCATACAGCAAGAAGTAGAAATGATCAAGTGGCAACTGATTTTAGACTTTATGTAAAAGAGAAATCTTTAGAGATAAAGGGTTTATTAAAAGAGCTTGTAGAAACATTTGTTGAGGTTGCTTCAAAACATACAGATACTTTAATTCCAGGGATGACACACCTACAACATGCTCAACCACTTAATTTTGGATATCATCTATTAGCTTATGCAAATATGTTTAAAAGAGATTTTGAAAGATTTGAAAGTTCAGTTGAAAGAAATGATTATTCACCATTAGGAAGTGCAGCATTAGCAGGAACTCCACACAATATCAATAGAGATAGCTCTTGTGAGAAACTAGGGTTTAAAGAGCCAACTTTACATGCTATGGATACTGTTAGTGATAGAGATTTTGCCTTGGAAATTTTATTCAATATTAGTACTGCAATGATGCATATAAGTAGAATCTCTGAGGAGTTAATCCTTTGGTCATCATATGAGTTTCAATTTGTTAGAATGTCAGATGAGTATGCTACAACAAGCTCTATTATGCCACAAAAGAAAAATCCAGATGTTCCTGAGCTTCTTAGGGGAAAAACAGGTAGAGTATATGGAAACCTAATCTCATTATTAACAGTTATGAAAGGTCTACCACTAGCTTATAATAAAGATACCCAAGAGGATAAAGAGGGTGTTTTTGATTCTGTTAAGACAGCGGTGATTTCAATAAAGATTTTAAATGAAGTTATCAAAACAATGATAGTAAATGTTGATAAGATGGAAAAAGCTTGCAAAATAGGACATTTAAGTGCAACAGATCTAGCGGACTTTTTAGTACAAAAACAAAATATGCCATTTAGAACAGCTTATTATATTACTAAAGATGTGGTTGCTAAGGCAAACTCTTTAAATAAAGATATAAGTGAACTTACTATTGATGAGATTAGAAGTTCAAATAAAGAGGTTAAAGATATTGATGAGGAAGTATTGTTTTATTTAGATTTACGAAACTCAATGAATGCAAGAAACTCTTATGGAGGTACGGCATCAGCTCAAACAGAATTACAAATTGGATATTTTAAAGAGTGGTTAAAAAACAACTAAAGATATGATATCTTTAGTTGTATGTTTTATTAGCTTAAGTGTTTTCTTACAGTTGTATAAAGTGCTTGGATATCAGTTTTACCAATAAATCCATCAATTCCAATTGCTGACATTTTATTTCTAACAGCATCAGTTGTCATTGAAGAGTTTACAATTACTGGGATATGAGAATATTTGTTACTGTTTTTAATAAAACTTGCAACTTGGAAACCATCTGTTTCAGGCATCTCAATATCAGTGATAATCATACCAACCTCTTCAGGGTCTAACTCTTTAATTCTTTCAAGTAATAAAGCCCCATTATTGTAAACCTCATAATGAAGTTTTGCTTTTTTAAAGAATTTTGTTAATACCTCTCTAGCAACACCAGAATCCTCTGCTGCAAGAATTATTTTTTCTGTATTAAATGGTGATTCAACATATTTGTTAAGAGTATCTTCTCCATCATCAACCCAACCTAAGTCTTTTAGAAGTTGCTCTGCATTAAATACTGAACACAATTCATCTTTATTGTGTACTTTTACATAAGTTGTATATGTGATTTTAGAGTTAGTCTCCTCTGTATGTCTTAAATCATCAGTGGTTTTTTCGACAATATCTAACATATCTTTGATAAGGAAACCAACTTTTTTATGATTGAATTCACAATAAACTATTAGTTTATAATCTTTTATATCTAGAGTAGGAATATTTAACCATGCATCTAGATTAATTAATGTTACAGGTTCACCTCTAATAGTTGCTATACCTGCAATCACTTTAGAATCAGCAGGGGTTTCATTGATAGTTACCTCTTCTGTGATTATAAAAGCTTTTACTTTTGCAATGTTAATTGCATAAATATTGTTGTGACCAGTGTAAAAAACTGCTAGCTGTTGCACATTTCTTAAATGACCTTGAGTCATTTGTTCAACACTATTAATACCACTCATGAAATCCCTTTAAAATTGTCTATGTTGCTAAATTATATTGCTTTTTTTCTTATACTTAACTTTAGAAAATTATTTTAGTTGAAATCTAAAATAATTATTCAAACCCTCTAGTTTTTTTTATTTATTATTTTTCTAATAGTTACAGAAGCAATCATAAAACCAAAAGAACCAGTAACTGCTTCAAAACTACCTTTTTCTATACATTTTGGTTCTTCACTTGAAAAAACAACTTTAAACTTCTTTTTAAACCCTTGTTGTTTTAATTCATATCTTATTTTTCTAATAAATGGGTCATTAAAGGTGTCCCAGATAGATTTATACTCTATTTTACTTGGGTCTAGTCTTTTTGCACTACCACTAGTGCTAATCACTTTTGTGTAAAATTTTTTTATAAGGTGAACTTTTGGTTTTATATCATCAATGGCATCTAAGATATAATCATACTTTGAAAAATCAAATTGATCAATCCATTCTGGCGTTATTTTTGCATGAATTGCAGTGATATTTGGATATTTTTCTTTTAATGAATCAACTTTGATTCTTCCTATATTTCCATGACTTCCTAATTGTCTGTTCATATTTGACTCTTCATAGGTGTCAAAATCAACTATTGTAATATCTGTAATCCCTGTGTTATAAAGAGAATCCAAGGCAAAACTTCCTACACCACCAACTCCAAGAAGTATTAGTTTGGTATTTTGAAATTTTTTGAAATTCTCCTCTCCAAATAGTTTTATAGTTCTATCATATTGTTGCATATCTACTCTTTTAATAAAATTTCGGTATTATATCAAATTAAAGTATTAAAAGTTTAAAAATTTTATATAGGAGGCTTGTATGGATAAAGAGCCAATGACAAGATCAGGTTATGAAAAGATTACAAAAGAATTAGAATTTTATAAAAACAAAGAGAGACCAGAGACAGTTATAGCTTTAGATGAAGCTAGGCAATTAGGTGACTTAAAAGAGAATGCAGAGTATCATGCAGCAAAAGATAAATTAGCTGTAATCGATTCTCAAATTGCAGAATTAGGTGGGATAATCTCAAAGGCAGTTATTGTAGACCCAGAGAGTTTACCTCACGATAAAGTTAGTTTTGGTTCAACTATTGAGTTAGTTGATGTAGATACAGATGAAGAGTTTACTTATGCTATTGTTGGTGGGGTTGAATCAAATGTAGAAAATGGTTTAATATCTTTTAATTCTCCACTTGCAAAACAGTTACTAGGTAAAGAAGAGGGTGACGAGGTTACTGCAAAATTACCTGGCGGTGAAAAAACATTTGAGATTCTTTCTGTTAGTTATAAGGAGTTAAAACTATAATGAATGTAGCAATTATTGGAGCTAGTGGATATACAGGTTTAGAGTTAATTAAGATATTAATAAATCATCCTAAGTTCAATATCACATATATTGCAAATACAACAGGTAATGAGAATGTTCAAGAGTTACATCCTTGCTTGAAAGATATTGTAGATATTGAAGTTAGTTGTGCCAATGCTAAAGATGTAGCTCAAAAAGCAGATTTAGCATTTTTAGCACTTCCACATAAAACATCTATGTCTTTTGCAAAAGAGTTATTAGAGCTTGGAGTAAAAGTTGTTGATTTAAGTGCAGATTATAGACTTGAACTTGAAACTTATGAAAAATATTATTGTCCCCATGAAGATAAAGAGCATATTAAAGATGCAGTGTATGGTTTACCAGAATTTTATGCAAATGATTTAAAAGGTGCAAAACTTGTAGCAAACCCTGGATGTTTCCCAACTGCTGCGCTATTAGCACTTTTACCATTTATGGATTATATCGATTCAAGTTCACAAATCTTTATTGATGCTAAAACTGGTATGAGTGGAGCTGGAAAAGGTTTAAAAGAGATAACACATTTTGGACATTTAAATGAAAATTGTCATGCATACAATCCTTTTAAACATAGACATATGCCTGAGATTGAAGAGAAGGTAAAACTACTAAAAGATATAGATTGTCAAATCAATTTTGTTCCACATCTTTTACCAGTTACACGTGGGATGTTAGTATCAGTGTTTGCAACACTAAAAGATGATGTTGATGTTGAGAAAATTTTAGAAGAGAGTTATAAAGATTCAAAATTTGTAAGAATAAGAAAAGATGCAGTTGATTTAAAATCTACAGCTGGAACAAATTTTTGTGATATCTTTGTAGCAAGAAATGGTAAAGCACTTTTTGTAAACTCATCTATTGATAACTTACTTAGAGGTGCCTCTTCACAAGCAGTTGTAAATGCAAATCTAATGTGTGGATATGAAGAAGATGAAGGGATTCCAAAAATAGCTTATGTTCCTTAAAATAGAAAAAGGGGCTATTTTCGTAGCCGATTCACACTATAATGAAAATAATCCAGAGTTTTTAATTTTTTTAAAAAAACTTCTGGATAAAGAGATTGTAACTACGCAACTTTTTTTGATGGGTGATATGTTTGATTTCATTTCAGGTGAAAGTAAATATTTTGTGCAAAGAAATAAAGAGTTAATTGATATTATCAATATCTTATCAAATGATATTCAAATAATCTACTTAGAGGGTAACCATGATTACAATATGGAGGTTTTATTTCCTGGTGTTATTGTAATAAAAAGGGAAAAACAACCTTTAGAGGTTTTATATAAAGAGGAGGTTGTAAGTTTATCACATGGGGATAATTTTACTCCATGGCATTACAACTTATATTGTAAGATTATTAGAAACCATACACTTTTGGTATTTCTAAATATGATTGATTACAATAACTTTATCTCTAAAAAAATCTATTATAGTTTACAAAAAAAGAGTATTTGTTCTGTTATGAACGATTTTGATAGCTTTGCAAAAAGAAGATTGCAAAATTATCGAAGTAAAATTGTAATAGAAGGGCATTTCCATCAGGGAAAAATTTATGAGGCTGAAAATCAAACCTATGTAAATATACCATCACTTTGTTGCAATAAAAAATATTTTGTTTTATTGGAAGGGTTTATAGAAAAAGAGTTATGAATATATTAACATTAGTAATTTCATTAATAATTTTATTAGTAATTTTTCTTGTAGTGCTTTTTTCTTTTTTAAAAAAAGAGAAACCAAAAAAAGAGTATAAGAGGATTAAGACAAGTAGTGAAGAGTTTGAGATAGAAACACCAAGTGCTATTGGATTGACACTTCCTTCTGGTATTGAGTCTATACCTAAGTCTCAATTACGAGATATAGTAAGAAAGATATTTGAATCTTTTTTGATTTTTGATTATAGAACTTATAGTATTAATCACTTGGATAAAAAAGAGTGGCACTCTTGGCAGATCTCTTTAGTTTTGATGTTATTTAAACATAATGAAGAGTTTTATATATATGACCAATCAATATTTCATGACTTTTTATTAAATAGTACAGATAATGATATAAAAAGTTTAATGAGTGGAATTTTAAGAAAATATAAAAACCAAGTTGAAGTTGATGATACTAAAGATGCCTTGTGTAAAGATTACAATTGGTCAAATAGGGATATATCAATAATTTTTTATTTTTTAGCTAATTACAAGAAATTTAAATAGTATTACCAAGATGTAACGCTTTTTAAGTAGACTTACGATTTATTTTAGGAGCAGATTTTATGGAAATTGAAAAATTATATAAAAGAGATATTGCAGATATTTTAGAGTTTGATGATTTTATTAAAACCCTTGAAAGTAATCCTTCTGAACAGTTTTTAAAAGAGTTACACAAAAAATATGAATACAGATCACAAGAAGAGGCTTTAAGAACACTTCAAGTGGAGTTGATAAAACTACAAGAACACCTTGAAAAACATAATGAAAAGATGATAATACTTGTTGAGGGTAGGGATGCTTCAGGTAAGGGTGGAGCTATTAGACGAATCACTAGATATATGAATGAAAAACATTATAGAGTGGTTGCCTTAGGTAAACCTTCAAATGTGGAAAGAAGCCAATGGTATTTTCAAAGGTATGTACAACAGTTTCCTAAAGCTGGAGAGATAGTAATCTTTGATAGAAGTTGGTACAATAGATCAATGGTTGAACCCGTATTTGGCTTTTGTACAGAAGATGAATATGAAACTTTTATGAGAACTGTACCAAGATTTGAAGAGGATTTAATAGAACACAAAATCCATTTTCTTAAAATATATTTTTCAGTTTCAAAAGAGGAGCAAGCTAGAAGGTTTGAAGAGAGAGAAGAAAACCCATTAAAACAATGGAAATTAAGTGAAATAGATCTTCAAATGCAAGAAAGATGGCATGAGTTTACTGAAAAAAAGTATAGAATGTTAAAAGAAACAAATACAGAAAAATCACCATGGACAATCATCAGAAGTGATAATAAGTTTGTTGCAAGATATAATGCAATAAAAACTATACTAAATAAAGTTGATTATGAAGGGAGAGATTCTAGAATAGATTTTACTGTTGATCCTGAGATTGTTATCTCTGCAAAAAAAGAGTTAGAAATAATGGATGAGATGATAAAATCAAGGAGAAATAAATAAGGAATTTATTATAATTATTATAATTTATATTTATAAGCTATAATTTATAATAAAACTTTAAATCTCTTCTAAGTACCATAAAAGCTTAATTCTTAGAGAAATTTATTAATATAAATAGATAGTCTACCTTTAAAGATAAATTGATAAATTTCTCAAAAATAAAAGGATGCTTAAATGGGTTTATTTTCCTCTATCTCAAAAGATGAAAAATATCAGTTAACTGCAATTGATGAAAACTTTGCTGTAATCTCATTCAAACCAGATGGTACTATATTAAATGCAAATAAAAACTTCTTAGATATTTTAGGGTATGAGTTAGGAGAGATTGTTGGTAAAAAACACAGTATATTTTGTGATAAAGATTATGCTTCAACTAAAGAGTATGATGAGTTTTGGAAAAAACTAAATAATGGTATTGCTCAAATCTCTGAGTTTAAAAGAGTTAGAAAAAGTGGTGAGTCTATTTTTATTCAGGCTTCGTATACACCTGTAAAAGATTCTAGTGGAAAAGTTATCAAAGTTATTAAATTTGCACAAGATATTACAAAAAGAAAACTACAAACCTTAGATTATAGTGGTCAGTTAGATGCAATAAGTAAATCCCAAGCAGTGATTGAGTTTAATATGGATGGGACAATTATAAAAGCTAATAAAAACTTTCTAGATACTTTGGGATATAGTGAAGGTGAGATTATAGGAAAACACCATAGTATATTTTGTGAGGCATCATATAAAAACTCAAGTGAGTACAAAACCTTTTGGGAACATTTAAATCAAGGCCAATTTGAATCTGGCGAATATTTAAGAATAGGAAAAAATGGGAAAGAGGTTTGGATCCTTGCTTCATATAATCCTATTTTTGATATAGATAATAAACCTTTTAAGGTTGTAAAATATGCAACAGATATCACAGATAGAAAAAATCTAATTTTTCAAATAGATGAAAATGTACACAAATTAACTAACTCCTTAGATACTCTTTCGCAAAGTAGTGCTTCAATGAAAGATAGTGCAAGTATAACAATGAATGGTTCACAAGAGGTATCTGTAGCAGTAACACAAGTAAATCAAGCTGTTTCGGATGTTTCTGAAAAAATAGAATCAATGTCCTCTTCAATCTCTGTTATTGCAGATTCATCTTCAGAGGGTGAAAAAATAGCAAAAGAAGCACTTGAAAGATCTAAAACAACAACTTCTGCCATGTTAAAACTAGATGAAGAATCAGAAAAAATTGGTGAAACAATCAACATCGTAACTCAAATAGCATTTCAAACAAATATTCTTTCTTTAAATGCAGCAGTTGAAGCAGCAACAGCAGGAGAAGCTGGAAAAGGGTTTGCAGTCGTAGCACAAGAGGTAAGAAACCTTGCAGCTCGTTCAGATGATGCAGCAAAAGAGATTACAAATGCTGTTCAACTTATTCAGTCATTAGTTAAAAGCTCTTTAGAATCGATTAATGAAGTTGATAGAACAATTGAAAATATTACAAAAATGTCTACTAGTATCTCTAGTTCAATAAATGAACAGCAAAATATCTCAAATGATTTAGCTAGTACAGCTTTAGAAGCTAGTCAAGGGGTAAATGAGGTAACAAATACCATGAAAAGTGTTTCAGGTAGTGCAGAAAGTAGTGGTGAGAAATCACATGAAACATCTATAGCTACTCAAGAGTTAATTGATGTTTCAAATGAGTTGATTTCGATTTTAAAGAAGTTGAATAATTAAAAAATTCAAATTGTATAAAAAATAGGAATAGATATAATTAAATCTTAGATACAATACGCCCATGGCAGAATTTAAAGTAGATAGTGAATATAAACCGTCAGGTGACCAACCTAATGCAATAAAACAGATAAGTGACTCAATCCTAAAGGGTAATAGATATACCACTTTAGAAGGGGTTACTGGTTCTGGTAAAACATACACAATGGCAAAAGTGATTGAAAAAACACAGATGCCAACACTTATTATGACACATAATAAAACCTTAGCTGCTCAACTTTATAGTGAATTTAAAGCATTTTTCCCAAACAACCATGTTGAGTACTTTATCTCTTATTATGATTATTATCAACCAGAAGCATATATACCAAGAACTGACCTTTTTATAGAGAAAGACTCCTCTATTAATGCTGAACTTGAAAGGTTAAGACTTAGTGCAACAGCCTCTTTACTTAGTTTTGATGATGTTATTGTAATAGCCTCAGTATCAGCAAACTATGGTCTTGGTAATCCAAGTGAATATAAAGCAATGGTTCAAAGAATTGAAGTTGGCTTTGAGTATTCTCAAAAACAGTTTTTATTGAAACTTGTAGAGATGGGATATAAAAGAAACGATAGTTTTTTTGATAGAGCAGATTTTAGAGTAAATGGGGATGTGATTGATATCTTCCCAGCATATTATGAAGATGAGTTTATTAGAGTTGAGTTTTTTGGTGATGAGGTTGAATCTATCACTAAACATGAGTATCTTACAAATGATAAAAGGAAAGATTTAGATGAGGTTATCATCTACTCAGTTAACCCTTTTGTTGTTACAAGTGAAAACCTAGGACGAGCAGTAAAACAAATCGAAGAGGAACTTGACGAAAGATTGGAGTTTTTCCAACAAGAGGATAAAAGAGTAGAGTATCAAAGACTTAAACAAAGAGTTGAGTTTGATTTAGAGATGATAGAGAGTACTGGAATGTGTAAAGGGATTGAAAACTATGCAAGACACCTAACTGGACTTAAACCAGGTCAAACTCCATACTCACTTATAGACTACTTTGAACAAATAGGAAAAGATTATCTTCTAATTGTAGATGAATCACACGTTTCTTTACCACAGTTTAGAGGGATGTATGCAGCTGATAGAAGTAGAAAAGAGGTTTTAGTTGAGTATGGATTTAGACTCCCAAGTGCTTTAGATAATAGACCTTTAAAGTTTGAAGAGTATATCAAAAAAGCTCCAAATTATCTTTTTGTATCTGCAACTCCAGCAGATCTAGAACTTGAAAAAAGTGAAGTTGTTGCCAAGCAAATAATTAGACCAACAGGATTACTAGATCCAGTTATTGAGATAATGGATAGTGAATACCAAGTTGAAAAGCTACACGATGAGATAAAAAAAGTAATTGAGAAAAAAGAGAGAGTTTTAGTAACAGTATTAACTAAAAAAATGGCAGAAGAGTTAACTTCTTATTATCAAGATTTAGGTATCAAAGTAAAATATATGCATAGTGATATAGATGCCATTGAAAGAAACCAAATAATAAGAGAGTTAAGACTTGGGGAGTTTGATGTTTTAGTTGGTATTAACCTTCTAAGAGAAGGGTTAGATATCCCTGAAACTTCATTGGTAGCAATATTAGATGCAGATAAAGAGGGGTTTTTAAGAAGTAGAACCTCACTAGTTCAGACAATGGGAAGAGCTGCAAGAAATCAAAACGGTAAGGTAATACTATTTGCAAAGAAAATAACAGATTCAATGCAGTATGCAATCGACTTAACAAACAAAAGAAGAGAGATACAAGAAGCCTACAATAAAGAGCATGGAATCACACCAAAAACAACAATTAGAAAACTAGATGAAAATCTAAAACTTGAAGAGTATGATGAGCTAGCATGGAAAAAAAGTAAAATGGAAAAAATGCCAGCAGCAGAAAGAAAGAAAATCTTAATAGAGCTTAATAAAGCGATGACAAAAGCAGCAAAAGAGTTGAACTTTGAAGAAGCAATCAGATTAAGAGATGAGATAGATAAGATTAAGAAGATTTAGGAGAATAAAACTTGCCAAGGTTAAAAAAAGCTACAAAAGAAGATATACAAGTTATTAAAGAGGCCTTCTTAGAAAATTTCAATGAAGCGGTTACTGAGTTAAACTATCGAAACGATTATGAGTTACTTATTGCTATTATCCTTTCAGCTCAATGTACTGATAAAAGAGTAAATATTATAACACCTGCACTTTTTGAAAAATATCCAAATGTTTTTGAGTTGGCATTGGCTAATTTAGAAGATGTAAAAGAGTTACTTAAAACCTGTTCATTTTTTAATAATAAAGCAAAAAATATCATAAAGATGGCACAAAGTGTTGTGGCAAATTATGGTGGTGATATCCCCCACAATCAAAAAGAGTTAATCAAATTAGCTGGTGTTGGAAATAAAACAGCAAATGTATTTATGATAGAGTTTGAGGGTGCAAACTTGATGGCTGTTGATACTCATGTTTTTAGAGTTTCACATAGACTTGGATTATCATATGAAAAAACAGTTGAGAAAACAGAGGCTGAGCTTGTAAAAAAGTTAAAAGATGACCTACATATTTTCCATCAAGCTATGGTTTTATTTGGAAGATATACCTGTAAAGCTTTAAGTCCTGAGTGTGACAAGTGCTTCTTCCCCCACGTTTGTAAAACAACAAAATCTTTTAAACCACAATAACAAAAAATTATATAACTATTTTAAAGGCTTAGATCTATAGGATCTAAGCCTTTTTTTTACTTATTAAAATAATATTAATAGATATTAAAAAAAATTTCAAAATTTTTTTTGGCTACAGAATATCCCATTAAATAGCACAATTTAATATTTTTTTTAAAGAAAAATATAAGTTTAGCAAATAATATACAAAAAAATTGTTTAATTTTTTTACAAAAATATGGTATAATTTCTAACTTACTTTATAAAAGGAGGCTATAATGAGCGAAAATACAAAAGTAAAGTCAATTAGGTTAGCCCATCACTTTAAAGAGGATAAAATAAATATTACTCATGTGGAGAAACCATATGGAGAGTATAGTGATCCTATTGTAAAAATTGATGTGACAGAATTTGGTAAAAGCAGTGGCAAGTTAGAGATTCCTTATGAAAATATTGATGAATTAATAAATGCACTTAATAAAGCAAAAAGTGTATGTGGTTCTATTCCTCATACTGATGTTCATGCAGAACTAAATGCAGATATTGGTGGGGGACAATAATAAAAAAGAAAATAAAATATATGTCTAACGGGCATATATTTTATTTGGTATATAAAAACTTCAAAACCCTATTATAAATCAAAACTTAAAAAATACAATTTAACCTTATATCTTAATAATCACTTATATTTTATTATGTAACAATAAAAGAAAATGAGGAGGATATTATGTCTGATAAAATAAAAGTTCGATCAATAAAATTAGCAAATCACTTTAGTGAAGATAGAATTAATATTACTCATGTAGAAAAACCTCATGGAGAATATAGTGATCCAATTGTAAAAATTGATATTACTGAGTTTGGTAAAACAACAGGTACATTAGAGATTCCTTATGAAAATATTGAAGAGGTTATCTCAGCTCTTAGGGATTCTGAAGAGGTATGTAGTGAAATAACCCATCCTGATGTTCATGCAGAGTTAGATGCAGATGTTGGGGGAGGTCAATAAAAATATATGCCATCAAGGCATATATTTATAAAAACTTATCTAAAAATAGGTTTTTGATTTTTGTGTTTAGTCCATTTGAATTAAACATAATTAATTCCCTATAGTATCTTTGTAAATCCCTCTCTAAAAGGATAGATTTACCACCATTTTGAATCATTCCTGTAGTTATAATATCTTGTAAAAGATTAAATAATTCAACTCTTAACTTATCTAGCTCTTCACCATTTGTTGAGTTTAAAAATTTATTTTTAATCCTCTTTAGTCTTTTTTTAGAGATCTGTTTTAATTTTTTATTTTCTATACTTTTAATAGCACCTACTCCTATCCCATAAAGTGCATAATGTACAGTTTTTGATAAGGATTTATTTTTTGTATAGTTTCCTATAGGATTAGAAGAGACTATATCTTCCTCTTTTACAAAAAAATCATCAAGTTTTATATTGATAGTATTTAGTGAAAAACCTACCAAAGTTTCAGGGGCTTGTGCTATTTGAAAGCCATCTTTGATTTTAAAGTCTGCTAATACTTCATACTCTTTATTATCATAATGAAATCCAATAAGAAGTTTATCAAAGATTTTATATCCACTAGCCCACGTCAAGACACCGTTTAGTTTATATCCATTTTTAGTTTTTTTAGCTGAGATTACTGTTTTTTCTGCCCTTAGATGGTTTATTGCAATTCCACATTTTTTATTAAAATAGTACTCTTTTTTATGAAAATTGTTTTTATTCATTATAGTGTTTGCTGCAAGTATTTGTATCCCTAAAAAAGATAGGCTTCCAGAGTATTTTGTTAGTTTACAAAACAATAAAAACTTCAATTTGTCATGTATTGAAGTATCATATTTATATAGGGCAAAAACACCATTTTGGTATGCAATATCAAAGGCTTTTTTTAGTTTTTTTACATCATAGTCTAACTCTTTTACTTGAAGCTTATCTAACTCTTTTGTTGTTTTCTTTAGTTGTTTTAAATATTTTTTTATTTGATTATCCATCTACTACTTTTTACTACACTCCTGCTCTAAATTTTCGTAGTTTTCAAAAACATATTCATCTTCAATCTTTTTTATTTTTACATTTTTTATACTACAAACATATTCATCATTGTTTTTTAAAACAATAAAATCAAAATTGTATATAAAGTTTGTACTTGAAGAGACTGTTTTGTTATTTAGCCTTTCAAAAGAGAGTTTATCTATTTTGGCATTATTCTCTTTTTCGTACTTTTCCTTAAATAGTTGTGGTACTACATTCTCTTTTTTATCAAGAAAGTAGACTCCTAAGATAATAGATATAACAATTATCGAAAAGAAGATGATAAGCTCTTTTGTTTGAAATCTATTATTTATTTTATAAATGATTACTGCTAATAAAACGATAAAAACAGCTATAAAAAATATTATTTGCATCTTTATTTACCTTTTAGTCTATTTTTAAATTCTTGAGGAGAGAGATATTTACTTGCTGAAGTTGTTTTAGGTAAAAATTCATCCTCTAAAATATTTTGATTAAGCTTTTTCTTATAAGCATCTTTTGAAAGATATCTTTTATTATTTTGCTTGTTGATTGAAGAAGATACAGGTTTTATTTGCTCTTGAGAGATATTTTTTATAAGTCCTGGTTTTAAATTTTGTAATATTGTTAAAACTGTTGATAGGTTTTTCTCTTCTACATCAAGGGTTATTTTTGCCATCTACATCCTTTTTTCAAAGTATAACATAAATTAAGAAAAACTATTTTTATACACTATTCTTAAAAAAGAATTAAAATTAACACCTAATTAACAGTGATTTATTAGAATTTGCAAAAAAGGTAAATCATGAAGAAGATTATAAGTTTTTCTATCATTTGTGCTTCTTTGTTAAGTGCAAATGATGAGTTAAGTATAGAACCAATCACAGTTGTAGAAAAAGTAAATAATAAAATTGTAAAAGATATAAGTTCTGAAGAGATAAAATCAGCAGATATTGCCGAAACTCTTACTAAACATATTCCTTCTATCTCTATAGTTAGAAGAAGTGGTATCGCAAACGATATTATCTTAAGGGGACAGAAAAAAGATAATATTAATATCCTAATTGATAGTAGTAAAATCTATGGGGCATGCCCAAATAGAATGGATCCACCAACTTCTCATATCTTGTCAAATAATGTTGAAAGTATTGAGGTTATAGAAGGTCCATATGATGTGGAAAACTTTGGTACTTTAAGTGGTTTGGTTAAGGTTAAAACAAAAGAGCCTACAAAAGAGTTGCAAGGTGATATAAACCTAAATATTGGAAGTTTTGGGTATAAAAAAACCTCTTTTAGCGTAAGTGGGGGTAATGATTACGTTAGATTTTTATTATCTGCATCAAAAGAGAACTCAGACCAATATGAAGATGGCAATGGTGATGACTTTTTAGAACAACAAATTAAACATGGTGTTCCAGCAGCAAATAGGTATAGCAGTAGTGACTTAGAAGCCTTTGATAAAAAAACAGTTTTAGGGAAATTGATTTTTGATATTGATGATAGTTCTGATATTGCAGTATCTTATACAGCAAATAGAAGTGAAAATATTTTATATCCAAATACCCCTATGGATGCAGATTATGATGATTCTGATATTTTTACTTTAGAGTATGAAAAAAGGGATTTAGGAAAATACTCAAAGGTTTTAAATCTTGATTATTACTATTCAAAGGTTGACCATCCTATGAGTATTAGTTCTAGAAACAATGCCTTAAACCCTTTACATCCAAACAATACAAACCATATGAAATCATCTATTTGGGGTGCAAAGATAAAAAATACTCTTGATATTTCACAAGGGGAGTTAAGTTTTGGTTTTGATACAAGTATTAGAAACTGGAAAGGTGAGATGAAAGATGACAATGGTGTTTATTCAAGCTCTTTAGCTTCTACTGATACTGACAATAAAGCTATATTTGCAACTTATAAAAAAACTATTGATAAGTTTGATATAGAACTTGGAACAAGAGTTGATCATACCTCAATAGATGTAAATGATAATACAAAAAAAGACAACGATTACAATGATATAAATGCACATTTGTTTACTGTGTATAATCTAAATGATACAACAAAACTATTTGCAGGTGTAGGAAAAGCTTCAAGAGTTCCAGATGCAAGAGAGTTATATTATACAGGAAGTGGAAATCAAAACTTGGATTCTGTAAAAAACTATGAGATTGATTTAGGTGTAGAAAAAATATTTGGTGATTTTTCTATAAAAACAAAAACTTTTTATTCTGTACTTAAAGATTATATCTACAACAATAATGGTGCAACTTTTACTAACATAGATGCAAAAATCTATGGACTTGAACTATCAGGTCTATATATGTTTAGTGAAAACCTTAGTTTTGATTATGGTGTCTCTTACCAAAGGGGTAAAAAAGATGAGGCTTTAGCAGGACAAAGTGATAAAGATTTAGCAGAAATTCCACCACTAAAAGCAAATATCTCTTTAAACTATGAGTATGGTAATAATAGTTTTACTACTCAGCTTATAGCTGTTGATTCATGGGATAGTTTTGATGCTGACAATGGAGAACAAAAATTAGGTGGATATGCCATAATAAATGCAAAATACAATTATAAAATCAATAAAAACTTTGATGTTACATTAGGAGTAGATAATCTACTTGATAAAACATATGCCTCAACAAATACTTATAATGATATAAGATATATAGGTAATGGACAAACAGAACTTATGAATGACCCAGGAAGATATATCTATCTAAATTTAAAATATAGCTTTTAAAGCTATATTTTAAGTGGTTTTTGTAATAGTAGTGTTATCAATAATATGTATAATATTATAAATTAACTATCGAAAATTGATGATGCAAAAAATAGATACAAAAACAAAAAAACAAGTTTTACAATTCAACCCAACTACAACTGCAAAAAACTTAGATATTTTACGTGAAGAAAATATTGGAGTCTTTTTCTCAAACCTAGTAAAAGTAGAAGATAGAAATCTTATCTTACTTTTTTTAGAGTTATCTAATGAATCTTTACTTGAAGCTATAGATAGATTATCTATGCATAGAGTAAATAGTGCAATGATGCAAACACCTAGTGACTTGATGACTGACTTCTTACAACGTCTTGAGATTTTAGATGAGAAATATGCAAAAAAGCTTCAAAAACTTATGAATGAAAAAGAGAAAAATGAGTATTTAGAGCTTAATCAATACGACGAAACTCAAGCTGGTGCATATATGGAAAAGGAGTTTTTATCTGCATATACAAAAGATACAATAAAAGATGTAAAAGAGAAAGTTAAGATTTTTAGAAAAGAGGAGGAGGGGAGTTATATTATAAAACTTTTTGTAATAGATGAAAATGAGAAGTTTATTGCAACCTTGCATTTCTCTGATTTGATTCTATTTGAAAATGAAACAACACTAAAAGAGATAATAGAAAAACTAAAACCCCATCAACCTTTGAGTATTTTCCCTACAACTGATGTTGTTGAGGTTATAAGATTATTTGATGAGTTTGATTTAAGTGTATTGGCAGTGGTGGATGAGAATGGAGTATTGATAGGCCGTATTTTATATGATGATATTTATGAACTAATCCAAAGGATAAATACAGACCAAGTATATAAATTAGCCGGTGTTGATGATGAAGCTGAGGAGGTGAGTTTTTTCTCTGCTCAAAGGATGAGGTTAGTTTGGTTATTTGTAAATCTAGCAACCATAATAATGGCTTCTGTTGTAATAGACAATTTCAAAGAAACCATAGCTTCATATATAGCCTTAGCAGCACTTATGCCACTTGTTGCAGCCTTAGGTGGAAATGCAGGGATGCAAGCTATGACAGTAACAATTAGAAAGATAGCTTTGGGAGAAGTGCAGTTCAACCAAGCCTTTACAGTCTTAAGAAAAGAGTTTTTAATAGTGGTAATAAATGGTTTAGTTATAGCTTCCACCATTGCACTTATAACCTTTTTGTGGTTTGATGATAAAATGTTAGCTTTAGTAATAGCAATAGCTATGGTAATAAATCTAATAGTAGCAGGTTCAGTAGGAGTGCTTATACCTTTAGTTTTGAAAAAAATAGGGATAGATCCAGCTATAGCTTCATCTGTTTTACTTACAACAACTACTGATATTTTTGGGTTTTTTATATTTTTGTTTTTGGCGAAGATGGTTTTGATGTAGGGGTTTTTATTTTATGATTTTTTTGATACTCAACTGTTGTTTAGATAATTTAAACTGTATGCAGTTGTCTTGAGGAGTATTACTCCTCAAGAAAAGATTTAATCGAAATCCATTCTAACCTGAGTTTGTCCTGTAGTACAAAACTCCTCATCTATTTGTCTTCCTAAAGCTGCAAAGTCAACTCCATTTACTTCTTTTAGAGATTTCATTATCTGTTTTTTACCATTTACTAACTCTTTTGATTTTATACCGTGAGAGATAGATAAAGAGGCTTCAACAAAGGCTGATAGTTTATCACACTGTTTTAGTGCAAGGCCATCTATTGGATTGTATTTATCCATGTTGTATTTTGTTATATCATCAACAACTTCGATTTTATCCACATAGATTTTATTTAAAAACTCATCTTTAACCCCATCATACAAACCAAGATAATAACAAAACTCATCGTGAACAGTTTCTGGTAAGTTTGGTAGGATTTCATCGTTTATTTTTTTGATTTCATATTCTGCAATAATATCTGAAAGGTTATCAACACTATATTTTACAGGGGTTATAATATCTCTTGTTAAAGCTTCTGGTAAATCATGGAATAAAGAAACAAAAAAGTTGTTTTCTAATCTTTTTTTACAAGCATTAACTTTAAGTGAATAAAAATAAGAGAAAACAGCAACCGTTAACATATGACCTAAAACAGATGTTTCTGGGATTCTTGGAGTTTGTGCCCATCTTTTTTGAAATCTTAATCTACCACTTAAATCAACCACCTTAGCTAGTTTCATATTTAAAGCTATTTTTCTAACAGCAATTAGCTCATAATAGTCTTCAATCTCCTCTTCCACACTTTTTTTAACCTCTTCAATATCAGATAAGAATTTTGAGGTTTGGTAAACTATAGAAAACTCCCATTTTGTTGAGAGGTATGAAGCAGCTTTTAGAATAAATCTCTCTTTTTTGTACATATTTGGATTGTTTAAATAATCTTCAAATTTTTGAAGAAAGATACCATTGTCTATATCTTTTAGTGAAGTCTCTAAATTTTTGATAACCCATGAGTTTATCTCTTTTGCTTTTTTTTGTAGAGCATTTCTAAACACATCGGGTCTAATATCTGTAACTACTACTCTTCTTAAAAACTCAAAAATTCCAGCTTCAATTAGTTGTGTAAAATCTACATCTTTTTCTAGTTTTGCAATAAAATATGCGATGATAAATTTATGAGCTTGTTTATCTAGTTCTACTAACTCAACCATTCTTGGATAATCATTCCATCTTTGAATAGAAGCTGAGGAAAAAATATAATCAATAATTTTAGGATTTATCATTTTTATCTTCTTTATCTGAGCCATCAAAAAATATCATTTTTTTACCCAGTATCATAAATGCTGTAACAGTTCCAACTACCAAATAAGCTACCCAAGGATCATGCATGACGACTCTTTTTTTTTGATTTGATTATTCCATAATATTGATAAATAGGGCCTTATATAAAATTTTTTTTATTTTTGATGCAAAATGAAAAATAAGATGTATAATTCCAAAAAATATTAAATTAAGGAAAAAGATTTAAATGTCAACCTTGACAATAAGCAACTACACACTAAAGCATTTTGATTTAAATGCAAAAGAGATTATGGACAAATATTTAGAGCTAATCAATGTAGAGGTTAGTGATTATACCTTTGCTGGAAACTATATTTGGCTTTCAACTGCAACTGGTTTTTATGCAATTGTAAATGATACCTTTTGTTTATTTATTTTAAACTCTGGTGAATTAACTATGCTTTTACCTCCCATTGGAAAAAAAGAGAACACCTATGATGCGATGATTCAATGTTTTGATATTATGAACACTCATAATAGTAATAGAAACTACTCAAAAATTGAGTATGTACATGAAGAGTTGTTAGAAGGGTTTGTTGATTATTTAGAAGAGGGCACTTTGGTTTATGAGATGTTAAAAGATTTCATTATAGAGAAGAAGTTAGTTGATTATATATATAAAGTTGATGATTTAATTGATTTAAAGGGTGACTCATACAAATCAAAAAGAAATGAGATAAATAAATTCAAAAAAATCTATCCTGAACATAGAATAGAGGTTTTAGATATAAATAAACATGGAAAAGAGGTATTAGCTTTATTTAATAAATGGGTAAAAGATAGAACAACCTATATGCCAAAAGAGGAGGTTGAAGTGTTCCTTGATGGTATCTATTTTGAAAGATTTGCCATTAAAAGACTTGTAAATGATTATAATAATCTTGATATTATTGGTCTTGTTATCTATATTGATGAGGAAGTAAAAGGTTTCACTGTTGGTGAAAGGATAAATGAAACAACAGCAAGTGTAATTATCGAAAAAACAGATTTTGAGATACTAGGTTGTGCGCAGTTTATTTTTAGGGAGTTTACAAAAATTTTAAAAGATAAATTTAATGTAGAGTATATTAATGTTGGTGATGATATGGGATTTGAAAACCTAAAAAAAGTTAAGATGTCATATAGACCAAATAAACTTGTACCAAAATATACAATCTACCAAAAATGAAAATATCTAAAGCCTCAAAGGGTGATATAAAAAAACTCTTTGAGATAGAAAACAAAGTTTTTGAAAACGATTGTATGGCTATGGGATTGAGTAGTTTTTATTATCATGTGGAAAAAAGCTTTTTTTACAAAATTGAGATTAAGGGTAAAATTGCTGGATATATTCTGTGGCTAAATAGAAAACATTTCCATAGGTTGTACTCTTTAGCTATATTAGAAGAGTATAGAAATCTAAAACTTGCAAGTAGCTTATTGGAGTTTAGTTTTAAAAGTCTAAAAGATAAAAGTTTACAGCTTGAAGTTAGAGCTTCAAACGAAAAAGCTATAAGAGTTTATGAGAAATATGGTTTTAAAAAGAAAAAGGTTTTAAAAGAGTATTATGAAAATGAAGATGGCCTTTTAATGAGAATAGAAAGATAATCTTTCTATTTCCCATTATACTCTACAGCTTCCAAAAAGCTTATTGATTTTTTCAACTCTACCTTCGTGTCTTCCACCTTCAAATGAGGCTTTGTCCCAAGCATCAACAATAGCTTCAATCATACCATATCCTGATACTCTCTCACCTAGACAAATAACATTTGCATCATTGTGCTCTCTTGCCATTTGTGCTGAGTATTCATTGTGACAAAGTGCAGCTCTAATACCATCAAATTTATTGGCTGCCATTGACATCCCAATACCAGAACCACAGATTAAAATCCCTTTGCTACCTTCATTTGCAAGTACCTCTTTACAAACTTTTGCTGCAAAATCTGGATAATCAACTCTATCTTTAGTGTTTGGTCCTAAGTCGATAACTTCATGACCTTTTGCTTCAAATAACTCTTTTACGTAAGCTTTTATATCTATACCAGCATGATCTGCTGCAATAAAATATTTCATTAATAAATTCCCTCTTTATGATTTATATCTAGTTTTTTACCTTCCATATCCTCTTCAATAGATTCAACAGTTCTAAAAACTCTATCCCATCTAATCTCTTTATTCTCATCCCATGAAAAATAGATAAACCAAGGCGTACCAACTATAAATTTATATGGCACTGTTCCCCAAAATCTTGAGTCATTTGAGTGGTCTCTATTATCACCCATCATGAAAAATTCACCTTCAGGGATTTGAATAGGTAACATATCAAATAATTGATATGGTTGTAGTCCATCTTTTGTAACTGTAGGGTCGTTGTGAATCCCTGGATGATCTTTTCTATATGGATCTACTACAAAAAGCTTACCATTTACATCAACAGTTTGATGGTCTGGATAGTTTGCTTTAACAAACTCATTACCTTCACTTGGGTGTAAAAATAGGTGTTTATCTTTTAGTGCAACGATATCTCCACCACTTGCAACGCATCTTTTTACATAATGGATAGCATCATTTTTTGGATATCTAAATACTACGATATCTCCCCTTTGTGGCTTAGGCCCATCTATTAAATGACCATTACCTTTAAAGTCTGGTAGGATTTGAAGTTCAATCCAAGGTATTCTAGGAACTGGAACTCCATATGAAAATTTTTTAACAAAAAGCATATCACCAATAAGAAGTGTATTTTTCATACTACCACTTGGTATAACAAATGCTTGTGCTACGAAGAAAATAATAGTAAGAACTATTACAATCGTACCAGTCCATGAAGAGGACCAGTTATATATTTTTTTTATCATTTTATCTTGCTTCTCTAGTTTCTCTTAGTTTCGCTGCTTTTAGTGTATTCTTTAATAACATTGCAATAGTCATTGGACCAACTCCACCTGGAACTGGCGTGATATATGAACATTTCTCTTTACAACCTTCATAATCAACATCTCCAACTAATTTCCCTGATTCTAATCTATTGATACCAACATCAACTACAACAGCTCCCTCTTTAACCATATCTTCAGTAATAAGGTCAACTCTTCCTGCTGCTACGATTAGTATATCTGCATTTAGTGTATGCTCTTTTAAATCTTTTGTTTTTGAGTTACAAACTTCAACAGTAGCTTTTGCATTTATCATAAGTGCAGCCATTGGTTTCCCAACAATATCAGAAGCACCAATAATACATACGTTTTTCCCAACTACATCAATCTCATACTCTTCTAAAAGTTTCATAACTCCAAAAGGTGTTGCTGGTAAAAATGCATCAAGGTTTGATACCATTCTTCCTACATTGTATGGGTGGAAACCATCAACATCTTTAAGTGGGTCAATAGCTTCTAAAATAGTTGTTGTATCTATCTGTTTTGGTAGTGGTAATTGAACCAAAATACCATCTAAGTTTGGGTTTTCATTCATTCTATTTATAATATCTAAAATCTCCTCTTGAGAGATTGTTTCAGGCATCTCATGAACAACAGAGTATATCCCTGCGTTTTTACAAGATTTTGCTTTCATACCTACATAAGTTGCACTAGCAGCGTCATTTCCAACTAAAATAACTGCCAAACCTGGAGTGATATGTTTATCTTTTTGAAGTTGCTCAACTTCAACTTTTACCTCTTCTTTAATCTTATTAGATAATGCTTTACCATCAAGTATTGTCATCGCTTTATAGCCTCATATTTTTTTAATTTTAGCTCGATATAATATCCAAAAAACTTTTATACCAAAGTAAAGTAAAAATATTACTTGTATTTGTCTTGATATATTAGTATTGCTTGGGGTTTATAATTGAGATATCTTTTTTCATTTTTCTTTTTTATACAATTTTTATATTCGCAACAAATGGATAATTCATTTATTACAAGATTTGAATATGGTGCAATGCTTTATGAAAATCCAAGGGGTGTAGGGTGTATAAAATGTCATGATAAAGGGAATAAACCAGTAGTTATAGCAAAATACAAACAAAAAGATAAAAAATTAAAAAGAATGGTTGAAAAATCAATAATAGCTCCAGCCATAAATAATGTTGATTTTCAAACCTTTATTGATAAGATGACAGCTGATAAAACAGACTCAAAAGTTATGCCAACATATTTTCTAACAGATGAAGAGTTAAAATCTTTATACTATTATATAAAAAATATAGGTGCAAGAGGATAACTTAAACAAACTTTAAATATATTTTAAATATAATCACGCTCTTAATTTTAAAACAAAGGAAAGTTATGTTAGAGGGTATCGTAAGAGATAGTATGACAAAACAAGAAACAAAATCTTTAAGAAGAGATGGTTACTTAATTGCAAATATCTATGGAAAAGGTTTTGATAATATCAATGCTGCATTTAAAAGAAATGATTTTATTAAGTATTTAAGAAACAAGTCTACAATCGCATTTGATGTTAAAGTTGGTGATAATACACTAAAAGTAGTTGTTCAAGAGTACCAAAAAGGGCCTATTACTTCAGAATTATTACATGTTGATTTAATGGTTGCACAACCAGGTGTTAGAACAACTTATAAAGTTCCAGTAACTGTAGAGGGTACACCAAAAGGTTTAAAAAACAAAGGTCTTTTTGTTTTCCATAAGAAAAGAATTCCAGTAAAATGTACAATTGAAAACTTACCAGAGTCTTTCCACTTACAAATTGCTGATTTAGATACTGGTGACAATATCTTAGTTAGAGACTTAGAATTAAAAGATGGTGTTGAGTGTTTCTTAGACCCAAGAGTTCCAATTGTGGGTGTAATTAAAGCTAAATAATTTAGCCATGCATTTAATAGTTGGTCTTGGAAATATAGGTGAAAAATATCACCTTACTAGACACAATATAGGTTTTTTAGTTATCGATGAGATGCTAAAAAACCTCTCTTCTACAAATATAAATAAATCAAACTTCAAAGCAGATGTTTTTAAATCTGGATACAACCTCCTTGTAAAACCAAAAACTTATATGAATTTATCAGGTGACGCTGTTGTCGCTATTAAAGAGTATTATAAAATAGAGATTGAAAATATTATTGTGATCCATGATGATTTAGATTTACCATTTGGTACAGTTAAATTTAAAATTGGTGGTGGACATGGCGGTCATAACGGTTTAAAATCTATAGATTCTCATATTGGTAAAGATTATATAAGAGTAAGAATAGGTATTGGTAAACCTCAAGATAAAACCCAAGTGGCAAATTATGTGTTATCAAACTTTTCGAAAGAGGAATTAAATAATTTAAAAGGTATAATCACTCATACAATTTCGGCAATTGAGGCATTAAAGTCAAACTCAATTGATGAAGTAAAATCAAAATTTACACTGAAGTAATATGAGCATATTAACTAAATATATTTTAAAAAAATACTTTATTAATTTTATTGTTGTATTGGTATCATTGCAACTATTTTTTGTGGGTATGGATTTTTTCCAAAACTCAAAGGATATCCCTAACTCTGCAAACTTGCAACTTCTATATCTTATGTATAATAGTTTTTTCACTTTAACATTAACTTTGCCACTTAGTTTAGTTTTTGGTTGGATTGTTACATTAGTAATTTTTGTAAGAAATAATGAGCTTGTAGCTTTCTCCTCTTTGGGGGCAAAAAGATCTAATATCTACTCTCCTGTTATATTTATCTCAATAATCTTATTACTTTTATTAATAGCTATTCAAATGACACCTTTGGCATACTCATATGAACAAAAAAAGAAAATCACTGATGGAAACTATTTTACAAATACAAAATCAGATATTTTTTTAAAATATAATGATAATTTTATCTACTTCAAAAGATTACTACCCTTACAAAAACAAGCAGAAGATATACATATTTATAAAGTAAAAGATAATGATATAGTAGAAACTATAATTGCAAAAAAAGCCTATTTTCAAAATGACAAATGGTATATAGTTGATGCAAAAATTGTAAAAAAACCAAAAGATTTAAATTTTAATACTTCTAAGTTAGAGGTGAGATATGAAAAGTTTCTAAACACATTAGAGGGTTTTAAACCAAAACTTTTAGATAGTGTATATGAAGAGAAATCAACTTTTTCTATACTTGATGCTATTTCAGCTTTAACTTTATTATCTAAACAAGAGGTAAATACTGATAGGATAAGGTCTGCAATATATTATGATATCGTTATACCATTTTTTATATTGCCATTGATGATGTTAATTTTTGTGTTTACATCATATAATAGAAGATTTTTCAATATCGGAACATTTAGTTCTTTTTCTATATTTGGAACATTAGTTATTTGGGGAGTATTTTTTATGTTAAACAAGTTTTCTAATAGTGGGGTGATAAAGCCAGAGTTTTCAATGTTAGTACCTATGCTTTTATGGTATGTTGTTTCATACTTTATCTATACAAGAAAGAAGAATATATCATAATGGAAAAACAGAGAGCTTATGGTATATTGCCTTATAAAATAGAGAATGGAAAGATCAAGATATTATTGTGCAAATCTGTAAAAAGTTTGAATAAATGGGGTTGCCTAAAAGGGATGCAACAAGGTAGTGAATCCTCTAAAATGTGTGCTAAAAGAGAGTTCTTTGAGGAGAGTAGTATAAGTGTTGGTATTCATCTTTTAGAAGAGTTTTTTTTACAAAGAAACAAAAACAAAGATATTGGTATTTGGCTTGTTAACTCAGAAAAACTTGATGGCTTTGATGAGTATTTTATTGGTGATCGATTAAAAGATGATTGTTTATCTTGGGAAAACTCAAAAGTGAAATTTTTTGATATTGAGAAACTACCAAGTATAAAGAAAAAACAAAAATATTTAATTGATAAAATTAAGGATTTTTTGCAAAATAAGAATCAATTCCATTAGCTATCCCTAAAGCTAACTGTTTTTGATACTTCTTTCTATAAAGTCTTCTTCCCTCTGTTGGATGAGAGATATAGCCAACTTCAACTAATACAGATGGCATTTGTGCTCCAACTAAAACCCAAAATGGTCCCTCTCTAACACCACCATCATCAATATCTTTATACATCAATCTTGCTTCATAAAGCATATGTTTGTGTATATCAATAGCTAGCTTATTTGAGGCTGTAATTTTACTTTGATTTAAAATAGACAATAAAACATTTTTACTATTATAGTTCATATTATCCATATCAGCTTTATTCTCTAAGGCTGCAACCCTTTTTGCTCTTGCACTTCTAGCTGGGCTTAAAAAGAAGGTTTCTAGTCCATGAACCTTATTTCTTTTGCTTTTTGGAACTGAGTTAGCATGAATAGAGATAAAGATATCTGCATCCTTTTTGTTTGCCATTAAAGTTCTATTTTTAAGTTTTATAAACTTATCACCATTTCTAGTAAGGTAAACTTTATAACCCCTTTTTTTCAAAAATGACTCAAGGTATTTAGTGACATTATAAACTACATATTTTTCATATTTTTTATTAGACCCAACTGCTCCAGCATCTTTACCACCATGACCTGCATCTAGAACAACAATTTTATTTTTAGCGATATTTTGTAATCTAGTTGAAGTAGAGATTTTTGCAGCACTTTGTTTTTTTGTATTGTTTTTCACATCTAATACTTTTAAAACAAGTCTTTTATTATTTATAAAATATATGGTTTTTAGATTATAGCTATCTTCAAATAAAATTCTAAGAGTATTATATTTATCTTGGGTAATTACAATCTGTTTAACACCATCAATACTAAGTTTTGTTGGGTAAGCATCTTTGAAACGACCTTTAATATCGTATATATCTTGATATCCACCCTTAATACTTTTTTCGAAAAACCTTACATAATCTTTTGTGATTTTAGTGTTGAAATCAATAATTATCATATTGTTTCTTGATTCAACTGATTTGATTGTATACTCTGAATTATTGATATTTTTATCTGATATCTTAGGTTTTTTAATAGGCTCAATCTTTTCTACTTTTACAGGCTCAATCTTTTTTATTGGTGCAATCTTTTTGGATGTAGTAGGGGAGTTTGAGTTGATTTTATTTAATGCTTTTTCATATTTTGAAATATTTTTATTGAGTTGTTTTCCAACCTTGATTAAAGTTTCAAGGTTGTATTTTTCTTTTGTAGTGTCGTTATTTAGCACAGCTTTTAGATAATCCATTCTTGCTGAATTAAATTTTTGCTGTAGATCCTCTGTAGCATAGAGGAGGTTCAATGAAAATAGTAAAAATATTAGGACGAAAAATTTTTTAAAAATTTTTACTCTCCTTTAGTTAGTTTTTCCATCAATTCATGTACCGAAATAACTTTATCTAATTTATAGCCATTTGAACCTGAGAAGAATAATCCTGTATCTAAATCTCCTTGATATGCAGCACCTAGTCTATCGGCAATACAATATCCAACAATTTTAGCTTCTTTCCCTCTATTACATGGGGCAACACAGTTTGAGATACAAGCAACTTTTGGAGCAGTTCCCTCTTCAAGTGTTTTTTGAAGGTTAGTCATAACTCCACGAGCTGGTAATCCAACTGGAGATTTCATAAGTTTTATATCATCTTCATTTGCATCTACTAATACATTTTTAAGAACTGGGTCAGCATCACATTCGAAAGTTCCGATAAATCTTGTTGCCATTTGAACACCTGCACAACCCATATCTAAAAACTTATCAATATCTTTTTTATCCCAAATACCACCTGCAGCAATAATTGGAGGGTTACCCCAGTTTTTAGCCTCTTCAATAACAGGAGGTACAATATTTTCTAATTGATACTCCTCTTGAAAACATTGTTCATACGTAAACCCTTGGTGTCCACCAGATTTAGGACCCTCTACAATTACAGCATCTGGAAGTCTATTATATCTTTTCCATTTTCTACAAATAAGTTTTAGTGCTCTTGCAGATGAAACGATAGGGATTAGGGCAACATCTGGGAAATCTTTTGCAAATTCTGGCATATTTGTTGGTATACCTGCACCTGTGATAATCATATTGATACCTGCTTCACAAGCATCTTTTACAATTCTTCCATAATCATTACATGCATATAAAATATTACATGCAAGTGGTGCATCCCCACAGATTTTTCTTGCATTGTTTATTATAGTAGTTAAAGCATCTTTAGAATAAAAATTAAGCACATCAACTGGTTTGTCTTTTTTAGTTTTTATTTCATAGTCATTACTTTTATAGTATCCAGTTCCTACACCAGATATTACTCCTAGACCACCCTCATAACTAACAGTTCCAGCTAATCTATCCCAACTGATTCCAACACCCATACCACCTTGGATTATGGGGTGTTTAATCTCATATTTACCTATTTTCATATTAACCTTTTACTTTATTATTATCTTAGCGAAACTTTTTTTACCTTTTTGTAAAATATATTCACCTATTTCTAAATTTAATTTTTCATCTGTAACTTTTTCTTGATTAAGACTTACTGCATTGGCTTTTACATCTCTTCTTGCTTGAGAAGTTGAGTTTACTAGTTTTGATTCTACTAAGGCTTGACATATCCATGTTCCAGCTTCTAGTTCAAACTCTGGCATATCTGTAGGGATATCTTTTTTAGCAAAAACCTTTTCAAATTCAACTTTTGCAATCTCCCCTTGACCCTCACCATGGAATCTATCAACAATCTCCATAGCAAGCTCTTCTTTTACCTTTTTAGGATGAAGTGTACCATTTTCTACACCAGCTTTAAGTTCTTCAATCTCTTTTAAAGATTTCGTAGATAAAAGTTCATAATATCTCCACATCAACTCATCTGAAATTGATAAAGTTTTACCAAACATATCATTTGCAGCATCAGTTACACCAATATAATTACCTAAAGATTTTGACATCTTTTGAACACCATCCAAACCTTCTAAGATTGGCATCATTAAAACTGCTTGTTGTTTCCCAGTATTATAAGCTTTTTGTAGTGTTCTTCCCATAAGTAAGTTAAACTTTTGATCAGTTCCACCAAGCTCAATATCAGTTCCCATTGCAACTGAATCATAACCTTGAAGTAGGGGATATGTAAATTCACTTACTGCAATTGGAGTATTTGAAGCATATCTTTTTGCAAAATCATCTCTTTCTAACATTCTTGCAACAGTTAAGTTTGAAGCTAGGGCAATTAAACCACCAGTACCTAAATCTTTTAACCATTTTGAGTTGAACATAACTTCAGTTTTTTCTGGGTCTAAGATTTTAAATACTTGCTCCTTATAACTTTGAGCATTTTCTAAAACCTGAGTTTCACTTAATACTTTTCTTGTTTCACTTTTTCCAGTTGGATCTCCAATAGTTGCAGTAAAATCTCCAATTAAAAACTGAACAATCCCACCAAACTTTTGGAAAGTTGCTAATTTTTGTATTAAAACAGTATGTCCTAGGTGTAAATCAGGTGCAGTAGGGTCAAATCCAGCTTTTACATAAAAGTTTTTACCATTTTCATAATACTCTTTAAGTAGTTTCTCAATACCCTCTAAGTCTATAATTTCAGCTGTTCCTCTTTGTATCTCTGCTAAAGCTTCTTTAATTTTTTCTTCCATTTATCCTCTTTACTCTACATAGTTTATTTATTATAGGCATCTCGTTTTGAGTGAAACTCAATAACTTTTACCTTTTTTTCAATCAATTTTCTAACCTCTTCAACATTTGGGATATTTAGTTCAAACTCAATATCACAATATTGTCTGTAAGAGTGTTTTTCCCTTCCATAATCAATAGCAAGTATATAACCCTCATATTGACTCATATACATTAATAATCTTGCTAATTCACCTTTAGTATTTGGTAGGCTTACAACCATTTTATATTGATAAAGGGTATCTTTTGTCCATTTACAAAAAAGCATCTCATCATAACTCATAATTTTTTTATAAGCTTTATCACACATTTTATGATGAATAACCGCTTTATTTCCCTCTTTGAATGCGACAATTTCATCTGCAAACTTAGGGTGACAACAGTGGTCAAATGATACAGAATTAATACTAAAATTTGAATATATAATCATGTTGTCAAATTTAAATCTTTTGATTTTACTTGTATATATTTTAAATCTTGCTACAAAACCTTGTTCTTTAATGATTTTTTTCTCAATTTGATGTTTGATGTGTTTAAAATAATCAAGTATATGTGGTATCTTTTGTAAAGATTCCACTTTAAAAATAGAGGTTATATTTTTGATATAAGTTGAAAATACAGTATTGATAATATTTCTTCCACTTAACTCATCAATCTCTTTTAATCTTTGTGAACATAAAAATTTAATCTGTTTTTTTGCCCGGTTTGTTTTTACCATATCTATCCAAGAACATCTAGGAATAGCATAATCTACAGTTTTAATTGAAACAATATCTGAACTTTTTAATTCTGTTAATAAAGGGCGTTTTACTTTATTTATATAACACTCAATTGCATTTCTTCCAACATCTGTATGAACTGCATAGGCAAAATCTAATGCTGTTGCTCCCCTTGGTAGGTTAAAGGTATCTCCATGGGGTGAATACACAACAATCTCTTCTGAGTATAAATCCTCTTTTGTTTCTGCATAAAACTCTTCAATATTATCATTTGAATACTCTAAAGATTTAAGCCAATTTAGATTTGGTTGTTGTTTCGCTCCACTTTTATATTTCCAATGAGCTGCAATACCATATTCAGCAACTTTGTTCATCTCAAAGGTTCTTATTTGAACCTCATAGATTTTTGAATTATAAAATACAGTTGTATGGATTGTTTGATAACCATTCTCTTTGGGTGTTGATACATAATCTTTAAATCTAGAGATAAGTGGTTTATATGCCAAGTGTAAGAAACCTAAAACCTTATAACACTCAATATCTTTATCAACTAAGATTCTAATAGCTAAAAGGTCTAATACTTCATCAATAGTTACACCTTTTCTTTGCATCTTTAGATAGATAGAGTAGTAGTGCTTGATCCTACTATAGATTTTGATTTTACTTAAGTCAAATCCATTTGTTTCTAAAATCTTTTTTGTTGAAGAGATAAACTTATTAAAAGTTAATTGAATAGCATGTTCATGCTCTTTTATAAAGTTATCTATCCTTTCATACTCTTGGGGATAGATATAATAAAAAGCCAAATCCTCTAAGGTGTTTTTTACTGTAGAGATACCAAGTCTATGAGCGATTGGAACATATACAACTAAGGTTTCCTCTGCAATTCTTTGTTGTTTGTTTTCTGGCAAAGCATCCAACGTTAGCATATTGTGAAGTCTATCACATAGTTTTACAACTAAAACCCTAACATCATCAATAGAAGCGATTAACATTTTTCTAAAAGTTAAAGCTGATGTAATTAGTTTTTTATCAGAATTTGAGGGAACTAACTCATGCTCTCTAATCTCATCAATTTTTGTTAAACCATCAACCATATGAGCAATATCTTCACCCCATCTCTCTTTTACATACTCTAAGGTGTAATTTGTATCCTCAACCACATCATGAAGTAAGGCAGTTGCAATAATATCCTCTTCATTTGAAAAGTGAGAAGCAACAGAGGCAACTAAAATAGGGTGAACAGAATAGGGTTCACCACTTTTTCTTAGTTGTCCTTCATGTGCTTGAATAGTAAAGTCGATTATCTCTTGAAGCTTTGGAGTGATTTTCGCTTCGTTTTGAAGAAGATTTATAGCGTCATCTAAACTTTTGACGCTTTTTATTTTATCAATAAATGGATCCATAATTTAACCTTTAGTTCTAAAAGAAGATCTTTTAGAACTATTTTTTATTAACTAGACCCTCTATTTTTAATAATCCTTCAGCAATCTCATCGATAGCAATGTCAGTATATTTCATATTTTGAGTATTTTTTTCTAATAATGGTTTTGCACCTTTACTTAACTCATCTGCTCTTTGTCCAACTGCAATAGCTAAAATATATCTATCGTTATTTACTCTTTTTAGAGCTTGTGACATTCTTTCTTCTAATCTCATTTATTTCCTTTTGTAATTCCCTTTCAGGATTATTAGTTTTATTTTACTATAGAACATTTTGTATAATCACCTTGGATTATACTTAGTAAATTACCTTTTTCACTCATGTTTGCAACAACAATTGGAAGTTTATTATCTTTAGCTAGGGCAATTGCTGTATCATCCATAACTTTGATATGATCCTCTAAAGCTCTGTCGTATGAGATAACATCTAATTTAACAGCATCTTCATATTTCATTGGATCTTTATCATATACACCATCAACTTTTGTTGCTTTAATTAACATACATGCATCAATCTCTGTTGCTCTTAATGTAGCAGCTGTATCTGTTGTAAAATATGGGTTTCCAGTTCCAGCACTGAAAATTACAACTCTACCTTTTTCTAAGTGTCTTCTTGCTTTTCTTACAATAAATGGTTCAGCAATTTGTTCCATTTTGATTGCCGTTTGTAATCTAGCATTTAAACCCTTGTGTTCTAATGCTTCTTGCATAGCAACACCATTGATAACTGTAGCTAACATACCCATGTAATCTGCACTTGTTCTTTTGATTACACCATCTGCAGCAGCTGTAACACCTCTAATGATATTACCACCACCAATAACAATTCCTACTTCAATATTGTTATCAACTAACTCTTTTATCTCATCTGCAATATAATCTAAAATTTGAGTGTCAATACCATATCCATCAGCACCAGCTAGTGCTTCACCTGAAAATTTTACAAGTACTCTTTTGTTCATCTTGTTCCTTTAATAGTTGTGCGATTTTAGCTAAAAATTCCTAAAAATTTTGTTAATTAAAAACTCTTCCATATTTTTTGGTTTAAATTTAACTCTTTTACAATCCCTACTGCTAAGATGAGGGAGTTGATATATTCATCAAAAAGCTCTTTATTTAATAAACTTGAAAAAACTGTTGGTTCAAATAGATCTTTTTTATAATCAATTGCGATGTGTATATGTTCTTGGATAAATGAGATATAGATATCTTGGCTAGCATTTTGTTGAAAATTTAAAATCTTCTCCATTAACGATGGGGTTAAAATATATCTAGCTTCAATCTGGTCATTTGAGTAAACCACAAACTCCTTTTCAAACTCTACATTGTCAAGTTTTATAAGCTCTTCCCTGTTGGGATTATTTTCTTGAAGCCATGAGCCAATTAAGTTACCAAAACTACTTTGAGCAAGATCTGGTAAAACTACAGTTGAACCATAAAATGTTTTATTGAACTTTGCAACAATAAATAAACCTTGAAAGATAGTTGAGTATTTTGTTCTTCCTTTGTTGTCTTTATATTTTTTTTGGGCATGGATATCAGAAAACTCTAAATTTACATCATCAATTCTCCCAACAATTAAATCATTTCCACTAAATCTATCTGGAAATCTAAACAACATCGAGCGGTTAAAAATAGATTTTGAGATATGTAAGTTTGCACTATATGTAAGGTTTTCATCTAGTTTATCAACCAAAGGTTTTATTATCTCTTGTTTAAACTCTTTTACATAATCTTTTTTCAAATATTTATAAATAAAGGTGCAAAAAACTGCAAAAGCTGCAATAAAAAATGTAATAATTTCAGAGCTTTTTACAGATTCTGGTATAAAAAATAGATAAATAGTAACTAAGTTCCATAAAACAATAAAGATTATAAATAAGATTTTAAATCTTATTTTTTTTCTTTTTTCCTCAAACTCTTCTAAAATAGAGTAAAGTTTATCTTCATAAAAAGTGTTAAGTTCTTCAATCTTTTCCATTAGTTGTTAAAAAGATTACTTACATCCACATTTTCTCTTGAGTTTTCATCAATACTAAATACCTCTTTTCTTTTGTAGTTCATACCCTTTGCCATAATGTTTGTAGGTATCATCTCTATTGCATTGTTATAATCAGTTACTGCTTGGTTATAAGCTCTTCTAGAGGCAGAGATTTGAGATTCAAGTTCATTTAGTGTAAGTTGTAGGTTTAGGATATTTTCATTTGCTTTTAGTTCAGGATAATCCTCAATTGATACCATAATTGAACCTAAAGCTGAGCTTATTTGACTATCAAGCCTTATCTTCTCATCACTACTTATATTTGGGTTTATAGCCTTTGCTCTTAGGCTTGTTATTTTTTCTAAAAGTTCTCTTTCATGTTGCATATACCTATTTACACTTGCAACTAAATTGGGAACTAAACCGTATCTTTTTTTTAGTTGTACATCAACTGTACCAAAGATATTTTCAACTTGATTTTTTTTGCTTATAAGAGAATTATATAAGTAAACTAAGATAAGGATTATTACGACTAAGGTGATCAACGTGATACTCATAGAAAAACCTTTTTGTTTTTTATATTATAGGTTATTATTTATTATAATATATTTATTTAGCCTAAAGCCCACTCATAAAAGGGTGAAACATTTACTTTTAAGTTATCAATAATTAACTCTTCTGAATTAGAGATTGTTATAATTGTTAGTTCTTTTATATCAAATTCACTCATATTTTTTTTTATCTTTTTTATTTGACCTTGCATAAAATTTGAGTTAAAAAAAGGTATAGATACATAAGCACTTTTTTTTGAGGGGATATAAAAGTCTATATAATCTAAAAAGAAAATATCACTATATTTATTTATAAGTTCTAATAAAATAATATTTGTTAACTCATTTTTTAATCTTTTTTTATGGGTAATAGCACTAAATAATGCCTGATTATAGGTATATATTTTTTTAGAACTCTTCTCTTGCATAAATTTAGGTATAAAAAAAATAATATTTTTATCCTCCAATTGTTTGCACTCTTCATAAAATCTATCTTTAGAGATTTTTATTTTACTTTTTAGTGTTTGATATAATTGGTTTAAAGATTTTTTCTCATCAATATTTAGTAGTAAGATTTTCAAAATCTCTAAAGAGGTCTCATCTTTACAAATGTTTTTTAATAACTCTTGTAACTTATTTAATATATGAAGTTCAAAATATTTTATTGTTTCAGGTAGATTACCATATTTAAAAAAGTGATTAAAACTTTGGGTAATATTATGGTTTTTATTTTCATGGAGTAAAAACTCTTCAAAATCTAAAGCTGTAAGGTATAGGTTTTTATAGCTTGTTAATGTTTTATTTATTGATGTAGAGATTATAACACTATCACAAAATGGGATTTTAAAATCAAACCCATAATTCTCTAAAACAATAACTTTTATTTTATTTCTAAATACATACTCCTCTAAGTTTTCAACAATCTCTTGTTTATCATTTCTATAATCGTTTAAATCAATATATAAGTACTCTTTTGAATCAAAATTTGATAAATAATCAAAGATAAGGTAGCTTTTCCCACTTTTTGGTGGGCCATAAATAATAGTTTTAGGGTGAGTAATACGAACTTTTCTCTCAGTGAAGTTGATTTTAGAAAAATCTAATTCATGACAGAACTCTAAACTTGTCATTTTCTATTTTCTGAAAGTATTAGTGCCTCTTTAACTGCATTGATATAACTTTTGCAATTTAGTTTTCTGTTTTTTTCGTATGCAATATCAAAAGCAGTACCATGGTCTACTGATGTTCTAATTATTGGTAAGTTTAAACTCACATTGATACTTTGGTCAAAATACAAAGCTTTTAGTGGTGCTAATCCTTGGTCATGATACATCGCCACAAAGTATTTGTAGTTTTTTCTTGACATGGGAGAGAAAGCTGTATCAGGTACAAGTGGTCCTTTAAAAATGTTTTTCTCTAAGAAGCTATTTGCATTTTTTATTGCTTTAAAAATAACAACCTCTTCATCCCCTAAAACACCATTATCACTTGCATGGGGATTTAATCCTAAAACTGCAATATTATCTGTTTTTACACTTTTATAAAAATCGATTAAAAATTGTGTTAGGTTATTTTCATCTATCTTTTTAGCAACTTTTTTTAAAGCAATATGCTCTGTAAATAAAGATACAAACATCTTCTTACACCCAAGCATCATGATGGCATTTTTACCAAAAAAGTCTCTTAAAACTTCAGTATGACCCTTATATTTTATATCAGCTTTACTCCAAGACTCTTTGTTTATCGGAAGTGTTACGATTGCATCTACTTTGTTTTTATTAGCAAGATTAATCGCTTCAAAAAATGAATCATATGAGTATTTACCACTTTTTTTAGAAACAATCCCTGGCTTGATTGTAAACTCACCTTTGATATCATGGATTTTAAAATCTTTTGGTATCTCAAGTTCTAAAAGTTTTGAAGCTTGTTTTAGAAGTTTTTTATTTACACAATAAATAGGTGTGCATAGTTTAGAGATTTTCTCATGTGATTTTAGGGCTATTTCTATCCCTATACCATTTAAATCCCCAATAGAGATAGCTATTTTTGGTTTTGTATTCATAAAAGCTCTTTCATCTCAATAATAGCTTTTTCCAATCCTGTAAATACAGATCGAGCAATAATACTTTGACCAATATTTAACTCTTCTATAGCTTTAATTGAAGAGATTTTTGTAACATTTTGATAGTTTAAGCCATGACCTGCTGCTACTTTTAACTCTAAATCTTGTGCAAAGTGAGCACATTTTTTTATCTCTTTTCTACTTTTTTCAAGAAGTTTTTTTAATTCACTTCTTGAAAGTTCTAACTCTTTTATTGAGTGATGAGTGTTTGAAAGGTTTCCATGAAGCATTGCAAAGATATTTGCGAAAGTTCCAGTATGAAGCTCTATCCACTCTACATTTAACTCTTTACTTAACTTGATAGTTTGTTTATTTGGATCAATAAAAAGTGAAACCTCAATCTCATTTTTATGAAGTTTATCAATAGCTTTTTTGATTCTATCAAAGTTTTTTGCCAAATCAAGTCCACCCTCAGTTGTAACTTCATCTCTATTTTCAGGAACTAAGGTAGCTCTTGCAGGTTTTAGTTTACAAACAATATCTATGATATCTTCATTTATTGAACACTCTAAATTAACTGGCAAAGATGAGAGTTTACAGATATTTTTTGCATCATCATCATGGATATGTCTTCTATCTTCTCTTAGGTGAATAGTGATTTGATCTGCACCTGCAAGTTTGCAAACTCCAAGGGCATCCAAAGGGTTTGGGTCGTTTATTTTTCTAGCTTCTCTTAAAACAGCAATATGGTCAATATTTACACCTAATAGCAAATCTTTTCCTTTATGATAAATCTTTTAGTGTTGAGATATTTGCAGCAAGTTTATTTTGAACCTCTAAGTATTCAAGTTCTGGAATACTATCTGCAACAACCCCAGCTCCTGCTTGGAAGATAACTTTATCTTCTGTAAGCATAGTGGTTCTAATTGTAATAGCACTATCCATATTTCCATCAAAACCAAAGTATGCAATACTTCCTGAATAGAAGTTTCTTTTGATACCCTCAAACTGAGCTATAAGTTCCATAGCTCTAATTTTTGGTGCTCCTGTCATAGTTCCAGCTGTAAAAGTAGCTGCAAATAGATCAAACATATCGTATTTGTCATCTATTTTTGCTTCAACATCTGAAACCATATGCATAACATGTGAGTATCTTTCAACTCTCATAAGCTCTGTAACTTTAACAGTTCCTGCACGAGCTACTCTTCCAACATCATTTCTTCCAAGGTCAACAAGCATGATATGTTCAGCTTTCTCTTTGTCATCATTTAGCATCTCTTCTTCAAGCTCTAAATCTCTATCGATATTTTTACCTCTTTTTCTTGTACCTGCAATTGGTCTTAAAAGGATATGTCCATCAACTAGTCTTACCATAACCTCTGGTGAACTTCCAGCAATAGTAAAATCTTCATATTCAAGTAAAAATAGATATGGACTAGGGTTTTTACTTCTTAGTGCTCTATAAAAACTAAGGTGGTCTACAACTGCTTTTTGGATAAATCTATTTGACATTAAAATCTGAAAAACATCTCCACTTTTAATCATCTCTTTTGATTTGTCAACCATCTCAAAAAACTTCTCTTTTGTATAGTTGAATTTTCCCTCATCTATAATTTTAGCTTTTTTTAAAGGTGTAAATTGATATGGAGTTAATAATTGTTTTTCGATTTTTTCTAAATCATCTTTTTTATTTTCACATGATGTAACCATAACTAGTTTTGAAGTTTTGTGAGAAAACCCTAAAATGATTTTTGGTCTAATTAGATCTAAATCAGGAATATTTAATTGATCTTCTAAATCATTCATATATTTTTTTAAAACTGGTTCAAACTCTTTTCCAATATCATAACCCACATTTCCTATAAATCCATCTATTAAGCCAATACCCAACTCTAAAGATTTCTCTTTATAGAAATCTTTGTTTATGTTTTTGTAATAGTTTTGTAAAAATTTTAGGGGATTTGATTCTACAGGATTTACTTCTCCTGCTTCATTTTTATAAAGACAAGTTCCCTTTTCGTACCAAACTCTTTCTCTAGCACCTATAATTATATATGAATAGTTACCATCTGTAGAGTTTATAGTACTCTCAAAAAGAAAAGTTAACTCCTCTTTATAAATCTCTTTAATCTTTTCATAGATCGATACGGGTGTAAATTGATCTAATAAAAGCTCTTTTGAATAAAATTGCATCAATAAAATACCTTATTAAAATGTTAAAATAAATGCTCCACTTACATTAAGTTTTTTCTTAATATCATCAATAACTAAACTAGCTTGACCTCTTGATTTATAAGGTCCAATTAAAACTTTATGGAACATTTTATTGTTGATTGAAACTTTATATACTTTATAGTTAAAACCTTTTTTAGAAATAGAGTCTAAATACTCTTTACTTGGCATTTTAGTAAATGCTCCAACTTGAACAAAAGTACCATTTGGTTTAACTGTTGTTGTGGTTGATTTAGGTGTTGTTTGTTTTGGTGTCTCTTTTACAACTGGTTTTGGTTGTGCAACCACTTTTGGAGTTGCAGGTTTTTTAGTCTCTACTGGTTGATCTTTTTTAACTTCAAAGATATCAGCTTTTGTAGCTTTTTGTGGCTCTTCAACTCTCTCTTTCTCTTCTATCTTTTTCAAGTCTAAACTATTATCAGCAAGTTTTTCCGATGATTGCTCATTCTCTTCTTTAATAGTTTTTAATTTTTCGTTGATAATCTTTTGGTATTGCTCTTCAATATTATCGTTTTCTAAAATCTTCTCTTGTTCATTAGTTTGAGAAAAAGAGTCATTTTCAACAGAATCATTGGTTAAAAGACGAATAATTATAATAGTTAGTAAAAACAGTATAACAAGAACTAAACCTAAGATTAGGTATTTTTTCTTATTAGCCTCATTTTTCTCTGTTGATGCTCCAAGTCTTAAATCAGAGTACTCCATCTCTTCTTCAATCTGTACATTATTGTCCATTCTTGGAGGAACATTGCCTTGAGGCATCTGTTCTTCAAATGTAGCCTCTTGAGTGTTTAGTTCGTTTAATCTTTGTTCAATCTCATCTTTTTCTTGTTTTAATTGAACTTTTTTTATAAAATCTTCGCCTTTAATTTCCATGAATAATCCTTAATTAAAAGTTTAGTATGTTGATTTATTGTAAATCACAAACCCTCTAGCTAATTCTTTTAACTCTTGTTTAATAGTTGCTTGTAAATCTGTATTATTGATATCATCTAATACATCACACATCTTGTTTGCTATAAACTCAAACTCTTTCTCTTTCATACCACGTGCTGTTAAAGCTGGGCTTCCTACTCTAATACCACTTGTTACAAATGGGCTTCTTGTCTCACCTGGTACTGTATTTTTATTTACAGTAATTCCAGCGTTTCCTAAAGCTGCATCTGCATCTTTACCTGAAAACTCTTTATTTAAAAACGATACTAACACTAAGTGATTATCTGTACCATTACTTACTATATCATATCCTCTTTTCATTAAAACTTCTGATAATACTTTTGCGTTAGCTTTTACTTGTTTTGCGTAATCTTTCCAAGAAGGATCTAATACTTCTTTAAATGCCACTGCTTTAGCTGCCATTACATGTACTAATGGTCCACCTTGCAATCCTGGGAAAATTGCAGAGTTTATTTTTTTAGCTATCTCTTCATCATTAGTCATAATCATACCACCTCTTGGACCTCTTAGAGTCTTATGAGTAGTAGTTGTTACTACATCTGCGTAAGGGAAAGGAGACATATGTTCACCAGCTGCTACAAGACCAGCTATATGAGCGATATCAGCAAAAAGGTAAGCTCCAACTGCATCAGCTATATCTCTAAATTTTTTAAAATCTATTTCTCTTGCGTAAGCTGAAGCACCACAAACTATAATTTTTGGTTGAGTGATTTTAGCGATATCCATAACTCTATCGTAGTTTATTCTACCATCTAATTCTACACCATAGTAGAATGCTTGGTAGTTTTTACCAGAAAAGCTTGGTTTAGAACCATGAGTAAGATGACCTCCATGAGAAAGATCCATACCAAGGATTTTATCACCAGCTTTAAGTAAAGCTGCGTAAACTGCTCCATTTGCTTGGCTTCCTGCGTGAGGTTGTACATTTGCGTAGTTACAGTTAAATATTTTACACGCTCTATCAATTGCTAATTGTTCTGCTTTGTCTGCAAATTCACATCCACCATAATATCTTTTTGCTGGGTAACCTTCTGCGTATTTATTTGTAAATACACTTCCCATTGTTTCCATTACTGCTGGGCTTGTAAAGTTCTCACTTGCTATCATCTCTAAATGATCTGTTTGTCTCTCTAATTCACCCTCTACTATATCGAACAGCTCTTTATCTGCCTCTTTTAGTGTTTTATTTGTTATATAGCTCATTTAATTAAATCCTTTATAAATTTAAAATTTTTAGTTTTCTTCATCAGCGTGTAAATCTATCTCTTTTGCAATTGGTTTCATTGCAGGGAAAAGAAGTACATCTCTAATACTATGTTGGTTTGTTAACATCATAACTAATCTATCAATACCTATACCTTGACCTGCTGTTGGAGCCATACCATATGATAGTGCGTTTACAAAATCTTCATCCATCTCATGTGCTTCATCATCACCAGCATCTTTTGCAGCAATTTGCCCCTCAAATCTTTCTAATTGGTCAAGTGGATCATTTAACTCACTAAAGGCATTTGCAATCTCTTTACCAGCAATGAATAGCTCAAATCTATCTGTTAGGTGTGGTTTCTCATCATTTCTTCTAGCTAATGGAGATATCTCAACTGGGTATTCTGTGATAAATGTTGGGTTGATAAGTTTCTCTTCAACATACTCATCAAAAAGTTCACCTTGAAGTTGACCAAGGTTCATACTCTCATTTACTTCTAGATTATTCTCTTTCATAAATGCGATAATTTTATCTTTATCTTCTGTAATATCAGCAGGAACTCCCCCAATAGTTGTTAAAGATTCTATTAATGGAATCTCAGAGAATTTTGTAAAATCAATCTCTAAATCCCCATAAGGAAGTCTAGTTGGTAAATCTAAATGCTCAAATAAAAAGTCAAAATACTCTTTTGTAAGTTCAATTAAATCTTTATATGTTTTATATGCCCAATAAAACTCAATAGAGGTAAACTCTGGATTGTGTGTTGCATCCATACCTTCGTTTCTAAAGTTTCTATTTATCTCAAATACTGCTTCAAATCCACCAACAATAAGCCTTTTTAGGTAAAGTTCTGGGGCAATTCTTAGAAATCTATCTACACCTAAAGCGTTATGGTGAGTAACAAAAGGTTTTGCATTTGCTCCACCTGCAATTGGGTGCATCATTGGAGTTTCAACCTCTAAGAAACCTTTGTTTTCAAAGAATCTTCTAGTTAAAGAAATAACTCTACTTCTGATATGGAAAGTTTTTCTAACTTGAGAGTTCATAATAAGATCTAAATATCTTTGTCTATATCTTAACTCTTTATCTTGAATCCCATGGTATTTTTCTGGAAGTGGAGAGATAGCTTTTGTTAAAACTTTTAAGTTATGAACATGAAGTGATAATTCACCTTTGTTTGTAATAAATGGATATCCACCAACTTCAATAATATCTCCAACCTCAATATTCTTTTTGAAAATATCGTTATAAAAACCTTCTGGTAAGTTATCTCTTGTTACATATATTTGTAAAACTCCACTCTCATCTTCAATCTTTAAAAATGATGCTTTACCCATAAGTCTAAAAAATTTAATTCTACCTGCAACGATATAGTGTCTTTTTTCATCTCTTTTATCTTCTTTTTGGAAAAGGTCACTATTTACATTTAGATATTTAGAAATTGTTGTATCTCTTGTGCTTTCATTAGAGTATGGATTAACACCATTGTCTCTTAATTGATTAGCTTTTTCTATCCTTTGTTGTATATATTTATTTTCAAACAATATTAATTTCCTTTTTCTGTGTTTTGTGTTTCTTCTGATTTAGGTGTTGTAGATTGCTCAATCGCTTCATTTGCTTCCTCTTTTATTTTTTCAGAAGCTTTATCTATGTTTTCACCAATAGATTTTTTAACTGAATCTACCATAGCATTTCCAGATTCAACTGTTGTATCTTTAACCTCTTTCATAGTCTTTTTAAAATCTTCAACTAAAGAGCTATCTTTTACTACATCTGGGTCTTCAACATCAACTTTTTCAGTCTCATCCTCTTTTGGTGTTGTTCCAATAAAATCTTTTGAATCAAGCTTGATAATAAATCCACCTGTTTCAACTAATAATGGGAAAACCATAGCATCTGACATTTTTTTATCCATCAAGTTTTTAAATGATTGAACTTGATATAAAGCATAAACAATAATTGAAAGGATAAAAAATACCTTTGCACTACCAAATAAAAACCCTAAGATTCTATCAAACAGTCCAAGACCACTTACTGAGAAGATTTTACTAATAATCACCCCAATAAAATAAATAGCAGCCCAAACTCCAATAAGACTTGCGATAAATCCTATAAGCTTTATAGTTGCACTACTTTCTAAGCCTAAAATTGGAGCTACAAGTTGTCCAACATCTGGTGCAATTCTAGAAGCGATAAATATCCCACCTACAATAGCTAAAAGACCAAAAACCTCTTTTATAAAACCTCTTAGTAAACCTTTTAACCCAAGCAAAAGTGTAATACTTATGATTACAATATCAAATATGGCAATATTTTGCATACAAACCCTTTATCTAATCTGGCGCAATTATATCGAAGGTTTTCAAAATAAAAGTTTAATAATTCTCTAGGCTTGAAAATTGATTAAAAACTCTAAGCCTTTATAGTGTTTATTTTCATATTCATAAGTTGTGTTTTTTACATCAATAATACAGTTTTGATGTTCAACTAATATCTGTCTTGTCATGTATAGACTTAAGCCTATACCTTGTCCTTGATGTTTAGTTGTAAAGTATGGATCAAAGATTTTATTTATTATTTTTTCATCTATCCCATTTGCATTGTCTTTTATGATTAGAGTATCGTTTTTTAAGCTTATAAATATATACTTTTCATCAGTAATATTCTCTTTAGAAAAAGCATCTAAACTATTGTTTATAATGTTTAATATGGCGTGTTGAAACTCATTTTTAAAGCCGTATATTCTATAGTTTTCATCAATATCTACAATTATTTTTATATTTCCCATAATAATATTTTCTTTTATAAAGTTAATATCGTTTTGTATAACTTCAAAAATTGAAAACTCTTGTTTATGACTATCTTCTGTAAAATAATTTTTTATATCTTCAATTGTTTGAGAAAGGTATTGAGAATTTTTTATTATATATTCACATGATTCAGTTATTTTGTCTTTTGTTAGAGTTTCTAACTCTTGTTGTAATTGAATAGAACTAGCTGCTGTTGTGATGCAACTTAGAGGTTGTCTCCACTGATGAGCAATATTTGAAAGCATATCTCCTATGGCTGCCATTTTATTTTGTTGGAAAAGAATATTATCTTTCTCTTTGCTTTTTTTAATCTCCTCGTCTATTTTATCTTCAAGGGATTCATTTAGTTTTTTTAATTCTATAGTTTTTTTATCTACTAATTGTTCTAGGTTTTCATTTAAAGCTTTTAGTTGTTTTTGTTGTTCTATTTCATAACTTATATCTGTAAGAGTCACAATAATATATGGGCTAGTTTCTCCATCAAAAGTGCTGATATTTACATTTAGTGCAAAATGGTAGATTTGATTGTTTTTTTCAATGGCTGCTTTAAAGTTCCTATGGGAATTTTCTAAGATATATTCAGCCCAATTTTTACCATCATAATCTTTATCTACAACATAATCTTTATCTTGCATATCAATAAAAGTATCACAAATACATTGGTGGTCTTTTTTAAAATCATTTAAACTTTTGTAGGTATCAAAAAACTCTATTAAAGCACTATTTGCATTTTGTAAGTTTTCACCATCAGTGATAATAATTATATTTTTTTGTGAGTTTAAAATAGTCTGATTTTTCTTTTTTTGAAGCCTTGATATTTTTATATTTCTTTTTAGTTTTGAATTTAATCTACTAATTTTGTATGAATATAAAGAGTATGTAACTATTCCAATAACAAAACCTATTAAAACTATGATAAATGATAGATATATAATGGCTGTTTTTCTAAAGGTTTTGATATTTGTAAAATCGATTGTTTGTAAATCTTTTGAAGTTATAGCATAACCTATTATTTTTCCATTATCTTTTATCTCAAAACTATTTATTAGTTTCTCATCTAAAATTAGAAATTTTTTAGAAGATACAATTTTTTCTACTCTATTTCTTTTCACAAGCTCAATAAAACTTTTTTTGGCATTTAAATTAGCAATATAATAATTATCTAAAAATCTATTTGTAAAGGGATAGACAATCTGTTCTTTATAGGTTTTATCTGCTAAGAAAAGGTTATCAAAACCATCTTTTTCTAAAATTCTAGAAATAGAGTTAAAGTGTGAAATAATCTCAAAAATACCTATAAACTTTTCTTCATGGAAAATAGGAATCATTGATTTAAAAGTCATATCATATTTGCCAACACTTATTGAGGAAAGAATCTCTTTTTTTTCTAAAACCTCTTTTACATCATCTCTAAAAAATAATGAGTCATTTTTGTGTGTAGTCCAGCTTCTATAGATACTAATACCCTTTGTATCTATAAGTTGAAACCAGATATTTTTGAAGTTACTGTTATGTTTTAATATATTTGAAAAATTATCTAAGTCTAAAAAACTACTATTTTTATTAATAAAAACATTTTTTATACTCTCATTTCTAGCAACAGAAATAGCAAAAATCAAAGTTGCATTTTGTTTATCTTTAATAAGATGATTTATACTTTTTTCTACATGGGAAACTACAGAAGAGTATTTTTGGTGTAAAAGTTTGTCCTCTTCACTATTTATGTATGAAATTGACAATAATATCACTAATATAGAAATAATGATATATAAAATAAAAATATAAAATGTTCTACTAATTTTCATTAATTGTGTCCTTACCTAATTATAATTATTTTTTATTAAAGAAGTGATAAATAATATTTAAATAAGTTAATTTAATAAAAAGAATAAAAAAGTTTTTTACGATTAATTAATCTTTTTTGGATAAAATTCAATTTATGATAAAAAGATACCCAACTAAAAAAATTTTTGTAGGTAATGTAGCTATTGGAGGTGACGCTCCAATCTCGGTACAATCGATGACTTACAGCAAAACAAGTGATGTAGAAACAACAGTTGAACAAATACGTGCATTACATTTTGCTGGAGCAGATATTGTAAGAGTTGCAGTACCTGATATAGATGCAGCAAATGCATTAAAACAGATAAAAGAACAAACATCTTTACCTTTGGTTGCAGATATACATTTCAATCATAAATTAGCATTAATTGCAGCAGAGGTTGTTGATTGTATTAGAATAAATCCTGGGAATATTGGAAATAAACAGCGAGTAAAAGAGGTGGTAGAAGCTTGCAAGCAAAGAAACCTTCCAATAAGAATAGGAGTAAACTGTGGTTCTTTGGAAACTCAGTTTGAAAACAAATATGGTCAAACACCTAAAGGTATGGTTGAAAGTGCAGATTATAATATTAAATTTTTGGAAGATTTAGGTTTTGAAGATATAAAAGTCTCTTTAAAAGCTAGTGATGTACAAAGAACAGTTGAAGCATATAGAATGTTAAGACCTATGAATAATTATCCATTTCATTTAGGTGTAACAGAAGCTGGGACATTGTTTCACTCAACAATTAAATCCTCAATAGCTTTAGGTAGTTTACTTTTAGATGGTATTGGTGATACTTTAAGGGTTTCAATTACTGGGGAGTTAGAAAAAGAGATTGAAGTTGGAAGAGCAATACTAAAAGATGCAGGACTTACAAAAGAGGGTTTAAACATAATCTCTTGTCCAACTTGTGGAAGAATTGAAGCAGATTTAGTAAGTGCAGTTGCCCAAGTTGAAGAGAAAACAAAACATATCAAAACCCCTTTAAATGTTTCAGTTATGGGGTGTGTAGTAAACGCCTTAGGTGAAGCAAAAAGTGCCGATGTGGCAATTGCCTATGGAAAAGGTACTGGTTTGATTATAAAAAAGGGTGAAACAATTGCAAAGCTTCCAACAGATAAGCTTCTTGATAGATTTTTACAAGAGGTTGAGGAAGAGGCTAAGAAGGGTGGTTAGTAAGTTAGTAGGTTGGTAAGTTTGTAGGTTGGTAAGTTAGTAAGTTGTAGGTTGTAGGTTGTAGGTTGTAGGTTGTAGGTTGGTAAGTTGTAGGTTGTGGGTTGTAGGTTGTAGGTTGTAGGTTGTAGGTGGTTTTTTTAGTTTTTAAGTTTAAAGGAGAAAAAGTGTCAGATGTCTAATGAATATGAAGATTGGCTTACCATTTTTCATTTTTCATTTTTCATTTTTCATTCATAATTATGGATAGCGTTTATAGTATAAATATTGAAAGAGCAGTTTTAAGTTCAATTCTTTTTAATCCTGAGGAATTAGAGGATGTGTTAGGGGTTTTAAAACCTAAAGATTTTTATTTGCCTGCACATCAAAAGATTTTTGAGGTGATGGTAAAACTTCATAATGATGATATGCCAATTGATGAAGAGTTTATTAGAAAAAGAGTTAATGATAAAGATGTGGATGATTCTATTTTACTTGAAATCCTTTCTGCTAATCCTATTACTAACACTTTAGCTTATGTAAAAGAGATAAAAGATGGCTCAGTAAAAAGGGAGCTTGCAACTTTAGCAACTACTATTAAAAAAGTTTCAATGGAGGAAGAGGTTAGTGCAAATGATGCCTTAGATACTGTTCAAGGGGAACTTTATAAAATCTCAACAGATAGTGCTACAACAGAGCTAAAAGATATGAATGTAGTTACATCAGATACCCTTTCATATATTCAAAAAATGAAAGAGTTGGGGAATAAACACCTTATTGGGGAAACTACTGGATTTTATGATTTAGATAAAAGAACAACAGGGTTTAATGAAGGGGATTTAGTAATTATTGCTGCTAGACCTGCTATGGGTAAATGCCTTGGCAAAGGAACAAAAGTTCTTATGTATGATGGTTCTTTAAAAAAAGTAGAAGATGTCAAAGTTGGTGATAAACTTATGGGTGATGATTCAACTCCTAGAAATGTTTTATCTACTACATCAGGAAAAGAACAGATGTATTGGGTTAGACAAAACAAAGGTATTGATTATAGAGTTAATGAATCGCATATATTATCATTAAAAAGAAGTCGAACTGAAGGTTCACATAAAAATGGTGATATTTTAAATATTAATGTAAAAGATTACTTAGAAAAAAGCAACAAGTTTAAAAGTAATTACAAAGGTTACAAAGTCCAAGTTGAATTTGAAGAAAAAGCTTTAGATATTGATCCTTATTTTTTAGGATTATGGCTTGGTGATGGTGCAAATAGAAAAGTTAGTATATATACAAAAGATACAGAAATAATTGATTATTTAAAAGAATACTCATCTCAATTAGGTTTGAGTTTAAGAGAATATATAGCAGATAATAAATGTCCAGAGTACTCAATAACAAATGGTAAACAAGTGGATGGGAAAAATGCTTTTTCTTTACAAAAACTATTAAGAGATAACAATCTTTTAGAGAATAAACATATACCTGAAGATTTTCTGATAAATAATGCAACAAATAGATTAAAACTTCTTGCAGGATTGATTGATAGTGATGGATATTATGATAAGTTAGCAAAAGGTTATGAAATAACTCAAAAAAATGAGAATTTAGCAAAGCAAATAAAGTTTTTATGTGATTCTTTAGGTTTTAGAACATCCTTAATAAAAAAGAAAGCAAAAATCAAAACTTTGAATTTTGAAACTGACGTTTATAGAGTAAGATTTTTTGGAAACTTAGATAAGATACCAGTAAAAGTAAAAAGAAAAGTAGCCAAAAAATGGAGTTGTAACAGAACATGGAATCAAACAGGAATAAAAGTAGAAAAAGATATAGTTGATGAATATTTTGGTTTTGAAATAGATGGTAATAAACTTTTTTTACTTGAAGATATGACAGTTACTCATAATACTGCACTTGTACTTAATATGTGTCTAAAAAATGTTGAAGCGGGAAAAGGTGTAATCTTTTTCTCACTGGAGATGCCAGCTGAACAGTTGATGTTAAGGATGTTAGCAGCAAAAACTTCAATTCCACTACAAAATCTTAGAAAAGGTGATATGGATGATAATCAGTGGTCAAACCTAACAAAAGCTTTTGAAGATTTAAATCAAAAAAAACTTTTTGTAGATGATGGGGGAAGTGTAAATATCAACCAACTAAGAGCAAGGGTAAGAAAACTAGCTCAAAATGATGATAATAACATCTCTATGGTTATAATCGACTACCTTCAACTTATGCAAGGAACAGGAAACAAAGATAGACACCAAGAGGTTTCAGATATCTCAAGGGGTCTTAAAATGCTAGCAAGAGAGATGAAAATCCCTATTATTGCACTTTCTCAGCTAAATAGGGGACTTGAAAATAGACCAGATAAAAGACCAATGTTAAGTGACTTAAGGGAGTCTGGAGCTATCGAGCAAGATGCTGATATTATTATGTTTGTATATAGAGATGATGTATATAAAGAGAGAGATGAAGCAAGAAAAGAGAAAGAAGCAAAAGACAAAGGGGAAGAGTATAAATCTACCTTTGTAAACAAGCCAGTAGAGGAAGCTGAAATCATCATTGGTAAACAAAGAAATGGTCCAATAGGAACTGTTAGATTAGACTTCCAAAAACAATACACTAGGTTTGTTGATAAAGAGAACTCAAATGATGCTCCAATAGAGGTTGTTTTTGAAACAGTTGCTGATACTAATAAAGAGGCAAACATAGATATACCTGATATTTTGTAAGTTAGTTTTTATTGAGTTGATAAGTTTGTAGTATGAATTTAGTTTTGTACAAGTATTAAAGCTGTAAAATGGATATAAAGTGAAACAGTAAAGGAGTCTTGCATGAATATTTCTAAAAAATTTGAGTTACATTTAGAAGAAGCAGATGTTCATGTTCATAGACTATTAGATGTTTTAAGTAGTCTAAAAAAATTATATCCATTAGATATAAAAAAACTTAAAACAATTAGCAATGAAGACAAAGATAAGTTGGATGTTTTAGCTTTTAGGTTTTCAAAACTTCAAGATCTTTTAGGAACTAAAATTTTTAGAGAGTATTTAAGTATTCTTCAATATCCTGTTGAAGATAAAAACTTTATGGAACTTTTAAAAGAACTTGAAAAAGAAGAAATATTAAGCATAGATATATGGAGTGAATTTAGATCTATAAGAAATGAAATATCTCATGATTATCCTTCTGAAGAACATGAAAAACTTGAAGCAATAAATTATTTGATAAAAAATGTAGAATATTTAATAAATATAAAAAGAAAAATAAAGGAAAACTTTGAGACTCTCTAAAAAAGAAGTTAATCTTATCAAGAATAATGTTTCAAATATTTTCGGTGAATCTATAATTTATCTTTTTGGTAGTAGAGTTAATGATACTTTAAAAGGTGGAGATATAGATTTATATATTGTTTCTAAAGAAAAAGATGATTTATTTAAAAAGAAACTAAAACTTAAGTCAGTATTAGAAGATATTTTATTTAAACCTGTAGATATAGTTGTTGCTAAAGACAATAAAAGAGTTATTGAAAAAGAAGCTTTATCCAAAGGCTTGATAATCTAAATAAAAACTTAATATATTTAATAACTTATAAAATATTTATTATTATTTAGATAAAATCTTAGCATTTTATAAACTCATAAAAAGGTGTGTATATGTTAAGAGTTCTCTCTTTAATTTTTATCTCGATGACAATATTGTTTTCTGCTACTTTAACTCCTGAGCAGATAGCGTTGGCTAAACAAGCTGGTTTTAGTGAAACTGATATAAAAAAGGAGATATCTAAAGTTGAAGATCCTACACTTCAAAAAGTAACTGAACAAATTGTTGAAAATAAAATAGAAGAGAAAAAAGTCAATCTTTTTGATATGGCAAACAAAAAAGAGGAAACTAAATCTATCAAAAGATATGCCTCACAGTTTTTTAATAACAAAAACAAAATAAACCCTTACTCTATACCTACCCCGTCAAACTATATGCTAAATTATGGTGATAAAATAAAACTTATCATCTATGGAGCTATGAATGAAGAGTTTCAACTATATGTAAACAAAGATGGAAACATCACTATCCCTCAAGTTGGAGAGAAAAAAGTTATAGGTTTGAGTTTTTCAGACGCTAAAGAGTTGATAGTAGAAGAGATAAAAAAAGCATACCCAAACAGTACAAATATTTTAGTAGATATGACAGAGTTTTCATCTATACAAGTAACAGTTAGTGGTCTTGTATCAAACCCTGGGATTATTAACCTTTCATCTTTTTCAACTATAAAAGATGCACTTATCTTAAGTGGTGGGATACTTGATAATGGTTCATTTAGAAATATTGTTTTAAAAAGAGATAATAAAACAATTAAAACTTTTGACCTTTACTCACTAGTTAGATATGGAGATGCTAGAAATGATGAGATATTACAAAATGGTGATATTATTTTAGTAAAACCAATAAACAAAGAGATTAAACTTACAGGTGATGTAAATTTAAATGCAATTTATGAGCTTAAAAACAATGAGAGGTTTAGTGACCTAATAGATTTTGCATCTGGCTTTAAAGCTAGTGCAAATAAAAATGCTATCAAACTAAAAAGATATGAAGATAATAAAATAAAAGTGTATTCATTAACTTTAAACGAGTTAAATAAAATGAGACCTAAAAACGGTGATGAACTGTTTGTATTTTCAACAAGTGAGTTAAATGCAAATCTAGTTGAGATCTCGGGAAATATTATAGCACAGGGTGAAAAACAAATCCCAGATGATAAAAAGCTATCAACACTTTTAAAAATTGAGTTAGAGAAGTTTGGTGGAGTATCTGGGTATTTTAAAGATGATACTAACTTTAACTATGGTGTTGTAATAAATGATAACAATGTTAAAAGTTTTAATTTAAAAAATGTGATAGATAAAAAAGAGGATATCTCACTTACTAGTAAAGATAAAATCATCATTTATAAGAATGATGATTTGCAACAAAAACCTTACATATATGTAGATGGAACTGTTGTAGATAAAGTAAAACAAAAATATGATTTCTATAAGGGTATGAAAGCAAGTGATCTATTTGATTTAGTTAGGTTTAATACTGAGATTATTAATGAAGATACAGGAAGAACTCCTATTTTTGTAGATAAATCAAAAATTCAAATAAATAGAATTGAAAACAATATAAAACAAACCTTGTTAGTTACAAAAGATGAGATGGATAGTTTTGAGATAAAAGCTTTTGATGAGATATCATTTTTTGAGTACTCAAAGGTAAATGAAACCAAAAAAGCAACTATAAAAGGTGAGGTTTTTATACCAGGAACTTACTATATAACAAAGAACACAACAATAAATGAGTTACTAGAACTTGCAGGTGGAGTTACAAAAAGAGCTTATTGGGATAGATTTGAACTTACTAGATATGAAGTAAAAAATGATAGAAGAGAAAGAACAGTTTTAGTTCTTGATTTAAATAAAGCAAAAAAGATAAATTTCCAAATTTTTGAAGATGATGAGATAACTATTTTCCCAATTGCTAATTGGAATGAGAAAAAATATGTTGAACTAAAAGGGATGGTTAGATTCCCAGGAAAATACCCAATCACTGATGGGGAAAAACTCTCAAGTGTTATAGAGCGTGCAGGTGGGTTTTTAAATGAAGCCTTTATTGAAGGCTCAGTTTTCACTAGAGTTGAAGTTCAAGAGTTGCAACAAAAAAGATTGGATGAGTCTTTAAATAGATTGAAGATGAAACTATTTACAGGAAATCTTAGTGCCAATGAATTAGGTGAAAAAGATGCAGATAAAATAGAGATGATGAATACTCTAAAAGTGTTAGAAAAAGAGGCGAATGAAAATAAGCCTATAGGTAGAGTTGCCTTAAATCTATATCATGATTTAAATAGATTTAAAAATAGCAATTATGATATTGTCTTAAAAGATGGAGATACCTTAACTATTCCTTCTATGAATGATACTATTTCAGTTGTAGGGGAAGTTCTAAATCAAAACACTTTTGTATATGATAGCAATCTTGATGTTGAAGATTATATCTCAAGAGCTGGTGGTATGAATGCAGATGCAGATGAAGAGCTTATTTATGTGGTTAAAGCAAATGGTGAAGCTATAAAATATGAGAAAAAATTCTTTTGGTTAAACAATATGGAGGTATTTAAAGGTGATACTATAGTTGTACCTGTTAAACTTGATACAACATCAGATATAGCTTTTGCTAAAGATATCACACAGATAGTTTATCAGCTTGCAGTAACAGCTGCTTCACTTAAAACTTTAGGAAGTTTATAATGTCAGAGATTGTTAAAAGTGAAAATTACAATAAACAAGTTATAGAAGAGGATGAGATTGATTTAAAAGAGTTGTTTCTTACTATATTAAGATACAAATATAAAATTGCTATTTTTGTAGTTGTAGTTACTTTTATAACACTATTTTATGTGTTGACCATACCAAACTCATATAAAAGTGAGGTTATCTTAGCTCCACAAACAAGTGAAAATAAAGTTGGTGGAGGTTTGTCATCATTAGCTTCTTTTGCTGGCATCTCTTTGGGAGGAAGCAGTAGTTCAAAAGATCCAGCAGTTATGATGGAAACAGTTATTAATGACTTTGAATTCAATAAACAAATAATAAAAAAATATGACCTAGTAACTAAACTTGCAGCTAATCAAAATCAAGTATATGCTTTCGGCCTTGATTTCTCTTCAGATATGGAAGAGGTAGAAGATAAAGATAGTGAAAGTGTTATATTTGATACATTTTTAAAATTAAAAACTATCTTATCAATCTCAACAGATAAAAAAACTTCACTTATAACTTTAAGTGCAGAGCTAACAGACAGAGTTCTAGCAAAAGAGTTAGTAGATATTTATCTAAAAGAGTCTATAGATAAAATAAAACAACAAGATATGAAAGAGATAGATAAACAAATTGTTTATTACAATAAAGAGCTTGCAAATACTTATGATGTCTCATTAAAGGAGCAACTAAGTAAATCTTTATCTTCTTTGATGCAAAAAAAGGTTTTCTCTTTAGCAAATGACTACTATTTTGTAAGTAAACTTACAGATAGTAGAGTTGCAAATGTAAAAGAGAAAACAAAACCAAAAAGAGCTTTGATACTTGTAGTTTCGTTTGTTACTTCTTTTATACTAGCTATATTTTTAGTGTTTTTTTATGAATTTATAAGACAGGATAAAGATGAAGCTAAAGCTTAGTATATTTTTACTTTTAGTTAATTTTTTATATGCTTCAAGTATTAACTCAGCTTTAAATGGTAATACAGGGGTATTAGAAACACCAAATGCTAGAATCATGCCAGATTGGCATATGAGATTTTTTGTAAATAGAGATGAACCTTTTACCTATTATGGTTTTGCAGGTTCACCATTACCTTTTTTAGAAGCGAATTTCCATGTTACACAGTTAAGTGGTATTGATTTATCATCCAATCCTGGTTGGAGTGGTTATGGTGATTATAAAGATAAAGCTGTAAATGTAAAACTACAACTAAAAAAAGAATCTAAATACTTGCCAGCAATTGTTATTGGTGGTGATGATATTTGGGGTACAGCTTTATATACTTCTAAATACATAGTTGCTACAAAAAGAATCTCATATTTTGATGTAAGTTTAGGTTATGCTAAAGGTAGACTTGGTGGAGAAAAGATAACTTCATCAGTTTCGTCAAATAGTGGTAGTAGTAATAATAGAGCTTTTAATTTTTTAAAAGAGACTGAATTTCTTGGTGGTAAACCCTTTGGAAGTGTTGTATTTTCTGCTACTCCTAATTTAACACTTATGGCAGAATATTCGCCAATAGATTATTCAAATGACTATATCAATGCCTTTGCAAGTGGAGAGTATGATTTACCAAAGTCAAAATTTAATTTTGGTGCAAAATATGATATTGGAGATAATTCTACATTAACTTTAGCATACCAAAGAGGTAACACTTTCTCTTTTGGATATAGTTATCAGTTTGGGTTTGATAGAACAGGTTTATTTGAACATATCCCAGATCCTAAGTGGAGAGCAGACAAAAAGAAAAAAGCTGAATATGTAGGCTTAGATGAAAAACAGTTAAGTGACAAATTATCAAAAGAGGTAGCAGCAGAAAACTTTAGAGATGTACAAACCTCAGTACATAAAAATAAAATCTGGTCAGAGATAGAAAATACTAGGTATAACAATGATATTCAAGCTTTAGGTAGAGCTATTTTGACTGTAGATGAAGTTGCACCAAAAGAGTATGATACAATATATATGACACTAAAACAAAAAAATGCAAAACTTAAAACCCTTAAAGTAAATAGAAAAGAGTTTAATCTTTTTGAAAAGTATAAACTTAGTGCTGATTATATGAAAGATGCCGTAGTTATTGATAATGATAGTAAAAAGTTATATGAAGAGTTTAGTGAAGGCAAAAAAGTTTATAAAAGTGAAAAAGAGGGTTTTCAACGATTTAATTATGAAATAGGTGGAAAAGTTAGAAGTTATTTAAATGACCCAAGTGATCCTTTTGCTGTAAGAGTAGGAGTTGAGGCAAAAGTAAATGTTGACTTAGGTGAAGGGTTCTATTTTGATGGAAGCATAGAACACCCAATATATAATACAATAAAAGATATAGTAGATAGACCAATGGGAGAAACAAATGAATTATCAGTTAAATCAAATAATTTAGAGTATATCCAATACAATGATACTCAACTTTCAAAACTTACATTAACACATGTAAGAAATATTCCTTTTAATAGTTTAGCGAAAGTTGAAGTTGGTTATTTTGATTATGCTTTTGCTGGAGGAGACTTTGAACTCTCAAAAAGTTTCTTTGATGAGAGATTAACTCTAGGTTTACAATATCAAAAGGTATATAAAAGAAAAGTTGATGATCTATTTGCTATATATAATAACTATAGTTATGATGCTAAGTTTATCAACTCTTCTATGCTAATCTCTCCTAAATACAATATGTTTTTAGATATAAAATATGGTGAGTTTTTAGCAGGTGATAAAGGTGTAAGATTTGATATTTTAAGAAGTTATAAAAACTTTACAATAGGTGCCTTTGCTACCTTTACAAATTCAGAAGAGGTTTTTTCAAGTGTTCAAAATAAAGGATATATAGATAAAGGTGTATATATAAAAATGCCAATTGAGATGTTTACATATAAGAATATGAAAGGTTTATTAAATTATGGACTAACTCCTTGGACAAGAGATGTCGGACAATTTGCAGATACTTCATATCAATTATATAAGTTAAATAGTAATGAAAATAATACTCAAATAATGAGAAAATATATAGAAAAATTAAGAGAATAGTTAAGATTTATAAAAAATTAGTTATAATAAAAGAAATTAGATAAACAAAGGAAAAATAGATGAAAAGACTTTTAGCGTTAGTTTTTAGTTTAAGTTTAGTTGTAAGTAGTGCAATGGCACAAGCTAGTGGTGGAGCTGCTGGTGCTGGTGCTGGAGCTGGTGGTGGAGCAGGTGCTGGAGCTGGTGCTGGTGCAGCAGGTGCTGGAGCAGGAGCAGGTGCAGGTGCTGCTGGAGCTGGAGCTGGAGCGGCAGGTGCAGCAGCAGGAGGAGCCGCAGCAGCAGCTGGAGCTGGAGCCGCAGCAGCTGGAGGAATTGCGGGTATATCAGCAGCAACAGCAGCCGCTGCCGCAGCAGCAGCAGGTGTAGCAGCAGCAGTTGCATCAGGAAATAGTTCTACAACTACTCATCACTAAAAAATAAAAATATATAGGAGAGTGATCTCTCCTATAAAATTTGAATTTACACAAAAGGATATTTTTGCAAATCTTGGTTACAGGAGCTGCTGGTTACATTGGCTCACATGTTGTTAAACAATTACTTGAAGAAACAAGTTATCAAATACTTATAATAGATAACTTTGTAACAGGATTTTCAAAGACTATTCAAACTCTAAAAGAACTAGACTCTACAAATAGTAGAATCAAGTTTTTTAATATAGATTTATCCTCTTGGGATGAAGTAGAAAGAGTATTTATCGAAAATGATATCAAAAATATCATACATTTTGCTGCTTCTTTAGTGGTACCAGAATCTGTTGAAAAACCATTAAAATACTATCTTAATAATACAGCAAATACCTCAAATATTGTTAATCTTGCTATAAAGTATGGTGTAGAAAAGTTTATCTTTTCTAGTACAGCTGCTGTTTATGGAGAACCAGATAAAGAGTTGATACCCGTAAACGAACAAACAATAACAAATCCAATAAATCCATATGGAAACTCAAAACTTTTTTCAGAGCAAGTTATAAAAGATAGTTCAAATGTAAATCCAACTTTCAAATATGTGATATTAAGATATTTTAATGTAGCAGGTGCAGATGTAGATGGCAAAATAGGACAATCAACACTAAATGCAACGCACCTTATCAAAATAGCAGCAGAAACAGCCCTTGGAAAAAGAGATAAGATGTATATATTTGGTGAAGACTATGATACTAAAGATGGAACTTGTATAAGAGATTATATCCATGTGTCAGATTTATCAGATGCTCACCTTAAAGCCTTAGATTATTTAGAAGAAAATGATAGTGATATTTTTAACTGTGGATATGGTTATGGTTACTCAGTAAAAGAGGTAATCAACACTATGAAAAAAATTTCAAACGTAAACTTTAAGGTTGATATATCAGAAAAAAGAGCAGGTGATCCAGCAATACTTATCTCAGACAACACAAAAATAGTATCAAAAATGAATTGGCAAGCAAAATATAACAACTTAGAACTCATTTGTAAAACAGTATTAGATTGGGAAAGGAAAATATAAACTTGAATACAAAAGAGACTTATAAAGTAGCTATTGCAGGTACAGGATATGTTGGCTTATCAAATGGACTTTTACTAGCACAACACAATGAAGTAGTAGCCTTAGATATCATCCCAGAAAAAGTTGAAATGCTAAAAAATAAAAAATCTCCTATAGAAGATAAAGAGATAGAAGAGTATTTAGCAAAAGAAGATTTAAATTTCACTGCAACACTTGATAAAAAAGAAGCATATGAAAATGCAGATTTTGTGATAATAGCTACACCAACAGATTATGACCCAGAAACAAACTATTTCAATACAAAGTCAATAGAGTTTGTGATAAAAGATGTTTTAGAGATAAACCCAAATGCCACAATGGTTATAAAATCAACTATTCCAGTAGGATATACCAAATCTTTAAATGAGATGTTCAATACAACAAACATAATATTCTCTCCTGAGTTCTTAAGAGAAGGAAAAGCACTATATGATAATCTATATCCAAGTAGAATCATAGTAGGTGAACAAAGCAAAAGAGCAGAAATATTTGCAAACCTATTAGCTCAAGGTGCTATAAAAAAAGAGATTGATATACTTTTTACAGATAGTACAGAAGCTGAAGCTATAAAACTTTTTGCAAATACATATTTAGCTATGAGAGTAGCTTATTTCAATGAGTTGGATTCTTATGCTCAAACACATAATTTAAACACAGAACAAATTATAAAAGGTGTAGGTTTAGATCCAAGAATAGGAAGCCATTACAACAATCCAAGCTTTGGTTATGGTGGATATTGTTTACCAAAAGATACAAAACAACTATTGGCAAACTACAAAGATGTACCATCGAATATGATAGAAGCTATTGTAAATGCAAATAGTACAAGAAAAGATTTTATCGCAAAATCAATCATAGAAAAACTAAACCTTACAATGAATGAAAATGTAAAAACAGAAAAAATAGTAGGTATCTATAGACTAGTCATGAAAGAGGGTTCTGATAATTTCAGAAGCTCAGCTATTCAAGGTATCATGAAAAGAGTTAAGGCAAAAGGTATAAAAGTAGTAGTATACGAACCAGTCTTAGATGAAGATGAATTTTTTAATTCAACAGTGATAAAAGATTTAGAAGAGTTTAAATCAATCTCTAATGTAATAGTTGCAAATAGATTAAGTGAAGATATTTTAGATGTGAAAGAGAAAGTATACACTAGAGATATCTTTAATAGTGATAGTTAGGAGAAAAGAAAAATAAATGAGTAAAGTAGCCTTAATAACAGGGATAACAGGACAAGATGGAAGCTACCTGGCAGAGTTTTTGCTGAAAAAAGGGTATATAGTACATGGTATAAAAAGAAGAAGTTCACTGTTTAATACAGATAGAATAGATCACCTGTACCAAGATCCACATGTAGAAAATAGAAACCTGATTCTTCATTATGGTGATATGACAGACTCGATGAATCTAACAAGAATAATCCAAGAGACACAACCAGATGAGATATATAACCTAGCAGCAATGTCCCATGTAGCAGTTTCTTTTGAAACGCCAGAATATGTAGCAAACGCAGATGGAACAGGAACTCTTAGAATCCTAGAAGCAGTAAAACTATTGGGTCTAACAAATAAAACAAAAATATACCAAGCCTCAACTTCTGAATTGTATGGAAAAGTGCAAGAGACACCACAAAGTGAAACAACACCTTTCTACCCAAGATCTCCATACGCAGTAGCAAAGATGTACGCATACTGGATAACTGTAAATTATAGAGAAGCATATGATATGTTCGCTTGTAATGGTATTTTATTTAACCATGAGAGCCCAGTAAGAGGTGAAACATTTGTAACAAGAAAAATCACAAGAGCAGCTTCTAAAATAGCCCTAAACCTTCAAGATAAACTATACCTTGGAAACCTAGATGCAAAAAGAGACTGGGGACATGCAAAAGATTATGTAAAGATGATGTGGATGATTCTTCAAGCAGAACAACCAGAAGATTGGGTTATCGCAACAGGACAAACTACAACTGTAAGAGACTTTGTAAAACTTAGCTTTGAATACTGTGGAATTTACTTACGATTTGAGGGTACAGGGGTTGACGAAGTTGGAATAATAGATTCAATTGATGAAAAAAGATACAACAAAGTAATTCAAAATTCAACATTTAACATTCAAAATTTAGTGGGTGCAACCGTCGTAGAGGTTGACCCACGATATTTCCGACCAACAGAAGTAGATCTTCTGCTAGGAGATCCAACAAAAGCAGAAACAAAACTAGGATGGAATAGAGAGTATAAACTAGAAGATTTAGTAAATGATATGATGGCGTCAGATTTAAAATTAATGACAAAAGATGTATACCTAAAAGATGGTGGGTATAAAATTATGAGTTATTACGAGTAAATAAGTTTTTAAATATGAGATTGTCAACTTTTGAGATACAAGCTATTTTAGAAACTTTTCAAAATATTTTTGGAAAAGGAAAAGTATATCTTTTTGGTAGTAGACTTGATGACAGAAAAAAAGGTGGAGATATTGATCTTTTTTTAGATGTATTTGATACAAAAGATTTATATACAAAAAAAAATACTTTTATTCTAGAACTTGAATCAAAAATAGGTGAACAAAAAATTGATGTAGTTTTTAAAAAAGATTCTTCTCGTAAAATTGAACAAGAAGCATTAAAAGGAATTGAATTGGATTTATCAATGATCAAACTAGAAAAATATTTACAACAGTGTGAAAAACATCTTTTAAGAATGGATGATGCTTATTCACATATTAAAGATTTATTGCCAATTTCACATCATCAATATAAAAATTTAGATGATGATGCAGTTAAAAATATTGATCAGTTTTTATTTAGATTTTCAAAACTTCAAGATACCATCGGTGACAAAGTGTTTAAAATATTATTAGAACAATATAATCCAGAATTTGAGAAATTAACTTTTATAGACTTTTTACACGAGTTAGAAAAAAGAGAAATTATATCTAGTGCTCGGGATTGGCAGATTTTAAGAAAAGTAAGAAACAACATAGCACACCAATATGATGATGAGGCAGAAGAGATGAGTCAAGCTATAAATGATATTTTTGCTCAATTTGACACACTAAAAAAAATATATACAAATATAAAAGATAAATATGGAAGTGATTTAAATAATGGAAAATAATTCAAAATTACCAAAATTAAAGATACTAGTAACAGGAACAGCAGGATTTATAGGATTTTATTTAGCACGAAAGCTTCTTACAGATGCAATATTAAATGATAGAGAGATAAAATTATGAGTAGAGACTTTAGTTACATAGATGATATCGTTGATGGTATAATAAAAGTAATTGATAATTCAGCAAAAGTAAATAAGTATTTTGATTCACAAAATCCAAATCCATCAATATCAAGCGCACCATATAAAATATATAATATAGGGAATAACGCACCAGTAAATCTTATGGAATTTATAAAAACATTAGAAGAATCAATAGGAATAGAAGCAAAGAAGAATTTTCTTCCAATGCAAGCAGGTGATGTAGAATCAACATATGCAGATACAAATGAATTAATCAATGATTTTGATTATAAGCCTGATACTAAGCTTGGTGTTGGTATTGGCCTTTTTGTTAAGTGGCATAAAAATTTTTATGAAGAAGGAAAATATAAATGAAAGTATTATTACTAGCAGGAGGCTTAGGTACAAGATTAAGTGAAGAAACAGATCTAAGACCAAAGCCAATGGTAGAAATAGGTGGAAAACCAATACTTTGGCATATAATGAAAATATATTCTAAATATGGATTTAATGAGTTTATTATACTATGTGGATATAAAGGATATTATATAAAAGAGTATTTTGCAAACTATTATACCCATCAAAGTGATATTATAGTTGATTTAGCTAATAATACTACAGAATATTTTAATAATAAAGCTGAACCTTGGAAAATAACCCTTGTAGATACAGGAACAGACTCTATGACAGGTGGAAGAATAAAAAGAGTTCAAGAAATAGTTGGAGATGAACCTTTTATGCTTACTTATGGAGATGGAGTTAGTGATATTAATATTGATGAATTAATTAGCTTTCATAAATCTCATGGAAAAGCTATGACTATGACATCTTCTCAACCATCAGGAAGATTTGGAGCATTAAATATTGATGATAATAATCAAGTACAAGAATTTAAAGAAAAACCAAAAGGTGATGGATCATGGATAAATGCAGGCTTTTTTATATGTGAACCAAAAGTATTTGATTATATAACAGAAGGTGATTCTACTGTTTTTGAACAAGCTCCTTTAATGAATTTAGCTAAAGATGGTGAAATATTTACATATAAGCATAAAGGTTTTTGGAAACCAATGGACACATTGAAAGATAAAAATGATTTGAATAAACTTTGGAATGAAAATAAAGCTCCATGGAAAGTTTGGTAATGGAAAATCTTTTTAATAGAATTTATAAAGATAAAACTGTTTTAATAACGGGGCATACAGGCTTTAAAGGTTCTTGGCTTACTTTATGGCTTCATGATATGGGAGCTAAAGTAATTGGATATTCATTAGATGCTCCAACAAAACCAAATCATATTGAACTATTAAATTTAAATATTATATCAATAATTGCAGATATAAGAGATCAAGAAAAATTAAATAAAGTTTTTGAAGAATATAAGCCAGATATAGTATTTCATCTTGCAGCTCAACCTCTTGTAAGATTATCATATGAAAATCCAATAGAAACATATGAAACTAATGTAATTGGTTCATTAAAAGTTTTTGAGGCTTGTAGAAAATACAATGTAAAAGCAATAGTAAACATAACAAGTGATAAAGCTTATGAAAATAAAGAATGGATTTGGGGATATAGAGAAAATGACCCAATGGGTGGATATGATCCATATAGTTCATCAAAAGGTTGTGCAGATCTTTTAGCAAGTTCGTATAGAAACTCTTATTTTAATTTAAATGATTATAAAGTTAAACATAATACTTTATTGGCAACATGTAGAGCAGGTAATGTTATAGGTGGTGGTGATTGGGCTAAAGATAGACTGATCACTGATATTATGGTTTCTGTTTCAGACAGTAAGAAAGTAAGTATTAGAAATCCCTACGCTACTAGACCATGGGAACATGTATTGGAACCATTAAGTGGATATTTACATATTGGTCAAAAATTACTTGAAGAGAAAAAAGAGTTTGCGGAAGCTTGGAATTTTGGCCCTAGTGATGAAGGAAGTATTACTGTTGAAGAAGTAGTTAAAAATGTAAAAAAACATTGGGATAAAATTGATTATGAAATTAATAAAGACCCAAATCAATTACATGAAGCAAATTTACTTAAATTAGATTGCTCAAAAGCCCATATACTTTTAAATTGGAAAGATGTATGGGATAGTGATACCACCTTTGAAAAAACTGTTAAATGGTATAAAGCTTATTATGAAGAACATAAAAAAGTTTTAACAAAAAATGATTTAGAGTCATATATTCAAGATGCAAAAGCTAAAAATATAGAATGGGCTATTAATTAAATGACTGTATTAATAGCTGGATCAACTGGATTTTTAGGAAGTTATCTTTTAAAATCATTTATTGAAAATGAATATAAAGTTATAGCTTTAAAAAGAACTACTTCAAATACATATAGAATTGATGAACACTTAAATAGAGTAACTATCTATAATATTGATGAAATTAATTTAGAAGAGATTTTTAAAAATCATAAAATTGATATAGTAATAAATACAGTAACCAACTATGGAAGACGTGATAACAAAATATCTTCTATTTTAAACACAAATTTAATATTTGGTTTAAAGCTTTTGGAAGAGTCTGTAAATTCAAATGTAAAAGCATTCATAAATACAGATACACTTTTAGAAAGAAATATAAACGCATATGCTCTTTCTAAGGCTCAATTAGTAGATTGGATGCAATTTTTATCAAATAATCAAACTAAAATGGTAAATGTTAAAATTGAACATATGTATGGACCTCTTGATGATGAAAATAAATTTATTTATTGGTTAATTAGTCAATTAAAACAAAATATTGAAAAAATAGATTTAACATCTGGAATTCAAAAAAGAGATTTTATTTATATTTCAGACATTGTAAATGCATATAAAACAATAGTTAAAAATATAAGTAAACTTTCAAATTATGAAGAGTTTGAATTAGGAACGGGAAATTCAATTCAAGTTAAAAGTTTTATTGAAATTATATATAAAGAAATTTCAAATATACAAATTTTAGATACAAAACTTAATTTTGGTGCTGTTTCATATAGAGAAAATGAAAATATGGAAATGAAAGCTAATGTAGAAAAATTACAAAATCTAAATTGGAATTCTAAGGTTTCAATTAAAGATGGTATAAAAAATATAGTAAAGGAAAATTTTAAATGACACAACAAGAACAATTAAAACAAGAAATTTTACAAAAAACAAAAGAGTACTATGAATTAGTTCATAAACCAAGTCAGACAAAAGAATTTACTGAAGGACAAACTAGAGTTAATTACGCGGGACGAGTATTTGATGAAATTGAGATGCAATATCTAGTAGATAGTTCTTTAGACTTTTGGTTAACTTATGGAAGTTATTCTAAAAAATTTGAAAAACAATTAGCTAAATATTTAGGTGTAAGATGGTCTTTTTTAGTAAATTCAGGAAGTTCTGCAAATCTTCTTGCTTTTTATACATTAACTTCTCCACTTTTAAAAGAAAGACAAGTAAAAAGAGGTGATGAAGTTATAACTGTAGCTGCAGGATTTCCTACTACTGTAGCACCTATTGTACAATACGGAGCAGTTCCTGTATTTGTAGATATGGAATTAACTTGTGCAAATATAGATATAAATGAATTAGAAAAAGCATTATCTCCTAAAACAAAAGCTATTATGATTGCACATACTCTTGGTAATCCATTTAATTTAAGAGCTGTAAAAGATTTTTGTGATAAACATAATCTTTGGTTAATTGAAGATAATTGTGATGCCTTAGGTTCTTTATATGATGGAAAACCAACGGGAACTTGGGGAGATATTGGGACAAGTTCATTTTATCCACCACATCATATGACAATGGGTGAAGGTGGAGCAACGTATACAGATAATCCACTTCTTAAAAAAATTATGCTTTCAATGAGAGATTGGGGAAGAGATTGTTGGTGTGAAAGTGGTGTAGATAATACTTGTGGGTGTAGATTTACACAAAGCTTTGGAACATTACCTAAAGGATATGATCATAAGTATGTATATTCTCACTTTGGTTTTAATTTAAAAGTTTCTGATATGCAAGCAGCAGTAGGATGTGCACAACTTGAAAAGTTCCCAACATTTGTAGAAAAAAGAAAAGAAAATCAAAAGAAACTATATAATGGACTAAAAGATTTAAAAGAACTTCAATTAGTGGAAACTCAACCAAATTCAGATCCAAGTTGGTTTGGATTTATGATGACTTTAACTAATCAAGCAAAATTTAGTAGAAATGAATTAGTGGAGTTTTTAGAAGAAAATAATATTCAAACTAGAAATCTTTTTGCAGGTAACATGACAAGACATCCAATGTTTAATTCATTAGAATTGGATAAAGACTATAGAATAGTTGGAGAATTAACTATTACTGATAAAATTATGAATGATAGTTTTTGGATAGGATTGTATCCAGGTATGGGCAATGATGCTATTAATTATATGATCAAAAAAATTAGAGAATTTGTACAAAGTAAATAAGGCTAAATAATGAAGTACTTAATAACAGGTGGTTGTGGTTTTTTAGGTTCTAATATTGCTAGTAAAATATTAGAACAAGGTGATGAACTTATAGTATTTGATTCATTATACAGATTTGGTTCTTATCAAAATAAAGAGTGGTTAGAAACTCAAGGTGAGTTTATATTTATCCATGGAGATATTAGAAATATAAATGATGTTGAAAGAACAATAAAAACACATAAACCTGATGTTATTTATCATCTAGCTGGACAAGTTGCTATGACTACTTCAATAGTTGATCCTAGAATGGACTTTGAAATAAATGTAGGTGGTAGTTTTAATCTTTTAAATGCAGTTAGACTTTACAGTCCAGATTCAACAATCATTTATTCTTCTACAAATAAAGTTTATGGAGATCTTGAACAATATTCTTATGAAGAAACAGCTACTAGATATAACTGTATTGATAAACCAAATGGATTTGATGAAAAGGTTACACTTGACTTTCACTCACCATATGGAACATCAAAAGGAAGTGCTGATCAGTATATGTTAGATTTTGCAAGAATATATGGAATTAAAACAGCAGTTTTTAGACACTCTTCTATGTTTGGTGGAAGACAATTTGCTACTTATGATCAAGGTTGGCTTGGTTGGTTTACACAAAAAGCAATTGAGATAAAAACAAATACTTTAAAAGAACCATTTACTATTTCAGGAAATGGAAAACAAGTAAGGGATTTACTTTATGCTAGTGATTGTGTAGACTTATATTTAAAAGCTTCACAAAAAATTGATAGTATAAAAGGACAGGCATTTAATATAGGTGGTGGAATGCAAAATTCATCTTCTCTTCTTGAACTGTTTTCTTTTTTAGAAAAAGAATTGGATATTAAAATGACATATACACAATTGCCTCCAAGAGAATCAGATCAAAGAGTATTTGTAGCTGATATTTCAAAAGCTAAAGAGTTAATAGGTTGGGAACCAATGGTTTCTAAAGAGGAAGGTATAAGAAAAATGATTGAGTGGGTATCAAATTAATGGCACAGTTAGAAAAAGGATTAGTTTCAATATGTGTACCAACTTATAATCGTTATAACTTAATAGGAGAACTTTTAGATTCTATTTTAGCTCAGACATATACAAAACTTGAGATTATAATAACTGATAACTCTGATAATCTTAAAACAAAAGAGCTTATAGAATCTAAGTATCAAGATCAAAGAATAAGATATTTCAAAAATGAAAAAAATCTTGGTATGGGTGGAAATACTTTAAGAGCTTTTAGTTATGTAAATGGAGAATATTTAACTTTTACACCTGATGATGATATTTGGATAGATAAAGATAAACTTCAAAAACAAGTAAATTTTTTAGAAGAACATCAAGATATAAATATAGTTTATTCAAATGCTAAGTCTATTGATTACAATGGAAATGAACTTGATGAATTTAGTTCAATTTATCAAAACAAAGAAAATAATAAATCTATTGTACTTAATGCTATAGAATTATTACCTGGAGCTCAAACAGAGTATTTTTTAAATATTCTAACTCCAATTTTAAGAACAGAAAAACTACTAGATATTTTTAAAGAGAGTTGGAGATTTGAATCTGAAGAGTATATGTGTTATTACATTGCATCTGTAAATGAAAACATAGGTTTTATTTATGATAAAATGGTGGCATTAAGGGAAGCAGAACATTATAGAACAGCACTTGAAGATGGTAAAGTAGTTGATTGGAAAAAAAGAAAAGATATTAGAATAAGACAGATGTTTAATATTTATAACACTCTAACCACATTACATCCAGAATCGAAAGAAAAACTTGAGACTTCTAAAGTGCAGAATTTTTTATTTAGACACCTTTTAAGTCAAGCAAAAGCTAGCAAGTCTATCAGTCTATTGTTGCAGACTATTTTTTCTTGTTCACTTTTTTTTAGAAAGAGTAGCTTGATGGATATATTGAAATTAAAATCAAAAGGTGGAAAATCTTTTGGTTAAAAAGATTTTAAAAAAAATTAAAAAGCTTCTAAGAGAAGGTAGATTTTTAAAAAATATTTACAAAACAAATTATGACAAAAATGTTTTGATTTCTTATACTGTTTTACCTTTTTTGACAAATAGAAACAATCATTCAAATGTTCAAGAGTCAAAAATAATAGCAAATATATTTAATAGCTTAGAATTTAATGTAGATATTATTCATTATACAAACCAAAAAGAAATAGATTATATTAAATATGATGTCATTTTTGGATTTGGGGAGCCTTTTGAAAATAGTTTTAAACAAAAAAATTTCAAAAGAATCTATTATGCTACAGGTGCACATGTATGCCATCAAAATTATGCTGAGATTCAAAGAGTTCAAGAAGTAAATACAAAATATAACTCAAATATTTTACCAAAAAGATTAGTTCCTTGGAACTGGTCTATGTCTACAAGTTTAAGTGATTTTTTAATAGTTATTGGAAATGAATGGACTAAATCAACATATGAAAAATACACAAAAAAACCTGTCTATCCGATAAATGCAACAGCACTTATAAATAATAAGTGTAAAAATATAAAAAGAGATATAGAAAAAACAAAAAAAAGTTTTTTATGGTTTGGAAGTAGTGGACTAGTCCATAAAGGGCTTGATTTGTGTCTAGAATATTTTAGTGAACATAGTAACTTAACTCTTCATATATGTGGACAAATGGAAGATGATTTTCAAGAACTATTTAGAAGTTATTTTGAAAAAGATAATATTTATTATTATGGATTTATAGATGTTAATAGTCAAAAGTTTATAGATATAGTATCAAACTGTAGTTTCAGTATATTCCCTACATGTAGTGAGGGGCAAGCTACGGCACTTTTAACTACTATGGGAATTGGGCTTATACCTATTTCAACTAAATATAGTGGGATAGATATTGAAAGACTTGGATTTTTAATTGATGAATTGGATTTATATTCTATAAATAACGTTCTTCAAAAAGTTATTTCTCTAGAAAATATAGAGATAGAAATTAGTGCTAATAAGTTAACTAAATATACAGAAGATTATCATAGTCTCATATATTTTGAGAAAAAGTTTAGAAAAATAATAGAGTCTACAAATGCTGTTCAATAGTTATGAATTTATATTCGTATTTCTACCCGTAACGTTTTTTATATACTTTTACCTAAATAGTAAAAGATTAACAGAGATAAGTAAAGGATTTCTAGTAGTAAGTTCTTTGTTTTTTTATTCTTACTGGAATGTAGCATACCTGCCATTAATACTAATAAGTATGGTGTTTAACTATGTAATAGGGAATACCCTTTCAAAAAATAAAGAAGATAAAAAAACATATAGTAAAAGAAGTATACTAACATTTGGGATAATAGCAAACATAGCATTGCTAGGATACTTTAAATACGCAGATTTTTTTATAGAGAACTTTAATCTAGTAGTAGGGAGTAATATAGAACCATTGCACCTGTTACTGCCACTGGCAATATCTTTTTTTACCTTCCAACAAATAGCATACCTAGTAGATAGCTATAGAAAAGAGACAAAAGAATATGACTTTCTAAACTACGCATTGTTTGTAACCTTTTTTCCTCAATTAATAGCAGGACCAATAGTACATCATAAAGAGATGATGCCCCAGTTTGCAAATGTTAGAAATAAAATAAAAAACTATAAAAATATAGCATTGGGTATATTTATATTTTCAATGGGATTGTTTAAAAAAGTAGTAATAGCAGATACCTTTGCAAAATGGGCAAACGCAGGATTTGATGTAGCACCAACACTAAACTTCTTTGAAGCATGGGCAACGTCACTTTCATATACCTTCCAACTATACTTTGATTTTTCAGGTTATACAGATATGGCAATAGGAATAGCACTACTGTTTAATATAAAACTACCAATAAACTTTAATAGCCCGTATAAAGCCTTGGATATACAAGACTTCTGGAGAAGATGGCATATAACATTGTCAAGATTCTTGAGAGATTATGTATATATACCATTGGGTGGGAATAGAATTTCAAATTTTAGAACATATGTAAACCTATTGGCAACCTTTATAATAGGAGGGCTGTGGCATGGAGCAGGATGGACATTTGTGTTATGGGGCTTCTTGCATGGGATGGCATTGGCAATACATAGATTGTGGCAAAGTTTTAATATAAGACTGCCAAAAGTAATAGCATGGTTTCTAACATTTAATTTTGTAAATATAGCTTGGGTATTTTTTAGAGCAAAAGAATGGGATGATGCTATTAAGGTTTTAAGCTCTATGTTTAGTTTAGAGAATGTACTTTTGCCAGAAAAATTAGCTACAAATTTATCTTTTTTAAATATTTATGGAATTAAATTTGGTAATTGGCTTGAAAATATTTCAGGTGATATTTTTACATCATTTTGGATGCTTGCTGGGTTTATTTTTGTTTTATTTTTCAAAAACTCAATGGACTTCAAAAACGACTTACAGTTAAATTATCAGACTTGTTTTTTTAGTGGATTATTATTTGTGTATGCAATGCTTTCATTAAATAAAGTATCAGAATTTTTATATTTTAATTTTTAGGAATAGTGATATGAGTAAAAAGAAATGGATTATAGTTTGGTTTTTAACTATTTTATTAATTCCAGCTATAGGTGTATTTAATTTTATTATTGATCCATTTCAACAGTATAGAGTCAAATCTTTTTATCCAATTTATTATTATAATGAAAGATTTCAGAATGCTGGATTTTTGAAAAATTATGATTATGATGCATGTATTATAGGCACTAGCTTAATTTCGAATTTTGACATACAACATGTAAAAACTCAATTTAATTCAAAAAAAATAATTAAATTTAGTATCTCTGGAGGAAGTGCAAAAGAACAAGCTGTTACAATAAAAGCTGCCATTAAAAACAATAAAAAAATAACTAGAATAATTTGGGGAATAGATTTTTTTTCATTTATTGGTGATATAGATAGATTAGAAGATCCAAGCTTTCCCTTTTATCTATATGATTCAGATTTGCTAAATGATACAAAATATTTATTATCTTTTTCAACTGTAAAATCTAGTATAGAAGCTATTTTAAATCCAGTACTAATAGATAGTAATAATTTTAGATTTAATTATAATAAAATGTATGAATGGCAAGAAGATTATAAAGATAAATTTACAATTAAAAATGTTTTAGATAGTTTTAATTACTCTAAAAAAAACTCAAAAGATAAATATTTTGCAAGTTTGATGCTTGCAAGTTATAAGCGAAATTATCAATTAATTTTTGAAAGAAATAAAAATATTAAATTTTATATTATTTTTCCACCTTATTCTATTTTGCAGTATAAAATATGGAAAGAGCAAGATAGTTTTTCTGAAATTTTACAATTTAAAAAGACATTAATTCAAGAGTTGTCTAAGTACTCAAATGTAGAGATTTATGATTTTCAGATTGCAAAAGACATTACTCATGACTTAACTAATTACAAAGATATAATGCATTATCACCAAAAAATTAATTATTTGATGATAGAAATGATACAAGATAAAGATTTTCTGATTGATAAAAATACTATTAGCCAACATATAGATACTTTAAGATTACATGTAGAGGATTTTGATTTACATGAATTTAAATAAATATAAAATTTATATTGATAGCTTTTGGAATATATTTGATTATGTTTCTACTTTAGCTATTTTTTTAGTCACAACCAAAATATTGATAGAACAAATAGGTACAGATGGGTATGGTTTTTATATGTTTTTTACTTCTTTAATTGGAACTTTTGGTTTAGTTGACTTAGGCATGGGGATGGCTGTATCAAAATATTTAAGTGAATTTTTACATCACCAAAAATATGATGAAGCAAATCAAGTCATAACTATAGCTTTTATCTTTTACACTATTATTGGATTGAGTCTATTTTTGATAGTTTTATTTTTTAACTCTAATATCATTACCTTTTTAAATTTTGATGAAAAGTTTTTTAGTATAGGCTCAACTATTCTAGTATTAACATCAATTATATTTATAGTAAATATGATTTCAACCATTATGATAAATACGCTTGTAGCACTTGAAGAGTGGAAAAAAATATCTTTGATAAATATAGTTATGAAGATTTTAAATGCTGTCGCTTTGATATATATTCTGATCTTAGATGTATCTCTTGAAAATAAAATCAGGTATATATTTTATCTGCTTTTAGGATTTGCATTATTCAAAGCTTTTATCTATTTTATTTATGCAAAAAAATCATATAAATATCTTGCTTTTTCTAAACCTAATAAAGAGATAAAAGATAAGATGATAAAATTTTTGAAGGTTTCATCTTTACAATATGGACTTTCACTTCTAGGTGGTCATCTAGATAAATTTATTATTAGTAAATTTTTTGGATTAGAAGCATTAGGTATATATAGTTTTGTAGTTAATGCTTTTGTATATTTATATGGATTTCTCACAAATATATTTAAAATATTTTTACCAAAACTATCAAAACTTCATGGAGATAAAGATGTTGAGACTTTAAAAATTACTTTTAATAAACTGTTAGTGTATTCTTTTTTGTTATCTATTGTTCTAGCTTTTGGTGCGATAATAATATGGAAGCCATTTATAAGCATATATATAGATAGTGAATTTGCTCAAAATTCTTTTAACTATTTACTTATTTTTGCATTGTTTTTAGTAGTAAGAAGTGCTGAGCCTATATTCGCTTATTTTTTTAATGCAATTGCAAAACCATCAGTATTGGTTGTAAATCTTGCAATTGGATCAATTACGACGATTATAGGATATTTTATATTTGTGCCAATTGTTGATATTTATGGATTAGTAATATCTCAAATAATAGCTTCTATAGTGGTATATGGATATAATTTTATTATGATTAGAAGAAGGGGATTTAATGAGTTCACAAAATAAAGTTAGTATTTTAATACCTGTTTATAATAGAGAAAACTTAATAGAAGAAACTGTTCAAAGTTCTATAAATCAAAATTATAAAAATATTGAGATTATTATAGTTGATAACAAAAGTACAGATAATACTTGGAACATATTACAAAAACTTGCTTCTCAAGATGAAAGAATCAAAATCTTTCAAAATGAAACAAATATAGGACCTGTAAAGAATTGGAAAAGATGTATTGATGAAGCAACAGGAGAATATGGAAAAATACTTTGGTCAGATGATCTAATAGCACCTGACTTTTTGGAAAAAACTGTACCTTGCTTGGAAAAAAAAGATGTAGGATTTGTATTTACTAGAACAGAAATTTTTAATGATAGTGATAATGAAAAATTAGATTATTATTTTATTGGTGAAAATGGTTTATATGAAAGTGATAAATATATAAATGGTGTACTTTTTGATGGCGGATATCCAGTTTCTCCAGGGTGCGCACTTTTTAGATTAGAAGATTTAAAAAAGAACTTGTTATTAGATGTTCCAAATAAAGTAAATAGTGATTTTTCTATGCATGCTATTGGTAATGATTTATTGATTTTTTTACTTACCGCACGTCAATATAAAAGCTTTGCTTTTATAAATGAAAAACTATCATTTTTTAGAGCACATAAAGGGTCTATTAGTATTCAGTCTAACTATGGGAAACTACCTTTGCATTATAATCTTGCAAGTGCTTATTTTGTAGAAAATTATAGAAATGATTTAATTAAAAAGCAAAATGTTATTTTATGGAATTTGTTAAGGGTATATAAAGATTCTTCTAGAAAATTTAATTTGAATGAAATATCTGATTTTTATATAGAAAATAAAGTTTATGCATTAGATTGGATTTTATTGTTAAAAAAAATTATTAGAAAAATAATGAGATAAAATGAATAATATAATATGTTTAGATGAAAAATATAGTACTACAAAATTACTTGTACAAGATATACCAGATATAGTAAATAACCCTGATGATAAATTTGAATCAATTTTGTTTTTGCCTGATAATGAAGAACGAAAAGGTCAAGGCGGACTAAGAACTAAAGGATATTTTAAAAAATCTTTTGAAGATAAACCTCTTATCAGCATAATCACAGTAGTTTTTAATGGTGAAAAATATTTAGAAGAGACTATTCAAAGTGTGATAAATCAAACTTATGATAATGTGGAGTATATTGTTATAGATGGTGGAAGTACCGATGGAACACTTGATATTATTAAAAAGTTTGAAGATAAAATTGATTATTGGGTAAGTGAGAGAGATAAGGGAATAAGCGATGCATTTAATAAAGGTATATCTTGTTCTTTAGGTAAATTAATCGGTATATTAAATGCAGATGATTATTATAATGACAATAGTATAAACAGTGTTATTTTAAGTTATGAACAAGAAATAAATATGTATTTTGGTTCAATAATAAGACTTAAAGATACAAATGAGAAAATTATTTTCGATTCAAACGCAGATGCACTTAATAGTTTAGCTAAATGTAGTATGAACTTTGTTTATCATCCAACATTTTTTGTAACTTTAGAATATTACAAATTAAATGGTTTATATTCCTTAGAATATAAAATAGCTATGGATTATGAATTTTTAACGAGACAAAGTTTAAAAAACATTAAATATAAATTTGTAAATTTTTACATTACAACAATGCGTTATGATGGTATTTCAGATAGACTTTACTATAAAGCAAAATTGGAGTCAATAAATATATATAAGGAAAGATTCAATAAAGTATTTGATAAGTATATATTTAATGCATATTATTTAGTATTAAAAGCTTTTGTTCGTATGCTTTTTGAAAAATTAAATTTAGGATTTTTAATTGAATATAAAAGAAAATACTTTAGCAAGTAATAATGTTATTTATCTATTACTGCTTCCAATATTTTTTTATCAGGTTAAAATTGGAGAAAGTGAAATAGTATTAAATACATATTTGATTACTATATTTTTGAGCATTATTATATTGTTTAGGTATTCAAAGCTTAATATTAACTTACTTTTATTCTCATTGTTCTTTAGTATTGTAAGTTTAGTGGGAGTGATTACAAATGAGTTTGCTTTCTTGACTTTTAAATATATATTATTATTATTACCTGCATTAATAATACCTTTAGTAGTTCCTATTGAACGGTATTCTCAAGTCTTAATAAACTTAGCTGTTATTTCAACTGTTTTTTCTATTATAGCTTTTTTCATGAATATAGGAGTTGATTATTCTTACGGAGGATATGCACGTATGCAAGGTTTTATGAGTGAACCTTCTGCTATGTCTTTCCCTATAGGTATGCTATTTGTATATGGTCTAGTGGAGAAAAAAAAATATTTGATTTTCTTAGCTTTTACTTCACTAATTTTATCTGTATCTCCAACTGTAGTTGTTGTTAGCACATTGATTTTTCTTACATATTTTATATCAAGAGTTTCTTTTTTTAAAAAGATATTTTCAATACTATTATTGATATTTATGGTGTATTTTTCACTTGATATTTTAGAGATATTTTTAAATTTGTTTCCTGATTTACATATATTACATAGGATATATGATGGATTAATTTATGTATATTCAGGAGGTGAAGCTGGATATAACACTAGATTAGATAAAGAATACTTTTTTCAAGATTATATTTCATATTTTGGTTATGGATTAAATACATTTCCTACAGGTAGGGATTGGAATATACATTTTGAAGTATTATATGCTTTTGGTATTTTTGGATGGAGTCTTTTTATATTGTTATTAACTACAACATATTTATACATATTCAAAAAAAATGATAAAAAAAGTATTATTGTATTCATATCAGTTTGTATTTATGCTTCTTTAAATTCAGCACAAGGAATTATCATCACAATTATTTTGTATACATATATAATGTATTTTGTTAAAAAAATTAAATTCACTGGAGTATTTCATGAACGAACTATTAAACATTCTTCAATATGAATTAAAAATTAATTCTTCACTTTCAGGGAAAGTGGCAATTTTGATTCTCAGATTAGAAAAAGTTAGGTTTTTAAAGTATTTAATTTTACCTTTTAGAATTATGATATTAAATTTTTGGTTTAACACTGAAATACCAAAAAGTGTTACTATTAAAAGAGGATTAAGAATACCACACCCATATGGTATTATCATTCATTCATCTTGTAGTATTGGTGAAAATTGTACAATTTTCCAAGGAGTTACACTAGGCTTGAATGAGTTTAAATCCAGTAAAGGACCTATATTAGAAGATAATGTATATATTGGTTCGAAAGCAAGTTTGATAGGTGAAATTTTGATTGGTAAAAATTGTTTAATAGCCGCACACTCATTAATAACTAAAGATATGATTGAAAATCAATTTGGACATGGTCAAAATACATTTCAAGATAAGGTAGATAGATGAAAACTATTTTACTACTTTCAACAGCTGACAATCCTCATACAATTAAATGGGCTACAGGATTGTCTAAATACTATAAAATAATAATCTTTAGTCTGAAAAAACCAGAGAAAGATACGATTTATAGAGCATATTCTAATATAAGGATCTATTCCTTAGATGTTGATAATGAAATCATAAATAATAGAAATAATATCCTGTCTAAAATTATTTATTTTAAGGCTATACCATTAATAAAAACTTTAATAGAAAAGTATAAGCCAGAAATTGTTCATGCACATTATGCTACAAGTTATGGATTACTTGCTATTCTATCAGGTGTAGATGAATTATATCTTTCTTTATGGGGAAGTGATGTATATTTATTCCCTAAAAAAAGTATTCTACATAGATTTTTATTTAAATTTATTTTGAGAAAAAGTAAATATATTTTTTCAACTTCTGAAATTATGAAAGTTGAAGCTTTGAAATATTGTGATACAGATATTAATGTAATACCATTTGGGATTGATGTAAATAAATTTTTTAATAATAACTTTTTCAATGAATCTAATCAACTAACGATTGGAACAATTAAAGGATTAGAAAAAGTTTATGGTATAGATATCCTTATTAAAGCTTTTAAAATTATTTTGGATAGGAAAAAGGAACAATATAATTTAAAATTATTAATTGTAGGTGGTGGTTCAGAAGAAATAAATTTAAAAAAATTAGTTTCTAGTTTAGAACTCGACAATTTTATAAAGTTTACTGGTAAAATAGATTATGAAAGAATTGTTGAATATCATAATCAAATCGACATATTTGTTGCTTTATCTTTGAGTGAAAGTTTTGGTGTAGCTGTGATCGAAGCTAGCTCTTGTGAAAAACCTGTTGTTGTTTCTAATGCTGATGGATTAAAAGAAGTTGTTGAAAATGATGTCACTGGATTAATAGTTAAAAAAAATAATCCAGAGCATGCAGCTGAAGCTATACTTAAATTAGTTCATAATAATGAATTAAGAAAGAAGTTAGGTAATGCGGGTCGAGATTTGGTTTTAAAAAAATACGATTGGTCTATGAATTTAAAAGAGATGATTAAATATTATGAAAAAAACTAGGAGATTCAATTGATTTCAATAATAACTCCATCATATAAATCGGAAAAATTCATATCATTAACTATAGAATCAGTTCTAAATCAAAGTTATCAGAACTGGGAAATGATAATAGTAGATGATGTTTCTCCTGATAATACAAACAAAATTATAGAGGAATACATTAAAAAAGACAGTCGTATAAAGCTTATAAAATTGGAAAAAAACAGCGGTCCAGCAATGGCAAGAAATAGAGCTATAGAAGAAGCTAAAGGAAGATATATCGCTTTTTTAGATGCTGATGATTTATGGAATAATGATAAATTGGAAAAACAAATTAAATTTATGGAAGATAATAATTTATCTTTTACTTATAGTTCATACAATCTTATAGATGAAAATGGAAATGAATTAGGTAACTTTAAAACCAAAGAAAAAATTGATTATAAAGGTATGTTAAAAACTTGTAGTGTTGGTTGTCTTACAGCGATATATGATACAAAGAAATTAGGAAAAGTTTATATGCCATTAATCAGAAAAAGACAAGACTATGGACTATGGCTAAAAATATTAAAAGAAATTGATTCAACTAAAGGTATTCTAGAATCACTAGCTACCTATAGAATTTTAAAAGATTCAGTATCTTCAAATAAAATCAAAGCGGCTCAGTACCAATGGAAAATCTATAGAGAAGTTGAAAAGTTAAATATTTTTAGGAGCATTTATTATTTTTTATATTATACATATCATGGTATAGTAAAATATAAATAAGTAAAAAGAATTATTCATAAATCTTAATCTGGCTACACTTTATAATATATAGAAATAGCAAAATTTCTATATAGTAAAAAGATAAAAGTATATAATGAGAAAAAGTGAGGAATATTATTAGAAAAAGTAAGGAAGATTTAAGAGAGCTAAAGAAAAATGACATAGGTGGAGTTTATACATTATTATTAAAAAACTTTAGTAAAGTTGGTCAATTTTTTAAAAAAGATTAAATTTCAATATTTTTAAACAATAAAAAAGCTAAAATATCCTTTATGTTATTAGTAAAACTATTATTTATTTTTTTATTGTCATTTTTTTTAATTAAACTAATTATAAAAAATGCTACTAATCTAGGTCTAGTAGATGTACCAAATGAAAGAAGTTCACATAAGAATATAACACCTAGAGGTGCAGGTATTGGTTTTGGATTAGCTTTTTTTATTTGTAATCTATTTTGTGATTTTGAACTTTTTATATCTAACTGGTATGTATTTTTATCTATTTTTTTAGTGTTTATTATAGGTATATTAGATGATCATAAAGATGCTACACCAAAAGCTAAATTCTATGTTATTTTTATTTCAACTCTTTTATTGTATTTCTTTGATGTGTCAATTAATAATTTAGGGTATTATTTTGGTTTTGAATTATCTTTATGGTATTTAGCACTTCCTTTCACAATGTTTGCACTTGCAGGATTTACAAATGCTTTAAATCTTATAGATGGTCTTGATGGATTAGCAGCTAGTATCACTATTGTTATCTTATCTAGTTTTTTATATATTGGATTTATAAATAATGATGACCTTATAGTATCAATATCTTTATCTGTAATAGTTAGTTTGTTTGCTTTTTTATATTTCAATTGGAACCCTGCAAAAATATTTATGGGTGACAGTGGGAGTTTATTTTTAGGATTTGTTATTTCTGTTGTTGCAGTATTATCATTGAAATATATACATCCTATAGCGGTATTTTATTTAACTGCTGTTCCTATTGTAGATACTCTTGTAGTTATGACTAGACGTATTAGAAAAGGTAAATCTCCTTTTTCTCCTGATAAAACACATATACATCACATACTTTTGAATTTCTTTGGCTCAAAAGTTAAGAAAACTGTTTTTTTCCTAATACTAATGCAAGTTTTATTTTCATTGGTTGGATTATTTTTAGCCTTGAATTCAGAGGAAATAGGTAATAAAATAGGTTCTTCTGTTGCCTTGGTTGCTTTTATTGGTATTAGTATGCTTTTTTATATGATTTTTACTGGAATATATAAACGACAAAAGCTTTTAGAAAAACTTGCAAGAAGAAAGAGGGGGAGAAAAGGTTTGTAGGTTTGTAGGTTTGTAGGTTTGTAGGTTTGTAGGTTTGTAGGTTTGTAGGTTTGTAGGTTTGTAGGTTTGTAGGTTTGTAGGTTTGTAGGTTTGTAGGTTTGTAGGTTTGTAGGTTTGTAGGTTTGTAGGTTTGTAGGTTTGTAGGTTTGTAGGTTGGATGATATTGATTATTAAAATAACAGAGTTAGAGCTTTACTTTTAACTAACTAAGATATCTTATAATTAACAAAAAGAAGTTAAAAATGTCAAGACCAAGAAGAATAGAAAAAATGGATACTATCATGTTGTTAATCGAATCAGTGAATATAGTTAGAAAATATAACTTGACAATAAAGTACTAAAAATAGTACTATAATTGATACTAAATAAGGAGTGATAAATGCAACCAATATTAGCAAACTATACAGCAAGTATAACAGAACTTAAAAAATCACCTACTCAATTACTAAAAGATGCTGGTGATGAAGCGGTAGCAATACTTAATCACAATGTAGCAAGTGCATATCTTGTACCAAGTCATATGTTTGAAAAGATGATGGAAGTTATGGATGAGTACTACCTAAGCAAAGAGGTTGAAGAGAGATTAAAAGATAATGAAAAGCCAATAAGAGTGGAGTTAGATGAGTTACTTTCTTGATTTTCATCCAAAAGCTCTGAAGGAGTGGAAAAGTCTTAATCAATCTATAAAAGTACAATTTCACAAAAAAATAAAGCAACGGCTAGAAAATCCAAGAGTACCAAAAGATAAACTAAGTGGCTATGAAAATGTTTATAAAATAAAGTTAAGAAGTTCAGGTTTCAGACTTGCCTATGAGGTTAAAGAGCAGGAGATAATAGTATATGTTGTAAGTGTAGCTAAAAGAGAGAATAATAAATTATATGAAAATTTGAAAGATAGAATGTAGTAATAAATAATAGAGTCATAACATTACTAATAGCTATTATTAGTCAAAACAACTTTTCAAGAATAATTTGCTAAGATAGAAATCTTAAATAAAAAAAGTAGGGCTAAAAAATGAGATTGTCTAAAAAATATGTAGATGTATTAAAAGATAAATTTATAGAGTTTTTTGGTTCAGGTGAGATATATCTTTTTGGTAGTCGTGTAGATGATACTAAAAAAGGTGGAGATATTGACCTTTATTTAAAAGTTGACAATCATAATAATCTTTTTGAAAAAAAAATTAAATTTTTATCAAGGGTCAAAAGAGTATTGGGTGAGCAAAAAATAGATATTGTTTTTAATGAAGATGAAAATAGAATTATCGAGAAAGAGGCATTAAAATGGGGAATAAAACTTTAGTTTATAAACAAAAAGTTGAGTGTAGTTTTGTAAGCTTCATCAAATATTGAATAATATTAAAAATCTAATCTTAAAATAATAAAAATATATAGAAAGGTTACTTTGATAGAAAAAAAACATGAAAATGATGAGAATATAATCTGGCATAATCAGCATGTAACAAAACAAAAAAGGTTGGATTTATTAAATCAAAAACCTTGCATCTTATGGTTTACTGGTTTAAGTGGTTCTGGTAAATCAACTATTGCAAATGCTGTTGAAGTTGAGCTTTTTAAAAGAGGTATAAAAACTTATCTTTTAGATGGGGACAATGTACGGCATGGTTTAAATAAAGATTTGGGGTTTTCTGAACTTGATAGAATTGAAAATATTAGAAGAATAGGTGAAGTGAGTAAACTTTTTGTTGATGCAGGTTTGATAACTTTGACTGCTTTTATCAGTCCTTTTAAATCAGATAGACAAATTGCAAAGAGTTTGGTTAAATATGATGAATTTATAGAGGTCTTTGTAGATACTCCTTTGGAAGTTTGTGAACAAAGAGATCCAAAAGGCTTATATAAAAAAGCTAGAGATGGAGCAATAAAAAACTTTACAGGTATTGACTCTCCATATGAAGCTCCTGTAGAACCACAAATACATATAAGAACAAATGAGTGTACAATACAAGAGTGTACAGATATAGTGGTGAATCATTTAATTAAATACGGATATATAAAAGGGGATGATAACGATTATGCAATTTGATAAGATAGATATAGAAACGATAAAAAATATAGCCTTAGAAGCTGGCGATTTGATTATGGAGATTTATAAAAAAGATTTTGAAGTTGAATATAAAGATGATAAATCGCCATTAACTATAGCAGATAAAGTATCAAATGAATTGATTTGTAGAAAGTTAAATGAATTATATCCAGATATCCCATTGATGTCAGAAGAGAATAAACAAACAGAATATAGTGTAAGAAAAGATTGGGAGTACTACTTTTGTATAGATCCTATTGATGGGACTAAAGAGTTTATCAAAAAAAATGATGAGTTTACTGTAAATATTGCTTTGATTCATAAAGATACTCCTGTTTTAGGAGTTGTATATGCACCTGCATTAAATGAAATCTATTATGCAAAAAAAGGTGAAGGGGCTTTTAAAAATAGCGAAAAATTACCTTTAGAAGTTAATGAAAATTTAGAAGAAAAGATGAGTGTAGTTGCATCAAAATCACATCTATCTGCTGAGACACAAGAGTTTATTGATAATCTTGATACAAAAAAAGTTGAACAAGTTTCAAAAGGTTCTTCTTTAAAACTTTGTATGGTTGCAGAGGGTATTGCTGATATTTATCCAAGATTGGCTCCAACTATGGAGTGGGATACAGCAGCTGCTGATGCAATTGTTAGAGAGTCAGGGAAGATGACTTATCAGTTTGAATCAAATAAACCAGTTGTTTACAATAAAGAGGATCTACTTAATCCTTGGTTTGTCGTAAAATAGAGATAAATTATGTATAAAGATACAAATACAAGATCACTTGTTAAAGGGTTTAGTTGGAGAGTTGTTGCTACCACTACAACTATCATAATAGTATATTTCTTTTTTGGAAGACTTGACTTAGCAATTGCAGCTGGTGCTTTAGAATGGGTAGCTAAAATCATACTTTATTGGGCACATGAAAGAGCTTGGTTTAAAGTCAAGTGGGGAAGAAAAAGAATCGAGCCTTTTAACTTATGGTTTACAGGCTTACCTTTATCTGGTAAGACCACTATTGCAGATAAAGTTTTTGAAGAGTTGAAAAAACTTGATATCCCTTTAGAAAGATTAGATTCAAAAGATATTAGAGATCTGATACCTGATGTTGGATATACAAGAGAAGACAGAAATAGACATATGCATAGAATCGGACATTTGATTAAGACCCTACAAAACAATTCCATATCAACTGTTTCATCTTTTGTATCACCATATAAAGAATCAAGAAAAGCCATAAGAGAAATGGTTCAAAACAATGTGGTAGTTTACTTAAAAACTGATATGGATACTTGTAAAAATAGAGACTATAAAGGTGTATATGAAAAAGCCTTAAGAGGTGAGCTTCAAAATTTTACTGGGGTAAGTGATGTATATGAAGAGCCACAACATGCAGAGATAGTAATTGATACAAGAAAAGTATCAGTTGATGAAGCAACAAATGAGATTATAAAGTTTATTAAAAGTAAGTATGTTAAGTGAGTTAGTAAAAGTTAGTAGGTTGGTAAGTTGGTAAGTTGGTAAGTTGGTAAGTTAGTAAGTTAGTAGGTTGTAGGTTGTAGGTTGTAGGTTGGTAAAAGTTAGTAAGTTGGTAGGTTTTTAAGTGAGGTGTGATTATAATTAGATAAAAAGAATGATTATGAAACTAAATGATACTAAACAAATTTTACAAATAAGATTGGATAAAATTTCTAGGCATTATGAGGCTTTGAAGGATTATAAGTTATTAATTGACAATCTTCTAAAAGAAAAAAATATTTATGATCAATTTATATTTAATTCATTGAAACCTCAAGAAAAAGCGATATTAGATGCTTATTTAAAAAGATTTAGTTCTATTCAAGATTTTTTAGGAGCAAAAATATTTGCTTTACTCCTTGATGTTGCAGGAATCAATAGCTCAAAGATGAGTGAGGTTTTGTATTATATTGAAAAAGAAGAGATTATTGATAGTCTTGAAAACTGGATTGAACTTAGAGAAGTTAGAAATGAATTAGAACATGATTATCCAGAAGAGTTAGAAGAAGCATTAATAGATTTGAAATTTTGTATTGAAAATTTTTATAAAATAGAAAGTTATTATCAAAATTCATTGAGTTTTGCAAAAAAGTATATGTAATGAGATTAGAAAAAATAGTTGTAAGAAAATTAAGAGAAGCTATTTATGAAAGTTTTGGAAATGTAAATATTTACCTTTTTGGTAGTAGAACAAATGATGATAAAAAAGGTGGAGATATTGATTTAGCAATTGATGCAAATATAAGTAGAAAAGAGTTTCGAGAGAAAAAAATAAAATTTATGGTGAATTTGTTGAAAAAAGATTTTGATTTGAAAATAGATGTAGTAAATTTTAATACAAAAGATGAGTTTCTGAAGAAGCAAATAGAAAAAACTGCAGTTTTGATATGAGTTTTTAGTTGGTAAGTTGGTAGGTTGTAGGTTGTAGGTTGTAGGTTGTAGGTTTTGGGCTGCTTGACAATTGTATTTTTTTAATAGTATTATTTTATTATTAATGAGGAGATTTATATGAGATTGACTGATGAACAGATAAGTTTATTAAAAAACAAGCTTAAGTCTTTGTCTAGTGAAGCAAAAATATATCTCTTTGGTAGTAGAGTAGATGATACAAAAAAAGGTGGGGATATTGATTTATTGATTATATCTGATATATTGACTAAAAAAGATTTAAGGCAAATCAGACTAGCTTTTTTTGAAAAATTTGGTGAACAAAAGTTAGACTTATTACTTGATAAAAGTGAACTTAAAAACCCTTTTTCTAAGTATATTTTTGAAAAAGCAGTATTGTTATGATTTATGAAAAACTTTTAAGTGATAAAGAACTATTAAAAAAACAATTGTTTTGGATAGAGTTGTCTTTTGAAGATTGTTATAAAATTGGAATAAAAGATAAATATACAATTGAAGAGTTTGGTAAATTTGAGATTTTATGCAGTAGGTACAGTCGAGGTATAGATTTTCTTATTAGAAAATTTTTTAGAACTTTAGATGAATATGAATTTGAAAATCAAGGTACTCTAGTAGATGTTGTAAATAATGCTCACAAAAGAGGGTTGATTGATAGTATTGAAAAATTAAGAATAATGAAAGATATAAGAAATACAATTTCACATGAATATATTGAAAGTGAATTATCAAATATATTTGATGAAGTTTTAGAATATACACCTGAGCTTATAAAGATAATTAATACTACACTTACATATACAAACAAGCTTTAAACTTTAGTTTCCTATAATATTATAACTACTACGATTATTGGAGAATTATTATATGGTTTATGATTTTTGGAAACACTACCAGGAACTCTTATCTTATGAACAATCTTTAGCTTTTGATTATAGGCTTGATAATATAGTTATAAAACTTAATGAATTTTTTCAAAGACTTCTTATCCATCATATAGAAAAAGAGGAGATAAGGTTTTATCTTGCTGGGTCTTGTATCAAATCAGATGTGTTTAGGGATTTGGATATGATTTTCCCTGAAAGTAACGATAGAGAGCTTATCAATGATGCTTTAAATAAAGACTACTTTGAATATGAAAACAACTCATATACCTATAGATACAAAAACGATATCTATCAACTTGTTTTTAGAGAAAAGTTTAAAGATGCAAGCTTAAAGCAGCTTGTTGATGGTTTTGATTTTGATTCTACTAAAGTTGCTTTTGAATGTATCTACAACACTAAAAAAAGACTTTTTACAGTAATCAAATGTGATTTACGAATGGAGTTTATAGATTATATAAACACAAGGGTAAATAATCTCTCAAGAGTAAGTTTAAATCCATTTGTATCTTTACAAAGAGCAATTCACTTTTTAAAACGTGGTGATGATGTTCCCTATAGTGTTTTTTTAGATATCTGTTCAAAAATAGCAGATTTAAAGATAAAAGAGGATGCTGATATCTCTGCTCACTTTAAAAATCTACAAGGAAATCCAAATAAATTGGAGAATATAAAACAAGCTATTAGCCACTATGTTGAGGAGAAGAGTCATTGTTAGTTTGTAGGTTGGTAAGTTGGTAAGTTGGTAAGTTGGTAAGTTGTTAAGTTGGTAAGTTGGTAAGTTGGTAAGTTGGTAAGTTGGTAAGTTGGTAAGTTGGTAAAAGTTAGTATGTTTATAGGTTGTAGGTTGTAAGGTTGTAAGGTTGTAAGGTTGTAAGGTTGCTTTTTTATGAAGTATAATTCTTTTTTTATCTAGAATACTATATTATAAGAAATATATTTCTTATTTAGGGGAAATTATGCAATTAAAAGAATTAGGTAATGAGATTAAAATTTTACGTAAAGAAAAAAAATGGTCGCAAGATGATTTAGAAAGATATTCTGGTATAACAAAAAGAACTATTTCTAAAATCGAAAATGGTTTTATTGATGAAGTTGGAATAAAAAAGGTTGACATTATCTTGGACCTTTTAGGGATGGAGTTCTCTTTTCGACCTAAAGGTAGACCTAAAACTTTAGAGGAGCTTCAAAGTGAGTGACCAGCTAAAAGTTTTTGTAAATAAAGAATATACTGGAAATCTTTTTTTTGAGAATGAGAAGTATATATTCAATTATAATGACAAAGCAAATGATATAGTAAGCTTAGTTAGTAGGTTAGTAGGTTAGTAAGTTTATAGTTGTAGGTTGTAGGTTGTAGGTTGTAGGTTGTAGGTTGTAGGTTGTAGGTTGTAGGTTGTAGGTTGTAGGTTGTAGGTTGTAGGTTGTAGGTTGTAGTGATAATTAAATAAATTATCTTTAAGGCTTTTATGGTTATAATTTTTTATATTATTTAAAGGATTGTGCTATGAAGTCTGGTTTCTCTTTACTTGAACTTGTTTTTTCGATTGTTGTTATTGGTATAATTGCTTCTTTTGCTATACCTAAATATATGCATACACGAGATACTGCTCTTGCTTCTACTATAAAAAGAGACATAATCACTACTATAACTTCAGTACAGACTCATTTTTTGATAAATCGTAAAATTGATAGTATATCTGATGCAATTACTTTAAATGAAACAAACTGGGATATTTCTGAGAAAAAAATAATATTTAATGAAGAGAATACTCCTTGTGCTACACTTGAAATTGAGGATAGAGTTATCCATTTAACTGTTGATAGCGGTGCTGGCTCTGTATGTCAGTCACTAGTTGATTTAAATGTAACCACACAAAACTTTGATTTAATATAATCTCGCTAAAATGTATCTTATTAAAACAATAGGATATATCTATGCAAAAAGCTGTGTTTTTAGATAGAGATGGTGTGATAAATGTTGAGAAAGATTATCTATATAAAATAGTTGATTTTGAGTTTATGGATGGCACTTTTGAAAGTTTGAAAAAACTTCAAGAAAATGGTTTTTTGTTGTTTGTTATTACTAACCAATCAGGTATTTCACGTGGATTTTATACCATTGAAGACTTTAAAAGATTAAACTCATGGATGTTAGATGTCCTGGCAGAAAATAGAATTAAAATCTCCCAAGTAGAATATTGCCCCCATGGACCAGAAGATGAATGTGAATGTAGAAAACCAAAAACTGGTATGATTGATAATATTTTAAAAAAACACGAGATAGATTTAGAAAAGTCATGGCTTGTTGGTGATAAAACTTCTGACATAGTTTGTGCTAAAAATGCAAATATAAAAAATACTATACAAGTAAAATCAGGACACGATTTTGATGAGGAAAAATCAAGTGCAGATTATATTTGTCAAAGCATAAAAGATATCCCTGATATTATAGTATCATAATATTTTTTTCGATAGAATATCTACACTTTTGAAAATAAGATTAGGATACTATATGAATTTAAGTGATGAAGATAAAAAAATTATATATGACTCTATTAGGGATATAAAAGATTTTCCTCAAGAGGGAGTTGTATTTAAAGATATTACAACTTTATTAAACAACACAGAAGCCTTTCAAACTTTGATGAATCACCTAGAGACTAAATATAAAACTTACGATTTAGATTATATTGCAGGGATTGATTCAAGAGGGTTTATCTTTGGTGCAGCCTTAGCTGATAGACTTAAAGTAGGATTTGTACCTGTAAGAAAAAAAGGTAAATTACCAAGTACAACGGTATGTGAAAAGTATGAGTTAGAGTATGGTTTTGATGAAGTTGAGATTCATCTAGATGCCTTTCCTAAAAAGGATGCAAGAGTATTATTAATCGATGATTTAATAGCAACAGGTGGTACTGCAAATGCAGCTGCTAAACTTATAAAAAATGTTGGTGCAAATTTAGTAGAGATCTGTTTCTTAATCAACTTGACATTCTTAGATGGGGTAAAAAAAGTATCAGAACATGCTCCTGTTTATGCTGTTTTAGAGGTTGATTGATTGTTGGTAAGTTGGTAAGTTGGTAAGTTGGTAAGTTGGTAAGTTGGTAAGTTGGTAAGTTGGTAAGTTGGTAAGTTGGTAAGTTTCGGGCGGTGAAATATGGCTGGATGGAAAGAATTATTAGTTTGGCAAAAGAGTCATTCTTTAGTTTTATATATTTATAGACTAATCACACTTTTTCCAGCTCACGAAAAATTTGCATTATGTGATCAGATAAAGCGTAGTGCTTATAGTGTTCCATCAAATATAGTAGAGGGACACTCAAAAAAATCGAATAAAGATTTTTTAAAATTTTTATATATTTCAAGAGGTTCTTTAGAAGAGTTAAGATACTTTATACTTTTATCAAAAGATTTGAACTATATAAAAAACAATGAATATGAAAAAATAGAAAATGAAATTTTGGAGATAAGCAAAATGTTAAATAAATTTATAATAAGTGTTAAAAATAGGAATAATAATGAAATCTAATAACCAAGAAGAACTTACAAACCTACAAACTTACCAACCTACAAACAACTACTACATCCCAGTAAAAAGTAAATTTGATCCTGACGAGAATGGTCATTTTGGTCAGTTTGGTGGAAGGTATGTTCCTGAAACATTGATGCCAGTATTAAAAGAGTTAGAAACTGAATATTTAAAATATAGATTTGATAAAGAGTTTTGGCAAGAGGTTTCTTTTCTTTTAAAAGATTATGTTGGTAGAGAAAATCCATTATATTTCGCAAAAAATATTAGTGATGAGATTGGTGCAAAAGTTTACCTAAAAAGGGAAGATTTAAACCATACAGGAGCACATAAAGTAAATAATGTAATAGCACAAGGTTTACTTGCTAAAAAACTTGGTAAAACAAAAGTTATAGCTGAAACTGGTGCAGGTCAACATGGTGTTGCTACTGCAACTATTGCTGCATTACTTGGTTTAGAGTGTACTGTTTTTATGGGTGCAAAAGATGTTGCTAGACAAGAGTTAAATGTATTTAGAATGAAACTTTTAGGGGCAAAAGTTGTTTCAGTTGAAAGTGGAAGTAAAACCTTAAAAGATGCAATGAATGATGCTATTAGATATTGGGTTACAAATGCTAGAGATACTTTTTATATCATAGGTACAGTTGCTGGACCACACCCTTATCCTATGATGGTTAGAGATTTTCAAGCTATTATTGGTTGGGAAGCTAGACGTCAGATTTTAGAAAAAGAGAATAAATTACCAGACTTGGTAGTTGCCTGTATTGGTGGTGGTTCAAATGCTATAGGGATGTTTTCTCACTTTTTAGAAGATGAAGAGGTTACATGTGTAGGTATAGAAGCTGGTGGATTAGGGCTTGATACAAATAAACATGGTTGTTCTTTGGAAAAGGGAACTCCTGGTGTACTACATGGACAGTGTTCATATCTATTGCAAGATGAAGATGGGCAAGTATTAGAAGCTCACTCTATTAGTGCAGGTTTAGATTATCCAGGGATTGGTCCTGAGCACTCTTTTCATAAAGATAATAAAAGTGTTGAGTATGATTCTATAACAGATGATGAGGCTTTAGATGCTTTTGTCTGGTTATCGCAAAAAGAGGGAATTATCCCAGCATTTGAAAGTTCACATGCAATAGCCTATTTGAAAAAAGCAAAAGATAAAATAAAAGGTAAAACAATCATAATCAACCTTTCAGGTAGAGGTGATAAAGATATGGTGCAAGCAAAAGAAATTTTGCATTTTGATTAGGGATAATCATGGATAAACTATTTAAGAAACTTCAAGACAACTCAGGGAAAATACTTTTCACTGTTGTTTTAATATTTGTAATATTTCTTGGAACAAGTCTTTATCATGCACCCGTATCTGGTATTGAAGAGAAGTTTGTTTATCTTCTAAAACAATATGGATATATTATCCTTTTTGCATGGAGTATTTTAGAGGGTGAAGCTGGTTTAGTTATGGCTGGTCTACTTTCCCATACAGGTGATATGAACTTATATATGGCTATATTTATAGCTGGTCTTGGTGGTTTTGCTGGGGATCAAATCTATTTTTATATAGGAAGATTCAACAAATCATATGTACATAAAAACTTCAAAGGTCAAAGAAGAAAGTTTGCACTTGCACACCTTCTTTTGATAAAATATGGTTGGCCAATTATATTTATCCAAAGATATATGTATGGTATGAGAACAATCATCCCTATCTCTATAGGACTTACAAGATATAGTGCAAAAATGTTTGCCTTTATTAACCTTATAAGTGCATGGTGTTGGGCAGCTATTACAATTGTTCCTGCTTGGTATTTTGGAGAAGAGATTTTAGTTGTTTTACAATGGGTTAAAGAGCATTGGTATTATGCAGCACCATTGGGAATAGCAATAGGGGGTAGTATTTTATACTATTTCCATAAAGTAACAAAGAAAAAGGAGAAAAGTATTGAAAGTTAATATTATAGAAAAAGATATAAAAAAAGTAGATGCAGATTTTGAGATAATACTTGTAAACTCTATTGAAAAATTAGATGATAAAGAGATTTTAGAAAACTTAGGGTTTGAAGCAAAAGATGAAGCAGTAGTTGTTTTACCAGAATCAAAAAAGATATATGTAGGATATGAAGAAAACTGTTATGATGCAGTTGCTATTGCAATTGCAGCAGCTGTAAAAAAACTAAAAGCTACAAAATTCAAATCTGCAAAAGTAAGTTTAGCTAAGTTTGATGTAAAAGCCTTAGTAGAAGGTTCTATTTTAGGTGCATATAAATTTACAAAATATAAATCTGAAAAGAAAAAAGAGAAGAAAAAAGAGCTTATCATTTGTACTGATAAATTAACTAAAGAGTTACAACAAAGATTTGATGAGTCAACTTTTATTGCAAAAGCGGTAAACAAAACTAGAAGTATGGTAAATACTACTCCAGCAGATTTTTATCCAGCAGTTATGGCTGATATGGCAAAAGAGATTGCAAAAGAGTCAGAATTAGAGGTAAAAATAAAAGGGGAAGAGTATCTTCTTGAAAATGGGATGAATGCAATGCTAAGTGTAGGTAGAGCTTCAATTCATGAATCAAAACTTATCCATCTATCTTATAAACCAAAAAATGCTAAGAAAAAAGTTGTTTTAGTAGGTAAGGGTCTAACTTATGATTCAGGTGGTTTATCTTTAAAACCAGCAGACTATATGGTTACAATGAAAAGTGACAAAAGTGGTGGTAGTGCAGTATTAGGTATTATGAGTGCTGTTGCAAAACTAAACCTACCAATTGAGATACATGGTATTGTTGGTGCAGTTGAAAATATGATTGGTGGAGATGCTTATAAACCTGATGATGTATTAGTAGCAAAAAATGGAAAAACTATTGAGGTTAGAAATACTGATGCAGAAGGTAGACTTGTATTAGCTGATTGTTTATGTTATGCACAAGACAATATAAAAGATATTGATTATATTTTTGACTATGCAACTTTAACAGGTGCTTGTGTAGTTGGTCTTGGTGAATATACAAGTGGTATAATGGGGCATAATCAGAACCTAAAAACTGATGTTGTATCAAAAGCTTTAGAAGCAGGTGAATATGCAAGTACTTTACCATTTAATAGATTTTTGAAAAAAGCTATAAAATCAGAGATTGCAGATATTTGTAATATCGCAAACACTAGATATGGTGGATCTATTACAGCTGGATTGTTTTTAGAAAATTTCATTTATGAAGATAATAAAGATAAATGGGTACATTTTGATATAGCTGGACCTGCCTTTGTTGAAAAAGAGTGGGGATATAACCCATATGGTGCAAGTGGAGCAGGTGTTAGAATGACTCTTAACTTTTTACAAGCACTTGTGAAATAAAATATATATAATAATTTACAAATAGGGAAAACAATGATTAAGATTGAGAAAAAACCAAAAATTTTAGTAATCGGTGATTTGATGATTGACACTTTTTTGATTGGTAGTTGCGATAGAATTGCCTTAGATGCTCCAGTTCCTATTGTAGATATAAAAGAGGAAAAAAACTTTTTAGGTGGTGGGGGTAATGTTATTAGAAACCTTGCCTCTCTTGGAGCAAAAGTTAGTGTAATGTCTGTTGTTGGAAGTGATGAAGACGCAAAACTGCTAAAACATATGCTTGATGAGGTGGAAACTAAGTCTTTTCTTTTAGAGCAAAAGGGTAGAAAAACTTCAAGAAAAACAAGAATTATGGTAGATGGAAGAAGTCAAGTTTTTAGATTTGACCACGAAAGTAGAAACAATATCTCTTTTGATAATGTTGAAAAACTTTATTCAAAACTACAAGAAAAAATCAATGCCTATGATGTTATTTTACTTGCAGATTATGGGAAAGGTGTTTTAACAAAAGATTTTACAAAGAAAATCATAACTTATGCAAATAAAAATGGGGTAAAAACTATAGTTGATCCATTTGGAAAAGATTATAGTAAGTATCAAGGTGCATATTTAATTATCCCAAATAAAACAGAAGCACAAGGTGCAACAGGTATAAATATAGATAGTGAAGAGAGACTTCTTGATGCCCTAATCAAAATAAAAGAGGATAATGAAACAGAATTATCTATTATCACTTTAGCAGAAGAGGGGATTGCTATTTTAAGAGATGATAAACTTTCAGTTATGCCAACTGTACCTTTAGAGGTTTTTGATGTAACAGGAGCTAGTGATACAGTATTGGCTTCATTAGGTTTTTCTATAGCTTTAGATAATACTATTTATGATTCTGTTGAGTTCGCAAACTTAGCAGCTGGTGTTGTTCTAAGAAAATCAGGAAGTGCAACTGTAACACTTGATGAGATACAATCTGATCAAACATATTTAGATAGAAAACTAATCGAAGAAAACCTTAGTTGCAAACTAGGGTAATTTGTAAGATTAATTAAAAAATGGGTATTATCCCCATTTTAAAACAAGTAGATAATATATAAATAAAAAGGTAAATAATGGGTTTAGGTGTAGGTATTGTAGGATTACCAAATGTTGGAAAGTCAACAACTTTTAATGCTTTGACAAAAGCACAAAATGCAGAGGCTCAAAACTATCCGTTTTGTACTATTGAACCAAACAAAGCGATTGTTCCAGTTCCAGATAAGAGATTAGATGAGTTAGCGAAAATAGTTGATCCAAATAAAATTCAACACTCAACAATTGATTTTGTTGATATTGCTGGACTTGTAAGAGGTGCTAGTAAGGGTGAAGGTTTAGGGAATCAATTTCTTTCAAATATTAGAGAAGTTGAAGTGATCTTACATATGGTTAGATGTTTTGAAGATGGAAATATTACTCATGTTGAAGGGGATGTAAACCCTATTAGAGATATTGAAATAATTGAAACAGAGTTGATCTACGCTGATATTACTCAACTTGAAAAAAAGATTGAGAGACTTAAAAAACAATCAAAAGGTTCAAAAGAAGCAGCTTCTATGTTGGTTGTTGCAGAAGATTTATTTAAACATATTGAAGAGTTACAACCTGTAAAAACTTATGAAGATAAAGATAATGATCTATTTATCTCTTTAGATAAAGAGTTAAGATTTTTATCAAATAAAGATGTTATTTATGGTGCGAATGTTGATGAAGATTCATTAGCTGATGGTGGAAATAAATATGTTGATGAGTTAAAAAATCACGCAAATGAAGTGGATGCAGATGTTATTATGCTTTGTGCAAAAATCGAAGAGGAATTAGTTGGACTTGAAGATGATGAAGCAAGAGAGTTTTTAACTGATTTAGGTGTGGAAGAATCAGGACTAGAGCAGATTATCCATAAAGCCTTTGATAAATTAGGACTACAATCATACTTCACAGCAGGTAAAGTTGAAGTAAGAGCATGGACTATAAAAAAAGGTACAAAAGCTCCACAAGCTGCAGCTGTTATCCATAATGACTTTGAAAAAGGTTTTATTAAAGCTGAGGTTATCTCATATGAGGATTTTGTAACTCTAGGTGGGGAAGCAAAATGTAAAGAGTCTGGAAAACTTAGATTAGAAGGGAAAGATTATATAGTGCAAGACGGTGATGTAATGCACTTTAGATTTAATACATGATATAATAAAATAAAGGATAGTTTTGAACGATAGCATTATAGAAAAAATTGAGTCTTTATCTCCATTACCAAAAACAATAACTGAAATAGATCAATTTAGACAAAAATCTGAAAAAGATATTGGTGATTTATTACAAATTATTGAAAAGGATGCTCTAATTGTATCTACCTTATTAAAGGTTTCAAACTCTGCAATGTTTGGATTTAGAAGTAAGGTTGAGACTGTAAGAAGAGCTGTTGAGTTATTAGGAATAAATTTTACTATTTCAATTGCTATAAGTTCAACTATTAATAATCTACTTAAATGTGATCTATCAACATATTTTACAAACACTGATGACTTTATGAGAGCTTCAACCTTATCATCAAACCTTACCTCTTTGTGGATAACTAATGGACTTAAAGAGGAGTTAGTTTTACCAGCGCTATTACAAGAAACTGGAAAATTTATCATTGCTGAGATAATTGAAAGCAATCAAGATATTGAAGAGTTTAAAAGGGAATTAAAAAAAGGTAGAGATGTTGTAGAGGTTGAAAAAGAGTTTGTAGGTATGAGCACTTCTGAAGTAACAGCAGCAATCTTCAAACACTGGAAACTTAGTGATAACCTTATAAACTCTATTGAGTTTGTTGATAAATTAAGCGAATGCAAAGACCCAACAATTTTAAAAAAAGCAAAAATATTAAATATAGTAAAAACTATATGTAGTATTTTTGCTCCATTAAGTGATAAAAATATCCAAAAGGGTATAGATAAAGCTACAGCTTATGATTTTGATGTAGAAAAATTAAAAAAAGCGATTGAGAAGCTTCAAGATAGGATTTTAGACGAGTAGTCTATAAACCTTGAAGTAAAATATTCCAGAGATACTCTATCTCTTCATCCTCTAAAGCTATTAGGTTTTTATTTAAAAACAGATCCTCTATTTTTTTAAATTCGAAACTTCTACTATAGGTACAATTTGCATGAACTGGCATAAAACTTCTAACTAAAGAGATATCATCTTTTATATCTTGTTCACATAAAAAACAGTTAAAATCTGTATGTAATCTTCCCTCAAATTGCAAAAGTTTTAGATAACTTTTACATATAGCTCTTTTGGGACTTTGTTTAATCATTTTGTGTACAAGTTTATCTAAATGATTAAAGTAGAAGTCATCAAGGGTTTCTACATCTTTTAAATGGGGATAAAACAGTTTTATATATCTTTGCCAGCAATATAGTTTTTGGGTATCTAGAATCCATTGAAATCCAAGTTGAATAACATCTTTAAGTCTAGGTATTGAACTTTTAAGATTGCTTTCTAATTCAAAGTCAATTTTATACCCTACATTTATGTTTGAGTGTCTAGCCCCATAAAATCTATAGGTGGTGTAGATGTGATTTTCAGTTAAGATTGATACTATTAAGTCATCATCTTTTACTGGTTTTATATCGATTATATAACCTTGCATTTTCCATTTCGTGTAATATTAAATTTTGTATGAAAAAATTATAACAAATTAAAATTAGATATTTGCTTCAAATAATATTTATGGTAGAATATCAAATAAAAATTATAAAAGGGAAATTAATGGAGTTTACTAATATTTCTATTGCTCAACAAGCAAACATCTTATATGATGGAAATATCACAAGTAGAAGTATAACTTTTGAAGATGGTAGTAAAAAAACTTTAGGGATAATGTTACCTGGAGAATACGAACTAAACACAGTTAATAAAACTATATTGGATATCAATTCTGGAACATTAGAAGTTATGTTACCAGCAGAAGATTGGGTTGAGTATGTAGCACCTGCTCAAATTGAAATAGATCAAAATAGTAAATATAAATTAAGAGTAACATCACTAGTTGATTATTGTTGCTCATTTATTAAGCAAAACTTTACAAAATAAATTTAAATATATTTTATTGATTAATATTGATAAAATATAATAAATAAAAAAGGGGTAAGAGATAAATTCTCTTACCCCTTTTGAGTAATAACAATATCTAATCTGGCTACAGTTTATAGGACATAGAAAAATGCTATGTTAAAATAAAGTGTAGAGAGGATTAAATGAGGAAAAGTAAATAGAACTTACAATGGATATGCAGATATTGGTCAAACTATTCGGTATGCAAAATTGAGTCCTGATAAAGGGAAGAATCCTCTTCAAAGATTAGATTTTAAATTATAGTTCAATTTTTAATCTTTTCATTCTTTCTTTGTACTTAACTTTATAGAATTCTTTTGCATCAGTACTTAAAAATGATTTATTAATTAATTCTTCGACTTGTGGGTATGAATCTTTTATTAATTGCATTATTTTATCAAATCTAATTTTAGGTAAATCAATATATTTTGCAAAAGTTTCAAAATCGTCATATGTATAATAACCATAAGCTTCATAAGTTGATGTATAATCATCTAATAATTCTAATGCCATATCTCCATATTTTTCATTGATATGAAATCTTGTATTTAGCAAATCATAATTAGGTGTTAAAAAATATTCAATAGAATCAGCTTTACTATATAATGAAAAATTTTTTAAATGAGCATCCCCATTACATATTAAATAGTTTAAAATAATTCTTTTAAAAAAATCTTCTATTGCAACTATATTTGAGACTACATGTTTTTTTATCATCTTTGCACAATCAAGATAGCTACAAGTATCATATTTATAATTTTCACCATGAGTTGAAGGAGTTACTTCTAGAATTCCTGCAAAATCTTCTTGGTCATATTTTAATCCTTCTTCATCATAATCAAATCTTTTTGTTATGAAAGCTAGTTCTCCATCACTAAATTTTATTAAAGCACAAGAAGCAGTTGGAATTTTAAATATATTTTTTGAAATTAACATTGATAAATGTTCATTAGCAACAATATCTTTTTCATTTTCAATTTGACCAACACCATTAGTAATTGGTTTTAGAATATATTTTCCATTTGTTGCAGTAGGAGTTAAATCTTTTTTTTCAAAAGCTAAGGAAATTTTGTCTTGTACTCCAGATATTGACATTCTTGGAGATAGTTCGGCTCTTTTTTTAGTAAATTCTACTTTATCAAAGTTTAAAGGATTAGGAGTAGTGCCATTGAAAAGTTCTTTAATACATTTTGAACAATAGTTGTTTTTTAGTTTTTTATTAGTTGCTAAGCAACCTAAACATATTTTTTCTTCCATTTTATATCTCTTCTTTTTCTATAGTAATAGAACCTATTGTATTTTCTTGTGTTGTTAATAAAAGTCGTGAAAAATCGTCACTTTTATCAATTCTAAGTTCTTTACATTGAATATCTTTTAATTTGCCTTCTGATAATAGATTGTAAAAAAAAGGAAATAAGTGCTCTGACTTAAATTCTTCTTTTTGTAAAGGCAATGTAATGCTAATTGGTTTTGCATTATCTCTTTCTAAATAATCTTTAATATAAATAAAACTATACTCTTTCTCATTAAATTTGGTGAGTAATCCAGTAAGTATATTGTTTCTAAATACTTTAGCTCTTTGCATTATTTACTCTTTACTTCTATATTTATCTCCATTCCCAATACATCTAACAATTTTTCAAGTGTTTTAATAGTTGGATTAGATTTTCCATTCTCTATATCTGAAATGGAAACATAATTTACACCTGAGTAATCTTGTAAATCTTTTAATTCAAGTTTTAATTCTTTTCTTCTTTTTTTTATAGTTTTACCTATTTTATTTACAGTAAGTTCCATTTTATACCTTAAAAAATAGTTAATGTTTAGTATATAAGTTAAATTTAGTTAATTGTAATAGTATTAAACTTAATATGAGCTTTACATTTAATATAAAAACTAAATAGATTGTTTTTTATTTATTTTTTCTTTAAAGTAAATTAATATTTAGTATATATACTAAATAAGTAATAATAATTTATCTACACATGAAATTATTAGGTATATAATCAAGAGAGGATTATTTGGAAATAGATATAGATAAAATAAGTGAGTTAAATTATAAAGAATATATAAAATATGAAAGAGAAAATTAAATATAGGTGTCAAAAATAAAAAAAGGGTAAAAGCTAAAAGCTCTTACCCTTTCAATATTATAATATAAATAGATTATTCAGCAACAGCTACTTCTACAGGAGTACCTTCCCAGATACCATGCTTTGTACAGTAACCATGAGCTACTAGGTTTAATTTTTTACCAGTTGGGATGATAGTAAATGTTGTTGTGTTGTGTGCTTTAACATTTCCTAAAGTTCCTGGTACATATGTAGCTTTTGCTAATAATGTTTCACCATTAAATAAAGAAACAGACTCAATATAGTGATCAAAATCATCTGGGTGAGTATACTCATTTCCCATTTTTACAGTAACTTCAAATGGCTCACCTGCTTTTGCAGTATCAGCACAGTGGATGAATGGTGAGTGTCTATCTATTAAATCTTTTTTTGCTTCTCTTTCAACAGTATCGATGTCAACATATTTGTTAATCTTTGGCATTATAATCTCCTAAAAATAAAATTGCATGTATTATACCTATAAAATATTAAATAATACAGGATAAAATTTATCCTAAAATAATCTTTTAAGTTAAAAATCAGAAAACAAAGTAGATTTATGCTAATATTACGCCATGAATAAAGAAGATTTTTTTATTAAACAATTTGATAAAGACAAGAAGTTTATTGGTGATGATGGGGTTGTAATAGGCAAGTATGTATATAGTATGGATGCCTTTTTTGAAAATGTACATTTTAAAAAAGAGTGGATGAGTTTAAAACAGATTGCTAGAAAATCTATGTTGGTCAATATCTCAGATGCAATTGCAATGAATGCAAAACCAAAATATGCTCTACTTAGTGTTGCTATTCCAAAAGAGTATACTAAAAAAGATTTAAAACAATTAGCTTTAGGGTTTAATGAAACAGCAAAAGAGTTTGGTATTAAAGTTATTGGGGGTGATACTATCTCCAATGAAAAACTAGATATAAGTATAACAATAATCTCAAAAGCTAAAAAACCTAAATATCGAAACTCTGTTGCTGTTGATGATTTAGTTTGTTATACTGGTGATTTAGGAACTTGTAAAAGAGATTTAAATATTTTACTACAAGGTGGTAAGGTATCAAGAAAATCAAAGTTTATAGAGCCAAAGTTAAAGCCAGGGTTTTTCTATGAAGTATCAAAATATATAAATGGCTCTATGGATATCTCAGACGGTTTATTTTTTGAACTTGAAAGGATGTCAAAACTTAGTTGTGTAGGTTTTGAATTTTTTAAAAAAATTGATAAAAATATTGGATGTTCAGGTGAAGAGTATGAACTTCTTTTTTCATTTAATAAAAAGTATAAAACAAAAATAGAAACTATTGCTAAAAAACACAATATAACTTTAAATATATTTGCAAAAGCAATTAAAGGAAAATTCATTTGTGATTGTAAAAATCACCATTTTGAATAGATTTACAAAAGGAAAAAATAGTTGGAAAATTTACATAGGTATTTAAATCACTCTAAAATAGACGTATTATTTAAACAAACAAAAGATGATTTTGTTGTAACAGAGATACCCCTTTATGAGTTTAGTGGTGAGGGTGAACATATTATTATAAAGTTTAGAAAAAAAGAGTTGACAACTTGGGATGCAGTACAAATTTTTTCTGAACAACTAGGATGCAAAGCAAGAGATATAGGGTATGCAGGATTAAAAGATAAAAATGCAATGACTATACAACATATCTCTTTACCAAAAAGTGTAGAAGAGAATATTGAAAAATTTTCCCACGAAAAAATTAAAATTTTAGAAACCACAAAACACAACAATAAAATTAGAGTAGGGCATCTAAAAGGGAATAGGTTTTTTATCAGACTTAAACTTGTAAAACATGTGGAAGCAAAAAAAATCGAAGAGGTATTAGTTCATCTATCTAAACATGGTATGCCTAACTATTTTGGTTTCCAAAGGTTTGGAATAGAGGGTGATAACTATAAAAAAGGTGAAGCAATTATAAATGGTGAATTAAGAGAGAAAAATAGAAAACTAAAACAGATGTATATCAATGCATATCAAAGTTATCTATTCAACTCTTGGCTTTCAAATAGAATAGAGATATCAAAACTTATTGATACTTTTGAGCCAAAAGAGATATATGAAAAACTAAATCTACCTTTAGAGGTTGTAACACAAATGAAAAAACAACCACATCCATTCAAGATTATTCCTCAAGATTTGATGAGTCATTATCCATATGGAAGAATCTTTTTAGCTGAAGACTTAGAATCAGAATCAGAAAAGTTTTTCCAAAGAGATAGAGTACCAACTGGGCTTTTATGTGGTAAAAGAGTTAAAAAGTCTGAAGGTTTAGCATATGAGTATGAAAAAGAGTTTGATAAACTTATAAAAGAGGATGGGGCAAGAAGGTTTGCCTGGATTTTCCCTGAAGATATTGAATCAAACTATAAAGATGATAAAAACTGGATGGAGTTACAATTTACTCTCCCTAAAGGCTCTTATGCAACTGAATTTATAGCTGAAATTATACATTGATTATAAAAAGTTTAAATATAATTATAAATTTCTCATATTGTTAAGTATAAATAAGTTAGAATAATTATTATTATTTTATTTTAAGGGTTATTACTATGACATATGAGGAATTAATCAAAGAGTTGTGTGATGTTATAAAAGAATCAGAGAGCAATTCTATAAGTATTTATGAAAATCTGGAGTGTATCGATTCTACATTAGACAATTTATCTATTCCCTCTCATGAACAAAAGAAAATCCAAGAATTGATTAGCAACTCTTTTGGACTTTTACAACATCAAGATTTACATCGACAGAAAATTGAAAGAGTTGTAAACCATGTGTGTGAAAGAAACAATATAGATACAAGTGATCTAAATATATCTTCATCAGCTAAATTTATTTCTGGTGATAATGTAAGTGAAGAGATTGTATCAGATGAAGAGTTAGAAGCGTTAATTAAAAGTATGCAAAACTAGGATAAAAGGTTTAACCTCTTATCCGTTTTTACAGGCTTCTTTTTTTAGTTGGTTTAAGTTACCAAATATTCTTAATGATTCGATCTCTACATCTTTTGCTTTTTGATTTAAAGTATCATTTGATTCTTTATTTGCATTTGCATCAATCAATGCTTGTAGTTTAGTTTTTAGATTTACATTTAAAGATTTTAAGTCTTCAAGAGATTTAAAGTCAACCTCTTCATTTATACTTGTGTATTCTGTAATCCATTTATCCATACTTTGACAACTAGTACTATTCCATTTTTGGTAAGTTCCTAGTTTTGAATAAACATTGTCTTTTAATTCAAGTACATCAACTTTTAGTTTTGCTGTATCATATACTAAGTCAACATTGCAAACCTCTTCTCTAGCTTCTTGTAAGAAACTAGCTCTTGAAGCTGCTGTAACAAGTGAATTAGACATATCAGCAATTTGTGTAGACATAGATGAGATCTCTTCTGCTACTTGTGCATTTTTTTGTGTTGCTTGGTCTAGTAGGTTAACGGCATCATTAATTTGAGTGATACCTTTCTCTTGCTCTTTAGAGGCATTTGCAACATAATCGATTTTTTCAATTGTAAATTTAATATTTTCATTTAATTGATTATATCCAGCTATCATATTATCAGAGATTTTTTTACCATCACTAGCTTTACTTGTAGCTCTTTCAACAATCTCTTTAATCTCTCTAGCAGCTTCAGCACTTCTACTTGCAAGGTTTCTAACCTCTTGTGCAACAACCGCAAAACCTTTACCAGCTTCACCAGCAGTTGCAGCTTCAACAGCAGCATTAAGTGAAAGGATATTTGTTTGGAAGGCGATTTGATCAATAACCTCAATAGCTTCGTTGATTGAACTAACTTGCGAATCAATCTCATCCATTGCAGTTGCAGTTTTATTTGCCAAGTCTTGTCCATTTTGAGCCGATTTAGTAACCTCATTAGCTAACTGTGCCATCTCCATTGAAGCTTGTGTATTACCTTGGATATTTGCAGTAATCTCTTCAAGTGCAGCTGCAGTTTCTTCTAAAGATGCTGCTTGTTGATTAGATGATGTAGATAGATTATTTGATGCTTTAGATAAAGTATGTGTATTTTGATTTAGTGAATCACCTGTATTCATAATCATTGCTAAAATTTCAGAAGTGTTATTTCCAACAAGTTTGATACCAGCTGCTAAAGAACCTAAATCTCCATATATACCTCTATCATCAATTTTATAATCAAATTTTGATTCAGCATAGTTCTTAAGTGTAGTATTAATCTTATCTAAAGTCTCTTTTGTATGATTAATCATCATATTAAGTTTGTTTTTCAAGTCTTCAACATAAGGATTTGCTGCTGTAGATTTTACTTGATATACGAAGAAACCATTACCAGTTTTTTCTAAAATATCATTTGCTTCTTCAATCACTTTTTCATCTTGTTTTAGACCAGCTCTTACTTTATCCATATATGAGTTAAATAAAGTAGCAACTTCACCAATCTCATCTTTTGATGTTACTTCTAATTTGATATTTGTATCGTTTGAAGTAAGAAGGTTTTCAAAACCTTTTTTAAGATTTCCAATAGGGTTAGTAGCTTTTTTAACAATAAAGAAAATTAAACCAATTGTAATCCATCCAAATATTGTTGAAAGTACTAAGATATCTATAACAAGTTGTGCAATTCTATCATCTGATTCATTTAATGAGAAAGTTAAATCAAATACACCAATTACATCACCCACTTGTTGATTTGCGTGACACATTAAACACTCTTGTGTTGCAACCATTGGTTTAATCATTCTTAGTTCATGTCCAGCATCATTGTCATATTCGAGTATTTGGTCTTCTTTAGTTTTAAAGGATTTTAAGATATCTGGGTCAGTTGTATATTTTGTACCTGGTGCATACATTTCGATTAATGCTTCACTTTTTGCAACAGTTAAGTTTTTAACACCTTTTATAGTTTTTGCTTCCTCTTCTGCCTTCATTATTTGTGCAGGATCACCAGTGTTCATAGCATTTCTAAGACTTTGAAACATTGCAGTGTTAAGCATCTCTAGGTTTTCTTTAGTTACTATTATTGAGTCTTTCTCTACTTGTTTTGTTGTGAAATATGTTACAACTAAACTTGAGATAGACATTAGGATAAATAATGAAACAATTATTTTGTTACTTATTTTTTTCATTATTAATTCGAGCATTAATTACACCTTATACTTTAAGTTTTATTATTATATAATGAATATTATTTATTGTATATTAAATTCCAATAATTTTTAAAAAATGAGATAGAAAAATAAGAGTAAAAGTATGATTATAGGCTTAGAAGGAACTATTGAAAGAAAAGAACCAACTTTTCTAAATATCAATGTAAATGGAATTATTTATGAAGTTTTTGTATCTGTTAATTGTAGTTCGAAGATTGCAGATAAAAGAGTTAAGTTACATATTACACACATAATTCGAGAGGATGCTCAAACACTATATGGGTTTTTAGATCCAAATGAGAAGAAATTATTTGATACAGTTATAAAAATAAATGGTGTAGGACCAAAGGTTGCTTTAGCTATTTGTTCCACTTTTACACCAAGCTCTTTTGCACAAATAGTTAGTTCTAATGATGTTTCAATGTTAAAAAGAGTTCCAGGGATTGGTCCAAAAGGTGCAAGTAGAATTTTGGTAGAATTATCAGGATTTATAATAGATGGGGATGAAGATAGTTCCCAATCAGGTTCAACTGCACTTGAAGCTTCACTTGCACTTGAATCATTAGGGTTCAAAAAAGATGTTATCTCAAAAGTTTTAAAAACTTGTAGTGGAACAAATACAAGTGAAATTGTAAGAGAAGCACTTAAAAAATTACAAAAATAAAAATATATTTAAAATGGGATATTTAAAAGGAGAATAGTTTGAAAATTGGTATTGTTTTTGGGGCAGTTTCATATGAGCATGAGATCTCAATTGTTTCAGCAATTGCAATGAAAGATGTTATAAAAGAGGAATTAGTTTATATATTTTGTGATCAAAACAGAGACTTTTATCATATCCCTACAGATACAATTAAATCAAAACTTTTTAGTAGTGGTGAGTATAAAAAATGTGATCTTCTAACTTTAAAAAAAGGTGGCTTTGTAAAAAAAGCTATGTTTGGCCAAAAGAGTTTAGAGGTTGATGTTATTTTAAATATTACTCATGGTGGTGATGGGGAAGATGGACTTTTAGCTTCACTTTTTGAGTTTAATAATTTACCATATATAGGTCCTAGAAAGGGTGCTTGTAGTGTAAGTTTCAATAAGTTTCTTACAAAAGGTTATGCACATAGCTTAGGTGTAAAAACTATAGATTATAAATATTTTACAAAAAATGATGAAGTTTCTATTTCAGAGTTTCCAGTTATTATCAAGCCAGTTACACTAGGAAGTTCAATAGGAGTATCAATTGTAAAATCACAAGAAGAGTTACAATATGCACTTGATGTGGCTTTTGAGTTTGATGATGCTGTAATTGTTGAGCCATTTATTGGTGGAATCAAAGAGTACAATCTAGCTGGTTGCAAAATAAACGATGAGTTTAAATTCTCTATTATAGAAGAGCCACAAAAAGCAGAGTTTTTAGATTTTGATAAAAAATATCTTGATTTTGCAAGAACTTCAACAGCACTAAAAGCAGATATTAGTCCACAACTAGAAGAGAAAATCAAAGATTCATTTAAAGCAATATACAACACAACCTTTGAGGGTGCTTTAATAAGATGTGACTTTTTTGTTCAAAATGATGAAGTGTATTTAAATGAGATAAACCCTATACCAGGTTCTATGGCAAACTATCTATTTGAAGACTTTGCTTCTACTCTTTTATCACTATCAAAAGCTTTACCAAAACAAAAATCAATCTCAATCTCATACGAGTATGTAAATAAAATCCAAGCTTCAAAGGGTAAATAATTGGCTTTAAAAACAGTAGTTTTTGAAAATAATAGATTTGATATCTCTTATGAGATGATTAATCCAAGTGCAAAAAAAGATATAGTTTTTTTGCATGGCTGGGGTTCCAATAAAGAGATTATGAAACAAGCTTTTGGAAAATACCTAAGTGAGTTTAGACATATCTATATCGATATGCCAGGCTTTGGTAAAAGCTCTAATGATGTTGCTCTTACAACAAAAGAGTATTCTCAGATAATCAAAACTTTTTTAGAACAACTCAACTCAACTCCTATAGCTATAGCAGGACACTCTTTTGGTGGGAAAGTTGCAACTTTATTAAATCCAGACAATCTTATACTTCTAAGTTCTGCTGGTATATTAGAGGAGAAATCTCTTAAAGTAAAACTTAAAATCAAGTTTGCAAAACTTATGAACTCTTTAGGTCTAGGTGGCTTAACAAAAGCTTTTAGAAGTAGTGATGTAAATAAAATGAGTGAATCTATGTATGCAACTTTTAAAAATGTTGTGGATGAAGACTTCACAAATTATTTTAAAAATTATAAAAAAAATGGTATGATTTTTTGGGGAGAAGAGGATAGTGCTACTTCACTAGCTTCTGGAAAGAAAATTCATCAACTAATTGAAAATAGTAGTTTTACTTCATACAAAGATGGACACTATTTCTTTTTGAAATTTGCCCAAGATATTACACAAAGAGTAGAAAATGGAATACATTAATATATTTACCCATGTGATTTTGATTATGGCATTAGGTTGGTACCTAATAACAAATCTACAATGGTACAACTATAAGATTGAAAGAGTTATTTTAAAACATCATAAATGGCAATGGCATATAACCTATTTTTTAGCTCCTATTGTACTTTTTTATCTGATACCTGATCTATATTTTGCAATTTACTTTTTCCTATTATATATGACAAGTTTTGTTTTATGGAATAGAAAACTTGATAAAGGTTTAGTATTAACTGGACGTGTAAAAAGATTTTTAGCCATATTATTGTTTGTAACTTTTGTTATTCACGGACTTTGTTTAGCTGTGGAAAGTTGTCAAAATAAAGCAATTTTTATACCACTTATTCTTACCTATATCATTTCACATTTTTTAGAAAAGATGTTTTTTATTTCATATAAACATCAAGCAAAACAGAGACTTCAAAGTATTCCAAACCTAAAAGTTGTAGCAATTACAGCTTCATATGGTAAAACCTCTATTAAAAACTATTTATATCAAGTATTAAAAAACAAATTCAAAGTTTATAAAACTCCAAGAAGTGTAAATACAATAGGTGGAATAGTTTTAGATGTAAATGAATCTATCCCTTTAGATACACAAATTTATGTAGCAGAAGCAGGTGCAAGACAAAAGGGTGATATAGAAGAGATTACAATGTTCTTAGAACCACAATTTTGTGTAATAGGAAGTGTAGGGGAACAACATATTGAGTATTTCAAAACTTTAGATAATATTATCCATACAAAGATGGAGATCCTAAAATCTCCAAAAATGCTCAGAGGGTTTGTGCATGAAAGTGTACCAATCAAAAACTACAATACAATTACAAAATTTCCAGATGAATTAAATATCACTATGAGTAATCTAGATGGGATTTGGTTTGATGTGATGATAGATAGTCAAAGAGAACACTTCTCAGCTCCAATCCTAGGAAGTTTCAATGCAATAAATCTAACAGCTGTAATCCTAGTAGCTTATGAATTAGGTATGAGCATAGATGAGATAAAAATGGCTTTCAAAGACCTGCCACAAGTGGAACACAGACTTCAAAAAATAGAAGCGGGTGGAAAAATCATCATAGATGATAGTTTCAACGGGAACTTAGAAGGGATGTTAGAAGCTATAAATATCTGTTGTCACCATGAGGGAAGAAAAGTAATAGTAACCCCAGGACTTGTAGAATCAACCTCAGAGGCAAATATCTTACTTGCTAAAGAGATAAACGAAAAATTTGATTATGCGATTATAACAGGGGAGTTAAATTCACACCTACTTAGTTCAAACATAGACCATGACAAACTATATATTCTAAAAAATAAAGCAGAGTTAGAAAGCACACTAGCAAGTGAAACCCATCCAGGAGATTTAATACTATTTGCAAACGACGCTCCTAATTTTATTTAAGCTTTTGGCTTAAATAAAATTAAATGAAAAATGAAAAGTTAAAAATGAAAAATATTTTGAAAGATAAGTCTTATCAATTTGCTATTAGAATTGTAAAGTTAACTAAGTATTTGCAAGAAGAGAAAAATGAGTTTATCCTTTCAAAACAAGTTTTGAGAAGTGGTACAGCAATAGGTGCATTAGTTGCTGAGTCTGAGTTTGCTCAGTCAAAGCTTGATTTTATTTCAAAATTACATATTGCATTAAAAGAAGCAAATGAGACAAACTATTGGATAGATTTATTAAAAGATAGTGAATATTTAAATGATAAAATGTACAAAAGTATTCAACCAGAAATTAAAGAGCTAATAAGTATATTAGTAACTAGTATAAAAACATCAAAGGAAAACAATGCAAATTAATTTTTCATTTTTCATTTTTCATTATTCATTTATTTCTCAAGGAGAAATATAGTGGAAAGATTATATGCCCCATGGCGATTTGATTATGTTACGGAAGAGAAAATAGAAGGGTGTGTTTTCTGTCATATCTATAAAAATCCTCAAGATGATAAAAAGCTAGGTGTAGTTTTCAGAGATAAAAACTGCTATGTAGTTATGAATAAATACCCATATAGCCCTGGTCATATGATGGTAATACCAAACTTTCATACGGATAAAATAGAAGAGTTAGAAGATGAAGTCTGGTTAGAGATAAGTCTAAGAGTGAAACAAGCTACAAAGATGGTAAAAGAGGTACTTAATGCAGAGGGTGTAAACTTAGGGATGAATCTAAGTAAAGCTGCAGGTGCTGGTATTGCTGAGCATGTTCATTATCATATAGTTCCTAGATGGTTAGGGGATACCAATTTTATCACTACTGTTGGAGATACAAGGGTTTATCCAGTGGATTTTGCAAAGCTTTATGAAAAGCTTTGTGAGAGTTCTTCTAAGTACTTTTTATAAAAATATATTTAAGTAAGTTTTTTGTTTTAATATAGTTTTAATTGTATGCATTTTCTTGAGGAGTGACACTCCTCGCTTTCTCACTTTTTGGTGGCAAAAAGTAAGGCAAAAAGCCACCAACGGCTTCAGAACCCTAAAGGGTACCTTCCGATTTATAAAATATTTACTGCGTTGCGGAACTCACTAAAATGTGCTCCCAGCACATTTCTTAACGTTCAAACAGTCCTCACTTTTCACCGTAAATATTTCATAAATCTCCAGTTCTTGCAGATGTTGGGAAGAGGATAAGGATATTGAATCTTTCTTATACCATTAGATTCAAAATTGGTGTAATACTCAAAAAAGTTTGTGGCTAGGGAATTTGTCCAGACTTTGTTGAAAACTGTAGGGGAACTTTGCTCTACAAGACAGATGCATACAATCAAAACAATAGTTTATTAAATCTAATTTTTCTATAAAGATTATCTATTTATAAAAATAAGAAATAAACCATCACCCCTCTTCATGCCCATGCTGATGCTCTTCAATCATCCTCATAAGATTATTATAAATCTCCTCAGCTTGCTCATCATCTATTTTATACTCATTTATTGCTAAAACTACATTTTGCAACTCTACTAGATATGACTCCATCTCTCTTATTGCATCCATATCATCATCTGTTGCTTTATTTTGTTCTAGTAAATGGCTTAATTCCTCTAGATACTCTTCTACTTCTGGTATTATAGTAACCTCTACTAAGTCTCTTAGTTTATGTTTTATTTCAGTCATCTTGATACCTTTTTCTTTTACTAATTATACAATATATAATCTATTTTTGGATTAATTTTAGTTTTATTTATTGTTGCAGTTAAAATTGTTTCTTAGCATAGAATGATATACTTGCATCTATTAAATATGTAGGAAATTAAATGATTGTTAGAAAAATTGTAAATGAAAAGATGAGTAGAATAGTTGAGTATAATGGAACAATATATTTAGCTGGGATAGTTTCAGATGATAAAGAGTTGGATATCAAAGTTCAAGCAAAAAGAGCTTTAGAGATTGCAGATGAGAGATTTAAAGAAGCTGGTAGTGATAAACACCATATATTAAGAGCAGAGATTTTTTTGAAAGATATTTATAGAGATTTTAATAGTTTCAATGAAGTATGGAAAGAGTGGATTCCAGAAAATGATAAACCAGCTCGTTCTTGTGTTCAAGCAAATATGGCTAGTCATAATACCCTTGTAGAGATTGTTTTTACTGTTTCAAAAAAGTAGATACTTTAGATGTTTGAGGTTATTTACAAATATCTGTTGATACTATTATTGATAGTAACTTTTATTTTTTTATCATCTACAGGTATATTATTTATCTTTGGTATAGTTGATGAAAGTGGTTTGTTTTGGCATAAGTTTTTTGGTATTGTGTTAGTTGTAAGTGCAATTATACATACAATAATAAAAAGAAAAAAACTAAAAAAACTAACAAAAGAGTTTATAAATATCTTTTCAAATAAAAAAGTTAGTCTAGATCATGATATGGATTTATTGATTGAGTCTTTAGAGAATAAAACTATAAAAGAGATTTGTGAGATATTTAATTTATCATTTGAAGAGTTTAATAAAGTTTTTCAAGACAATAAAATTAGCTTTAGCTCAAAGGAACAAAGTTTGAAAGAGATATCAAAAGATAACTCAATCAAACTTTTTAGTATAGTTGTTATGATATTAGATTATAAGGCAAACAAAGATAATAATAGTATTAAGTAGATAAATTATATTTATAACTTTTTGTAGATTATAAAAAATTGCAGTATCATATTGATTATATTTACTCATAAGGAGTATGCTATGAAAAAGGACGTTATTATTATAGGTGGTGGTGTTGTAGGCTTGATGTGTGCTTACTCACTTCTAAAAGCTGGACGTGAAGTAACTATCATAGATGAAGGTGATATCACAAACTCCACATCTTTTGGAAATGCTGGATTACTCTCTGCTTTTGATAAGGGTTCACTAAGTTACCCGGGTGTTATCTCAAACACACTAAAACAGATGGCAAAGGGTGAGTCTCCTGTAAAACTCCACCCAACATTAGATACAAAGATTTTTAAATGGTTAGCAAAGTTTGCTTTTAGTGCAAATGAAACAAGATTTAAAAAAACAATTATGCTTTTTGAAAAGTATGGAACTATTACAAATGATATGTATAGATATATGCAAGAGCAAGAGGGTCTAGATTTAGATTTTCATGAAAAAGGGATGTTATCTGTATTTACTCAAGAAAAAACTTATCAAGAGAAGTTAAAAAAATACAACTATGTAGATGAGGATAGATTTTCTATATTAGATAAAGAGCAGATAAAAGAGTATCTACCTTGTGGAGATTTTGATAAGATTAAAGGTGCAATGCTTTTTAAGAAAAACACTCACTTTGACCCAAAAAGAGCAATGCTTGAGATGAAAAGATATCTAAGTGAAAATGGTGTTGAGTTTATATTAAATACAAAAATACAAACTATGAGATTGCAAGATGGAGAAGTGAAATATATCTCATCTTCTAGTAAAACCTATGAAGCAGAAACTTATGTGATGGCAACAGGTTATCAAACCCTACTTGCAGATTTAAGAAAAAAAGAGCTAATGATGACACCTGCAAAGGGTTATAGTATAACCTTTAGTATGCCAGAAGAGTTAAAACCAAAAACCTCTACACTCTTTAATGACCTATTTATAGTTATGACACCAAGACGAGATAGTGTTAGATTAACTTCAAAACTTGAGATTGGTTCAACAAATAAAGAGGTGGTAAAAGAGCAAATTGAGAGTATAAAAAACAATTTCTCAAACTATACAAAACCCTTTGAGATGAAAGATATTGTTGAGTGGACAGGATTTAGACCACTTACACCAAATGATATGCCACTGATTGGTAGAGATGAAGATTACAAGAATTTAGTTTATGCTATGGGACTTGGCTGGTTAGGTATGACTTTTGCTCCTAGTATAGGAGTTATTATAAAAGATATGATTGTAAAAGGTTTAGATAATAAAGATAGTGATGATGTTCTTTTATTTTCAGGCTTTTATCAATACTAAAAGGGATTACTTTGAGTGAAGAGTGTAATATAGCAAAACTAGGGGAGCCAATCCTAAGAGGTGTTGCCAAAAAGATAAATGATGTAAACTCTGAACATACAAAAAAGATTATTAAAAAACTACTAAAATGTGTAAAGCAAAGCAATGGCGTAGGCTTAGCAGCTCCTCAAATCTTTGAGCCTTATCAAATACTAGTTATCTCCTCTTCTCCAAATGTGAGATATCCAAATGCACCTGTTATGAAAGATGAGGTACTAATCAATCCTAAGATTATAAATAAGTCAGGTACGATAGAAAAAGATTGGGAGGGGTGTTTAAGTATACCTGGTATTAGAGCCTTAGTTCCAAGAGATGTTACTATAGAAGTGGAATATACTACAGTAGATAATAATCAAAAAACTGTAGTATTTGAAGATTTTATTGCAAGAATATTTCAGCATGAATATGATCATCTAATAGGAAAAGTATATTTAGACCATGTTGAGAACACTTTAGATATAGTATCTCAAGAGGTCTATTTTAAGAACCTTTAAAACTATTTATTAGTTTATATAATATTCTGCATCAAACCCATCATAAGAGTCTACATTATACTTTTTTGCAATGTTATTAAGGAGTCTACTTCTTTCAAGCAATGAATCTTTTGTATGTTTTTCAATCTTCTCCATATGAAGATAAAACTTATTATCATCTTGCATTTTAACAATCTCTGCAAAACTATAATCCTCCTCAAAAAGCAAAATATTTTTCATTTTTTCCAATCCTGCTTTATTTGAATTAGAAAAATAGTATCCCCAACTTAGATCTTTTGTTAGGTCTAATTCATTTGTATTTTCAATGTGTTTAAAAAAATCATCAATTTTTAGTAGTGTTTCAATACTCGACATATTGGTCTCCTTCAAAAATATTAATAGTATTATAAGAAAAAATCGTCACTTTTTTGTCACAAAAAAATAATATAAAAATCAATAGTAAAAGTGGGATTTAATCAAAAAAAATTAAAAAACTCTTTATTGTTTATATATTATCCTTTTTAAAAGGAAATAAATTAGTAGTTTTTTAAATGAAAAGCCCATAATACTTGACATTTAACTATAATTAAGTTATAATCCGCGTCCATAAAAATGGTTAGAGTGCCTATTTTGGTACATCTAACGAGTTCTTTAAAGGAAAAAACATGGAAAAAATTAGATTAAAGCTTAAAGCTTACGATCATAGAGTTTTAGACAGAAGTGTTGCTTCAATTGTTGAAGCTGTTAAAAGAACTGGTGCTGAGTTGAGAGGTCCTATTCCTCTTCCAACAAAAATTAGAAAGTACACAGTTATCAAAGGTCCTCACGTTAACAAGAGTTCAAGAGAGCAATTCGAAATCAGAGTTCACACAAGAATGATTGATATCATCGCTGCAACTCCTGATACAGTTGATTCATTAATGAAACTTGACTTAGCTCCTGAAGTTGATGTTGAAGTTAGATCAATGGGTCAAGAATAATAAAGAAAGGGTAATAAATGGAATTTATCGTAGAAAAAATCGGTATGAGTAGAACTGTTTCAGTTCCTGCAACACCAGTTACACTTTTAAAAGTTCTTGATACAAAAGTATGTGACGTAAATGAGGGTGTGGCACTTGTTTCATATAGCGATGGGAAGAAATTCAACAAAGCTATTGAAGGTCAACAAAAAAAATATGGTTTAAGCAAAGAGTTTAATAGATTTGCAACAATCACTGTTGCTAACACAGAAGCTGGTGACTTAGATGTTTCTGCTTTAGGTGAAGCAAAAGTATTAAAAACTACTTTTAAAACTAAAGGTAGAGGTTTCCAAGGTGGAGTTAAAAGATGGAACTTCGCTGGTGGTAGAGCATCACACGGACACAGAATGGGTAGAAGAACAGGTTCTATTGGTAACTGTGAGTGGCCAGGTAGAGTTATGCCAGGTAAAAAAATGCCAGGACAATACGGAAATACAAATGTATCTGTAAAAAATGATATTGTTTCATTTGACGCAGAAACAGGTATATTAGTTGTTAAAGGTTCAGTTTCAGGACCTAATGGTGGATTAGGAAAAGTAAGGATTGCTAAATGAGTAATGCAGTAGTAGTAAAAACAAACGAGTTACCAGAATCTTTCAAAGATATAAATTCTCATAACTTATATCTATATGTTAAATCTTACTTAGCAGCGCAAAGAGCAAACACTGCTAGAGTAAAAAATAGAACTGAAGTAAGCGGTGGTGGTAAAAAACCTAAAGCTCAAAAAGGTTCAGGTGGAGCTAGATGGGGTTCTAAAAGATCACCACTATTCGTTGGTGGGGGTCAAATTTTTGGACCTACAAAAAGAAACTACAATCAAAAGATCAATAAAAAGCAAAAAGTATTAGCATTAAATTATGCTTTAAATGCTCATGCAGAAAATGGTTCTTTATTTGTAGTTGATTCAATTAAAGTTGAATCTGGTAAAACTAAAGATGCGGTATCAATTATTAATGAATTAAATCAAAGAGATACACTTGTTATTGTTAACTCAATTGATGAGAAAACTTATTTAGCATTTAGAAACATTAAAAATTGTTACATGATTGAAAAGCAAGAAATCAATGCTTATGCAGTTTCTGCTTACCATTCAGTACTTGTTGAAAAAGAAGTACTTGATTCATTAACAAAAGAGGCATAAGATGGCAGATATTACAGATATTAAAGCAATATTATATACAGAAAAGACAATCGAGCTTCAAGAAAATGGTGTAATCGTTGTTCAAACTAGTCCTAAAATGACTAAAAACGGTTTAAAAGAAGTATTTAAAGAGTATTTTGGAGTAACTCCAGCAAAAATCAACTCTTTAAGACAAAGTGGTAAAGTTAAAAGATTTAGAGGAAGACCAGGAAAAAGAGCTGACTTCAAAAAATTCTATGTTACATTACCAGAGGGCGCTGAAATAGCGAACCTATCAGCTTAAGGAGATTATAGATGGCAATTAAAAAATTTAGACCAATAACTCCTGCAAGAAGATTCATGTCTGTTATGGATACTTCTGATATTACTTCTAAACCAACTGTTAGATCTTTACTTGTAAGAGTAAAAGCTAATGCTGGTAGAAATAATAACGGTAGAATTACTTCAAGACACAAAGAAGCAGGTGCTAAAAAACTTTACAGAATTATTGACTTTAAAAGAGACAAGTTTGGTGTAGAAGGTACAGTATCAACTATTGAATACGATCCATACAGAAACTGTAGAATCTCTTTAGTTACTTATTTAGATGGTGATAAAAGATATATCATCCAACCATCTGGATTAAAAGTTGGTGATAAAGTACAAGCTGCTGAAGCTGGACTTGATATTGTTCCAGGTAACGCTATGAGACTTAAATCTATCCCTGTTGGTACAATGGTTCATAATATTGAATTAAAACCAGGTAAAGGTGCACAATTTGCAAGATCTGCTGGTGCATACGCTCAAATCATGGGTAGAGAAGATAAATATGTTATCTTAAGATTACCATCTGGTGAGATGAGAAAAGTACTTGGTGTTTGTATGGCAACAATTGGTGTTGTTGGAAATGAAGATTTCACAAACATGGTAGTAGGTAAAGCTGGTAGAACTAGACACCTTGGTATTAGACCACAAACTAGAGGTTCTGCAATGAACCCTATTGATCACCCACACGGTGGTGGTGAAGGTAAAACTAACTCAGGAAGACATCCAGTTACTCCATGGGGTATGCCAACTAAAGGTTATAAAACTAGAAAGAAAAAAGCTAGTGACAAATTAATCATTTCAAGAAGAAAGAAGTAAGGGTTTAAGATGGCAAGATCAATAAAAAAAGGTCCATTTGTAGACGCACACTTAATGAAAAAAGTTATCAAAGCTGTTGAAGCTAAAGATAAAAAACCAATTAAAACTTGGTCAAGAAGATCAATGGTATTACCAGATATGATTGGTTTAACATTTAATGTGCATAATGGTAGAAACTTTGTACCAGTTTTAATTACAGAAAACCATGTTGGATATAAATTAGGTGAATTTGCTCCAACTAGAACATTTAAAGGGCACAAAGGTTCTGTGCAAAGAAAGGTATAATGATGGGAAAAGCAATATTAAAGTTTATTAGACTTTCTCCTACAAAAGCTAGACTTATTGCAAGAGAAGTTCAAGGTATGAATGCTGAGTATGCAATTGCATCATTAGAATTTACTCCAAACAAAGCTGCTGGAATTATTTCAAAAGTTATCGCTTCAGCTGTAGCTAATGCAGGTTTAGAGCCTCAAGATGCAGTTATTAAAAGTGCAAGAGTAGATAAAGGTCCTGTTCTTAAAAGATACACTCCAAGAGCAAGAGGTAGTGCATCACCAAAACATAAACCAACTGCGCATATTATGATTGAAGTTGCTGCTGCATCTAAAGGAGATAAATAATGGGTCAAAAAGTTAATCCAATAGGTTTAAGATTAGGTATCAACAGAAACTGGGAATCAAGATGGTTTCCTAAGTTTTCAAACATGCCAGCAAATGTAGCTGAAGATGATAAAATTAGAAAATACATCAAAAAAGAGTTATATTATGCAGGTGTAGCACAAACTATTGTTGAAAGAACTGCTAAAAAAGTTAGAGTTACTATCGTTGCAGCTAGACCAGGTATTATTATCGGTAAAAAAGGTGCAGACGTTGAGAAACTTAAAAACAATCTTTCTGCGTTAGTAGGTAAAGAGATTGCAGTTAACATTAAAGAAGAGAGAAAACCACAACTTTCTGGTCAGTTATCTGCAGAGAATGTTGCTCAACAATTAGAAAGAAGAGTTGCATTTAGAAGAGCTATGAAAAGAGTTATGCAAAATGCTCTTAAATCTGGTGCAAAAGGTATCAAAGTTTCTGTTTCTGGAAGACTTGGTGGTGCTGAGATGGCTAGAACTGAGTGGTATTTAGAGGGAAGAGTTCCTTTACATACATTAAGAGCAAGAATCGATTATGGTTTTGCTGAAGCTCACACAACTTATGGTTGTATTGGTATTAAAGTATGGATTTTCAAAGGTGAAGTACTTGCAAAAGGTATCCCTCATGAGAAACCAGAAGCTTCTAAACCAAAAAGAAGACCAACAAAGAAAAGAGGTAAATAATCATGTTAATGCCTAAGAGAACTAAATACAGAAAGCAAATGAAAGGTAGAAATAGAGGTAAATCTATGAGAGCCAACACATTAGCTTATGGTGAATTCGGTATCAAAGCAGTTGAACATGGTAGAATCGATTCAAGACAAATCGAAGCTGCTAGGATTGCTATGACAAGAGCTATTAAAAGACAAGGTAAAGTTTGGATTATGGTTTTCCCTCACAAACCTTTAACAAAAAGACCTCTTGAAGTGAGAATGGGTAAAGGTAAAGGTCCAATCGACAAGTGGGTTATGAATATCAAACCAGGAAGAATTTGTTTTGAGATGGCTGGTGTTTCTGAAGAGTTAGCAAGAGAAGCTTTAGCATTAGCTCAACACAAATTACCATTTAAAACTAAAATTGTAACAAGAGATAGTGAAAATGATTTATTCTGATTTAAAAGAAAAAAGTTTAGAAGAGCTAAACGGGTTATTAAAAGAGAAAAAGGTGCTTCTTTTTGAATTAAAAGCTAAGCTAAAAACTATGCAGTTAACTAATACTTCTGAATTAAGCGCGTGCAAAAAAGAGATCGCTCAAATTCAAACAGCTATAACTGCTGCAAAAGCTAACTAAGGGTCTAAAGTATGAATACACATAAAAGAGAGATTCAAGGTGTAGTGGTAAAAAAAGCTGGAGATAAAACAGCATCTGTATTAGTTACTAGATATGTTTTACATCCAAAATACCACAAGACTGTAAAGAGATTTAAAAAATACTTAGTTCATGATGAAAGAAACGAATTAAATGAAGGTGATACTGTAATTGCTGTTGAGTGTAGACCTTTATCAAAAACTAAATCTTTTAGATTGAAGAAAATTGTAGCTACAGGAGTTAAATAATGATTCAAAGTTTTTCAAGATTAAATGTAGCTGATAACACTGGTGCTAAAGAGATCATGTGTATTAAAGTATTAGGTGGTTCTAAAAGAAGATATGCATCTGTAGGTGACGTTATTGTTGCTTCAGTTAAAAAAGCATTGCCAACTGGTAAAGTTAAAAAAGGTGCTGTTGTTAAAGCTGTTGTTGTAAGAACTCACAAAGAAGTTCAAAGAGAAAACGGATCTTTAATTAGATTTGATGACAACGCTGCAGTTATCCTTGATGGTAAAAAAGAACCAATTGGAACAAGAATCTTTGGACCTGTTGCAAGAGAAGTTAGATATGCAGGTTTCATGAAAATTGTTTCACTTGCTCCGGAGGTACTATAATTATGGCTGTTAAGTTAAAAATCAAAAAAGGTGATACTGTAAAAATTATCGCTGGTGATGACAAAGGTAAAACTGGTGAAGTTTTAGCTGTTATCCCTTCAAAAGCTCAAGTAATCGTAAAAGATTGTAAAGTGGCTAAGAAAACAGTTAAGCCAGATCAAGAGAAAAACCCAGAGGGTGGTTTTGTAAACAAAGAGATGCCTATAGATATCTCAAATGTAGCAAAAGTAGAAGGTGAGTAAGATGGCAGCAAGATTAAGAGAAAGATATAATGCAGAAATCAAACCAGCTTTAGAAGCAGAGTTCCCAAAAAACAAAATGTTAACTGCTAAATTAGAAAAAGTAGTTATCTCTGTTGGTGCAGGTGAAGCTATGAAAGATAGTAAATTAATGCAAAACATTCAAGATACTATCTCTTTAATTGCAGGACAAAATGCAGTTAAAGTTATTGCTAAAAAATCAGTTGCTGGTTTTAAAGTAAGAGAAGGTATGCCAGTTGGTGTTAAAGTAACACTAAGAGGTGAGAGAATGTATACATTCTTAGATAAACTTTGTTCAATTGCACTACCAAGAGTAAAAGACTTTAGAGGTCTTAACAGAAACGGTTTTGATGGTCAAGGTAACTTCAACTTTGGTTTAGATGAGCAATTAATGTTCCCAGAAGTTGTTTATGATAACATCATTAAGACACATGGTATGAATATTTCAATTTCTACATCTGCTGATAACGATGCTGAAGCATATAGATTATTAGAGTTAGTGGGGATCCCATTTACTAAAGGAAGAGCGTAATGGCAAAGAAATCAATGATCGCTAAACAAAAAAGAACACCTAAGTTCTCTTCAAGAGCTTACACAAGATGTTCTGTTTGTGGAAGACCGCACTCAGTATACAGAGACTTTGGTCTTTGTAGACTATGTTTAAGAAAAATGGCTAACGAGGGATTACTTCCTGGCGTTAAAAAATCTAGTTGGTAGGAGATAAAAGCTATGATGAATGATATAATCGCAGATGCTTTAACTAGAATTAGAAATGCTGCAATGAGAAAACTTGAAGTTGCAACATTATTACATTCTAATGCAGTTGTAGGAATTTTAGAGGTATTACTTAAGAAAGAGTATATTGAAGGTTACAAAGTAGTTGAAGGTGAACATAATAAAAACACTATTCAAGTTACTTTAAAATATGATGATAACGACAACTCAGTTATAAACGAAATCACTAGAGTTTCAACTCCAGGTAGAAGAGTTTATAAAAGTGCTTCTGAAATCAAAAGTTTTAAAAATGGATATGGTACTATCATTGTTTCTACAAACAAGGGTGTTATTGCTAACGATGAAGCTTATGCTTCAAACGTTGGTGGTGAAGTACTATGTACAGTATGGTAGGAGAGTGTAATGTCTAGAATTGGAAAAAAACCTATCGCAATCCCAAGTGGTGTAGAAGTTGCAGTTGATGGAACTGTTGTTACAGTTAAAAAAGGTAACAAAGCAATTCCTGTAGAAACTCATGGAAGAGTAGAAGTTAAAATTGAAGATAATAGTGTAGTTTTAGAAAGAGTTGGTGAAGATAAAGAATCATCAGCTTTCTGGGGAACTTACAGAGCTTTAATTAATAATGCAGTAACTGGTTTATCTGAAGGTTTCAAAAAATCTTTAGAGATCAACGGTGTTGGTTATAGAGCTGCAGTTAAAGGTAAAGTATTAGAATTACAATTAGGTTATTCTCACCCTATTAACTACGATATTCCAGAGGGACTAGATATCTCTGTTGAAAAAAACATTATTCACGTTCAAGGTGCTGACAAACAACAAGTTGGTCAAGCTGCAGCAATTATTAGAGGCTTTAGAGCTCCTGAACCATATAAAGGTAAAGGTGTTAAATATACTGACGAGCATATCGTTAGAAAAGCTGGTAAAACTGCTAAGAAATAAGGTGTGAAAAATGAGTAGAGCAAAAGATATAACAAAAAAGAACTCTTTAAGAGCAATCAGAAAAAAAAGAGTTAGAGGAAGTATCGCTAGAGGAACTGCACAAACACCTAGAGTTACTGTTTTTAAATCAAACAAATATTTAAGTGCACAAGCGATTGATGATATTGCAGGTGTAACTTTAGCAGCGATAAACTCTAAAGCTTTAGGATTAAGTGTTAGTAAAGACAATGCAGTAAAAGTGGCAGCAGAGTTTGCTGAAAAATTAAAAGCTGCTGGTATTGAAACAGTAGTATTTGATAGAAATGGATACCTTTATCATGGTGTAATTGCAAGTTTTGCAGATGCATTAAGAGATAACGGTATTAAATTATAAGGGTTAATGATGGCAGCAGTAAATAGAGAAGATTTTCAAGAAGCAATCGTTAAAATCGGAAGAGTAACAAAAGTTGTAAAAGGTGGTAGAAGATTCAGATTTACAGCTTTAGTTGTTGTTGGAGATAAAAACGGTACAGTAGGATTTGGTACAGGAAAAGCTAAAGAGGTTCCTGATGCAATCAAAAAAGCTTTAGATGATGCGTTTAAATCTTTAGTGAAAGTAAATATACATGGTACAACAATTGCTCATGATATTGAACATAAATATAATTCAAGTAAAATTTTACTTAAACCAGCATCAGAAGGTACAGGACTTATTGCAGGGGGTGCTGCAAGACCAGTACTTGAGCTTTCTGGAGTTAAAGATATCATTGCAAAATCTTTAGGTTCAAATAATCCAAATAACCTTGTACAAGCTACAGTAGAAGCATTAGCAAGAATTAAAGGATAAGAAGTGGCATTAGATAATTTAAAACCAGCAATTGGTAGTAGTAAAAATGTTAAAAGACTAGGTAGAGGTCAAGGTTCTGGAACTGGTAAAACTGCCGGTAAAGGTAACAAAGGTCAAAAAGCTAGATCTGGTTACAAAATCAAAAGAGGTTTTGAGGGTGGTCAACAACCAATCTATAAAAGACTTCCAAAAGTTGGTTTTGTTTCAAGAGTAGATAAACCTTACACTATCAATGTAGATAAAGTAAAACAAGTGGCAGCACTTGAAGAACTTACAGTTGAATCTATTAAATCAGTATACAAATTATCAAAAAGTGTTACTAAAGTTAAATTAATTGGTTCAGCTGCTAAAGAATTAGCATCTAAGATCAAAGACGAAAACGTAACAACTACTGGAAAATAATTATGAATAAAGATCTAATAAATAAGATTCTTATTACATTAGGTTTTATTCTCCTTTACAGGTTACTGGCATATGTGCCAGTTCCTGGAGTGAATATCGATGTAGTTAAAGAGTTCTTCGATTCAAATGCAAATAATGCATTAGGTCTTGTAAACATGTTCAGTGGTAATGCAGTTGAAAGACTAAGTATTATCTCACTTGGTATTATGCCATACATTACAGCTTCAATTATTATGGAGCTTCTAGCAGCAACTTTCCCAGCACTTGGTAAAATGAAAAAAGAAAAAGATGGAATGCAAAAATATATGCAAATCATCAGATACGCTACAATTGTAATTACACTTATCCAATCTATTGGTGTATCAATGGGTCTAAATTCATTAACAGGTCAAAGTGGGCAAAGCGCAATATCTATTGATATGGATGTTTTTGTTGCAGTATCATCTATTTCAATGTTAACTGGTACTATGCTTTTAATGTGGATTGGTGAACAAATCACACAAAAAGGTATTGGTAATGGTATTTCACTTATTATCTTTGCAGGTATTGTTTCGGCAATTCCAGGAGCAATTGGTGGTACAGTTGATTTAGTTAACAATGGACAAATGAATTTCTTAACAGTAATCGCTATTTTAGTAATTATTTTAGCAACAGTTGGTGCTATTATTTATGTTGAGTTAGGTGAGAGAAGGGTGCCTATTTCATACTCTAGAAAAGTTATGATGCAAAATCAGAAAAAAAGAGTTATGAACTATATTCCTATTAAAGTTAACTTATCAGGTGTAATTCCTGCTATCTTTGCGAGTGCTATTTTAATGTTCCCAGCTACAGTATTACAAGGTAGTCAAAATCAGTATCTTTTAGTGGTTGCAGACTTTTTAAGTCCTCAATCATATACATTTAACTTTTTAATGTTTTTATTTGTAGTTTTCTTTGCATTCTTTTATGCATCAATTACATTTAATGCAAAAGATATTGCTGAAAATTTAAAGAAACAAGGTGGTTTCATCCCAGGTATTAGACCAGGAGAAGGAACTGTTGCATTCTTAAATGATACAGCAAGTAGATTGACTTTCTGGGGTGCTATATATATGGGACTTGTTTCTACTGTGCCATGGCTTTTAGTAAAAGCAATGGGTGTTCCATTCTATTTTGGTGGGGTTGCAGTTTTAATCGTTGTTCAGGTTGCAATTGATACAATGAGAAAAATTGAGGCTCAACAATATATGAATAAATATGAAACATTAAGTGCAGTTGGACTGTAAGACTTATGGCTATTCCTTTAAGAAAACCTAATGAAATTTCTAAACTTCGCACAGCAAGTGTTGCTGTGGCGAAGACACTAAAATATTTAGAACAAAATGTAAAACCTGGAATGACTTTATTAGAAGTAAATGCAATGGGTGAAGAGTTTATCTACAACCAAAATGCAAGACCTGCTTTTAAAGGCTTATACGGTTTCCCTGCTGGAGTTTGTACCTCTTTAAATGAAGTTATTATACATGGTATTCCTGATGATAAAGTTTTAAAAGAGGGTGATATTTTAGGCTTAGATATTGGTACAGAAATTGATGGTTGGTATGGTGATGCAGCAATTACTATGCCTATAGGTAAAATCTCTAAAGAGGATGAGGATTTAATTGCTTGTTCAAAAGATGCTTTATATCATGCTATTAGTATTATTAAAGAGGGTATGAGATTTAAAGAGTTATCAAAAGAGATTGAAAACTTCATAGTTGACAGAGGTTATCAACCACTTGTAAGATTTTGTGGTCATGGTATTGGTAAAAAACCACACGGTGAACCAGAGATCCCAAATTATGTTGATTCACCAAACTTAAAAGCTGGTCCTAAAATCAAAAATGGGATGGTTTTCTGCCTTGAACCTATGATATGTCAAAAATCGCGTGAACCAGTTATTTTAGAAAATGAGTGGGATGTTGTAAGTGAAGACGGACTAAGAGGTAGTCACTATGAGCATACAGTTGCTGTAATAGATGGAAAAGCAGTTATATTAAGTCAAGTAGAAGAATAAACTTAGGAGAAAAAGTGGCAAAAGATGATGTAATAGTAATTGATGGAAAAGTTATTGAAGCTTTACCAAATGCTATGTTTAGAGTAGAGTTAGATAATGGACATGTAGTTTTATGTCATATATCTGGAAAAATGAGAATGCATTACATTAAAATCTTACCTGGTGATAAAGTAAAAGTTGAAATCACTCCTTACTCACTAGATAAGGGTAGAATTACTCACAGATACAAATAAGAGATTGAAAAAATAACAATCTCTTATTTTATTGTTTTATGTTATACTCTTTTTAGGACAAAAAAAGAGTATAAAGAATGAAAAATATTACTTACTTATTAGAAGAAACATTATTAAATCTAAAAAATAAAAATATAATTATAACTCCCAATAGTTTTGAAAAGGAGTTTTATACCCTTCTTTCAAAATCTGATATTGTATTGGAAGATCATAAAGATTTTGAGTATCTAGTAGAGTCATTAAATGATGATGAAAGACTAGATTTTCAAAAACATGAAAAAACAAGTTTAAATCTTGCAAAAATACTTATGAATAGAGTCTCAAACCAAGAGTTGAAACTATTCTTAAAACACCTTATCTATTTTATCTCACCCTCAATTGCTAATTGCAATAACAATGAGTTACAAGAGATTATTTATAATATTGCAAAGAAACCACATATTTTAGTAGAAGAGAATACAATTAGAAATCTACGTAGATTTACAGATGAGAGGGTGGTTTTAGATAATCAGCTTTTTGATCAAAAAGCATCAGATATAAAAAAAATAATTGACTTTTTCGAAGAGCATATTAAAAATATAATTCTAGAGCATGATACAACCAGAGAAGAGATACTTTATATAAAAGATGAATTAGAATATTTAGATCTTTCTAACACCTCCAAAGATGAGTTGAAACATTTCCAAGAGGAGATGATGAAGATAGTTAGTAAAATTGAACAAACTATAGAAAAAAACAATGAAGCTTTAAAACAAACACAAGATAAAAATAGTAGCTTATATGAACAAATTGAGATACTTCAAGATAGTCTAAACAAAGCTGAAAAAGAGAATTCAGTAGATTTTCTAACAGGAGTTCTAACAAGAAGAGCTTATGCAAAAGAGTTAGAAAGAGTTGAGGAAGAGTATAAAATTTTTGATGCAAATTATGCAATAGTTTTTTATGATATAGACCATTTTAAACAGATCAATGATAAGTTTGGACATAAGTGTGGAGATGTGGTATTAAGAAAGTTTGCAAAAATCTTAGATAATCTAACAAGAACAGGAGATATTATCTCAAGATATGGTGGAGAAGAGTTTATTGCACTAATCCATTATAATGAACCTGATGAAGTTATCCGTTATATAAAAAGAGTTAAAAATATAATTTTTAACAATAAATTTATCTACAAAGAGAATAAAATCGATGTTAGATTTAGTGCAGGGATTGTTTTTAGGGGAAATTATAACACTTATGAAGAGGCTGTTTTAAAAGTTGATGAACTTCTTTATCAGGCAAAAGCTGATGGAAGAAACAGAATAGTTTTAGATAGTGAAGAAATAATTTAAGAATAATATATTCAAAAGTACTTTTTTTGTACAATTTTGCATGACAAAAGCTGTAAAAAATAAAATTTTATATCAATTAAATTTTCTTGAATCAATTGGATATGAATATCATGATAATTTGGAGTTTTTCAATAAAGAGATAAACTCTAATACTCTTCCAAACAATATATATGAGTTAAAAACAATAGTTGATAATTGCCATTTATGTGAATTATCAAAATCTAGAAAAAATGTTTTGTTTGGTCAAGGTAATGTAAATGCTTCATTGATGTTTATCTCTGATGAGCCAACAAAAAGTGAAGATGAATTAAACGATTTCTTTGCTGGGAAAAGTGGAGAGTTACTAAGTAAAATGATTGAAAATGTATTACCTTTAAAAAAAGAGGATGTTTATATTACAAACTTAGTAAAATGTAAAAGTTTAAATGGTATGCAAATGGACCATTATAATAGTTGTAGTAGCTATTTACATAAACAAATTGAATTGATAAATCCTAAACTGATTATCGCTTTGGGTGAAAAAAGTTACCAATTTTTAAGTAATGATAAACAAAACTATAATCAAGTACGAGGACAAGTGGTTAGTTTTAAAAACTATAGTCTGCTTCCAACTTTTTCAGTAGGTTTTCTTATAAGAAATCCCTCTGCTAAAAAAGAAGCATTTCATGATATGTTAAAAATAAAATCTATTCTGGAGTTAAATTGAAAAACCTATTAGCCCTATTATTAATCGCAGTGTTTTTTATCGGTTGTAGTGAAAAAATGATAGTTATCACACCTGATAAAAAAGAAGTAGAAGAGAAAAAAGTGATCCTATTACCACCACCTGTAGAGGATGATGAGATTATAACTGAACCTATGATTGAAGAGAAAGTTGAAAAAGAAGAGAGTATATATAAAAAGATTGCTTTGATTTATCCATCAAAAGTTGTTGGACCATATGCAAAAACTACAGTAAACACTCTAACTTCTTATTTGTTATATTTAAACCTACCTTTTAAATTGGAGACATTTGATAGTATTGATGAGAGTGTAGAGAATATTAATACTCAAATTTCACTTCTAAAAGAGCAAGGTTATGAAAAAGTTATAGCTTTATATACACAAGCTGGATTTGAGGTATTAAATATCCATGATGATCTATATGATTTAGAGATATATTTCCCTTTAATTAATAAAAATGAGATTGTTACACAAAAAGATAATTTTGTATTTGGTGGAATCTCTTATACAAGACAATTAGAGCTTTTACACTCAGTAGCTAGTCAAAACAATAGTATGTTTTATGTTGAATCGTATATTGGAAATAAACTAAAAGATGCTTACACTAGTATTTTTGGTATGGATGTAAATATTAAAGAGATAGAAAGAGCAAATAACCAATATAAATATATTATGGATGATGAGAGATTAAAGGAGAGTACTGTTATGTTAAATACTCCAATAATCAAATCTTCAATTATTATGTCTCAACTTACAGCTTATGAGGTTAATCCTATTGCTATTTTATCTACACAGATAAATTACAATCCCTTATTGATAAAACTTACACAAGATATTGATAGAACAAATTTCTTTGTAGTAAACTCTATAGGTAAAAGTGATGATTATCTACAGGAGTATACAAATCTACTTGAAGCAGATATTGTTTATAACTGGGTTGACTATTCATCATTAGTTGGGGTGAACTATTTAATAAATAAAGATGGAGATATAAATATTGTTGATACTACAGTTGAGGAAAACCAAGCTTTATATAAACCATATTTATTTAAGAGTACCTCATACGGTTTTGAGAAACTAAGTGGATTAGAAGAAAATTAAGTATCGTTTCGATATAATCGCGAATATTTAATATAAACAAACAAAAGACGGAGTCAGATTTGAGAACGCATTATTGTACAGAAGTAACTGAAAAAAACATTGGTGAGGTAGTAACTGTTGCTGGTTGGGTTAACAGCAGACGTGATCACGGTGGTATTATATTTATAGATTTAAGAGATAGAGGTGGATTAGTTCAACTTGTTTGTGACCCAGCTGATAATAAAGCAGCATGGGAAGTAGCTGATAGTGTAAGAGATGAATTTGTTTTAATAGCTTCTGGTAAAGTAAGAGCTAGAGGTGAAGGTTTAGAAAACCCTAACTTAATCACTGGAAAAATTGAGATTGTTGTTGATGATTTAACTATAGAAAATAGATCAAAGCCTATGCCATTTGAATTAGGTGATGAAAAAGTTAATGAAGAGATTAGATTAAGAAATAGATTTTTAGAGTTAAGAACTAAAAAATCGTATGATATTTTTAAATTAAGAAGTACAGCTAATATTGCAGTTAGAAACTGTTTAAATGAATTAGGGTTCTTAGATGTTGAAACTCCAATTTTAACAAAATCAACTCCAGAGGGTGCTAGAGATTATCTTGTTCCAAGTAGAGTTCACCCAGGTGAGTTTTATGCTTTACCACAATCTCCACAATTATTTAAACAACTTTTGATGGTATCTGGTTTTGATAAATATTTCCAAATTGCTAAATGTTTTAGAGATGAAGATTTAAGAGCAGATAGACAACCTGAATTTACTCAAATAGATGTTGAGATGAGTTTTTGTACTCAAGAGGATGTAATCGAAGTTGCTGAAAAACTTATCCATGATACTTTTAAAGCTTGTGGAAAAGATGTTCCTACAACTTTCCCTAGAATGACTTATAAAGAGGCTATGGAGAAATATGGTTCAGATAAACCTGACTTAAGATTTGATATGGCTATGGTTGATGTTATTGATATTTTTGCTAATTCAACAAATGAGATCTTTGCTTCAATTGCAAAAGATACTAAAAACAACAGAATCAAAGCTTTAAGATGTCCAAATGGGGATAATATTTTCTCAAAAAGACAGATGAAAGGTTTTGAAGATTATGTAAGAAAATTTGGAGCTAAAGGTCTTGGTTACTTCCAAATGAAAGAGGATGGTTTAAAAGGTCCTCTTACAAAATTCTTTAGTGAAGCTGATTTAGAAGAGATTGTAAAAACAACTGAATTAGAAGTTGGTGATGTTGTATTCTTTGGAGCAGGTGATAAGAAAACTGTTTGTGATTATATGGGAAGATTTAGATTATTCTTAGCTGAGCAAATGGATATTATCCCAGAAGATGCTTATGAGTTTGTATGGGTTGTTGATTTCCCAATGTTTGAGGTTGAAGATGGTAGAACAAAAGCATTACACCATCCATTTACAATGCCAAACTTAGACAAATGTGATTTAGATAATATTGAAGATATCGAAGATATCGAATCAATCGCTTATGATATTGTATTAAACGGTACAGAACTAGGTGGTGGTTCAATCAGAATTCACAAAGAGGAGATTCAATCAAAAGTATTTAAACTTATGGGAATCTCAGATGAAGAGGCTCAAGAGAAATTTGGATTCTTACTAGATGCACTTAAATATGGTGCTCCAAGCCATGGTGGATTTGCAATGGGATTTGATAGAATGATCATGTTACTTGCAGGAACTGATTCTATTAGAGATGTTATTGCTTTCCCTAAAACACAAAGAGCTCAATGTTTATTAACTGATGCACCATCAGAAGTTGATAATGAGCAATTAAAAGAATTAAGCATAAGAGTTAGAAAAAACTTAGAAGCTTAATAAAAAAATAAAAGGACAATAATATGCATAAGCTAATAGTGGTATTATTGTTCTTACCCCTTTATGCCTTTAGCTTTACTACAATTACTGTAACCTATCCAGTTGAACAATATTTTATAGAAAAAATAGCTCAAAATAAGGTTTATATTAGAACTATACATCTAAAGCATGATAAGTTTAGTATAAATGATAAGGTTAAGATAAATAAACTCTCAAATAGCAAATACTACTTTACTCTTGATTTACCAGAAGAGAAGAAGTTTTATAAACTTTTTTTAACAAAGAATAGTGCAATGACTTTATTTGATATGAGTCATAGTATTGAAAAAATGAAAATATATGGTAAAGTAAATCCCTATATTTGGCTTGATCCTATACTTGTAAGGGATATTGCAAAAAACATATATGAGATGCTTGTGAGTATACAAGTAGAAGATAAAGAGTTTTTCGAAGAAAACTATAAAAATTTTTTAAATGAGTTGGATGAGTTTTATTTGGAGTTAAGAGAGTCTATTTTACACAGCGAAGTTTATGGTTTCCTTGCATATTCAGATTACTGGGATTATTTAGCTTCTAGATTCAGGTTAAAAGTGTATAAAAACGAATATAGATACTTGAAAATTGATGAGGTTTCAGCTTTTATAAGATTTGCTAGAAAAGAGAATATTAAAAAGATAATTATTAAAAAAAATATCTCCTATGAGATAGCTCAATCTTTAGCAGGTCATATTGGTGCAACTATTATAGAGCACAATATATTTAGCCATGAGTGGAAATCAAATCTATTTTTATTAGTAAGAAAATTATCGAGAAGTGAATAAAAAATATAATGTTTTTACCTACAACAAAAAAAGAGATGCAAGAAAGAGGCTGGGAACAGTGTGATGTTATTTTAGTAAGTGGAGATGCTTATATAGATTCTCCCTTTATAGGTGTTGCTGTTGTTGGACGAATACTTGAAAAACTAGGTTTTAAAGTTGGTATTATTGGTCAACCTGATGTAAAAAGTGATGATATCACTAGACTTGGTGAACCAAAACTTTATTGGGGTGTTAGTGGTGGAAGTATAGATTCTATGGTTTCAAACTACACAGCAACAAAGAAGTTTAGAAATAGTGATGATTATACTCCAGGTGGGAAAAACAATAAAAGACCTGATAGAGCTACACTAGTATATACAAATCTAATTAGAAGATTTTATAAAAATACAGTTCCTATTGTATTAGGTGGTATTGAAGCAAGTCTTAGAAGAACCACCCACTATGATTATTGGACAAATAAATTAAGAAAACCAGTATTGTTTGATGCAAAAGCAGATTATCTTATTTATGGTATGGGTGAGATGGCTATTAGAGAGTTTTCACTTGCCTTGAAAGAAGGGAAAGATCCAAAAGAGGTTAGGGGTGTTTGTTATATCTCAAAAGAGCCAGTTGAGGATTATATTCAATTGCCAAGCCATGATGAATGCTTAAAAAACAAAGAGAAATATATTGATCTTTTTGATGATTTTTACAAAAACAACGATCCTATAAATGCCAAAGGGCTTTGTCAAAAAGTTGATACAAGATACTCTATTCAAAATCCTCCTTGTGATTATTTAGATGAAACTGAGATGGATGAGGTTGCCTCATATCATTATGAAAGAGATCTACACCCATACCATAAAAAAGAGGGAACTGTAAAGTGTTTAGAGACCATAAAATTTTCTATTCAAACTCACCATGGGTGTTGGGGAGAGTGTAACTTCTGTGCCATTGGAGTTCATCAAGGAAGAACAATAAGAACTAGAAGTGAAAAAAATATTTTACAAGAGGCAAAAGAGTTTACCAAGATGAAAGATTTCAAAGGTATAATCTCTGATGTTGGGGGACCAACTGCAAATATGTATGGATATGAGTGTGGTAAAAAACTAAAAAAAGGAACCTGTGATGATATCAGGTGTGTCGATTTTGATAGACTTTGTAAGGTTATGAAAGTTGACCATAGTCGACATCTTAAACTATTAAGAGATATTAGACAAGTTCCTGGAATAAAAAAAGCGTTTGTAGCTTCAGGACTTAGATATGATTTTATTCCAGCAGATAAAAAATATGGCTATGAATATCTAAAAGAGTTAGTAAACCACCATATCTCTGGACAAATGAAGGTTGCTCCTGAACACACTTCAAATAGAGTTTTAAGACTTATGGGAAAACCAGGTAAACAGCCTTTAATTGATTTTAAAAATATGTATGATAAGTTAAACAAAGAAGCTGGGAAAAAACAGTTTCTAACATACTATTTAATTGCTGCACATCCAGGGTGTGAAGAGAGAGATATGCATGAGTTGAAACAGTTTACAACCCATGAATTGAAAATGAATCCTGAGCAAGCTCAGGTTTTCACTCCTACACCTGGAACTTATTCTAGCGTTATGTACTATACAGAGTTGGATCCTGTAACAAGGAAAAAAATCTTTGTTGAAAAAGATAATGGTAGAAAAGAGAAGCAAAAAAATATAGTAATTGATAAAAAGTTTTATCAAAAAAGAAAAAATTATAACAGTGGAATGCAAGGTTAAGAGGAAGGACAAATATGACAAATAATGAATTGATGAAAGAGGATTTAAAACATATATTTCATCCATGTTCACAAATGAAGGATTATGAAACAATCCCTTTAATACCAATCAAAAGTGGTAAGGGTTCATATATAAAAGATTTTGAAGACAATGAGTTTTTAGATTGTATAAGCTCATGGTGGGTAAATATTTTTGGTCATAGTAATGAATATATTAATAAGAAAATAAAAGAGCAAGTGGAAGAGTTAGAGCATGTTATCTTTGCTGGGTTTACCCATAAACCGGCAGTTGATTTGGCAAAAAGACTAGTTGCTATGACTCCTGAACCTCTACAAAAACTATTTTTTGCTGATAATGGTTCAAGTGCTATTGAGATAGCTTTAAAGATGGCTTTTCAATATTTTAAAAACAAAGGTGAAACAAGAACACAGTTTATTTCACTTCAAAGTTCATATCATGGTGAAACAATGGGAGCATTAGCTGTTTCTGATACTGGACTTTATAAAGATATCTATAATGATATTTTGATTCAAACAATAAAAGCAAAATCTCCATCATTGGTTGATGAAGATGAGGCTATTGAAGATATGAGAAGGGTTTTAGAGGAGAATAAAGGTAATGTCTCTTCAGTTGTTATCGAACCTTTGATTCAGTGTGCTGCTGGGATGCTTATGTATGATGCTTCATATATTACTAGACTAAGAAAGCTTTGTGATGAGTATGGAGTATTTTTAATAGCAGATGAGATAGCAGTTGGTTTTGGTAGAACAGGAACTATGTTTGCTATTGAACAAGCAGATATCACTCCAGATTTCTTATGTTTATCAAAGGGGATAACTGGTGGGTATATGCCACTTTCAGTTGTAATGTTTACAGATGATATCTATAACGCTTTTTATTGTGATTATAATGAGGGGAAATCGTTTTTAGATTCACACTCTTATACTGGAAACACTTTAGCTTGTGCAGTTGCAAATGCTGTTTTAGATATCTTTGAAAATGAGAATGTAATCGAAAAAAATCAAGAAAAAATCGCCTTTATAAAAGAGAATACCCAAAAGTTTAAAGATTTAGAGAATGTTATTGAGGTAAGACAAAGAGGTATGGTTTGTGCCATTGAGTTAAACGCTTATGAAAATAGAAGAATAAATTTAGAGATTTTCCAAGAAGCACTTAAAGAGGGTGTTTATGTAAGACCTTTAGGAAATATTTTATATTTTATGCCACCATATTGTTTCACTTTTGAGCAATTAGAAAAGATGATAGAGGTAACTTATAAGATTGTCTCTACTAAGTTATAAGTAGTTTGGTTTAAATAAAAAAGGGCAACTAGTTTTTTAGTTGCCCTTTTTTTGTGGTTTTTATAAAAAAGATTTACGAAAGAGCGTTAATCATATCAGTTGTAACTTCTGAAACCTCTTTTGTTCCATCAAGTTCAGTAAATACACCCATTTTTGTATAAAAATCTATAAGTGGTGCAGTTTGAGCATGGTATGCTTCCAATCTACTTTTTACAGTTTCGGCATTATCATCTTTTCTGATAATTAATTCGCCACCACAGTAGTCACATACATTCTCCTCTTTTGAAGGATTAAACTCAACATGGAAAGATGCTCCACATTTAGAACAAACTCTTCTTCCTGTGATTCTTCCAACAATTAATTCATCTGGAACATTTAGTGAAATAACTCTATCTAAGCTAATTTGCATAGTTGCCATTAATTGATTTAAAGCTTCTGCTTGAGCTAATGTTCTTGGAAAACCATCAAGGATAAATCCCTCTTTACAGTCATCCTCTGCAAGTCTATCTTTGATAATACCAATAATTGTTGAATCAGGAACTAATTTACCCTCATCCATAAATTTTTTAGCTTCCATACCCATATCTGTTTTATCAGCAATCGCTGCTCTTAAGATATCTCCTGTAGAGATTTGTGGGATGTTGTATTTTTCTATTAAAAATTTTGCTTGAGTTCCTTTACCAGCTCCTGGCGCACCAAATAGCATTAAGTTCATAGTCTTTTTCCTTTTAAATAGTTCCCAGTAAAAAGGGAACTTTATATTACTAAAACTTTAAAAAGGGCAACAAGACCTTCTTAAGTTTTTTGTGTATTGTATTCAAAAACCATTTAATATCACATAAATAATTTAAATAGTTTTTGATACAATTATGACTTCTAAATTTTACAAGGGCATAAATGAAAAAACTATTTTTAATTATTGGAGCACCAGGAAGTGGTAAAACTACAGATGCAGAACTAATTGCAGAAAAACATAAAAATATTACCCATTATTCAACAGGAGATATGTTTAGAGCAGAAGTTGCAAGTGGAAGCAAAAGAGGTGAGATTATAAATACTTATATAAGTGCAGGGAATATTGTACCTATTGATATTGCAATTGAAACTATTGTTGGTGCTATAAAAAAAGCTCCTACAGATGTAGTTGTTATAGATGGGTATCCAAGAAGTTTTGAACAGATGAATGAATTAGATAAATACTTAGTTAATGAAGATGAAGTAAAGTTAGTAAATATTATCGAAGTGGAAGTATCAGAAGAGACGGCAAGACAAAGAGTATTAGGTCGTGCTAGAGGTGCTGATGATAATGAAAAAGTATTTAACAATAGAATGAAAGTTTACACAGAGCCATTATCAATAATTCAAGAGTTTTATGAATCAAAAAATCTTTTAAAAAAGATTGATGGGGAAAGAACTATCAAAGAGATTGTTGATGAGATGGATTCATTTATTTTATCTAGTATTGGGTAGTTGGTAGGTTAGTTAGTTGGTAGGTTGGTAAGTTTGTAGGTTGGTAAGTTTGTAGGTTGTAGGTTGGGGGAATTTTGAAAAATTTTAATTTTTATAGTGTGATTATTGGAACTGAACTTTTAAATGGGCGTCGAAAAGATGCTCATTTTGCTTTTTTAAATGAGCAACTTCTAAAAAGGGGTTGGACTCATAAAGGCTCTTTTGTAATTGAAGATGATGTGAGTCTAATGGAAAATGTTTTTAAACTTATAAAAGAGGATGAAAACTCTGTGATGTTTTGTTTTGGTGGAATTGGTGCAACTCCTGATGACCATACAAGAGAGATAGCAGCGAAGGTATTTTCCAACTCACAAATGGATTTTCATAAAGAGTCTAAAAGGCTTATTGAAGAGCAATTTAAAGAGCAAGCTTATCCCCATAGAGTCTATATGGCATATCTTCCAATTGGAGCAAAACTTCTTAAAAATGTTGTAAATAATGTTCCAGGATTTTATTTAGAAAATAGATTCTTTTTTACTCCAGGTTTTCCATCTATGAGTCAATCTATGGTTATAGAAGCTTTAGAAAAATATTATCCAAAAAATAATAGGGAAAAGCATAGGGTAACACTTAGTGCAAATTGTGGTGAAAACGATTTGATAGATATAATGAAAACAGTTCCTACAACTATTGAATTATCATCATTACCAAAAATCTTAGGAGATAAAAGAATGGTAGTTATCTCTTTGAGTGGCTATGATAAGAAGCTTATTCAATCATATTTCTCAAAATTTATAGATTTTTTAGAAAATAATTCTATAAATTTCTCTTTAAAAGATACAATTTAGAAAAATTTTTTTTTCTAAAAAACCCTTTTAAAGGGTAGTTTATTTTTTCAAATCAATTTTAAGAAAACTTTCAGCTTTTTTCTTTTTTTTTAGTTTATAATTTCGAAAGTAGAATAAGGAATGTTAAAAAGCGTTGAAAACCCATCAAAGCATTTGGCCGTGCATAATTGGATTCAAATTGGTGTGCTTACTTTTAGCACATTTGTACAAGTAAATATTATTTACTGTATTAGGGAGTATAAATGTTAAAATCATTTTTATTTGCTGCAGTTTTTATTGCAGTATCTTCGTTTGCAAACGATGCAATTGAAGAAAAACTTGCACTTTGTGAACAAAACTATGATCAATGTTCAATTAAATGTGAAGAGAATCAAGACGCAAACTTTACAGAGTGTGTTTCTCTTTGTGAAAAAGACTACTATCTTTGTCAATCAAAAGTTGAAGATAGTATAGACGAAAACCAAGAAAAATAATTTAGATAAAATCTAGCCTTATTCTACAAAAGTTTTTTAAAGGTAATAAAAGAGGTGAAATTTAGAAAACTAAGTATTGAAAAGTCAAAGAAACTCATTGATGAGGTAGATAAATTTAGTGACTTTTTAGATACTTTGAAGCAATTGATTAGAATTCCAAGTGTTACAGGTTATGAACATTCATTTTTTTTGTATTTAAAAAGAGAATTAGATGAATTAAATATAAAAACTCAATATTATGATGGATTGTTAGTAGCTCAAGGTAGTGAACCTACACAGGGTACATTAAGTGCTCATATTGATAGACATGGTTTAGTTTGTACTGGACCTCAAGAGTTTCAATTTGCAGCATTTTTAGCAAAAAACAGAAGTGAATTAAAGGGTAACTCTGTTTCTGAACAAACTTATCAAACAATTCTTTCAAGATATTTGAATTTAAGTGTTCAAGCTTATGAACCATGGTCTGGAAGTTATCTTGGAATAGGTGAGATTAGTGATGTTTATATGTCAAAAGAGATCAATAACCTTATGTTTAAAGTAAAAGGTTTAGAGCATCTTATGCCAGGAACTCCTATCGCTTTTGTTGATAAATTAGAGATAAACAATGAATTAGTATCTGCTCAGTTAGATAACGTAATATCAGCTGCTATTATTTTGTATCTATATCAAAATGGTTATCAAGGTACAGCATTTTTCACTGCACAAGAAGAGGCAGGTAGAAGCTGGAGATATATGTATGAGTGGTTTTTGAAAAATAAAGTTTCAACATCTGAACTACTTGTTTTGGATACAAGCCCATATAATAGTAACCAAGAGGTTAATATGCAAGATATAGTTTTAAGAAATAGGGATGCAAATGCTAGGTTTAGATCTCCACTTTTAAAAGTTTTAAAAAACTTTTGTCATAAACACAATATTGTTTTCTCTTGTAAAGATATTTTTATACAAGAAAAGAATAAAATATTAAGTGGAAAAAATCTTCCATTAATGTCTTTAGGAAGTACAGAGATGGGGAGAATTGTGAAAGAATCAAAAGGTATGATTCAAGGTACAACATTGCAAATACCAACAACAGGATATCATACCATTGAAGAAACAGCTTCAATTGATTCTATTAAGTCGGTATTGTTTATATTAAGAAAATTGTATACAGAAAATAAAAATTAGGAAAGAGATGAAAGTTAATAATTACAAAAATTTAGTAAAACTTTATTATGAAGAGTTATGGAATAAGCACAATAAAGAGTATATTGATACCTTATTTGATGACGAGATCACTTTTCATGGGTCACTAAATGTTGTAACAAAGGGTAAAAAAGAGTTTGAAACATATATGGATAATGTTTTACAAGGGATTCCAAATCTTTACCATGGAGTAGAGATGATGATTTGTGAGGATGACAAAATAGCAGTTAGAGCTGTATATAATGGAACTCACAAAGGGAAGTTATTTGATTTTGAACCAACAAACAATAGAATCAAATACAACGGAGCCTCTTTTTTTAGGTTTAAAGATGGAAAAATTTGTGATATTTGGGTATTAGGGGATTTAGCAACTTTACATAAACAGTTGATTAAATGAGTAAAAAATCATTAGATCAGATTAGTAACTTTGTTTATTGTGATAGTTTTTTAAATAATCTAGAGATAGAAACAAAGCTACTTCCTAATCCATATTTTGATTATCCTTTTATAGTTATAAAAAACTTTTTTAATAAAGAGTTATGTGATGAGATCTCAAACTCAATTAAAAAAGATGATGATTATACAGATGCAAAAGTTAAAATAGAAAACTATGATAATGAGGTAGATAGAAGTTTAAGAAAAACCAAAATCTATAAGCTTGAAAAAGAGCATAAAAGATTGTATGACAAGGTTTTTAAACTTCATCAAAAAGAGATTGAAGAGTACTTCAATCTTGCCTTAACTACAGCAACAAAAGTTCAAGTTTTGGAGTATACCAAAGGCTCTTTTTATGTGGCTCATAGTGATGATTCAAGTATGATATATAAAGATGAAGAGTTAATTGGGTTTAAGTGTGTTGCTAATAATAGAAAACTTACAACTGTACTTTTCACAACAAGTTGTCAAGAGAGTGAACAACAAAACTGTTTTACTGGTGGAGAGTTAATATTTAACTATTTATATGATCAAAATGGTGAGAATATAAAACTAAAACCTCAAGCTGGTGATATGGTTGTTTTTTTAAGTAATCCATATTTTACCCATGAGGTTTTAGAGGTGAAAAGTGGATATAGACTAAGTCTAGTTCAATGGCATGATGCTGTTATCAACTAGACTTAACAGCTTTTTTTATGTGTAGATCCAATTGAGGAAAAGGGATCTCTATATTGTGTTTATATAAAGCATTATAAATCAAAAGTAAAAAGTCTGATTTTAATGAGTTTGGAGTGAGTCTATCATTAACTCTAATATAAACTAATAGTTCCAAATCTACACTACTACTATTCATACTTTCAAATCTGATTTCTGGTTGTTTATCTTTATCATCTCTTATAAATTTTAAATCACTATTTAGTAGTTCTTCTAAAACTATCTCTTTTACTTTTTCTACTTTTGTTCCATAAGCTACCCCAAAAGGTACATGAAGTCTTCTAGATTTATCTTCTAAGGTCCAGTTTATTACATTGTTTTGTATAAATGAGGAGTTTGGAACAATAATATCTATATTGTCAAAGGTTTTAAGTGTAGTTGAACGAACACGGATATCTGTAACAGTACCTTTTAACATATCACTTATCTCAATAACATCACCTATTTTGATTGTTCTTTCAAACATCAAAATGATTCCAGCAATAAAGTTTGATACAACTGTTTGTAAACCAAAACCAATACCAATAGATAAAGCACCTGCAATTAATGAAATAGATGACATATCTATACCTAAACTTCCCAATGCAATAACAAAGGTTATAAAAATAATCAGATAAAAACCTACATTTGCAGTCACTTTTAATGACATTTCACTAATGTTTGGCCATTTAGTTGAGATTTTCTTTAACCATTTTTTATATAAAGAACCTAAAAAAATCCCAATGACTATTAGAAATAAAGCTTTTAATAAACTCAATGGAGTGATTGCTTGCTCATTGAAAACTATCAAGCTTGTGTTAAAAAAAGATTTTATAGAATCAAAGATTGAGCCAATTTGAGATGAGGAGTTAGCTAAAAGAAGTTTTGCATCATTTAGTTGTTTTTTTGAAAGGGATTTTAAAGCATCTAATAAATAATTATAATTCTCTTTTTCAACTTTTGAGATATTCTCTTCAATCTTTTTATAAATAGATAAAAACTCTTTTACTTTTTTATCTTTTAATAGATATATTGCTTTTTTTGTAAGGGTAAAGATTATCTCATCAATTTGTTGTTTCAAATCCTCTTGTACTCGGTTTATACTATTTTGAAGTTTATTTATATTCTCTTTGTTTTCGTTTAGTTTTTCTCTTTGTAAATCTATATTTAATGAATCAATATATTGAGAAAGTTTGTCATTATTTTCTATATATTTATAAAGTTTGTTATCCAATACTTCTAGATTTGGATCTTTTAGCTTAGAGATATTGTTTGAGATATTTAGTAGGAGTTTATTTTTCTCCTGTTTATATAAGTCAAGCTTTTTATCTATATTTTGTTTCTCTTTTTTATAGTAGGCAAATTGGAGTTGGTATCCTAGAAGTTTCTCTTTATCCTCTTCTAAAATATTTTCAATATTTTTTCTTAGGAAAGCTAATTGGTTTTGAATATTTTTTGAAAGGCTTTTTGTTTGAGTTTCTGCCTCATCTAAGGTTCCATAAAATTTTATTGCATCAATTATTGTTTCTACTTCTATTTGTTTTTTTTCAAAGTTTTTATATGGATACTCTTTTATTTGAACATCTTTTGAAGATATCTCTTTTAGAAAAGTTAGATATCTCTTCTCCTCTTCATAAATAGCTTTTGGTTTCTCTTTGTTTTTGTATTCATCATTAATAGTTTTTTCTATCTCTTTGAGATATTGTTGATTATCATTAGAATCAAAAAGTTTAGTGTCAATGGAAGCCCCAAATGTAATTGAGTAAATTAGTATAAAAAAGAGAAAAAATTTCATTATAAACCTTAGTTTTTTATATTTTAGATTATAATATAAATCTAATTTAGGATTATTAAAAAAGGATAAAAAGTGGATCAAAATGGATTGTCTCATGCTGTAATACTTGACAGAAAGGGTTCTGCAAAATCAATTAGTTACGATGAGTTGTTAAATTATGATAAAAGTATGGGATTATTATGGGTTCATTTTGATTATTCAAGTAGTGAAGCTATCGATTGGATTACAAATAAAAGTGGAATAGATCCAGTTGCAGTAGAGGCTTTACTCACTTCAGAAACTAGACCAAGAACAACTATTTTTGATGATGATATCTTAATCGCTTTAAGGGGAGTAAATTTAAATCCAAACTCTGATCCAGAAGATATGATATCTATACGATTATATATATCAGATGATATGATTGTTAGTACTAAAAAAAGAGATCTCTTATCAGTAAAAGATATATTAGAGAGTTTTGAAAAAAATAAAGGGCCAGTAAATAGTGCAGAGTTTTTAATCTGTTTAACAGATAGACTAACTTCAAGGATGCAAGATACAATTGAAGAGCTTCAAGATAGAGGTTCTCAAGTAGAAGAGAATATACTTGAAACAGATAATCTTACCTACAGAACAGAGATGTCAAGAATAAGAAGGGAAGCTATTTCCCTAAGACGCTATTTAGCACCTCAAAAAGAGGCTATGTATAAACTATATCATGATAAAATCTCATGGCTTGAAGAGTATGACAAGATTCAACTAAGAGAGATAACAGATCAACTTATAAGATATGTTGAGGAGTTAGATTCTATTAATGATAAAGTCTCTTTAATTCAAGAAGAGTTAGCAAATAAAATAACAGAACAAATGAATCAAAGAATGTATTTTCTTTCGATTATCTCAGCTATATTTTTACCATTAGGGTTTTTAACAGGTTTATTAGGTATAAATGTAGGTGGAATACCAGGAGCTGAAAATCAAGGTGCCTTTGCAATATTTATTGTGATTTTAGTTTTTATTGTTGGGTTACAGTTTTATTTATTGAAGAAAAATAGATGGATATAAGATGGAAGAGTTAAAAACTTATGAAGAGATAAAAGAATTTTTATTAGAAGCAATACAATCTTATAAAGAGGAGAGGTTTGAACTACACCCTTTTGATTTAGCAGGGATGCTTGAAAAGTTAAGGGATTTAAACTATGAAGAGTATGAGTATATTTGTAAAAAAATTCCAAGTGAACTTTTTGCAGAGATTCTTTGTGAGATGCCAAATTATGTGCAAGAGGAGATCACTGAAGTAATTAGTGATAAAAAAGTTGCAAATATCACTTCTATGATGGATAGTGATGATGCTTCTATGCTTATTTATAATATTGCACAAAAAGATGAAGAAACAGCACAAGCTATTTTAGAAAAACTTGATGATGAAGATAAACAAATAATTGAAAAGTTAAACTCTTATGAGGAGGATGAAGCTGGTTCATATATGCAAAATGAGCTTTTTAGTGCCTCTTTAGATGAGAATATTGGAGTTGCATTAAGAAGGTTAAAAAAGTTAAAAGATGAAGATGAACTTGACAATATTTTTCATGCCTATTTAGTTGATAGTTCAAATAGGTTTATCGGTTCTATTGGCTTAGAAGAGTTGATAGTTTTTGAAAGAGATTTAAAGTTTAGTGATATCCCAAATGAAAAAATAAAGAGTTTTGAGTGTAATCATAAAAGTGATATCTCAGAGGTTGTTGAGCTTGTTACAAACTATAACCTAAGTGCCATAGCAATTGTAGATGATGAGAATAAACTATTAGGAAGAATAACACACGATGATATTCATGATGTTATACAACAACAAGATACAAAACAACTTTATTCACTTGCCGGGGTTAGTGATGATGCAGAGCAAGAGGAGAGTATGTATCTTATAGGAAGAAATAGAGCTTTTTGGTTAGGGATAAACCTAATAACAGCAATTTTAGCTTCAATAGTAATAGGGATGTTTGATGCAACAATACAATCTTTAGTTGCCTTAGCAGTGTTAATGCCAATAGTTGCTTCAATGGGTGGAAATGCAGGAACACAAACTTTAACAGTAACAGTAAGACAAATGGCCTTAGGTGAGATTAGTTATACAGATGCAAAAAAAACCATATATAAAGAGGTGATAATCTCCTTAGTCAATGGATTTTTATTTGCATTAGTTATTGGTGTAATCGCCTTTTTATGGTTTAAAATACCACTTTTAGGTTTAGTTATAGCTATGTCTATGGTTATAAACCTGCTAAGTGCAGGATTTTTCGGTGCAGTTATTCCAATACTTTTAGAAAAATTTGAGATTGACCCTGCAATTGGTTCTACAGTTATCTTAACAACTGTAACAGATGTGGTTGGTTTTTTTAGTTTTCTAGGGCTTGCAACAATTATCTTATTATAAAATATTTTATTAAGATACTCTCTTGAAGGCTTAAGTTCTTCAAGAGAATAAATATAATCAAAATCTTTTTACTCTATAGTCTCTTCCAAATTTAACTCTACAAACTCACTCTCTTCAATAGCATCTTCACTAAAATACTCTATTTTATTTTCAGCACTTTCTAGGTTTTTAAATCTTGCTATATGGAAGATTGCATCTCCTTCTTGTACTAAAGGGATCTCTGATTTTCCTATTATTATCCCATCAAAAGGGGAGTTTATCTCAAAAAATTCATCATCTAATGGTCCATTTATAAAAGCGATTATTTCACCTTCGTGTACTGTATCACCTAAGGCTTTTATTGTTCTTAAAATACCACTTTCTGTAGCTCTTATCCATTGACTACTTCTTGTTACAATTGGGAGTCTTCTTCTTTTTATTGTTGTTTTTGGAATCATATTTAATTCCCTTAAAACATTTACAATACCTTTTACTCCAATTCTAATAGAGGTCTCATCAAATCTTAGGGCTTCACCTGCTTCATACAATAAAATTGGTGTTTCATTCTCTTGGGCAATTTGTCTTAATGAACCATCTCTTAACTCTGAGTGCAAAACTACAGGTGCTTCAAAGGCTTTTGCTAGATTAAATGTAAACTCATCTTTTGTATTTGCTCTAATTTGTGGTAGGTTTGATTTATGAATTGATGCTGTATGTAAGTCGATCCCTAAATCACATTTTGAAACTATCTCATCATAGAAAATTTTAGCTACACGACTAGCAAGTGAGCCTCTTTTTGTACCAGGAAAAGATCTATTTAGATCTCTTCTATCTGGCATATATCTTGAAAGGGTCATAACTCCATAGATATTTACAATAGGGATTAGGATAATTGTCCCTTTTACCCTTTTTAAAATATTTAGTTTTCTAAATCTTCTAATAATCTCAATGCCATTTAATTCATCACCATGAATCGCTGCACTGATGAAGATTGTTGGCCCTTTTCGTTTACCTCTTATAACTTTTACAGGTAAACTAGTTGGTGTGTGGTATAGTTTAGGTAGTTCTATATTTACTGTAGTAGTACTACCTTTTTCTATCTCTACACCAGCTAAAATAAACTTATCATTCTCTGCCAAGCTTATGCTCCAATGTTATCTTTTTTGATTCTTCTTCTAGGTTTTGGAGAATCATCTATTGGGGTTACATTTTTTGCTATGTAATCCATAATTTTCCCTGCAATATCTTTTTTTGTAGATTTTTCAATCCCTTCTAATCCTGGACTTGAGTTTACTTCCATAACTAGTGGACCTCTTTGAGATGGAATCATATCAACTCCACAAACCCCTAGACCCATAGCTTTAGCTGCTGCAAGAGCTGTACTTTTTTCTTTTCTTGTAAGTTTATGTGCTGTTGCAGATCCTCCTTGGTGAAGGTTTGATCTAAAATCACCCTCTGCACCTTGTCTTTTCATCGCTCCAACAACTTCCCCATCTACAATAAATACTCTAATATCTGCTCCACCAGCTTCCTCAATATACTCTTGAACAAGTAAATTCACATCCATTCCATAAAAGGCATCAAGTACTGATTTAGCAGCTTTTAGTGTTTCTACTAAAACTACTCCAACCCCTTGAGTTCCCTCTAAAATTTTCAATACTAAAGGTGTACCACCACTTAAAGCGATAACATCTTTTGCACTAGATTTATTTGAAGCAAAAACAGTTTTTGGCATATCAACACCATTTTTTGATAATATTTGTAAACTTCTTAATTTGTCTCTACTTCTTTTTATAGCTAAACTTCCTGTTACTGTAAACACATCCATCATCTCAAAATGTCTAACCATTGCAGTACCATAGAAAGTTCTACTTGCTCCTATTCTTGGGATTATTGCATCTGGCTTTGGAAGTTCTTTTCCTAAGTAGTTGATTTTTAGTTCACCTTTCATAATCTCAATACTACATTTTAAATAATCTATAACTTTTACTTCCCAACCTTTTTCTTGTGCTGCTTCAACTAATCTTGAGGTTGAATACAATGCTTCATTTCTTGATAGTATGTATACTCTCATTCTTTTATCCCTTAATCTCTTTGCTTAAATACTCTTTCGAAACATCAACTAAAAACTTTTCATTTAAAAAGTGTCTACCAATCAACATTGGAAATTTCATATCTGCTCTATTTGTTAGAGAGATAACACTTTTATACTTTTTCCCCATAAACTCAACAGTAACTTTTATGTAGGGTCTTAGTTGTACTTGACCATTTGAACTTTTAACTTTTTTTAACTTATATAATGGCAGTTTCAACCTTTTACCATGGTATGACGGATGGATCTCATCGAGTAGTGTAAACTCAACACTATCTTCAAAAACCTCAATATCATCACAATGTAAAGCATTTGAATCTGCACCTGTATCTATCTTAGCATCTAAATCGATTAAATTCAAATCTAAGATTGTGATTATCTCTTTTCTTCCAACAATTTTTTTATTTTTCATTGTAAACTTTCCTAAAAGATTTAATATTATATAAAAAAATAGAATATTTTCATAATCTTTAATGAAATAAAACAAAAAAACTTTTTTTAGATAAAAAAAATTATTCTGTAAGTAGTCCTAAAATACGCATATGTGGAGCATAGAGAACTGCTTTAAGTTTCATTTCAGCTTTTTTCTTTTTTTTATAGATTATAATTATGTTTGAAAATAAGTACAAGAAGTTTTCTGAAAACCCATCAAAGCATTTGGCCGTGCGCAATTGAGTTTCCAGATTTGGTGTACTCATGTAGTATGAGTGCGATATACTAACAAATTAAACTTATGGTTTAGTTAAAGTTGGTATACAATCAATAATTTCCTAGCATAAAGAGATGTCTGAATATATTTATAGTTTAGAGTTTGATGATAATTACAAACTAGAAGATCCCATAAATAAAATTGTTTATGAGATTGCAAATTTTATTAAAAATGAGCACAACTTCGATAAGGCATTTGAAACAATCAAAATTAACAGTTTATCTTTTGAAGATGTGATATCAAGGTCAGTTAGATTTGACAAAGATGATGTTACTACCTTAGCAGATTTATTAATCGCTAAAATGTAATCTAAAGAGATAATTATGGCTGATAATACAAAAACAAGAGAAGTTATTAAACAAGTTGCACATCTTATTACAAATAAAGATGAATATAACGAAGCCGCAAAGTTGATGATTTCAAATAATATTACGATAAAACAGTTATCTGAATTTACTTTGAAATTATCTGTATATAGAATAGCAAAATTAACAGATAAAATAATAGCACTAAAAAAAGGAAAATAAAAAAGTGGAATCAATAATTTATGAGTTAAGATATAATAACGTAAAAGAAGAAGATATCAAAACAATTATTGAAAGAGTAAAAAATAGAATCTCAGAAGATAATATCGATAGAGAATTGGTTAAGTTAGGTTATGAAAAAATCTTTACAGTTGATTATGATGATTATGATAACTATGACGAAGATTTTGAAGATTATGATGATGACTATGGAGACTATAAAGGACCTAGAGGTTTCGACGAAGATTAAAACTATTTAGGAGGTTTAGTATAAAAATTAAACTTCCAACCCTTGTCTTCATCATATTTGGCTAGATTATAATCTTTCCAAACTTTTTTACATTTTTTATTTCCCTCTTCAAGCCCTTTTTTTGCAAATTGATGGGCTCTACCAAAATTGGGGAATACACCCTTTCCACTTGCATACATAAATGCAAGATTGCAGTGTGCATCAGTAAAGTCTAGTTTTGATGCTTTTTCAAAGTAAACAAGAGCTTTTTTATAGTCTGTTTCAACAACTGTACCAGTTACTAGAAATTGACCTATCATATTTAATGCAGGGGGATAATCTCTATTTGCAGCTTCTAAAAAAGTATTAAAAGCTTTTTTTATATCAAAGTAGGGTGACTTTTTTGATAGATAAAGTTTTCCTAGGTAAAAGGTTGCTTTATTATGTTTTAGTTTACTAGCTTTCTCAAGATATTTTTTTGAGGTACTTAAACTTTGTTGAATCTCTTTACCATCTGCATAAATAAGAGCAAGTCTAAAGAGAGCTTCAACATTGTTTTGATCTGCTAAAGCTTTATAACTATTTAATGAGGCTAATACCCCTTGAGTATCTTCTATATATTTAGCTTCTTTAAAACTTATTGCTAGGCAAAGATTAAAACCTAAAAGAAAACAGAAGAGTGTTTTTATCATCTTATCTTTTTTTCTATATGGGGATTTAATGAAGTAGTAATCTCATAGGTGATTGTGTTGTGAATATTTGCAAGTTGTGTTGCATCTTCAAAAAGACAAACCTCTTCATCATCACAATTTATTGATAAGTTATCCATAGAAACTCTACCTAATATCTCATAACCTTTTGGTGTATTGTAAGTTGATTTTCCATTTAGTCTAAAGAACCCATCACCATATCCAACATCATAAGTAGAGACTGTCATTTTTTCTGAAGCTTTAAACATTCCTCCATATCCAACTCTTTGATTTTTCTTCAATTCTCTTGTTGCAATTTTTTTACCCCAAAGTGATAAAACAGGTCTTAAATTTGGGTTATTAAAAGAGGGGTGAGTTTCTAAATATCCATACTGTGCAATACCAACTCTAACCAAATCCTCATCGTAATTCTTAATTCTAAATAAAGCGGAAGAGTTAGCAGAATGAAACTTAGGAATGGATAAAAAAAGTTTTTCACATATTCTTTTTACTTCATTTTTTACTTGAATAAAGTTATTTCTTTGCCAAAAGAAGTCACACCCTAATTCATCAGCACTTCTGTAGTGTGTCATTACACCTGTTAAATTTAAATTTTGCTTAGAAATCCCTAAAATAGCCTCTTCTAGCATTTTTACTTGGATACCATTTCTATGCATTCCTGTATCAACTTTTAGGTGAACATTTGTATTTTCGGGTAACCGGTGGATATCTTCAAGGCTATTCACGGCTATGTGAAAAGTATGTGAATAAGTAGCACTTTTCGTATCAGCAAGAATTAAGATTTGCTCAAAAAATGTCTCAATTTTTTTAGCTTCCTCACAAGTACGCACAACTGCGGACTTTATTCCAAACTCTTTTGCCATTGATGCCATCTCTAATAATCCATGTCCATATGCATTGTCTTTTAAAACTACAGCAACTTTATCAATTGAGCCAGCTTTTTTTGAAATAAGTGAAAGATTATGAAAGTAGTTTTCTTTGTTTAATATAATATATGCCAAGGATTAACCTTCGAGAGATTTGAAATAATTTTGTATAAGCATAGCATCTTTTTCGTTTAAAATCTCTTTCAATTCTTCTAAGTTTGAATTTTTAATTTTATCAAAAGTTCCAAAATATAAAAGCAGTTTTTTAAGTTTTGCTTCACCTATACCTTTTATCTGTAAAAGTGAGATTTGAGTATCCTCTTTTCTTTTTTGTTTCTTATGAAAGGTGATTGCAAATCTATGTGCTTCATCCCTTAATCTTTGTACAAATTGAAGTCTTTTATCACTAGGAAGTAAATCTACTCTATGAAACTCACCATCTTTTTCAAAATGGATAATATCTTTTGCACTACCTTTTGCCCTATGAGCTTTAAAATCAAGCTTCTCTTTGGCTATTGCTATGATATCAAGATTTACTCCTACAGAGTTTCTAATATCAACTGCAAGTTTAAGTAGAGTTTCTCCCCCATCTATCACCCACATATCAGGAGCAGGGTTTTTTTCAAAACTCTCTACTCTTTTAAATAACATCTCTCTCATTTGTGAGTATTCATCTTTTGAGTCAAGGTTGTAATGTCTATAATCACCTTTTACAAACTTCTCTTCCCATGTTATCATTGCTCCAACTGTTGCTTGTCCCATCATATGTGAGTTATCAAAACACTCAAATCTTGTTGGAGTTTTCTCTAAAGAGAACAACTCTTTTAGTTCATCATAAACAGTAACAACCTTTGTACTAGAACTTAGTCTTAATAACTCTTCACAGTTGTTTAATGCTATTTCAATAATCTCTTTTTTCTTTCCTCTTTTTGGATTATTTATGGCAATTTTTTTATTGAATCTTTCTTGTAGGAATTTTTCTAACTCCTCTTTCTCTTCAATATTATCTAACTCATCTGCAATTAAAACTTCACTTGGTAGTACTGGTATCTCATTGTCATAGTAGTTTACAATCGCTCTTTCGTATGCTTCATTTATATCTATACTGATATCTGAACTATTCTTTTTGATATAGTCATGATTGCTAGAAGCTAGTTTCCCATCCCTAAAAAACATTCTTACAAGAACAGCTTTATCTTCAGTTGCTTTTATAGCAAACAGATCAAGGTTTTCAGCACTTGCTAAATCCATACCTGTTTGGATTTGTGATTTTTCGATTGTTTTGATTCTATCTCTTAGCTTCATAGCCTCTTCAAACCTAAACTCTTGGCTTAACTCTTCCATTTTACTTGTAAGCTTTGTGATTAGTTTGTTTTTGTTATAGATATAAGCTAAGGCCTCATCTATAAGTTTAGAGTAATCCTCTTTTGTAATCTTCCCCTCACAAGGAGCAAGACATTTTTTTATCTGATAAAAAAGGCAAGCCTCTTTACCTTTGATACAAGATTTTTTTTGAACTAAAGGAACTATTTCGTAAATAGAATCTAACATATCCCTTGCCCCTGTAGAGTAGGGACCAAAATATTTCACATTTTTATCTTTTAAAACTCTTCTTGTGATTTCAAGTCTTGGAAAATCCTCATTGAAATTTATATAGATATATGGATAGGTTTTATCATCTCTTAGTAAGATATTGTATTTTGGTTTTAATTGTTTGATTAAAGAGTTTTCTAAAATCAAAGCATCATGCTCATTTGGTACAACAATCCATTCTAAGGATTTTACCTCAGTGATCATCTTATAAATACGAGGACCGAGTTTATCAGCAGGTAAAAGTTTTGGGGTAAATTTAAAATAAGATTTAACTCTATTTTTAAGTACCTTTGCTTTTCCTATATATAAAAGTTTTCCATTTTCATCAAAATATTGATATACGCCAGAATCAGCTGGAAGTTGTTGTAGTTTCTCTTCTAATGTCATTTTTGAATTTTATCTAAAAATTGTTTTATATAAACTATTATTGATAGTTTATATAATAAGGTTGTGTCCAGAGTTTTCTTCCTCTTGCTTCTTCCCATCCCATGATTTGTTTTGGTGTCATTATATGAGTATCTGCATGATAGAAGATTTTAAACCCACTTTTTGCTATATTTATCTCATCTTTTGTATATAGGTGGTTGTAGATTTTTACTTTTACTGCTGGGTCTCCATGTCCATCAATATTATAAATAAGTTCTATATTATCAAAGGTTTTCACCTCTTCTTTTTTTCTTAACATTCTTTTATGAAACATATGAACAATTAGTTCTCTTTTACCTAAATTGTTCTCTTTTAAATAGTTACTTATTAACTCTTGTGCCTCATTTAAATCTTGAGCAAAAATATGTCCTATATATTTTCCTGGAGGGTATCTTCTATGTTTTGGTATTTTAAACTCTGGGTCTAGGGCTAAATGAACATTGTCATATTTTAGATATTTTAAAACAGGCTCTAGTGCTTCAACAGGAGTATTTGCTCCCATTTGCAAATCTATTATAACTTTAAAGCCTTCTTGCTGACCTCTAAGGATATATTTCATCAAACTTTTGTCTGACATCCTTAACATATAGCTGTTTCTTCTTCCTGGGTCTGGAGTTGCTAAACCATAGATGATATGAAAAGCCATCTGTACATCAACTTTATCTTCTAACTCTTTTTGAAAATAGTTTTGCTTTTTTATCATTTTTTTAACCAAATCATCAATATTACTCTGACCCAAAATACCCAAAGATTGAGTATTTGGTCTACCGTAATAACCTATTAAAAGTTTTGGTTTTTCTATTTTTGTTGTTTCTTCTGTATTTGCGTAAAGGTTTGTTAAAAAAATTAAACTAACTATTAAAAAAAGTTTTCTTGTTATCTTCATATCCATCCAATAAAATATTTGTGTAAGTATAATAAATTATTATAAAGTTGAATTTAAACAAGAGCCTTTTTTATAAATTTAACAGTTCTTTAACTTTTGGTTCAATCTCTTTTGGTGTTGTTATTGAACCATATCGTTCAACTACATTTCCCTCTTTATCAATCAAAAACTTAGTAAAGTTCCATTTTATGCTCTCTGTTCCAAGTATTCCACCTGCTTGTTTTTTCAAATATGTATATAAAGGGATCTCATTTTCCCCATTTACATCAACCTTTGCAAACATATCAAACTCAACACCATAGGTTAATCTACAAAACTGTTTAATCTCCTGGTTTGTTCCTGGTTCTTGATTTGCAAATTGGTTTGAGGGAAAACCTAATATCATAAAATCTTTATCTTTGTATTTATCAAAAAGTTTTTCTAAACCCTCATATTGGTCAGTAAAGCCACATTTACTTGCTACATTTACTATCAAAAGAACTTTTCCTTTATATTTTGATAAAGATACCTCTTTTGAATCTATTGTTTTAACTGTAAAATCATATATACTCATAGTTTGCTCCTTTGAATAAAGAGTTGATGATAAAAAAATAAAAATCATCAATGTTTTAATTATTGTTTTCATATCTATCCTTTATATCATTTTAACAAAATAGAATATAAGTTGGTAGTGAAAAATTGATTAATTAATCAAAAAAGTTTGTTTTCCCAATAATAACATCGTTGTGGTTTACAAACCTATTGCATCTCAATCCATTAAGTGCTTTACAATATTTTTGCCATAGTATTGAATGACCTGCATTTTCTTTTGTGAAGTTATTAGTATAAAACATTAAAGCGTGTGCATACTCATGTGGTAATACATCCTCTATCACACCTGTTAGTTTTTTTAAATATATAGTATATCATTAGTTTTATAAATGTAAAATCTGGTACACTTTTTTATATAAAAGGATTTTTATGTATAAAAAAACTCTAAAAATTGATTTATCAAGTAAATGGGATAAGTATAAGACTAGAGCAAAATGTAATTTAAGTATATATAGACCCACAATGATTGAAGAAGAAATAAATCAAGCGATTGTAGATCATAACGGAGAAGTACTTTACTATGGAAAGCCAATGCTTGATGACTTTGAAAAGAGATTATTCGATTATGATTCAACCACGTATTCTCACTTTTATTTGGTTGTAAATAAAGATGGTACTCTTTGGTATGAAGCAAATAGATTTTTAGTTGATTTAGTTAAAAATGATGATGCTTATCTTGAGACACAGCGAATTTCAAAAGAAACTATTGATGATTTAGCTGCAGGCTTACAAAAGTACAAATGGTTTTGTGATGAAAAAGACGAAGAAAAAACTTATCACATTATTGATATAGAATTAAATAAAATAGGTTTACCCTCTAGAGATCAAATTTATAAGCTAGCTTATAAAATAGAGAAAAAAGAACAACTTACTGAAGAAGAAACTAAACAGCTTTTATTACTCCCAAAATGGCAGAGAACAATGGAAGAAATAGAAAATAGAGTAAGAGAGAAGAGAAGTAAAGAAACAGCTTTTTGGATGGTAGCTAAACGTCCTACTAGTAGACCAAATTATATTTATAAACAGCATCTTATCACACGAATTCAAAATAAAAATCTTTCACCAGCAACTGCAAAAAAATATTTAAGACCAGTTACTAAATTTTATAATTTTATCATTGAAAAATATGGTGCTAATTATCTTGAATTAGGTAATCGAGTTATTATGCCAGGAAGAGTAACAAGTTATTTTAATGTAACTGAAAAAGGAAGCTTTCCAATAACCATTAATGAAGCTAATCTTGTACCTAAAGGTGATACTAATGAAAAAGAAAGTCTTGGATATATTCGAGATGGTGGCTATACAAAACCTCTTTCTGAAACTCAGCAACAAAAGCTTTTTAATCTTCTTCACCATATAGATCAACCTGAAATGGTTGCATCACATTTGTTTGCCATCAATGTTGCAGCTCGTGTAAGAACTGTTTTTACATTACGATTATGTCATTTCATGAAAACATTACCTACTGACAATAGTTCTACTTCTTTGGATATTTGGAGAAGAGAAAATGATATTTTTGAATTAAACAAAATCTATTCGATTAAAGTAGGGGCTACGGAACTAGTTGATACAAAAGGTTTAGATGCAGAATATACACTTAAAGTTCCTGGTCATTTGATGAAGTTCATGCAGGATTTTTGTATGTCTGAACGAACACAAAAACGAAGGGCTAATATTAAATTTCCTCAGTTAAATCCATTAAACGAATATGTGTTTATTACAAAAAATTTTAACCCTTATTATTGTTCTAAAGAAGACCCTAATAAGGTACTCTATAAAACACTTCCTTCTGGGAATGCAATGCGTGTATTTAATTCAGATAAGATTACTCCTAATATAGATTTTGAGTTTAAGTTTCATTTTCTTAGAGCAACAGCACTTTGGAATATGCTTCAAGGTCTTGTCAAACAAGGAGTATTAGAAGAAAAAGCATTAAAAGAAGTTCAAAAGTTTGCAGGACATAAAGATATTGAAACAACTAAGGGTTATTTAGAGTGGGAATCTGACCAGAAATTGAGATATAAGCATTTTGATAATCATGCGAAAAAACTTTATAAATGGGTAGGAGTTGAGATAAATGATGAGTATGATGAATTTGAAGAAGGTGATTTATCTTTGTCTGAATTATCTCCTAAACGTACTGAAGAGGAAATTTTATCAGAAATTGAGAAATTGAAAATTGAACTTGAATTTGTTAAAAAGAGTAATAGGTGAGAGTTATTTTAATTAATATCAAGATTTTATTACAATCTTATAATATTTAAATGAAACGGGGTTAAAAGATACTGTATTAGTGTTAGGTAATGAAACTGTGGATGTAGCAGTTAAATTTAAGCATGAAGCAACTAAAGAGTATCCTTATATGTACCATTGTCATATACTAGAACATGAAGACGCAGGAATGATGGGACAATTTACAGTAAATAAAAATTAACAAAGGAGTAATTATGAAAAATAAATTTTTAATATTAATAGCACTATCAGGAGTATTAAGTATTTCTGCTCTAGGGCATGGAACTGAAAAACATGATGATGACAAAGAGGTGAAAGCAGTTAAGATTGAAGCACCTAAAGAAATAAAAGAAGATGCAACAAAAGAGGAAAAAAAAGAGTACGAAGAGAAAAAAAAGAAATATGAGGCATTACAAAACAAATATAAAAATATAAATGAGCAATATCTAAAAGATATTAAACCAATATTTGAAGCAAAATGTTTTAATTGTCACTCAAATACAACAAACTATCCTTTCTATTATAAAATACCAGGTGTAAAAGCAATGATAGATAAGGATATAAAAGAAGCTAAATCACATATTGATTTTTCTAAAGACTTTCCATTTATTTCCCATGAAACGCCTATAAATGATTTAAAAAGTCTTAAGAGTATTGCCCTTGAAGGAGGAATGCCACCACTTAGATATATAGTAGCTCACTGGGACTCAAAACTAAGTGATAAAGATAAAAAAGCTATGCTAGAGTGGACTGAAAATGCCATTAAATTGCTAGGGGAAGATTAGGATAATATTCTTCCCTTAATATAAAAACTTGACAAATTTCCTTTCATATGATAATATTTTCATATGAATACTTTATCATATGAAAGGAATTAAGAATGAAAAAAGTTTTTAAAGCTCAAAATATTGCCTGTGCAAGCTGTGCAAATCTAATAAAAGTATCTTTAGAAGAGATGTTTGGAAACATTGAAGTAAATCTAGAGACCAATCCTAAAGAAGTTACTGTTGAAATAGAAAACGAGACTCAAGAAACTGAATTTAAAAAAGAGATGGAAGAGCTTGGGTTCAGTATTATAGAAGATTAAAATGGAAACTCAAACTAAGCTCATACGTTCTTGTTGTGAAGGAATAAGTTTTATTTCTGATACTAAAGAGTCTTTACCAAGTGATGATATATTAAACACTATTTCAAATATTTCTAAAGCTTTATCTGATCCAACAAGACTTAAAATTTTATATGCTCTAATGGATTATGAAATATGTGTTGGAGAGATGGTAAATGTTCTAAATCTGCCACAATCTCATGTTTCACATCAACTAAAGGTTTTGCGAAAATATGGAATTGTTGATTTTAATAAAGATAAAAAGATGTCATTTTACTATATAAAAGATGACTATACAAAAGAGATATTAAAACTTCTTCTAAAAGAGAAAGGAGAGTAAAATGTCTACGCAAAAAGTAAACCTGAATATTTCAGGAATGACTTGTGTAAACTGTTCAAATGGAATTGAAAAGTTTTTAAATAGACAAAAAGGTGTTCTATCTACTAAAGTTAGTTTTGCATCCCATGAAGGTGAGTTTGAGATTGATACAAAAGATTACTCAAAAGAGAAACTAATTCAAAATATTGAAAAACTTGGCTATAAAGTTGAAGAAGATATAAAACATCTAGAAGAGGAACAAAAAAAGAGTTTTGATGAACTAAAAAGACTATTTCTTATATCAATCTCTATAACAATAACTATTTTCTTTTTTGCTTTTACAAATATTCTTGACAGCTCAACAAAAGCATATGTAATGTTTGCATTAACTTCTATTGTTCAGTTTTATTGTGGTGCTAGATTTTATAAACTTAGTTACAAGGCTATTGTAAACAGAAACTATGACATGAATGTTTTAGTAGCTCTTGGAACTAGTGCAGCATATTTTTACTCTACGATAGTTTTATTTTTGCCATCTTTATTTCCTGAAAACTTAAGATTTATGTATTTTGATGGAGCAGCTGTAATTATCACATTTATGATTCTTGGAAGGTTTTTAGAAGAGAATTCAAAACAAAAAGCTAGTGACTTTTTAAAAAAACTAATCTCATTAGCCCCTGAAAATGCAAATTTAATCAAAGAAGATAACTCCATTGAAAGAGTTTTAGCAAGTAACTTGAAAGTTGAGGACAAAGTTTTAGTAAAAACTGGAGAGAAAATCCCAGCTGATGGAGTAATAATAGATGGTAATGCAGATATCAATACCTCAATGATAACAGGAGAATCACTTCCTGTATTTAAAGAGATAGGGGATGAAGTTCTTTCAGGAACACTAAATACAAACGGTGTTCTTACAATAAGTGTGCAAAAAGAGTCAAAAGACACTACACTTTCAAAAATCATTACTCTTTTAAAAACTGCTCAAAGTAAACAAATACCAATAAGTAGATTTGCAGATAAAATAGCAAATATCTTTGTTCCTTCTGTAATAGTTATCTCAATTCTTACCTTTTTAATATGGGGAGTTTTTATAGGTGACTTTCAAAGTGCTATTATTGCAAGTATTAGTGTTCTTATTATCTCTTGTCCATGTGCTTTAGGTCTTGCTACTCCAATTGCAATTGTAAGTTCAGTTAGCCGTGGGGCCAAAGAGGGTATTCTAATAAAAAACCCACAAATACTTGAAGAGATAAAAGAGATAGAGTATGCAGTTTTTGATAAAACAGGAACTTTAACAAAAGGCGAAATATCTGTTACTAATACAAATATTGATGAGAAATATTTTAATCTTTTGGGTTCAATTGAAAAGTATAGTGAACACCCTATTTCAAAAGCAGTTGTAAAGTATATTGAAAACAGGCAAATTAACCTAAATAAAGAAGTAGAAAATATTGAAGTTATATCAGGACACGGAATAAAAGCACAATATGAAAATAAAACAGTTATAATAGGAAATAAAAAACTACTAGAGTTAAATGATGTAGATATAAGAAAGGAAGATTTAGAACTTTATACTCAGGAACTAGAGAAATCAAATGGAGTTATTCTTGTAGGCATTGAAAAACAAAGTATAGGAATATTCTCTTTAGAAGATCAACTAAAAGATAATGCCATAGAGACAATTGAAAAACTAAAAGCTATAAATATCAAACCAATCTTACTTACGGGGGATAATAAAATCACTGCAACAAAGATTGCAAAAAAACTACATATTGATGAAGTATATAGTGAAGTTCTACCTACACAAAAATATGAAGTAATAAAAAAACTTCAAGAAAATTCAAAAGTGATGTTTATTGGAGATGGTATAAACGATGCTCCATCAATAAAACAAGCAAATATAGGGATAACACTAAATTCTGGTTCAGATATTAGTAAAGATGCAGGTGATATTGTCCTTATAAACAATAATCTAAACTCTGTAATAAAAAGTATAAACCTTTCAATTGAGACTATGAAAGTAGTAAAACAGAACCTTTTCTGGGCATTTGCATACAATACATTAGGAATACCTATAGCAGCAGGACTATTTTTCCCTATCTTTGGAATTATGTTAACGCCAATGTATGCTGGAATTGCTATGAGCTTTAGTTCTGTAACAGTAGTTTTAAATTCACTTAGGTTAAAAATAAAAAAAATATAAAGATTGAGATTACTACATCTTTTCTACACGCAAAGGCACTATAATAGTACTTAGATTTAATTCTAACATTTATTTCTAACTGACTCTCCTTTAAAAAAGCTTTCAAGACAGGACTTGGAAGCTTTTTTTATGACTACTGTTTTTTAATTCCATATACACTCCTCATATGACAGCATATTTTGCATATTCTTTGCGCGATAAACCTTTATAATACAAACAATTAAAAAATATAAAGGATATTAAAATGAAAAAATTAGCAGTTTCACTTTTAGGAGCAAGTTTATTAGCAGGAGCATTATTTGCAAACTCAGATCATATGGGAAATCATATGCATGAAGGGAAGATGATGAATCATTCAAATATGAGTGGTATGACAGATAAACAAATGGCAAAGATGATGGATACTTGTAAACAAGCTTTTCTAAAATCACAAAAAGAAGATGTAAGTTCTGTACAAAGTAAAAAACTTCAACAGTTAAATAAAGTAAAAGAGTTATTCTCTAGCGATGAGTATAGCGGGTAAATTTTAAATTTAAATGCAAGCCTTCTCTCTCCTTGAAGGTTTGTATTAACTACATCTAAACTACATTTTAATTTAGTACAATAAAAATCACATAGTAATATTTCAAATTTTTTAAAATAAGGACAATAATGAAAGTTTCTAATACAAATCTTAATAATGAATCTTATACAAATAATAAATCGAATTGTAATAAGAACAATGAAGTCAATGATAAAGACTTCTTAAGTATATTAAATGAATTAAAAGAAAATACTGACAAAGAAAATTCAAATCAAAATAAAGAAGTTAATAAACAAAATATTAATATGAAGCAATGGTATTAATCTTTCTAGTTTGAATATTTTCCTTATACTTTCCATATTTATTAACTACAATAATCAATAAAAGAGGGTAGCTATATGAAAACAAAAAAAAATTTAATACAAAAAGTTTTGATTTTTGCTCTTTTTATTGGAGGGGCTATATATTTTATCAATACAGAAGGTGATTTAGGTGACAAGATACTAATACTATTATTAATAGCTTGTCCTTTATTTCATTTGTTTTTCCATCATGGACATCATAATAAGGAAGAAAATCATGAATCATAATATGAAAAAAGATCCCGTATGTGGGATGAATATAGATGAAACTAGTGAATATAGTTTTAAAGTAGAAAATCAAATATACTATTTTTGCAGTGAAAAGTGTTATAGTAAGTTCCAAAGTAACCCTAAAGATTATATTAAAACAACAGATAAAGAGTGTTCTCATCATGAACATCAATCAGAAACAGTAAAATATACTTGCCCTATGCACCCTGAAATCATACAAGATATCCCTGGAGATTGTCCAAAATGTGGTATGGTACTTGAGCCAATGGAGCATAGTAAAAAAAATCATATGGAACATTCTCATCAGCATAAAAAAGAAACACAAAAAATAGATAATAGTCAATCCAATACAAAATATACCTGCCCAATGCATCCAGAAATCATACAAGACACTCCTGGAAACTGCCCAAAATGTGGTATGGCGCTAGAGCCAATGGAATATAGTAAAAACGATGAAGAATCTGAAGAACTCAATTATATGAGTAAAAGATTTTGGATATCAACTGTTTTAGCTATTCCATTATTTATTTTAGCGATGTTATCTGATTTAACAACTAATATTTTACCATCAAGTTTATCTAAAGAGTATATTCAATATATAGAGTTTATTTTAGCTACACCTATTGTTTTATGGGGAGGTTGGAACTTTTATATTAAAGCTTACCAATCTGTAGTAAATAAAAGTTTAAATATGTTTACTTTAATTGGATTAGGAGTAAGTATAGCTTGGATATATAGTACAATAGCTATGCTATTTAAAGATATTTTTCCCACAGATCTTCTTCATAATGGTGTTATTCCAGTTTATTTTGAAGCTTCAGGGGTGATTATTACTTTAGTATTATTAGGTCAAGTTTTAGAACTTAGAGCAAGATCAAAAACAAATACAGCTATTAAGATGTTATTAGATTTAGTACCCTCAACTGCAACAAGAGTTAAAAATGAAAAAGAAGAGATTATTGCAATTGAAGAGATACAAATTGATGATATCTTAAAAGTTAAACCTGGTGAAAAAGTTCCTGTAGATGGGTATTTACTAGATGGAAAAACATCTATTGACGAATCGATGATTACTGGTGAGCCAATTCCTGTAGAAAAAAATATAGATGATAAAGTAATAGGTGCAACTATAAATGGTACAGGCTCATTTTTAATGAAAGCAGAAAAAGTGGGAAAAGATACTCTTATTTCTCAAATTATTACAATGGTATCAAATGCACAAAGAAGTAGAGCACCTATCCAAAAACTAGTTGATATCATATCAGGATATTTTGTTCCTGCTGTTGTAATTGTTTCGTTATTAACTTTTATTATATGGTATCTCTTTGGTCCAGAGCCCTCTTTAGCTTTTGCGATTATTAATGCTATTGCTGTACTTATTATAGCTTGCCCATGTGCCTTAGGTTTAGCAACACCTATGTCTATCATGGTAGGAACGGGTAAAGGTGCATTAAATGGTATTCTTATCAAAGATGCACAAGCATTAGAGGTGATGGAAAAAATAGATACATTAGTTGTAGATAAAACAGGTACTCTAACGGAAGGAAAACCAAAAGTTAGCTCTGTTATCTCTGTTAATAACTATGATGAAAACTTTATAGTTAAAATGGCAGCTTCAATAGAACAAAATAGTGAGCATCCGTTATCTAAAGCTGTTATAGATAAAGCAAAAGAGCTAAGTGTTGAGTTATCGGCAATAAAAGATTTTGAATACATTACAGGAAAAGGTGTAATGGGAAATATAGATTCCCATAATGTTGCATTAGGAAATTTAAAATTGATGCAGAGTTTAAATATTACAACAGAAAGTGTAATGGATAAAGCAAACAGTTTAAGGGAAGATGGACAAACAGTTATTTATATAGCAGTTAATAGTAGTATTGAGGGGCTGATTTGTATTAGTGACCCAATAAAAGAAAACTCTAAAGCTGTTATTGATGAACTAACTCAATTAGGAATTGAAGTTGTAATGTTAACAGGAGATAATGAAATCACTGCAAAATATGTATCTAAAAAACTTGGAATATCAAAAGTATTTTCTGATGTTTTACCTGAAAATAAGCTAGAGGTTGTAAAAGATTTACAATCAAAAGGTAAAATAGTAGCAATGGCAGGTGATGGGATAAATGACGCTCCAGCACTTGCAGCAGCTAATATAGGTATAGCAATGGGAACAGGAACTGATATTGCAATTGAAAGTGCAGGAGTAACCCTTGTAAAAGGAAACCTTGAGGGTATTTTAAAAGCTTATAAATTAAGTAAACTAACAATGAAAAATATAAAAGAAAACCTAACCTTTGCTTTTATATATAATTCAGCTGGAGTACCAATAGCTGCTGGTTTATTATATCCATTTTTTGGGATTTTATTATCACCAATTATTGCAGCCGCTGCTATGAGTTTTAGTTCTGTATCTGTTATTTTAAATGCCTTAAGATTAAGAAATTTAAAAATTTGATTAAGAGGTATTTGAATGAATTCAATAATTGAAGATAGTAAATATTGGGAAAATCTTAACAAAATATATTTAGATAAGAAAAGATATGAGGGATGTTTAAAACATAATAAATATAATAAAAAAGTTTTGAACTCAATAAAAAAATATAATAACATATATGAAAGTATTGAGAACTCATATTTAGTTGGATTAGAATTAGAATTTTATATAAAACCTGAAGTAATTGAAAATTTAATTTGTGATTTAATGCTTTGTATACCGCAAGAGTATATGTTAATTGAGGATTTAGATAAAGTATTGGTTTCTGATAAGAAACACTTTTTTTTGATAAAAGAGCAAACAGGTGGTGTAAAAGATGGATATATAAGTGTAGAATTAATAAGCCCTATTTTAAGCTTTAGAGTTATCCCTTATTATTTAAAAACTTTTTTTAAGCTATTAAATAAGTTTAAAGTCAAAACTACTAAAAAAAGTGGATTACATATACATCTATCAACAACAAGCAAGAAACAGGTTTCACCAATTGTTTTGCTATACTTTATAGATAAAAATAAAGCTTTTAAATGGAAAGAAAGAGAGTTTGTTAAAAATATTATAAAAGAGATTTTTTCGTATAGAAGTTCTGATTGGCAATATATATATGAACATGTCTTAAGAAAATGTTATAGCATCAATTTTTGTAATTTTAATAAAAATAATCATATTGAATATAGATCTCCTGGAGGGAAGAAGTATTATAAAAAGTATGAAAAAATCATCAATTGTTTTTTTAGTATTTTGAAGTCTTATGAATCAACTTTATTGTTTAATGATGATGAAGAATTAATAAGTTTGAATGAAACTTATATTCCTAAGAGAAAAGTTATCTCTACAAAAAACTTATCTTATCATGAGTTTATAAATTTAGATACCAATGACTTATGGATTATTTAAAAAACTTTTGATTTACACATTGTTTGCATATTAATCCTTTATACTATATCTAATAGAAAATAAAGGATTAATCATGAAAAAATTTACGATAGCAGCTTTAGGAATTGGTTTACTTATTGGTAATGTATATGCACAAGATGTAGCAGATACCATTCATAGTTCAGAATATATAAAAGACTATTCTGAAGTTATAAAAACGGAATCAAGTCTTAGAAAAGGGCTAAATAGTATAAATATAGATTTTAAACATAATAGTCATACTCACAATGATTTAAATACTAAATTAACTATTTATTCTCCAAATGGAAAGTCTATAGATTATGTAGGTGTACATACTAAGAAGAATGGACAATATCAATTTAAAGTAAATCTTCCCGAAAAAGGGGACTATGGGTATGTATTAAATTTTTCTCATACGGTGGGAATGACACATACAAAGAGAGGTAGCTTTAATTTATGATTAATAAAATAATGTTAGGTATTAGTATATTTTTTGTAACTATACTGTTTTCAGGATGTTTCATGACGGGAATGTTATTTAGATAAATTTATATCTATTTTTCATCCAAAAAATATTTTTGAATTAAAGCCATCCTATAAGAGATAGCTTAAACGAAAGGTGAATTTTAAAAAGACAATAGTTTATTAACAATAAATTTTAAAAGAACTAAAGAAGAATACAATCTTCTTTGGTTTCATCTTCTGAGCACTTA